>LDZU01010445.1_pt1 | contig 39354 bp, 41 predicted proteins | sample 615531 | NCBI WGS metagenome assembly LDZU01 (sample SAMN03408293, study PRJNA278302) | terrestrial metagenome | isolation source: oil reservoir sample SB2 | place: USA: Alaska, North Slope, Schrader Bluff formation | collected 2011-09 | reverse complement strand
CTTATGCCTGGTGGAAGTGGAAGGAGCCCGCACATTACAACCATCCTGTACGATGCCTGTGGCGGATAATATGGTCGTGCACACCGATACAGGAAAAATCCGCGAAGCGCGAAAATTCGTGCTCTCCATGATCTTCAGCGAAAGGAATCATTTCTGTCCCTACTGCCAGGTCAGCGGGGGCGACTGTGAACTGCAGAACGCGGCGTATGATGAAGGCATGACCCACTGGCCCTTGCAGCCCAACTGGCAGCCATATCCTGTGGATGCTTCTCATCCTTTCATTATCATTGAACACAACCGCTGCATCCTCTGCCGACGCTGTGTGCGCGCTTGTGGAGAACTGATCGGAAATTTCACGTTGGGTATTGAAGAACGTGGTGCAAACAGTAAATTGATCGCAGATCTTGGCACACCGCTCGGCGAAAGCACCTGCATAGGCTGCGGAACCTGCGTTCAGGTATGTCCCACCGGGGCAATGATCGACCGTTGGAGTGCCTATCAGGGAAAAGAAATTGAAGTCGATACCACCAAAACAACCTGTGTCGGATGCAGCGTTGGATGCAGTATGAATGTACTCACCCGCGATAACCGCCTGGTACGCATTGAAGGCGACTGGGATGCCGAAGCCAATCATGGCCTGCTCTGTGAAATTGGAAGATTCATCCCGATGGAAGAAAATCGAGAGCGCTTGTTAACACCGCTTGTACGGAAAGATGGCAGTTTACGAGCAGCAACATGGGATGAGGCTTATCAAACCATTGCTGCAAAACTGGGTGAAAAGAAATCCGTGGCAGGCTTTATCTCCACTCGCCTGCCTATTGAATCCATGTATTTCTTCAAACAAATTTTCAAGGATGGATTGAAAGCCAAGACAACCACCATTGTCAACGGATATGGCAAAGATTCGACCAATCTGGCCGGTGAAGCTGCTGCTGCAGCGAATTATGAGGATGTAAAAAAGGCCAATTGCGTTGTGGTCATCGGTGAAGATATCACAAAAGACCATCAGGTAATCAGCTTTTTTGTGAAGCGCAATCTACCCGCCGGCAGCAAACTTATCACGGTGACAAAGGGTGAGGATGGTCTGGATCATTTTGCTCATGTTGCCATTAAAAATGAAAATCTCTGTGAAGGAATCAAGAGCATTGCCCAACATACAAAAGCTGTTGAAATCCTGAAGGTTTCCGAAAATACTGTCATCATTTTTGGCAGTCATGCTGCGGAATGCCAAGAATGCACCAGCACACTAGTAGAGCTTGCGAAAAAATACCATGCGAAACTGTTGAACACATATGATGGCGCGAATGGCAGAGCTGCCACCGTCTTTGATCTGGTTGGGATGGTTGATCTCAGCGGTGTGGAAGCAGCTTATGTTGTGCTGGGAGATGAACAGGTTTCACAAACCTTCAGTAAGAGCCTTGAAAAAGTGCCCTTTGTTATCGTCCAGAGCAGCTACAATTCTTCGCTAACAACAAATGCGGATGTGGTGCTGCCTTCCTTTACCTGGCTTGAACAGGATGGCCATTACATGAATTTGGGCGGCAAACTTTCTTCCGCAAAAGCATCTTTGAAAGCACCGGAAGGTGTTCAATGCAACGCAGGTATATTGAAGAATGTCGCTGGCAGCCTTGGGCTGAAGGTCTCGGAAGACTGGCAAGCTGTTTTACATTAATTAATTTGGAAATTGGTCTTTGAGGAGAAATAAAAATGGCAAAACCCAAAGTAGCAAGTGATTGGCTGTGCGGTTGTGCAGGCTGCCACATGTCATTCTTGGACATTGATGAGAGGATTGTCAAGCTGGTCGAATTAGTTGACCTGCGCTCAACTCCCATCACAGACCTGAAACATCCGGATGCCAGCGGTGTGGATGTTGGCATTTTGGAAGGCGGAATTAACAATTCCGCGAATGAAGAAGTCGCTAAAATGATGCGCAAACGCAGCAAAATACTGGTTGCCCTTGGCGATTGTGCCGTATTCGGCGGTGTCCCAGCTATGCGCAACTTCTTCACCATCGAAGAATCATTAAGACGGGCATATATTGAAACGGAAAGCACTGATTCCAACGGGCTCATCCCTTCCAATCCGGAATTGGCGACGATGACCCGCGTGCGTGCCATTCATGAAGTTGTACCCGTTGACATCTATATTCCTGGTTGCCCACCTGATGCTGATATCATCTTCTACGCTTTGAGTGAATTGGCAGAGGGCCGCATTCCTGATCTAAAAAACGAAAAGCTGATGTGGAACTAGCTTACAGGTAGGTGAAAAATGACACAAAAAATAACAATAGAACCCGTAACCAGGATTGAAGGGCACGCCAAAATCACCATTAATATCAAGGATGACGGTAGTGTTGAACACGCGTATCTTCATATTAACGAATTTCGCGGATTTGAAAAATTCTGTGAGGGGCGCATGGTCTTTGAAATGCCGCTTATCACACCCCGAATCTGTGGTATCTGCCCGGTAAGTCACCACTTGGCTTCAGCAAAAGCCGCCGATGCAGCGCTGGGGGTAGAACCACCACGCCCTGCATCTTTACTGCGTGAATTGATGCACATGGGCCAGATCATCCAGAGTCATGGGATGCATTTCTTTGAACTGGCAGGCCCAGATCTGCTGTTGGGTTGGGATGCTGATCCGGCCATTCGCAATGTGGTCGGCATCATCCAGGCCAATCCAGCTTTGGCTTTACAGGCTGTTAATCTACGCAAATACGGCCAGGAAATCATCAAGACTGTTGGCGGCCGGAAGATTCATCCCAACTTTGCTGTCCCTGGTGGTGTGAATAAAGCGCTCACCGGGCAAGAACGTGATGAAATCCTCTCTGGATTGGATGAGAATATCGCCACCATTAAAACCGGTCTTGCATTATTCAAGGGCTGGGCAGCACAAAATGCCGATCAGATCAATGAATTTGCAGTTTTTTCATCAGGCTATATGGGACTGGTAACTCCTAAAAATGGCCTTGAATTATACGACGGCAACATCCGCATGGTTGATAAAACCGGAAAAGAATTGGAATTATTCCCCGCTTCAAGCTATCTGGAAAATATTGCCGAGCATGTGGAAGATTGGTCTTACCTGAAGTTCCCCTATTACCGCAAGATGGGCTGGCCGGCTGGTGTTTATCGGGTTGGTCCGCTTGGAAGGTTGAACACCTGTGAAAAGATTGAAACACCCATGGCGCAGCAGGAATTCCTGGAATACCACAAGATTAACGATGGAAAACCCATAGAAAATACCCTGCATTTCCATTATGCCCGCCTGATCGAAACACTCTTCGCCGCAGAAAAAGTCCGTATGCTTCTGGAAGATCCGGATATCCTTTCCAAGGATATTCTCAACACCCACCACAATTACCAGGGTGAAGGGGTTGGTGTGATCGAAGCCCCCCGCGGAACTCTTTTCCACCATTACTGGGTGGATAAGAACGGCCAGATGAAAAAGCTGAATCTGATCGTGGCAACCGGTCACAATAACTGGGCAATGTGCGAAGCGGTGGATAGCGTTGCCAAGCGCTACGTAAAAGGGCCTGATATCACCGAAGGTATGTTGAACCGGGTAGAAGCGGCAGTGCGCGCGCACGACCCCTGCTTGAGTTGTTCAACGCATGCGGTTGGACAGATGCCCATGATCGTGGAGATTCGTGATCTCCAGGGTAATCTGCTCAATATCGTAAAACGGGATTAAGATATCAACCTGAAATTTAGAATTTTGGGACGGTACCGTGGTGGTTTGCTCGCGATGCCGTCTCTTTGTGTGTGAGATAAAATCTAGCTATGAGAAAAAAATTCATTATCCTCGGGTATGGCAATCCTGATCGCGGTGATGATGGTGTTGCGTACCATTTATTAAAAGAAATAGTCCGAAGATACAGTACAAGAATAGAAGATCTTTCTGATTTTCAAGAAGCAGGAATTCTGGAATTATCCCCTGATATTGACCTCTGGTACAACCTCCAGCTCATCCCTGAAATATCGCAAGACCTTGCAAATTATGATCATGCGATCTTTATGGATGCCCATACCGCTGAAATCCCCGAGCCCATCCTTGTCACCGAGATCACCCCAGGATATAAGAATTCTCCTTTCACCCACCACCTCACCCCGGCCAGCTGTTTGGCCCTGGCAGAGAAGCTCTACCAACATGCTCCGCATGCCACACTAGTCACCATTCGCGGTTATGCATTTGATTTTTCCAGAGATCTTTCCGCCGAAACAAAAGAACTGGCCGAAAAAGCGTTGACAATCATTTCCCAGATGATAAAGAAGGGATAAAACCATATTTTTTATTATTTTTACCATAAATATCTAGTTTAGATTATAATTCGAGCATGCACGAGCTATCGGTAACCGAAGAGATTTTACGCGCTGCAGAAGAGATCGCTGAGCAAGAGCAGGCAAGCAAAGTCACCGATATCTACCTGGAAATTGGAAAACTTTCTGGCATCATGGATGAATCAGTGGAGTTTTACTGGAATGCCTTATGCAAGAATACAATTTGTGCAGAAGCAAATTTGCATTTCGATGTTATCCCGGCCAAAATTCACTGTGAAGACTGCGGAAATGATTATGAACTCGACCACGATCTCATCCCATGCCCTGCCTGCAGCAGTATGAATATCAAGATCTGTGGTGGGGATGAATTCATTTTGAAAAGCATCGAAGTTGAAAAATGAAGGAAGGACGAATATGCCAACAAAACGTATTGAAATTGTTCAGGACATCCTGAATGTCAATGATCAGATCGCAGAAGAGACACACAACCTGCTGCATTCCAACCATATTTTTTCCATCAATATCATGGCTTCTCCGGGAGCTGGAAAGACCAGCCTGATCATCCGCACCCTGCAGGAATTATCCCCCGAAATAAAATGCGCTGTATTGGAAGGGGATACCGCTCCGGTGACCATCGATGCGGAAAAAGTATCCGGAATCGGCATTCCCGCTATCCAGATCAATACTGGCGGTGATTGCCATTTGAACGCCAATCTGGTGCGCAAAGGCATGCAAGCACTGGATCTGGATGATCTTGATTTCATCCTGGTCGAGAACGTTGGAAATCTGATCTGCCCGGCATCCTGGAAACTGGGAACCGACATGAATATTGTTGTAGCCAGCATTCCCGAAGGGGATGATAAACCCTATAAATACCCGAACATTTATCGGGGTATCCAGGCTTTGGTTTTGAATAAAATCGATCTGAAGCCCTATGTTGATTTTAATCTCCCGTATTTTAAAGATGGGATAACTGCTTTGAATCCGCAGGTTCAGTTCTTTGAAGTATCTGCCAAGACCGGAGAAGGGATCGCGGATTGGGCAGCCTGGTTGAAAAAACAAATCAAGGAAATTCATTAGACCAGATGATAGTCGGTAGGAAAATTGAAATAAAAGGGATCGTTCAGGGAGTCGGATTCAGACCTTTTATTTACAGTTTGGCAAATCAATACCAGTTGAAAGGCTGGGTCAAGAATACCTCGAAAGGGGTAATTATTGAAGTGGATGGCAAGGCAGGTGCGATTGACGCCTTCCTTCAGCATATCCTATCCTCACCTCCCCCTCTGGCACACATTGACACTATCACAAGCAGCAAGATTTCCCCTAATGGCTACACAACCTTTCAAATTATCGAGAGTGAAGCCATCCCCGGTGAATTCGTGCCAATTTCGCCTGATATGGCAATTTGCAATGACTGCCGGCGTGAGCTTTTCGATCCGACCAATCCGCGCTACCGCTATCCTTTTATAAACTGCACGAACTGCGGAGCGCGCTTCACCCTTATCAAAGACATCCCGTATGATCGACCGGCAACCACCATGGCAGCGTTTCCAATGTGTTCTTATTGCAAGGAGGAATATGAGAACCCTGTCAATCGCCGTTTCCACGCGCAGCCGGTAGCCTGCCCTACCTGCGGTCCACACATCTGGTTGGAGATCGATAAAAAAGAAATCGCCGCGCATGAAGCAGCTTTGCAGCAAGCGCGCCAGATGCTTCGTGACGGGAAGATTCTGGCAATCAAAGGGCTGGGTGGTTTTCATTTGGCTTGCGATGCCCACAATGGAAAAGCCGTCCAAATTCTTCGCGAAAGAAAACGGAGAACCGATAAACCGTTCGCGGTGATGGTTTTTGATTCTGCAACCGCTGCACGATACTGCAAATTATCCGCTTCGGAATTGACACTGCTTGAGTCAAAAGAAAAGCCGATCGTTCTGGCATCCAAAGTTCCACAGAATGGCATCTCAGCTCTGGTAGCTCCCGGCAACAATCGCATTGGCATGATGCTGCCTTATACACCGCTCCATCTCCTTCTCCTGGAACCAAAGGCGGATTTTCCGGATGTGTTGGTAATGACGAGCGGGAATATTTCCGAAGAACCAATTGCCTATACAAATGATGAAGCATTAACGCGACTGGAAGATATTGCCGACGGTTTTTTACTACATGATCGGGAAATCCATATGCGCATTGACGATTCGGTGCTTTCCGATTTTCGTGGCCAGCCTTATTTTGCCCGCCGCGCTCGTGGATTTGCGCCCCAACCCATCCCTCTTCCTATTACAGCACCCATGCTCCTTGCAACGGGAGCTGAGTTAAAAAATACCTTCTGTTTAAGCAAAGATAGATATGCCTTTTTGAGCCATCATATTGGTGACCTTGAAAATGCCGAAACGCTGCAAAGTTTTGAAGAAGCGGTTGCCCATTATGAGAATATCTTCAGGGTCAAACCAGCCGCCATCGCCTGCGACCTGCACCCTGATTATCTGGCTACCCGATACGCAGCAGCACGGGCCTGCCGGGAAGAACTGCCGCTCTTTGAAATACAGCACCATCACGCCCATCTGGCAGCCTGCCTGGCTGATAACCAGTGGAATATGGATGAACCGGTCATCGGCGCGATCTTCGATGGCACAGGGTTTGGCACAGATGGCGCCATCTGGGGCGGAGAGTTTTTACTGGGAAATTATTCCGGGTTCGAGAGGAAATTCCATCTAGCCTATGTTCCCCAACCCGGCGGCGATACCGCTACACGCATTCCGGCCAGAATGGCACTGGCGCATCTGTGGAGTGCGGGCATCCCGTGGGAAGATGACCTCGCGCCGCTTCAATTTCTCAATTCAGAAGAAAAGAGCATCCTACACAAACAGTTGGAACAGTCCATCAATGCTCCGCTCACATCCAGCATGGGACGCCTGTTTGACGCTGCCGCAGCCTTGATCGGCATCCGCCAGGCAGTGAATTATGAAGCGCAGGCAGCCATTGAAATGGAAGCATACTGTTTGGAAGATGAGAATGGCACCTATCCATTTTCCATCAACGCAGATACCATCGATCCCGCCCCACTTTGGGCAGCCCTCCTGCGTGATCTGCATAGCGGCGTTTCCCAGGAACACATGGCAGCGCGTTTTCATACTGCAGTTGCTGATCTGGTACTTTCTGTAGCTGAGAGATTGCGCCAGGAAAGCGCTGTGAATACGGTTGTGCTGAGCGGCGGAGTATGGCAAAATAAGGTTCTGCTTACATACAGCATCACCCGGCTTGAAAATGCAGGTTTTAAGGTGTTGTGGCACAGAAACATTCCCACCAATGATGGTGGCATCGCGCTTGGTCAGGTGATGATTGCAATGCAGTCGTTGATCGATAAGAAATAGAGGTTGATTATGTGTCTCGGAGTACCCGGAAAGATTCTAAAAATATACGAGGATAATTCCATCAAAATGTCTGAGGTGGATTTCAACGGTGTGACCATGAAAGTCTGCCTTGAAACCACTCCCCAGGCAAAGATTGGTGATTATGTGATCGTGCATGCCGGTTTTGCGATAAGCCTGCTTGAAGAAAGCGAAGCATTGGAAACCCTGGCTATGCTAGATCAGATTTCCAAATTGGGAGAACAGGAATAAACTTGAAATGACCTTTACAGAAACCTACCGTAACCCTGATCTTGTAGCACAGACTATCCGAAAAATCCGAGCAGTCACAACACGGCAGTGGACCATCATGGAAATTTGCGGTGGTCAAACCCACGCCCTCATGCAGCATGGTTTTGATGACCTGCTGCCCACAGAAATCGAACTGGTACACGGTCCTGGCTGCCCGGTATGTGTCACACCGCTGGAGCTGATCGATAAAGGGGTCGCCATCGCACAGCAAAAGGATGTCATTTTCACAAGCTATGGTGACATGCTGCGGGTTCCCGGATCAGCGCAGGACCTGTTTTCCGTTCGCGCCGCAGGTGGAAAAGTCAGAATAGTCTATTCCCCCATTGAAGCACTCCAGATCGCCCGCAATAATCCGGATAAGCAGGTGGTATTCTTTGCCATCGGTTTTGAGACCACCGCCCCTGCCAACGCACTCAGCGCCATGAAAGCCAGGGAGCTGAATCTGAAGAATTACTCCATGCTGGTCTCTCAGGTGCGTGTTCCCCCAGCCATCCGCACCATTTTGAGCGATCCGCAGAACCGCGTCCAGGGTTTTTTGGCTGCCGGACATGTTTGTTCGGTCATGGGATATCATGAATATATTCCGCTCGCGCAGGAATTTCACCTTCCGATTGTCGTAACCGGTTTTGAACCGCTCGATCTCGCACTTGGGATTCTCGAAGCAATCCGGGCTTTGGAAAACAGGAAAAATGAGGTCATCAATGCCTACCCGCGTGCCGTTGTTAAAGAAGGCAATCAAAAAGCCCAGGAGATCATCGCGCAAGTCTATGAGACCTGCGACCAGAAATGGCGCGGTATCGGTACGATCGCACAGAGCGGTTGGAAATTGAATGCAGCGTTTGCTGATTTCGATGCGGAGAATCGATTCGATGTCGGGCAAATTCAAACCAAAGAATCAGAGATCTGCATTTCCGGTTTGGTCCTTCAAGGAAGGAAAAAGCCTTTTGAATGTCCTGCCTTTGGCACACTGTGCACCCCCGAAAATCCCCTAGGTGCAACGATGGTTTCTTCGGAAGGCACCTGCGCCGCATATTACCGCTACCAAAGAAAGTAACCATGGATATAAAAAAGACTGAAAACAAATCCCGGGCAAGCTTTGAAAATGCTTCCTGCCCGCTGCCCCTCAGGCACGCAGACCAGATCATGATCGGGCATGGCAGCGGCGGGCGCATGACCCAGGAATTGATCAAACGGATTTTTCTTGCCCATTTCAACCATCCCCAATTGATCTTGGGGAATGATTTCGCTTCTCTCCTTCTGCCTGATTTTGCATTGAAGAATGGGCGCCTGTCTGTTTCTACCGACGCACACATTGTTAAACCCCTGTTCTTCCCGGGTGGAGATATTGGAAGGTTGGCAGTGTGCGGGACGGTGAATGATGTGGCCATGTCAGGCGCGATTCCGCTCTATCTCACTGCTTCCTTCATCATCGAAGAAGGGCTTTCCACAGCAGTGCTGGAAAGAATCGTCGAATCGATGGCTAAAACCGCGCAGGAAGCAGGTGTGGCTATCATCGCGGGGGATACGAAAGTGGCCGAAAGAGGCAGTGTTGATCAGCTTTTCATTTCTACCAGCGGGATCGGCTGGATCCCGGATGGGAAAGTGATCAATGGGCAGTCCGCTTGTGCTGGTGATTCCATCCTTCTCTCAGGAACGATGGGAGATCATGGAATTGCTGTCCTTGCCGAACGCGGGGAGCTTGGTTTTTCCACAACCATTCAATCAGACGTGGCTCCCTTGAATGGATTGATCGAAGTGCTGTTGAAAGCCGCCCCGCATACGCATGTGCTGCGCGACCCTACCCGCGGAGGTGTAGCCACCACATTGAATGAAATTGCACAGCAAAGCCAGGTCAATATGCTTCTGCAAGAAGAAGCGCTGCCTGTAAAAAAGCAGGTACAGGCAGCCTGCGAAATGCTCGGATTTGACCCGCTCTATATTGCCAATGAAGGCAAACTGCTGGCTGTAGTACCTGAAGAAGAAACGATCCTGGCATTGAATGCCCTTCGCTCTCATCCACTGGGGCAGGATGCTGTTTTGATCGGCAGAGTCTTCCCAATGGAAGGAGAAACACCGCTGGTACTAATGAAGACCCAAATCGGAGGGAAGCGCATCCTGGATACCCTGGCAGGGGAATTACTGCCGCGCATCTGTTAAGCAAACTTGACAACATACTGAGACCACTTATACTTATTCAAAATTCCATAAAGGTGACGCATGAAAATTGACTATAAAGAAACTACTTCTGATCTGCTCGCAAGGATCAACATTCATGAAAGATATGGCACTCGCAATATCGACGCTTGGATGATTGAAACTATTCCCTTGAAAGAAGGGATGCACATTCTGGATGTAGGCTGCGGCGCCGGGAAGCAGTGCTTTGCGTATTTTGATACCCTGCACGGAAATGCAAGAATTGTCGGTGGAGATGTCTCTGATGAGCTGCTGGCCAAAGCCAGAGAAGAAAACAAAAAACGCGGGACGGATATTATCTTTACCGAATTGGATTTCAATAAGCCGTTTTCTTTCGATGACAATACATTTGATCTGGCATCCTGCAGTTTTGCCATCTATTATGCAGAAGATATTCCCTTTACCATTAGAGAAATGCATCGGGTTCTCAAACCCGGCGGTTCCCTTTTCACCACCGGCCCCATGCCGGAGAACAAGAAAGTTTTTTATGATATTATCAAAGAGGCCACCCAGAAGATCATTCCACCCATGCCCGGCAGTTCACGCTATTCCACCGAGATCCTGGGAGCAGTGAAAGCCCTCTTTGCTCATACGGATTTGATCATTTTTGAAAATCCACTGACCTTCAATGAAGCCGAACCATTCCTGATCTACACCCGTGCTTCCCTCAGCGAAGATCGCAAACTGTGGACCAGTTTCTTTGAAAGCAAAGATGAATTTGAAATCGTCATGGAAAAGATCAAAGTCATCGCAGAAAAACGCATCAAATCCGACGGGAAGATCGTCATGACCAAGGTTGTTGGCGGAATTCTGGCAAAGAAATAAGCCTATGGCAAAAGAATTGTTATTTTATGGAAAAAAGATATTCTTCCTCGGAGCCCATCCGGATGATATTGAATTGGGCTGCGGAGGATTAATAGCGCATATTGCAGCAAAAGCGGAGCTTTTCTGCATTACACTTTCCGATAACCAGAAGAATCCGCTGCTAACGAACTTGACCGATGAACATTACCAGAGCATGCAGATGCTCGGTGTGGATAGAGAACACGTGATCCTGCATAACTTCACCACCCGCCGCTTCCAGCATGAACGGCAGGAGATTCTGGAATTCCTCTTTGAGTTGAATAGAAAATTCAAACCGGATATTGTGTTCACACATACGCATGCTGACCTTCATCAAGATCACAGCACGGTAACCATGGAAGCGCTGCGTGCCTTCCGCGGGATCAGTGTGTTCGGATACGATGTCATCCGTAGCAGCAATGGCTTTTTCCCCAATTTCCTGGTCAAGATCGATGAAATGGACGTGGAGAAAAAAGTTACCGCATTGGCAGCTTATTCTACGTATAAAGATAAATACTATTTCTCGTCAGAGATCACCAAAGCAACTCTCATCCGCAATGGTGCATTGGCTGAAAGCCATTATGCCGAAGGATTTGATATTTTCCGCATGGTTGGATCGTTCGGTGAATTGACGAAAGAATAGGTGGTATTCAAAAAGAGCTGGTAGAAAACTTCCGGCTCTTTTTTATTCGCTTTTTTCAATACCGTACAGGGCTGCTTTCATCACTTTGAACGGCAGCAGTGCACATTTCAACCGCACCGGTCCCAGATCGATGCCCAACAGATCGATCACATCCTGAGATTCCAGATGCTGAACATCTTCCACTTTTTTTCCAATGATATTTTCCAAGAGGATATCAGCCGAAGCTTGCGAAATGGCGCAACCATGTCCGTTGAAAACCGCATTGCGGATGATCCCATTCTCATCCACCTGCAGGTCCATATGAATGAAATCACCACATAAGGGATTCTCATCTTCGAAGGCATGATTATGCTGCTCCAGATCACCCTTATGCAGGGGATTCTTGTAATGTTCCAGGATCAACTCGCGGTACAGGTCATCCATCATGGTCGCCTACTTATCCAAAGATTTCCTTTACTTTATGGATCCCCTTCACAAGCTCATCTACGTCTTCTGTGGTATTGTACAGGTAAAAACTGGCTCTGGTGGATGCCTGTACTTTCAATTTTTGATGCAGCGGCATGGCACAGTGATGCCCGGCGCGTACCGCGATCCCATCCGAATCGAGGATTTGAGCCACATCATGGGGATGGATGCCTTCCAATTCAAAGGAAATAACCCCACCTCGTTCATTTGCAGAGGGACCCAGTATATGTAAGCCCGAGATTTCACTCAGTCGTTGATAAGCATACGCTGTAATTTGCTTTTCGTGAGCATGGATATCTTCCATACCCACGGCATTCAGATAATCTACCGCAGCTCTAAAGCCGATCGCTTCGGCGATGGCTGGTGTGCCGGCTTCAAATTTGTAGGGGATCTCATTGGGAATGAAACCATCGAAGGTAACCTTCTTGATCATATCCCCACCCCCCAGGAAAGGATTCATTTCTTCGAGCAGGCTTCTTTTCCCGTGAAGCACGCCAATCCCGGTTGGTCCGCACATTTTATGCGCTGAAAAAGCGTAGAAATCGGCGCCAATCATTTCAACATCCACCGGGAAATGCGGGATGGATTGTGCTCCATCGATTAAAACCACCGCACCCATGCGGTGCGCTTGGGTTGTCATTTCTTCAACCGGGTTGACCACTCCCAGCACATTCGACATATGTGTAAAAGCTACCAATCTTGGTCCGGTTTGCAGCAAGGTTTGATATTGATCCAAGTCAAGAAATCCATTTTCCCGAACAGTGATGAAATCGATATGGATATCTTTTTCCGATGCCAGCATAAACCAAGGAATTAGATTGGAATGATGCTCCATTTCTGTCAGAAGGATACGATCACCGGCTTTCAAGAACTTCCGTCCCCAGGCCTGTGCCACCAAATTGATGGATTCGGTAGTATTGCGCGTGAAGATCAATTCCGCAGGATCGCTGATATGAATGAATTCTGCGATACGCTGGCGGGAACCCTCATACAGGGCAGTCGCTTCCTCAGCCAGTTCGTGAATTCCGCGGTGAATATTGGCATAACTTCGCGTATAGAGTGCATCCATCGCATCCAGCACAGCTTGTGGTTTTTGGCTGGATGCCGCTGAATCAAGATAGATCAGATTCCTGTTTCCATGAATTTTCCGCTTAAAGATCGGAAAATCTTGGCGGATCTTATATGGATCAATCATTTTTATGATCCTTATTTAACTTTGCTCTTTTTTCGTAAATTCGGTGAATCATTTGGATACCAGAGAATGTGGTCGGGGACCATCCAGCCATCGGTTAAATAGACATTTTCTTTGAATTGCACTGCGATAAGCTTGGAATCCACCTGGACTACCGTCCCTTTCAACCATCCCTTAATCCTATCTTTCCCTTTATCGTGATCGCAATTTGCCTCAACAGAATCACCTACTTCATAGGTTTCTTCAATGTTTGGGGGTCTCATGAACGGTGTACTTGCCATAGAAAAACTCTCCTCAAAGACAAAATTTCTATATTCTAGCATTAAAGCATATTTTTATTAATTCTAGATATAAATTCCTCCAAAACCAATTGCTGAATTGCATCCGATTTGATCCGGTCAAGCGCTTTTTGAATAAATCCTGAAACAATCAGTGTGGTACCTGTTTGATCCTGGATCCCGCGCGATTTCAAATAAAATAATTGGTCTGCGTCAATATTCGTGATGGTGACCCCGTGGGAACAGCGCACATCATCCGTCAGTATCTCCAATCCGGGGATCGAATCGATTTTTGCCGTTTTACTGAGGATCAAATTGTGATTTGCTTGATATCCATCTGTTCGAACGGCTTGTTTATCAACGTAGATCATGCCCTGCCATCTGCTTTGACTTTCACCATCCACAACGCCGCGATAGAGTAAATCACTAGTTGTATTTCTCGCCAGGTGATTTTGAACCGTATCCATATAAAAACGCTGTGTTCCCGCCGGTAGGAACAATCCGGTTATCAATGCCTGACTGCCCTGCCCCACGAGGTCAACTTCCAGCTGCGCTTTGGAAAACTCCGCACTCAGCAGCAGAGTGAACCAATTTATACCAGCATCTTTCTCCAATACTGCTTTTTGGTTTTGAATATCCCAGGTTCGGGAGGATGTGGTTTGCAGATCAATGAGATCGAGCTTAGCTCCTTCTTCTAAAAATATTTCCGTTACACCTGCGCTGAAGGCTTTGGATTGGGCAGGATTATTTTGCTGCCGGAGGATGGTTGCCGAAGAATTGCAGGCAAGGTAGATCATGGTTGTAGATGGGACAGCCAGTCTCTCTCCTTGAAAGGTTTCCTGATAGAAGATGGGAGCATCCACATGTGTGTTTTCACTTACATAGATCACGGCAGTTTCTCGAGCAAAAGCATATCCAAATGCAGTAAATTTATCGCTGGAAGGTGGGATGATTTGCCCGATCTTTTCGATAACCTTTTTAGGAAGAACCGGTGAGGAGTCAGAGACCAATACACAGGAAATCCCTTTTTCAGAAATCTGAGGAACAAATAACCGGCTGCCTTCCTGTGTTCGTGTCCGTTGAATACAATGCATGTCTTTTAAATATTTTGCAGGCAAATCCAGTGCAGGCTGCTCAGGCGGCAATGTGCTTTCTCCCGGCAAATGGTAATCCTGCGGTTGAAATCCCTGCAAGGATACCTTGCGCCAGGCTGGTGCTGTTTTATCAGGAAAAGGTTGTGAACGATAATAATCCAGAGAACGACTGCGCAGATCATTTAAATAGGAGCAGCTGTCGATTTCAGTTCGATAAGCATCCACGAAGGGGAATTCAGCCATTTCCACGATTGTTTTTTCGGGTTCAACGATGGCATTGCTCATTTCAACCTACCGATCCTTCCATCTGCAGTTGGATAAGCCGGTTCATTTCCACTGCATATTCCATTGGAAGTTCCTTAACCAGTGGTTCGATGAAACCGGAAATGACCATCGTGGTTGCTTCTTCTTCACTTAATCCACGGCTGGTCAGATAGAAAAGCTGTTCTTCCCCAACTTTGGAAACAGAAGCTTCATGACCAATGGATACATTTTCAGTGCGGTTCTCAATGTGCGGGTATGTATCAGAGCGAGAATTCGCATCCAGAATAAGCGCATCGCAAACGACATTGGCTTTGGCATATTCAGCTTTTTTATCCACATACACCAGACCACGGAAAGAAGAACGCCCTCCATCTTTACTGATGGACTTGGAAGTGATCTTACTGGTGGTGTGCTCGGCCAGGTGCAGCATTTTGCCACCCGTATCCTGGTTTTGGTTCTTCCCGGCGAATGCCATGGAGAGGATTTCCCCATGCGCACGCGGTCCAACCAGATAACAGGCCGGGTACTTCATAGTGGCTTTCGATCCCAGGTTGCTATCAACCCATTCCATAGTGGCATCTTCATGGACCATCGCCCGCTGGGTCACCAAATTGTATACGTTGGTTGACCAGTTCTGAATGGTCGTATAGCGCACCCGCGCACCTTTTTTTACGATGATCTCGATCACACCGCTGTGAAATGAGTTTTTGGAATATTGAGGGGCGGTGCAGCCTTCCACATAATGAACTTGCGCACCTTCATCGGCAATAATGATACTGCGTTCAAATTGCCCGATACTGGCAGAATTTAATCGGAAATACGCCTGCAAAGGCAATTCCACTTTAACATTCGGTGGAATATAGACAAATGATCCGCCCGACCAGACCGCGGTATTGAGAGCTGCAAACTTATTATCGGAATAAGGAACCACCGTCCCAAAGTATTCTTTAAAGATTGCAGGATGCTGCCGCAGACCTTCCTCTATGCTTAAGAAAATGACACCCTGGCTCTCAAGCTGTTTCTGGATATTGTGATATACCATCTCCGATTCATATTGGGCACCCACCCCGGCCAGGAATTTCTGTTCCGCTTCGGGAATTCCCAATCGGTTAAATGTATTTTTAATCGTTTCCGGGATCTCGTCCCAATCGCTCTGGGTATCATCAGTAGGTTTTACATAGTAATAAAGATCATTTAAATCCAGATCCTGAAGATCGACTCCCCAACTAGGCATGGACATCGCGTTGAAATGTTCCAGCGCTTTCAGTCGATTCTCAAGCATCCACTGCGGTTCACCTTTATACGCAGAGATCTGTTCAACAATTTCCTTATCCAAACCCTTTCGGGATCTAAACACAAATTTTTCAGGATCTTTAAAATCGTATCGCGGAGTATCAATACCGCGTAAAACATCTTCTTGATCTGGCATGCTTAATTTATCCTGATAAATGATTTCATGCAAATCACGCTTTTACCCAACCATACCCTTCTTCTTCAAGGCGCAATGCCAGTTCCGGTCCGCCGCTTTCAACAATTCTTCCATCCACCATCACATGCACAATATCCGGCTTCAGATAATTCAGAATGCGCTGGTAGTGAGTAATGACAAGGATGCCCAAGCGGTCATTCTTCAATGTGTTGATGCTTTCCGCGACGATCCGCAGCGCATCGATATCGAGACCCGAATCCGTTTCATCCAATACGGCCATCTTTGGTTCCAGCATGGCCATTTGGAGGATTTCAACACGTTTCTTTTCTCCACCGGAAAAACCATCATTCAAATAACGGCCACCCATTTTAGGATCCATTTCAAGCAAGTTCATCTTTTCAAGCATTAACTTGCGAAATTCGGGAACAGGCAAACCGTGATACGTTGGATCGATTGTTTTCCTATGCGCATTCATTGCCGTCCTCAGGAAATTCGCTACCGTAACCCCCGGAATGGCCACCGGATACTGAAAAGCCAGGAATAGTCCATGATGCGACCGCTCTTCGGGAGATAAACGCAGGATGCTTTTACCATCCAGCAGAATATCTCCTGCGGTAACAAGATATTTTGGATGTCCCATCAATGTGTAGGCAAGTGTTGATTTTCCGGTTCCATTTGGTCCCATAATGGCATGTACTTCCCCGGATGGCACGATGAGATTAATCCCATGTAAAATTTCCGTATTCTCAACCTGCACATGGAGGTCTTTAATTTCCAAACCGATCATGTTTTTATTTTCCTTTCCGGTAGCAGCCGAGAGTATACCACGCCGAGCCTTTTTGGTCAATATTTATTATAAATATCACTAATATTGACTTTTTCTATCCACCGTGATATAGTGTTACAGGAAAAACCAGATGAATTCTATGAAAACTACCCGCGAAAAAGTATTGACAACTATTAAGTTGCATCCCAAATCAACCATCATCGAAATTGCTGATCAGGTTGATATCAATGCCATCTCGGTTCGCCATCACCTCACAACTCTACAAGCAGAAGGATTGATTATGGCAGAAGAGGAACGCCATGGAGTGGGAAGACCAAGGTTGGTTTATTCATTGACTGACAGGGGTATGGAAAACTTCCCCTCACGCTATTTTCATCTGGTAAATTCCCTGATGGATCAAATCAAAGAAACGCTGCCGGTAAAAGATGTCAATTCCCTCTTCCGCAACATGGCTGAAAAACTAACATCGGAATACGAACCGATGCTGGCAAAGATGACCATTGAAGAACGCCTGGAACTTCTGAAAACCATCCTGAACAACGAAGGATTCGATGTGGAGTGGGAGAAACAAGGCAAGCAATACAGCATTAAAGAGATCTCCTGCCCATTCTTCAGAATCGGAGATAACCATCCGGAAGTGTGTCTGTTTGATAAATCCATTATTTCCAATATTCTGGATATCCCCATGAATAAACTCTCTCATCAAAATCGCGAAGAAGATCTTTGCACATATACCTTTGACCTTGCAGATTAAAATGACCGAAACAACAAACTTACCCGACTGGAAAGCAAATTCTTCTCACCCGGAGCTTGCAGGAAAAATCAGAGATGCACTGCGTAAAGTGAAGGATCCGGAGATTGGCAGCGATGTAATTCAATTGGGATTAGTTCGTGACATCGAAATTTCAGAGAACAATGTGATCATCACCATGATCCTGACCACTCCCTACTGCCCCTATGGCCCGGCTATGCTGGAATCAGCACGCCGGATAGCCGAAGAAGAGAGCGGAAAAAGTACAACGATCATCTATGGGAGCGAGGTCTGGGATCAATCCATGATGGAAGACCCGACCTCTTTCAACTGGGGACTTTTCTAATTATTCTTTTTAAAGCACAATCGAATAGAAGAATCCTCTTCTTTTATCTCAACGGTATTAAATCCAACTTTTGTTACAGCTTTTTCAATTTCGTGAATCTGGTAAAACTTGCTGTGCATTCCCAATCCAATTTCCAACACGGCAATGATCTTTACAGTAAATTTTTTAATATTTGGCTCAAAGATATAGAGGATCCCGTTTCGAATTAGAACCCGCGCCACTTCCCGAATTACTCTTTCCCGCCGCTGAAAGTGGTGGTAAGCATCCACAATAAGAACAGCAGTGATGCAGCTTTCGTCAAAGGGAAGAGCAGCCCCATTTGCCACTACCGGCAGCAGCTGTCCTCTCTTCTTAGCCTGTAAAAGCATCTTGATGGAAAGATCTGCAACAATCACTTTTCGCTTTGCATCTTGAAGGGTTTGAGCAATCCGGCCTGTCCCACCCCCGATATCGAGAATAAAACCTGCATCAGAGAATCCACCCTGCCGGCAAAACTCGCCAGGGTCAGGGTGGAATAACTTATCATAGATTGGTGCTACAAAGTCGAAAAAACTCATCGCTTTAGATGATCGCCAGTTCTTTTCCTACTTTTTTAAACACTTGCAGCACTTTTTCAACCTGTTCATCCGTATGAGTAGCCATATAACTGGTGCGCAGCAGCTGCTGCCCGGAGGCTACTGCCGGTGAAACTATGGGATTCACAAAGACTCCATTTTCAAATAATGCCTTCCAGGATCGGAACGTCAGGTCATCGTTACCAATGATCACAGGGACAATCGGTGTCACCGAATCACCAATATTGAAACCCATTGTTCGCAATTCTCTGCGGATCGTTTCTCCAATGGCATTCACGCGATCAACTCTTTCGGGCTCTTCACGAATGACTTTGATGGCTTCCAAGACAGCGGCAGCATTGGATGCGGGGATACTGGCGCTGAAAATAAGGGCGCGCGCGGTATGTTTGATGAAATGGATGATATCGCTATCTCCGGCAATGAATCCGCCCAGGGATGCAAAAGATTTACTGAAGGTTGACATGACCAGGTCAACATCTGTGTTCAATCCGAACTCTTGCGCGGTACCTCGACCGCCACCCGTCACGCCCATTCCATGGGCATCATCCACCATGATGCGGGCACCATATTTTTTCGCCAGCGGGACAATATTCGGCAGATCGGCCAGATCTCCCCCCATCGAAAATACGCCATCCACAACGATCAGTTTTCCCCGATCATCCGGGATGGACTGCAGAACCCGTTCAAGGTGTTCGACATCATTATGGCGAAAACGCTCGATTTTCCCATACCCCAACCGTGCACCATCCACGATGCTGGCATGATCCTCCTTATCAAGGATGACGACATCATCGCGCCCAACCAACGCGCTGATAGTTCCTAGGTTCGTCTGCATACCGGTGGAAAAGATTAAGGCTTCTTCTTTATCAACAAAATCTGCAATTTCTTTTTCAAGCTCTTCATGCAGTTCAAGCGTCCCATTCAGAAAGCGGGAACCGGTACAGCTTGTGCCGAACCGTTCAATGGCTTTGATAGCTGCTTCTTTTACCCTCGGATGGGTTGTCAATCCAAGGTAATTGTTGGATCCGCACATGATCAGGCGATTCCCATTGAAAACGACTTCAGTACCTTCATTCTCCGCCAGAGGAAGGAAATATGGATAAATACCCTTCTCCATCGCATCCTTGGCACTTCTGTATTCTTTGCATTTCTTAAAAATGTCCATGCGTAATGAATCCTTTCGCGTTTATTCCATTTACTCTAACCCTCAAATTATACAAGCGTTGTGGTTTTATAGGTGTAATTTAAAGATAGAATTATTTAATCTTGAAAACAGGGAGTGTAGCCATGTTTGTTGGTATTGAAGCAGGTGGAACCAAGTTCAATTGTATTATTGCCGAAAATCCTGAAGATATCCTCGCGGAGAAAAGGATAACCACTGCCGATCCGGAGTATACCATAGGGGAAACCATTAATTTTATCCGCCAAACTGCTGCGCTCCATCATCAGACATTACAGGCTGTTGGTATTGGTTCGTTTGGACCGCTTGACCTGGATCCCGGTTCAGCTGGTTTTGGTTCCATCACTTCATCACCCAAAACCGCCTGGAAAAATTTTAATATCAAAAAAGCCTTCGAAAAGGCCCTGGAACTGCCCACCATCCTGGATACGGATGTGAATGCAGCCGCTTATGGTGAATTCTTGTGGGGTGCCGGGGAGAGGAAGAATCAAGTCCTCTACCTTACCATTGGCACAGGGATCGGTGGCGGGATGGTCCTTGACGGTAAACCTTACCATGGATTGCTGCATCCTGAGATGGGGCATATTTTTCTGGCGGATATTTCGAGGAATGATTCTTTCAAAGGCATCTGCCCTTATCATGGAAATTGTTTTGAAGGCCTGGCAAGTGGTCCGGCACTGCAAGCCCAATGGGGAATTGAAGCCAGCCAATTGGATGAAGATCACCCTGCCTGGGAGCAAGAAGCCCAATATATTGCTTTGGCACTTAGCAGTTATATCTGTATACTATCGCCGGAAATCATCATCTTGGGCGGGGGTGTGATGCAGCAATTCCATCTCTTTCCATTGATCCGAAAAAAAGTGCAGGAATTATTAAATGGCTATCTACAAACCGAAATGATCACAAAAAAGATCGATATGTATATTGTGCCGCCCGGTCTGGGTGTAAAATCCGGTGTATTGGGCGCGCTGGGGCTTGCCAGGCTGGCTATCCGCTAAAGACCTGATCCTCGGATTATTTTCTGCAGATCGGTATCTTTGATATGAATGTACAGGACCTTCCTTTGGGCTGCTTCCAATGCTTCGATATCACCCAGCGCCTGAGCAATGAGCATCTGTTGGAAAGTAATGTTCTGACCCGGAATCACAATAGGATCTTTTTCTTCCATGCTCAATACAATGAAATAGCCATTATTCTTCCCGCCTTTATGCAGCTGACCGGTCGAATGTAAGAAGCGGGGACCAAAACCCAGTGTGGTCGCAAGATGATACTTCTCCGCGATATGCTGCCGAAAAGCCTGCAGGATGGACTGATGCGGATCGTTCCGTTCCAGAAAAGCATTGATTGCCACATAATCTGTGGGTAAATATCCACTCAAGAATTGGTCAACAATGGTGGCCAGGTCCGCGTCTTTGCTAGCAAGGCTCTTGTTTGAAAAAACCTTAAAGGATGAATCTTCCCATATCGGTTGTTCCTGCATGAGCTGACCGGTTTCTTCGATGGCTTTGACCTTTTGTTTGGTTCTTGTTTTGCTATCCTGCACATTGGGCTGGTCAAACGCGTTCACTTCCAGAATGGCACAGGCTGTGGCTGTGGCAAATTCCCATTGATAGAATTCCTCAGCAAGCGCATTTTCTCCGTTCACTGCAATGACCAGGCAGGGATGACCGGCAGCGCTGATGTCGCGCACTCTCTGGTCTTCTCGCCCATCTTTACGCAGATAGACAAATAATCGGTCAGACGGATACATTTCCGTGGGTAAAGCAGGTTCCTGATCAATCGGCAGGATGCCTTTGCCTTCTTTTCCACTGCTTTCAGCAATCAATTGTTCAACCCACGAACCGAAAGACGACCATTCCGCATCGGTTAGGATCGTCAGCTTATCCCTACCCTGTAAACAGGCTTCCCCTAAAACAGCTCCCAGAACCAGACCCGGATTTCTGCCGGCTGGAATCGCAGGATCACAGACATTGCGTAATTCCTGTGCTGCCTTCAAGAACGCCGGTAGAGCGATCCCCAGCAGAGCAGCCGGCACCAATCCAAAAGCAGTCAGCGCAGAATATCTTCCACCCACATTCGGATCAGCCAGAAAAACAGCCCGAAAATGGTGCTCTTCAGCCAGTTTCTGCAAAGCTGTTCCCGGGTCGGTAATCGCAATAAAATGGTCTCCGGGATTTTTAAATCCTGATACAGCAATTCGTTCCCAGGCATACAGGAATCCGGAATTAATTTCAGCCGTTGTTCCGGATTTGCTGCTGATGAGAAAGACTGTTTTTTCCTTACCAGCCCACTGCATGGTATGTGCAACCTGCGATGGATCGGTGGAATCCAAAATTCGAAGTTCGAGCCCCTTCTCCTGCTTCCCCAGGATGCAGGCCATCACTTCTGCAGCCAGAGAAGAACCGCCCATCCCGATTAAAACCGCGCGTTTAAATCCCTCCTGGACCAAATCCTGCGTGATTTTCTGCAGCTGTGAGATCATGGGGATCCCCATGCGGGGCGCTTCCAGCCAGCCCAGCCGTTTAACAATTTCCTGCTGCCCTTCCATGGATTCAGTCCACAGGCTGGCATCTTTTTGAAAAACGGAAGCGGTAAATCCTGATCTTTCAAAATAAGCAATTCGATCTTTAACAGCAGCCTGGAGAGAGCCTAATTCTGCCAGATACCCGATGCGTTGAGCATCCAAAGCCTGGATCATTTCCCTGAATGCATCCTGGAACTGCTGAATACCCTCTCTTTCCAATTCCTGCGCAATCTGCTCCAGGTTAATACCCAGAGTAGCCAATCTTTGCACAACGGTATCATCCTCAGGGGAAGGAAATGAGAGTTTATCATTCACTGTACCATGTTCAAAAAAGGCTTCCAGAGTGGCCGGAGGAATAGTATCGACTGTATCGGGTCCGATCAATTCCTCCACATACAGTACATCCCGATAAGCTGGATTTTTAGTGCTGGTAGATGCCCAGAGAGGGCGTTGAATTTGAGCGCCTTTCTTTTTTAATGCCAGAAAGCGTGGGCTTGAAAAAGCATTTTGATACAAGCGATACGCCAATCGGGCATTGGCGATGGCAGCTTTGCCATACAGGTCTTTCCCTTCTATTTCTGGTAAGCCATCCAGTTTTGCATCGATTTTGGTATCAAAACGAGATACAAAAAAGGATGCCACAGAGGCGATGCCATGAATGGCCAAACCCTGGTTTATGCGATCTTCTAAACCTGCAAAAAATGCCTCTATCACCTCTTGATAACGCTTGATGGAGAAGATTAATGTAACGTTGACGTTGATGCCAGCCGCAATCGTGCTTCGAATGGCAGGAATGCCCGCTTCTGTGGCTGGAATTTTTACCATCAGATTGGGACGATTCACCTTCTTCCACAAGCGCTGCGCATCTGCAATGGTCGCCTGTGGTTCATTTGCCAGTTCCGGATCAACTTCAAGACTGATATAACCGTCATATCCGTAAGTTTTCGTGTAACAAGGAAGCAAGAAATCGGCAGCTTCGCGGATATCTTCCACTGCAAGCTGTTCGTAGATCTCTCTCCCAGTCCAGCCAGCCCAGGCCATTGTTTTAAGGGGCTGCTGGTATCTTGCTGAGCTCAAGATGGCTTTTTTAAAAATAGATGGATTTGAAGTAATCCCGGAAATCATTCCGATATCGATTAATTTCTGTATTGTTCCGTCTTTTAATAGATCTCGCTGAATATTGTCATACCACAGAGATTGCCCGATCTTCTTAAGCTCAGCTAACCGTTCCATTATTCACCTTTGTAAGTGCCCATTTCAATTTCCCGAATTTTACGACGACGAATTTCATGCCTATCAACCAGCTCTACCGTGGCCCTCAAAAAGCTCAACACGATCTCGCGTGCCAGTTCTGAACCGACAATACGTGAACCCAGGCATAAAACGTTCATGCCGTCATGTTCCACTCCTTGATGGGCTGAATAGGTATCATGACATATTCCCGCGTAGATCCCCTGCATTTTATTGGATGCTATGCAAGCGCCAACCCCGGAACCACAAATGGTGATCCCCTTTTCCGCTTTCCCATCCTGAATCGCTTTTCCAACTTTGTACGCGAAATCCGGATAATCCACCGGATCCGCTGTATAAGTACCGACATCCATGACCTCATACCCTGAATTCCGGATCAACTCAATCACAATATTCTTTAGAGCAAATCCGGCATGGTCAGAACCAATGACGACTTTCATCGATAATCCTTTCAAGCCAGCATCTGCATGGCATGCTTCACGATGTTCTCCACCGAGAACCCAAATTTTTCATAGAGAATTTCAGCCGGAGCAGATGCTCCATAGCTGCTCATCCCAATCATCACTCCGTTTTCTCCCAGCCATTTCTCCCAACCCTGTTTAATGCCCGCTTCTACTGCCATTCGGCATTTCACCGTTGGGATCAGAACGGAATCCTGATACTCTTTGGATTGCTTTTCGAATAATTCCCAGGACGGGAAGGAGACCACGCGTACATTCTTTCCTTTTTCAGCCAGTGCAGCAGCAGCATCCAGAATAAGCTGCACTTCTGAACCGGTCGCCATTAGAATGATCTCCGATTTCTCTTTGCCAAGATCTGTCAGCACATAAGCGCCCTTATGCAGTCCTTCAGCCGGAGCCAGTTTTCCCCGATCCAAAGTTGGGACGTCCTGCCTGCTCAAAATGAGTGCAGTTGGACCCTCTTTGCGCTGAACGGCTGCTTTCCAGGCTTCTCGGGTTTCATTCGCATCTGCCGGGCGAATGGTGACCAGATTTGGAATCGCGCGCAAAGCTGCCAGATGTTCAATGGGTTGATGAGTGGGTCCATCCTCACCCAGCCCGATGCTGTCATGGGTGAAAACCCAGATCACGGGGTAATGAGAGATTGCTGACACCCGAATTGCAGGCCTCAAGTAATCAGAGAAAACAAGGAATGTGGCACCGAAAGGAATTAATCCCTTATGGACTGCCATCCCATTTAAAATTGAACCCATGCCATGTTCCCGCACACCAAAATGCAGATTGGCTCCACTGCGGTTCTCTGCTGAAAATGCACTGCTCTGATCGATCCATGTTTTTGTGGATGGGGTCAGATCAGCAGAACCACCCATCATTTCTGGCAGGGTTTTTACAAGAGCGTTGATAACCTTACCGGAAGAGATGCGAGTCGCCATTCCTTTGGGATCAGCCGGAAATTCCGGTAGAACTGAATCCCATCCGGCGGGTAATTTCCCCTCCATGCGACGTTTCAATTCAGCAGCCTTTTCCGGGAATTTTTTCTGGTATTCTGTAAACAAGGCCTGCCATTCTTTTTCATGCTCGATCCCATTTTGTTTTACGGCGCGATAGTGTTCCAGTACATCCTCAGGAATATAAAAATGGGGCTCTACAGGCCAATTGTGCGCTTCTTTGGAAGCATCAATTTCCTTCCACCCTGGAGGGGTGCCATGGGCAGCAGCGGTATCCTGTTTGGTGGGCAAACTGAATCCGATATGCGTCCGACAGGCGATAAGGGAAGGACGGGGATCTTTCTTTGCAGCGTTGATGGCTGCATCGATCGCTTCTACATCATTTCCGTCAGCAACTTTCTGAACGTGCCAGCCATACGCCTCAAAGCGCAAGGTTCGCTCTTCGGTGAAAGAAAGATCGGTTGATCCATCAATGGATATATGGTTGTCATCATAGAGATAGATCAGTTTCCCTAACTTGAGGGTGCCAGCCAGCGAAGCAGCTTCGGACGCGACGCCTTCCATCAGGTCCCCATCGGTCACAATGGCATAAACATAGTGATCAACCAGATCAAATTGCGGCTCATTGAATTCGGCTGCCAGATGTGCTTCGGCGATGGCCATTCCCACACCATTGGCAAAACCCTGACCCAACGGTCCAGTGGTCACCTCGACCCCGGGAGTCAGGCCATATTCCGGGTGACCGGGGGTACGGCTGCCCCACTGCCTGAAATGCTTCAACTCATCCAGACTGAGATCAAAGCCGGTCAGATGCAGCAGGCTGTAGATGAGCATGGAACCATGACCACCCGAGAGAATGAACCGGTCGCGATTGAACCAGTTCGGATGGGCAGGATTGATTTTCAGGTGGCGTGTCCAGATCGTATATGCGATCGCGGCTGTACCCATCGGTAATCCGGGATGTCCGGAATTCGCGGTTTGTACACCATCAGCGGATAAATAGCGCAATGTCTTGATAGCTCTCAATTCCAGGTCGTTTTTTGTGCTCATAATTTTTCCTTGGGACATTAATTTTTGTTATTCTACCATGTGGTTAAATTCTAAGGCAATTCCAGAATTGATTGGGGTTTTCCCTACTGGGCTGAGGGAACCAAGAAATCCATTACGAATTCTATCTATGAAGGAGTTGCCGAAAAAACTGTTATTAAATTACCCTACTTTACAGCAGGATATCTACTGTAATGGACTTTGTGATTCTTTCATCATCCTCAAAAACTCGAAAATAATTTTCTGGCTTGTAGAATTTCATGTTTGCTATGCCGGGATTTTCGCCCTTTTCAACCGCAAGCTGTTTGTGACCACAAACACACTGGAGAATGCCATTGCACCGGCCGCAAACATGGGACTGAGGTAACCCATGGCAGCCACCGGGATGAGGATCACATTATAGAAAAATGCCCAGAAAAGATTTTGCTTGATGGTGTTTAATGTCTTTTTTGATAATTGAACAACCTCCACCACTTTTCCCAGTTCTCCGCTGAGCAGTGTAATGGGTGCAGTCGAAAGAGCCACATCCGTTCCTGTGCCAACAGCAATGCCAACATCAGCCTGAGCCAGAGCAGGTGCATCGTTTACACCATCCCCGACCATAGCTACTTTTCTTCCTTCCCTTTGCAATCCACTGATCGCATCGGCTTTCCCCATCGGCAGTACATCCGCCAGCACATCTTCAATTCCAGCCTGGTATGCGATCGCTTCAGCGGTAGCCTGATTATCTCCGGTCAGGAGTATTACTTTCATCCCCATTGCTTTCAATTTTTTTACGGTCTCAATAGATTCAGATTTTATCTGGTCCGCGATCCCAAATACTCCCACCAGCTCCTTGTCAACGGCAATATAAATTCCGGTAAGGGCTTTTTTTTGCAGTATGCGATTAACATTTTCATCAGGTGTATAGAAAATCCCCTGTTGATGCAAAAAGCGTTCATTTCCCAGTTCGACCAAATTTTCTTTCACGCTTGCCGAGACTCCCAAACCCGGAAAGGCATGAAAATCTTTCATTTCAACCAGTTCGATCCCTCTATTGCCGGCTTCGGCAAGAATGGCTTCCCCTAAAACATGTTCACTGCCATTTTCAACGCTGGCAGCCAATTTCACCAGCTCGTTCTCGGTATACTTTTTTCCGATTACAAAGATATCAATAACAGAAGGTTGCCCTTTGGTGATCGTACCGGTTTTGTCAAAAACTAACGTATCCACTTTTCCTGCTCGTTCCAGTGCTTCGGCTGAGCGGAAGAGAATTCCCCTCTCCGCTCCCCTTCCCGATCCAACCATCACCGCTGTCGGAGTCGCCAATCCCATGGCACATGGGCAGGCAATTACCAATACGGCGGTCATATTGATGAGGGCTCGTGAAAACACTGTCTGGTCGGAAGCGGACAGAGGAATCTTTAAGATGAAATTCCAAAGCACGAATGTGACCAAAGCCAGCAAAATCACGATAGGGACAAAATAAGCGGATACCGTATCAGCCAAACGCTGGATGGGTGCTTTGCTGCTTTGGGCTTCCTCGACCATTTTAATGATCTGGGAAAGTACGGTATCTTTTCCAATTTTGGTAGCCCTGAAAGTCATCACACCTTGCTTGTTGATGGTTCCGCCGATAACCTGGTCTCCAGCTTCTTTATTGACGGGTAAAGATTCTCCGGTGATCAGCGATTCATCAATAGAGGTATGACCATCCACAACTTCCCCATCTACGGCAATCTTTTCACCGGGTCGAACGACTATGATATCTCCGACCTGGATTTCTTCAGCCGGGATTTTTATTTCTATTCCTTCTCGTTTAACTGTGGCGTTTTTTACCTGAAGATTGACCAATTTTTTCATTGCTTCGCTCGTCCGTCCCTTGGCATTCACTTCGAGATACTTCCCTAACCGAATGAGTGTGATGATCATGGCTGAGGTCTCAAAATAGACATGCCCCTGAACCAAACCAGTCAGGACAAGGATCGAAAACACATAAGCGACAGATGAGCCCAACGCGATCAGCACATCCATATTTGCCGAACCACCCCGCAGAGATTTAACCGCTCCCTGATAGAATTGCGCTCCAACGTAAAATTGAACCGGAGTGGCCAAAGCCAGGAATAGATAATTGAGCCATTTCCCCATATGCAGAAATTCTGGTAGGACATTAAAATCATGCGCCATGGATAGCACAAAAAGAGGAATCGTAAAAATCAAACCGACGATCAAGAGCGTCCGCTGATTCTTGATTTCTCTTTCGCGAGCTTTCTGTTCCGAATCAAGCGCACCAACCGGAATGATCGGATGAAAGCCGATTTTCTTAAGTGCTTTATAGATCTCTTGCATATCCACCATGGTCGGGATGTAAGAAACTGTGATTTTCTCTTGAACCACGTTTCCGGTAACCTTCATCACCCCATCCATTGCGCCCAATTTCTCGGCAATCCGATCCACTTCGTGCGAATCGCTTAATGCTTCCAGCAGAATATCATTTTCCACCTGTAATACACCATACCCGGCTCGTTCTACCCGCTGAATGAGCGCGTTGAGATTGGTCTCGTTCTCAAAAAAGTTCACCACAGCCCGTTCAGATGATAAATTCACCGAAACAGTTGCGACCCCTTTTTCTTTCTTTAAATTGCGTTCGATGGTTGCAACACAGTTGGCACAGGTCATCCCCTGTATTGGTAAAATGATATTCTTCGTTTCTTCCATTCTTTGCTCCACAATCTATGATTCAGCGGGATAACCAATTTCAGTCAATGTTTTTAGTATCGTCTGTTCTACTTCCGGGGGGTTAAATGTGACGCTCGCTTTTTTGGTATTCAGATCAACATTAATTTTTTCCACACCCTCAATTCCTTCCAATTCCATTTTCACCGTATGCACACAATGCTGGCAGTGAATATTGGGGATAGTGTATGTCTTGTTCATTATTTTTCCTTTCTTTTCGCTTTTATTATATTATATGATTTTTTTCATAATTATTAATATTTTTGTAGAATTTTGCTCTTGACGAAACAAGTTTTTCCGGTAGGATAAAATTAAGGTTAACGAATGAAGACTCTCGAACAGAAAAAAATCCTCATCACAGGCGCATCCAAACGAATTGGACGTGAATTTGCGATCGCCGCTGCCCACAAAGGGGCATTTATTTACTTACATTACAGCAGTTCTGAAATGGATGCCCAAAAAACGCAGCAAGATATCCACAAATTCGGTGGTGGGTGTGAACTCATCCAGGCTGATTTTAGCGTTCCACAACAGGCAATTATAGTATTTGAAAAATTGTTCGCAGCACAGGAAATTTATGCGGTTATTAACAACGCATCCATTTTTTTACAAAATACTCTGCGCGATACGACTATCCACGATTGGGACCTTCACCAAGCGGTGAATCTGACAATGCCTTTTCTGCTTACACAAGCCTATGCGAATTCGCAGCGCAACACATCCGGGAAGATCATCAACATTTTAGATTGGAGAGCGCTTCGCCCCGGTAAAGATCATTTCGCTTACACCATCAGCAAAGCCGGATTGGCTGCACTCACGAAAGCGTCTGCACTGTCTCTTGCACCTACTTTTCAGGTAAATGGGTTGGCGTTGGGAGCGATCCTGCCACCCACAGATGGCGGTGACACGGCAGCTATTATAAAACAGGTGCCCGCTGGCCGCTGGGTAAAGCTTGATGAGTTGATCCAGACTTTTCTTTTTCTTCTAACTGCACCGCAGTATATAACAGGCGAGATCATTCATGTTGATGGAGGAAGACACTTGGTCTAAAGAGATTATGGATAAAGTATTTATTAATGATTTAATGGTTCGAGGTGTTATTGGGATCAGTGACCGCGAGAGATCACAACCGCAGGATATTGTAGTCAACATTGTTATGTATACTGATATTACAAAAGGCGCAACATCGGATAATATCGATGATTGTGTAAACTACCGGACCATCGCAAAAGCGATCATTGCCCATATTGAAAAAGTCTCCCGTTTTACGGTTGAAGCGCTAGCCGCTGACATTGCAGCAATTTGTCTGAATACCGAAGGGGTGGAAAAAGTACGCGTCAAAGTAGAAAAACCAGGAGCAGTGCGTTTCGCGAAAACAGTGGGAGTTGAAATTACCAGAATAAAAGATAATCCCTAAAATGCACCAGGTTCATCTCCTGATCGGTTCCAACATCAATCCGCAGCAAAATATTCAAGCTGCATTGAAAATGCTGGAAAGTATTAACCCGATCAAGGCTTGCTCAAGGATTTGGAGAACCATCGCGTATGGCAGTACAGGACCTGATTTTCTGAATGTTGCCGTAAGAATTGAAACACCTTTAGGTATCCAAGAATTTAAGGGACAGGTAATTTTTTCGATTGAAACCGCTCTAAAACGACAGCGCTTTCCCGATAAAAATGCGCCCAGAACAATCGATATCGATATCATCATTTTCGATGGGCAGGTCATTGATAACGGACTATGGAATAAATTCTTTATCACAGTTCCGCTTGCGGATCTATTACCGGAATTGATCGACCCTGATTCCAAGAAAACCCTGCAAACCATTGCACAGGGTATGATCGATCAGGGTCTGGCAGTCTTTCATGCAAATTGTCTGTGATCTTAGAATTCCAAAGGTCTGGCCCCGCGAGAAATATTATCCAAAAACTCCAGTCGGGTCGCCTCTCGAGTACGGAAAGCTCCCAGCATGGAGGAAGTGGTCATACGCGCATCATGTTTTTTCACTCCCCGTATCATTGCGCACATATGCACCGCCTCCACCACAACTGCTACACCGCGTGGTTTGAGCAGAATATTCATAAAATCTGCAATCTGGCGTGTCATGCGTTCTTGTACCTGCAAGCGGTGCGAAAACATATCCACGATGCGGGGAATTTTCGAAAGTCCGATAACCTTTTCTTTGGGGAGATAAGCCACATGCGCTCTTCCCAGGAATGGCAGCATATGATGTTCACACATACTGAAAAATTCGATATCCCGCACGATAACCATATCATCATATTCAACGGTGAATAATGCCTTGTTCACCAATTTTATCGGATCGGTACGATATCCATCCAGCATCTCACGATACGCCCGTGCCACCCTATCGGGTGTTTTTTGTAATCCCTCTCGTTCAGGATTTTCCCCAATTGCTTCAAGAATATCTCCTACGGCTTTCTCGATCTTTTTCAGATCGACCTCTGAATCACAAAAAAGGTCAGCAAATTGGAACAACTCTGATTCATTGCATTCAATGCGAGTCATATTTTTTCCTCTCAGGTCCTCTTCAGTATTTTCTTTTTATTAAATCTTCCGCTACCGATTTCAAGACATCCTTCGCAGATTGCTTTCCGTCGATGGTATCCAGTGCTTCCACTGCTATATCATTATAGTATGTCGCTTTGTCCAATACCTGCGCTTCAATGCCTTCACGAGTCAAGACCGCTGCCATTTCCCGGATCTCTTCCATCGGAATGGGTTGTTTTGTAAGCCAGAGATCGCGAAAACGTGAGCTTTGATGATTTCCCAATAACACCGGATAACTTATTTTTTTTTCTACCAGATCACTGAACTCCGGCTTTCCTGTTTGGTTTTCTTTTCCCCAGATACCCAGCCAATCATCATAGATTTGAAAAGCCAGACCGAGATTTAACCCAAACGTCCGCAAATGCTTACGCACCTCCAGGTTGATTCCAGCCAGAACTGCACTGATTTCGCATGAGAAAGAAAGCAATGCTGCCGTTTTTTCCGAAATCATGCGCAAGTAATCATTGGCAGTAACCCGCATATCTCCTTCAAACGCCATATCCATTTGTTGACCCTGCATCACGGAAAAACTGGTGCGCATAAAAAGCTGTGATCCCTCCAATGCCTCTTCTGCGCCGAAATCTTCGCCGATTGATTGCATGGTAAGTACAGAAAGAATAAAGAGTGTATCTCCAATGTTGATAGCTTTTCCCGTTCCCCATTTTTTCCAAATCGTCTCTTTCCCTCTCCGCAAAGGGCTATGATCTTCAATGTCATCATGAATTAAGGAAAAGTTATGCAGCATTTCAATCGCGGCAGCGGCAGGCAAAACCTTATGCCAATCGATGGATAATAAATCAGCGGTCAGGAGAACCAGCAAAGGTCGAATACGTTTCCCTTTCATTTTCCCCGCATTCTCATCCCTAAAACCGAACTGATAGAAAATGGCCTCTTTCAATTCCGGAAATGCAGGATTCAAATACTTCTCGAGCGCAGTATGAATTACCTGCTCCACTGCAGGGAAGAACGAATCCGTATGTTCGTTCCGTTCCATTCTTAGCGCTGCCTCAGCATAGTTTTTTTCAACGCAGATATATTCATAGTGCCAGCCGCAAACATACAGATTTGTAATTCTTTTATGATTTCTAATACTGTTTCACGTAGGCTTTCTTCAGAATCGACTGCGGCTTTAAAAAACTTTCCGGCAAATCCGCAATAATCAGCACCCAATGCCAAACACTTTGCCACATCCACACCACTGCTTAATCCGCCCGAAGCAAAAATTCGCATTCCAACTGTGTTTTCTTTCACGTTAACAATGGATTGCGCAGTGGATATTCCCCAATCACGGAAAGAAGCGGCGATATTCCTGGCTGATTCCGATTCAAGGCGATACTTTTCCACTTCCGCCCAGGATGTACCCCCCGCACCCGCTACATCAATAGCGGCGATGCCCGTCCCTTCCAATTGGCGAGCCGTGCGCGCTGAGATCCCCCACCCGACTTCCTTGATGACCACAGGGATATCCAGGTGATGGCATAAGGTTTCAATCTTTTTCAACAAACCGGAGAAATTGGTATCCCCTTCCGGCTGCAGCGCTTCTTGCAAGGGATTCAGATGAAGGATCAATCCATCTGCGCCAGTTTGATCAACCAATTTCTTGCAATCATCCGGAGTAACCGAATTATTTAATTGAATCGCTCCAATATTAGCGAATAAGAGAATGTCAGGAGCTTGGGAACGTAGATTAAAAAAACGCATTTGACCCGGATGTTGTAATCCGATTCTTTGTGATCCTAAACCCATCCCGATCCCAAATTCCTGCGCTGTACGCGCAAAACGCAAATTCAATTCCAGAGAATCCTGTGTTCCTCCCACCATGGATGAGATAAAAATAGGCGCTCTTTGAGTTTTATGGAATATTTCAGTGGTAGTATCTACCTGAATAAGATCAAATTCAGGTAGTGCCTGATGATCGAAATAAAAATTCTCTAATCCGGTAGAAAGAGAGGAGCTTACATCTTTTTCAGAGTTGATCTGGATATGGTCATCTTTTCGTTTATAGATCTTTTTTTCATTCATCAGTTTTGTAACACTTCTTGATTTTCTGTGTTTAATAATATAATTGATTTTACATTTAATAAATAGTATTTGGAGGTATCTGTATGAGTGATGTAATGAAAGGTGTAAAAGAAGTGATCATGGATGTTCTAAAAGTCGATGAAAAAGATATCTCACTCGATACCAGTTTTGTAGATGATTTGAAAGCAGATTCTATGGACCAATTCTTTCTGATCGATGGGCTCTGTGAAAAATTTGACCTGTCAATTTCTGACGAAGACGCCAGAAATATTAAGACAGTCAAAGATGCTGTTGAGTTCATCGAGAAAAAGAAATAAAGTAATAAAAAGTGAATCTTAGAGAAGAGCAGGAATATCCTCTGGATATTCAGCCACTTTTACGCCAGCACTTCTGAACATTTCAATTTTCTGCGCGGCAGAACCTGCTCTTCCTTCGATGATCGCTCCCGCATGCCCCATACGCTTCCCTTTCGGGGCTGTGCGCCCAGCGATATACGCAATCACTGGTTTCGTCATCTCTGTTGCAATATAATCTGCTGCAATTTCTTCTTCCTTTCCCCCGATCTCGCCAATTAACACGATTTTTTCTGTATTGGGATCCTGTTCAAATAAAGATAACATATCGATAAATCCCGATCCGGTAATCGCATCACCACCGATGCCAACACAGGTCGACACACCCAATTTTTTTTCTTTCATAGCATTCAGCACTTCATAGGTAAGAGTGCCAGAGCGAGATACCACCCCGATGTTACCTGAAATAGCAATATTTCCCGGAATAATCCCGACTTTACATTCTCCGGGTGTTATCAAACCCGGTGAGTTCGGTCCTATTAATATGGTTTCCGATGTTTTCAGAATGGATTTGATTTTTAACATATCCATCACAGGAATTCCTTCCGTGATGCAGACGATCAGGTGGATTTTTGCATCGATTGCTTCATAGATTGAATCAAAAGCAAATTTTGCCGGAACGAAGATTACACTTGTATTCGCTTCTGTTGTTTTGACAGCAGTTTGTACTGTATCAAAAACCGGGATTTTTTCATCTAAGACCCATTCCCCACCTTTACTCGGAGTCACTCCAGCAACAATATTGGTTCCATATTTTCGCATGAGGTCGCTGTGAAATAGACCCTCTTTCCCGGTAATGCCCTGGACTAGCAATCTGGTTTCTTTATTAATTAGGATGCTCATTATTTTTTTACTCCAGCCAGAGCAATCGTTTTTTCAGCAGCTTCAAGCAGTGAATGAGCAACCGGTAGATTTTGTTTTTCCAGGATTTTATACCCTTCATTCGCATTAGTACCAACCAGCCGAATTACAAGGGGAATTTGCGGTCTTTTTTGTTCAGCAAGTGCCGCGGTAATTCCCCGCGCAATTTCATCACAACGTGTGATACCTCCAAATATATTGACAAGAACTGCTTTTACTTGCGTATCAGAAAGCAAAATGCGAAATGCGGAAGACACTTTTTCAGCGCCCGCTCCTCCCCCAATATCCAAGAAGTTCGCCGGTTCACCGCCTTTTAGTTTTAAGATATCCATGGTTGCCATAGCCAGACCCGCGCCATTGACAAGGCAGCCAATATTTCCAGTCATATGAATGTATGCAATCCCATACTTCTGAGCTTCAATTTCGTAGGGATTTTCCATATCCAGATCACGAAGATCAGCCAGCTCCGGATGGCGAAATAACGCATTGTCATCGATCGTCATTTTCCCATCCAGGGCGATAAGTCCATTTTCTTCAGATATAACCAGTGGATTGATCTCTACCAGTGATGCATCATTGGTTTTATAGATTTGCCAGAGGGCGTTTGCAATTTGGGCAAATTTTTTCCAGTGCTTGCGAGGTAGATCGATCGATACAGCCAGACCGCGAATTTGAAAATCACATAAACCTACCAGAGGATCAATTAAAATACGCGATATCTTTTCAGGTGCTTCTTCCGCGGCATCTTCAATATCAATTCCACCATAGCTGGACGCAATGATTACCGGTGATGCGTTCAACCGGTCGGTGGCTATTCCAAGATATAATTCCTGTTTAATATCCACAGCCTCTTCGACAAGAACCTTATGAATGGGAAATCCGTTAATTTCCATCCCCATCATCTCGGTTGCAATTTCTTCCGCCTCATCTGGATCATTCGCCAAGCGTATTCCACCGGCTTTTCCACGACCACCAATGAGAACCTGTGCTTTGACCACAACTTTTTCCCCCAGGTCTTCTGCGATCTGTCTGACAAAACTTGCATTGAGAGCAACCTGCCCCCGAGGAATTGGAATATCGTATTTCGATAAAATCTGTTTGGCTTGGTATTCTTGTATTTTCATCGCATCCAATTATCTTGAAATGTTGCCCACCTTTGGGGATTATAACATAGTGGGAACAAAGAAAAAGCCCGATGAAAATCACCGGGCTTTGTGCAACTATATACTTTTACCCTTTTAGGAATTCTTCCAATGCTTCTTTACTGATTCGATAAGCGTTTCCGATTTTTCGGGCTTTTAGAGATTTATCATTGATTGCAGCCACCACATCCTCTTCAGAGACACGGAGGATCTTGGCTGCTTCAGCGGGTGTCATAACTGATGGAATACCTGCAGGTATACCCTCCGAGCTGCCAGAATTCTTCCCTGTGTTTTTCAGGGATTCCGAGATAACGTTTCCCAATCCCATCCCCGCACCGATACCGGCAGTTAAACCAGCGCCTCCACTCGGATTCTTAGCCGCATCCCGCAGTGCATCTGCCGCCTGTAATTGGGTATAGGTAGACATATCCAGCATCCCCATGGCACGCAGTTCTTCAGCAGATTTGTCGGAGGGTTTCAGATTCGCGATATAGAATGATTTCAGGGTAAGACCAAGCGCGTTGAAATCATCCTGCGCCTTTGCACGAACACTGGAACTTAATTCATCTGTCAAACCGATCAGATCCAGAACTGATTTCTTTCCGGTTGTTTCTCCAAGCAAATCCTGAAGTTTTGATAGCAGCATAGATTTCAAGCGGTTTTCGATCGCATCCATCCGATAAATGCCCTGTGCTCCAACCAGCTGGGTAATGAACTGCTGGGCATCTTTCACCTGGAAGCTATAGGAACCAAAACCCTGGATCAGGGCTACGCCTAAACCCACTCCGGCATTTCGGACAATAATTGGTTGAGGTGTTCCCCATTTTTGATCCGCAAATTCCTTTTTGGTTACATAATAGACTTCCGCTGTAAAAGGAGTGCGGTTATTAAATGCTTTTCCAATAAAGTCGATGAGCAGAGGAATGTTTGCGGTTGAGATTGTATGTCGTCCGGGTCCTAAAACATCCAGAGCTTTCCCATCACGGAAGAAAACCGCCTCTTGCGATTCTCTCACAATAACCTGTGATCCAATCCGCAGATCGGCAATACCCTGCTCCGGAAAACGATGCACAATCTCATCTTTCATCTCACTTGGATATTCAACTACATCAAAAATTCTAGCCATCTCATTTCTCCGTATTAATCAAATATATTAATTCTTGTTTTACTTCGATGAACCATCGTCAACTATCTCACTAGAAAGTGAGAGAATTACTTCCTTGCGTTTCTCAAAAGTATCGATGCAGTCCTGCGAAAGGGAAACCATATTTCTGATTGATGCCGGTAATCCATCAGTCCCCACGGATGAACGGATATTTTCAATCGCTCTGGAAATCTCATCTTCTAGATCCAGGAAATGCAAGTCATATTCATAGATCGCCGCCAGCTCTTCTTGCTTCACCTTGATGGCATCGAAAAAACCAGCATATCCGTATGCAGCATTCTTAATCCGATCAATAAACTGACGCAGTTTTATGGCTGATGCTTCAATATCATCCACCATTTCTATCTCGCCACCAGCAATGAACGATCGCTGCAGATCTGAAACTTGTTGCCATAGGTTTTCAAAATGTGCTGCGACAGTTTCACGAAGAATTTTATCTGCTGCTCTTCGATCGCTACGCTCAACATACCCACTAAAACCTGGGATTTTTCCGATGATCTTTTTAAAGAAATCCTGCTCATCGGTAACACGCTGGTAAAAATCAGTCATTTTTTCCTCCGCGGTTTTATCAACCCTTAATCTATAAATATTATATATTTCTTTTTATAATACGTAATCAATAATAAAAAAGTTGCGATATAAAAAAAACAACAGTATACTGAAAAAAGAGATTACAAAATGAAAAGATCATCCGATTTTGAAGCGAAGGGGGTCATCGAATATATCCTTATAGTAATTCTTGTTTTTCTGGTCATCCGAGTTCTATATAACCTCTTAGGTCCGGCAGTCAAAGCCTTTATTGAAAATTTATTAGAAACAGTGGCAACTCGATAAAAAATTTGATTCGTGTTGTATTATTAGTATAAAGAATCTGGATCAACGAAAGAAAGTGAGATGCAGATAGCCCTAAATAAAAAAACGAATTGGCTAAAAGCATATTCTCTTGCCTGGAATTGTATTGATCTTGTTTATCCCCCTGAATGTATTGTCTGTGGAAAAATTGGATTTCGCTGCTGCCCTGAGTGTTGGAATTTGCGCATACTATATAGTGAGAATATATGCACTACCTGCGGCAAACCGCTCCTCCAAACTGGAATCTGCGATGAATGTGCAGCGAAACCATCCCCTCTGGATAAAATCCGCTCATTGGGTGAATATGATGGTGTTCTGCGAGACTTTATCCTTGCCTTGAAGTACCGTCGCAATCTCGGTTTGGCAGAGCTCATTTTGCCTGATTTGATCCAATGCTTATCGCACTCTCATCTCGAATTTGAAATGCTTATCCCCGTTCCATTAAACAAAACTCGCCAGCGAGAAAGGGGATACAACCAGGTTGTTGTATGGGGCAGACTGCTTGGTAGAACCATTGGAATTCCATTGATTTCTTCTGCTGTTATCCGCGAACTTAATACCCCCTCCCAGGTATCCCTTCCGGCGGATAAACGGTGGGAAAACGTTCAGAATGCTTTCTCAGCAAAAACAGACCTTGTGAATGAAAAAAATATCTTACTCCTCGATGATGTGATCACTACTGGCGCAACATTGATTGAGTGCGCAAAAACCTTAAAAAAGGCAGGTGCCAAAAAAGTTTCAGCGTTAACAATTGCACGATCTTCAATCAAAAAAAATTAAGAAAACCAAGGAGGTATGCATGTCTGAAAAAATTGAAATATTTGTAAAGAATATAACACTGACAGAAGATTTACAAAATTATGTGAATAAAAAAACAATAAAGTTGGATAAATACCTCAAGTCGATAGAAGAAATCCGTGTTGATCTTTCTTATGTAAAAACAGCCCGAGAAACAACCAATCGTTTTATTGCACAGATTACGCTGCGTGGAAAAGGATTCATTCTACGCGCAGAAGAACGAGCTGAAGAAATTACTACCGCAATTGACAAAGTGATGGATAAAATACAGCGGCAGATCGAGCGGTACAAAGGCAAGAAGTATCTCAAGCGTCCTGAAAATCAGGCAATGACTGATCTGGTAGAGGAAGTATCTAGTGAACCTGCCGAAGAAGGGCGCGGTATCATCGCCCGTCGAAAGACATTTACCCTCATCCCAATGGACGAATTGGAGGCGATTGAACAGATGACTCTGCTGGGGCACGAAGATTTCTTTATCTTCTACAATGTAAAGACGAATAAGATCAATGTTCTCTATAAACGTCGTGACGGTACCTATGGCCTGATCGATCCTGTAATTGGGTGACCCGTAATGCCTCATTAGAAAAAGTTACTTTGGTGGTAACGATGACTCATATAGAAAAGTTACTTTGATAGTTCCCATAGTTTATCTACTTTTCGGTCAA
>LDZU01010444.1_pt1 | contig 39662 bp, 37 predicted proteins | sample 615531 | NCBI WGS metagenome assembly LDZU01 (sample SAMN03408293, study PRJNA278302) | terrestrial metagenome | isolation source: oil reservoir sample SB2 | place: USA: Alaska, North Slope, Schrader Bluff formation | collected 2011-09 | reverse complement strand
TGACCGTTTTAGCAGTTCACTTTTCAACTGTTATCAGTTCACTTTTCAACTGTTATCGGTTCACTTTTAAAGTTCTGCTAACAACCTTCACTTTCCACTTGACAATTCCAACTATGTCGCTTATAAATTTGTTTCAATACAATGAAAAATACGATGAAACTATTAACTTCACCGAATTATAAAATGTGCATGTGTATGGCCATGCAACAGGGAGCAAGAACACCCTGGTGGTCGCATCCATGCCTGTGTAGATAAGATTGAAGTTCCAACCATCGGTGAATTGCTCCCCCAAAAAAGCTTTTTGGTGGAGCGGATTCTCTAAGAAAATTGCCCGAGAAGATGCTCTCGGGCAATTTTTTATCAAAATTTTTCAAAGAAAAGGAGAAAAGGAATGAACATCGCAAAAGATGTAACAAAGTTAGTAGGGAATACTCCCTTGGTAAAACTAAATCGTGTAACAGAAGGTGCTGTTGCAACCGTGGTTGCCAAGCTCGAATTTTATAATCCGGCTCACAGTGTTAAAGATCGAATCGGGGTAGCCATGATTGATGCAGCAGAAAAAGCAGGTAAGATCAAAGCGGATACGATCATCGTTGAACCGACCAGTGGGAATACGGGAATTGCTCTTGCTATGGTTGCCGCAGCACGCGGTTATAAGCTTATCCTGACTATGCCGGAAACCATGAGCAAAGAACGGCGAATTCTGCTGAGAGCATACGGAGCTGAATTAATATTGACCCCGGGCAGCGAAGGTATGCCCGGTGCAATCAAGCGTGCAGAGGAACTGGCCGCCAGTGATCCGGATCACTATTTTATTCCCCAACAATTTAAAAATCCTGCCAATCCGGAAATCCATCGAAAAACAACCGCTGAAGAAATTTGGAAAGACACGGATGGGAATGTTGATTTTGTAGTGGCAGGTGTAGGCACCGGAGGAACGATCACGGGCGTAGGTGAGGTGATCAAAGCGCGCAAACCATCCTTCAAAGCCATCGCGGTTGAACCGGATGCTTCTCCCGTCCTCTCTGGCGGGCAAAAGGGGCCGCATCCCATTCAGGGGATTGGCGCAGGTTTTGTTCCGGATGTACTTAACACAAAGATCTATGATGAGATCATCCGCGTGAAAGCCGATGATGCTTTTGATACAGCCCGCCGGTTAGCCAAAGAAGAAGGGTTGCTTGTTGGCATTTCCTCAGGCGCAGCAACCTGGGCAGCGCTACAGGTTGCGCGGCGATCAGAAAATACCGGGAAATTAATTGTTGTGATCATTCCATCTTTTGGTGAACGATATTTGAGCACTCCATTGTTTGCTGGCCTGGCTGACCAATAGATTGGCGGTCCTGGAAATGATCTATAAAAAACGAAATATCGGTGACAAATAGAATGCTGGATTTCGGATCAGATAATTTTGAACTTAATCAGGAATCAGGAGACTCTCCGGGCAATCTGCGCGGAGAGTCAAAAATAGCTAATAAAACGTCAATATACTCTGGTTGGGGAATCCGATGCGCCAGCCCAGGCGCGTATGCCACCTTTCAGGCATTGAACATCTATGAAACCTGCTTCCAACAGCATGCGTTGTGCGATATCAGATAGAAAACCGATATGGCAAATTAATATGATCTTTTGATTCTTATCCCATTCTTTCATCTTCTCGGTTAATTGATGAAAAGGGATATTTTCGGCTCCCGGTATTTGTATTATTTGCAGTTCAACAGGATCGCGCAGATCGATCAACCGCATGGGCTGATGCTGCTGTAGTTTTTCTTTCAATTCAGCCGGTGTTACGGTATGGCTACTTTCAGATCCCCAATCCTGATCCCGAATCGACATATGGCAGAATTGTTCATAATCAATAAGCTGCGTGATTTCAGGGTTAGAGCCGCATATTTTGCAGACGGGATTCTTTGGAACTTCAATCGTCTGCATTTTACATTCAAGAGCATCATACAAAATCATCTGACTAATCAGTGGTGATCCAATGCCCAGGGTGAGTTTGATAACCTCAGTCGCCTGTAAAAGACCAATGATGCCAGGTACAACACCGACCACACCGGCTACCGCGCAAGCTGGCACAGATTCCGGAGAGGGAGGAGTGGGAAATACGCAGCGATAACAGGCGCCTTTCGACGCATCGAATACCCCCATTTGCCCTATGAAACGGTAAACTGCACCGTATACATACGGTTTGCCGGTGAGAACACCAAGATCGTTCATGAGGTAGCGGGTAGGAATATTATCGGTCCCATCAATCAGTATCTCGTACGGTTGAGCGATTCTTTCCGCATTTTGAGATGTAAAGAGCTCTTCATAAGCATCCACTCGAATATCAGGGTTGATTGCCAATAAGCGACTGCGGGCTGATTGCACTTTGGAAGTTCCGACAAGGTCTGTGCTGTGAATTACCTGGCGCTGTAAATTGGATAACTCAATCGTGTCACAATCGACAATCCCGATGCGACCTATCCCCAAAGCTGCCAGGTAAAGCGCAATGGGAGACCCCAATCCGCCACAGCCAACAATTAAGACAGATGACTTTTTTAATTTCATTTGACCCTGCAGTCCGATCTCCGGAACTACAAGGTGGCGGGAGTAGCGCTGTATTTCTTCGGGGCTTATATCAAAAACCTGTTGATCTTTCATTTAATTGCTCTTCGTTATAAATATGATGAGCGGTGTGAATGATCCCTCCGCCGATCACAACTTCATCCTGATAAAACACAATAGACTGTCCGGGTGTTGCAAGGAATTGAGGGTATTTAAATCTTACCTCAATTTGTTGTTCATCAATGGGGATTAGAGTACAGGGCGATTCTTTTTGATGGGAACGAAGCCGGGCAACCGCGTTTAATGGTCCATCCAGTTTTTCAAAAGCGATCCAGTTCGCATTTACTGTAATGAGCCGATCCACTGCAAGGTATTCTTTCGGCCCAACGGTAATGCAATTGGTAAGAGGGTCAATTTTAAGGACATACAGACGTTGGCTGCTCCCACCATTCAAGACACCTTTCCGTTGACCTATCGTAAAGTTATAGATGCCTTGATGATTTCCAAGAATCTTGCCCTGTATATCCAAAATCCTCCCTGTTTGACCTTTCGACTTGTCAAATAGTCCCCGGTATCCACCGCCATCGATAAAATCCTGACTTTCCTGTTTCTCTGCGATTTCGTGAAAACCGATCTCATGCGCTATTTTTTTGACCTCCTCTTTTTTGTAATCCCCCAATGGAAAAACCGATTGCATCAATTGAGATTGGTTTAATCGATACAAAAAGTAGGATTGATCCTTCTTAGGATCCACACCTTTACTGAGGTAATAGCGATGATCCGATTCATGAAAGGATATACGCGCATAATGCCCTGTGGCAAAGCGGTCAAATTCAATGCCCAAGGATTTCGATTTTTCAAGCAGAGCCCCAAATTTAATCATGGGATTGCATAAGATACAAGGATTTGGGGTTCGACCTTGCCTGTATTCATTTGAAAAATTATCCATCACCGTTTTTGCATATTCTTGGGATAGGTCGATAACGAAGTGAGGGATATCCAACTTTATGCAGGCCTGCTGGGCATCGCAGGTATCATGAATTTCCCCTGGCCCATAACAGCCGCTTCTCAGAGACGCTTTTGGAGAAGCATTGCCTGGCCAGATCTTCATGGTGATGCCTATTACCTCAAAATCCTGCTCCTTTAATAGATAAGCAGCTACTGTGGAATCCACTCCGCCGCTCATGCCTACCATTACAATCTCTCTTCTCATCATTTTTCTCAAATCTTAAAATACAAAGCTTTTCAGACAGTAGAAAAACTAAGATAAATATACTATATCTGAGAAAGGAAATGGTCAAAATCTAGTATAAATATATGTACAAAGAAATTTGAAGACATTGTTTTGCATTCCATGATTGTTCAGTCTGTGGATCATTTTCGGATCGATTTTGCTTCTATCTCATCATGTTCATGAAAGCAGTGATCGTTCCGTTTTCAACCAGAATCATGATCCCCGCAGGTTGCGCCGGCGGCAAAAAATGAACATAGTGTGCCAAATGATACTTCCCCTTTTTTCTATGTTAGAATATTGCCTCAATTAAGCACAAATCGATCTTTTCTTCGAGATTCTTTTTTTAGATATGGTAAATAGAAATGAATAGAAAAATTCGACTCACCATCTTGTTCACATTCTTAATCCTGCTTCTATCAACCTCATCGGTATTTGCGCAAGCTGAAGAACCCGGTAGTTTAAATGTCTATTTCTTTTGGGGGGATGGATGTCCGCATTGTGCAGAAGAAGAACCTTTTCTCGAATCATTGGAGAAGAAATATCCGCAGGTTAATGTTGTTGATTATGAAGTCTGGTACAACAAAAAAAATCAGGAAATATTGAGCGAATTTGGTGATGTTCTCGGTTTTGAACCGAGCGGGGTCCCCGTTACCATTATTGGAGATCAGTATTGGATCGGTTTCAGAGAAGAATACAAATCTGATATGGAGGCTGTCATCCAGAGTTTATTGCAAAATTCTGGAGGATTTGATGCGGGTTCGGAAATATTCTCAACTCAAAATCAAAACACAGCCATCCAGGATTCCAACCGATTCATAACTTTACCGATTCTTGGTGAAATTGATCTTGAAGAACAATCGCTAATTATCAGTACAGCGGTCATCGGCTTTGTGGATGGATTCAATCCCTGCTCACTTTGGGTACTCAGTGTGCTTCTGGCATTAACTATCCACAGCGGCTCGCGAAAGAAAATATTAATTGTGGGTTTTACCTATCTCATCGTAACCGCAATAATTTATGGTTTGTTTATTACGGGTGTTTTCACTCTGTTATCCTATATTGGTTATTTAAAATGGATCCAGGCTCTTGTTTCCATTATTGCTATTGTGTTTGGCATCATGAATTTAAAAGATTATTTTTGGTATAAAGAGGGTCTTTCTTTCACTATTTCTGATAAGCATAAACCGAACTTATATCGAAATATGCGAAGCGCGGTTATGAATCCACGCTCCCTTATCGGCCTGATAGGATCCTCTGCAGCATTGGCAGTGGGTGTCTCGTTTATTGAATTTTCATGTACGGCTGGATTCCCGGTAATATGGAGCAATTTAATTTCAGTAAATGATATCAACACATTAAGTTATCTTCTCCTTCTGGGATTGTATATGTTAATTTATTTGATTGACGAAATACTTGTCTTTGGTGCAGCAGTTTTAACGATGCGAGCAAGCCGTATCGAGGAGAAGCATGGCCGTGCGTTAAAACTCATCAGTGGTGTCATCATGCTTATTCTGGGTTTTGTGATGGTTGTTAAACCAGAATGGATGAATGATTTAGGCACTTCATTGATGGTTTTTTTAAGCGCATTTGTAATCACACTGCTGGTCTTTATGGTTCATAAAAAGATTCTCCCCAAATTTGGTATTTATATCGGTAACGATTTTTCCCAAAAGCAAGGCAAGAAGAAATAGCGACGACGATAAATGGGACGATTCTTTTCTAAACAACCTGCGTTTCCATTTTTCAAATTTAATGTTCTAAAAATTAGCTTAGCAATTTCAACTCTTACTGCTAACACGAATTAGGGGGATGAGTTTTATAATAGCTATGCGGGTTTAGATCGCTAAATAGCTATATTATCATACCGGGAAAACACAAATCTTCAATTTATACGAACAGGAATGAGTACGATACAAAATAAAGGATGATGAAGAAAATTCCTGTCCTTTTATCCAGTTTGCGCCTGAGTGCCAGTAAGACTATGACAATTACAGCGACAATGATCGTATAGAGAATCGTTTGATTTGCCAGGACGGTGGAAACCTTCTGCGGGAAGAGGAATTGACCTAATCCGATGGACAATGTCGCGTCAACCAGACAGCTTCCCAAGATATCACCGATTGCGATATTGTATTGTTTTTTCTTGATAGCAGTGATATCTACAAACAATTCAGGTAATGAAGTTCCAATCCCAACGATGAAAAAGCTGATGAAATATTCAGGGATATGGATATCTTCAGCCAGTTTAATAACAGAATTAATAATCAATACCGAGCCTACCGCAACTCCAAGCAGGAAAATGACCACCAGTAGGATGAGGGTCCCCTTTCTTTTATTTGTGCTTAAACTATTGGTCTTTTCAAAATCATTTTTTGCAACACTTGTTGTGATAATTGTCATGAATAATCCGAGACTGGCAATTAGGAAAAATGCATTTAATCTCGTGAACGATCCTTTTTCAAAGACTGTGAACAAGAAAATCAATGACAGGATCAGGCAACTGCCGATTACTGCCAATTCTCTTCTTTTAAATTTAATAGATCCTCCGAAAAATGGAAGAATGCCAAAAATTAAAGTCAATTGACTCAAAATTGATCCCACTGAATCACCAATACTAATGTCAGCATGCCCAAGATAATTTGAAAGAACGGAATTAACAATTTCGGGAAGATCGGTACCCAGGGAAATCAGGACAACACCAATAATTAAAGGGGGAATATTAAATACTGAAGCCAGTTCTATGGAGTAATCGATTGTTTTTTTACTGGAAAAAATCATTAATACCAATCCGATTACCAGGAATAGAACTGCAACCATTGTTGAATGTATTGTGAAGACCATCGTATTTTTGCTCCAATGTTTTGTAATTATTGAAATATCCTCGCCGACAACTGCGGGGTATCCAATTATTTCGTCCTTTTCTTGAACAATAAAATATTGTGTTTTAGGTCGAACGTGGCGTTTGAGTGAGATAAAGAATACCGTTCTTACTTTTTTTCAATTTCTCACTCATCTGTAAAAATTAACACTTACTGTAGAGTACTGCAGGGTATGTACTGATAAAGTTTTTTATTCAGAGCATGTGTATAGAAAAAATTGACAATTCGTTTGAGCAGGTGGAGAACCTGCTATAAAAAATTATAAAAGAAAAGAGCAAGGTTGTAAAGAGCAAGGTTGTAAAGTTTTATTTGTTTTATTCGGAAAGCGCCTGAAGGATTTTTTCTTCGCTTATCCCGCCTGTTCTTAGAATTTTGATCTCTCTCTGAGAACAATCGACCACGGTGGAAGGAATGCCGCCCTCGCAGGCACCGCCATCGATGATGAGAGGGATACGCCCATCCAACTGGAGGAGCACATCGCGGGCTGTGCGCGGATTCTCTCCCCCGGAAATATTGGCAGAAGTGGCTGCAAGAACACCCACTCTGCGAATGAGCTGGCACAACCAGGCATGAGCCGGCATGCGCACACCCACCGTCGGATACGGGGTGAGCACTTCCGGCAGTTCAAGCCGCTTTGGAATGACCAGGGTCAATGGACCGGGCCAGAAGCGTTTAGCGAGTTTCTGCGCGCTTTCCGAGATGCCATCGGTGGTGCAGATGATCTGCTCATATTCCCCAATCAAGAGCGGGATCGCTTTGGCTGTATCCCTTTCCTTAATCTTATAAATCTCCCGAATGGCGGCTTCGTGTTCGAGCGAACAGGCAATTCCATACACCGTATCGGTCGGAACAGCGATAATGCTGCCTTTTTTCAATTCTTCCATGGCGATTCCCATCGTCTCCGGGTGAGACATGGGGAGTACTTCTGTGAACATGCGATTACTCCTCATCAAGTGTGAATGACCAGCAATCGGTCGTGGTCAGCAAGGTCGTGTTTAATTATCACCTCTGCCCCCGGAAAATGCAAACCAGCCATTCGGCGCAGTGCGTCGGCCTGGTCGAACTGCATTTCAAACAGCAGGCTGCCATGAGCTGCCAGATGATCCCGAGACTGGCAGAGGAGCCTGTGGATGAGTTCCAGACCATCCTTTTTTCCGCCATCCAATGCAATGGATGGCTCATAGCGCTTCACAGGCAGCTCTTGGAGGGCGCAGCCGGGGATATAGGGTAGATTCGCGCAGATCAAGTCAAAACGAGCCTGCAGGCCGTTTAGAAGATCACTTTGAAGCAGAAGAACACGTTCTTCCAAAGCATGCATTTGAATATTACGGCGCGCAACTTCAAGGGCAGAGTAGGAAATATCGGATGCGACAATCTGGGCAGCGGATTGATAGTTCGCGACAGCTATGGCTATGCATCCGCTGCCGGTTCCGATGTCAGCCACCAGGCTGGCAGGCCGTTTATGAGACAGAATCTCCAGCGCTGTCTCAACCAACAGTTCCGTCTCTGGCCGGGGGATGAGCACAGCAGGTGTGACAAAAAAGGGCAGGCCAAAAAAATCCCATTTTCCCAGAATATACGCTAACGGTTTCCCATTTTGCAGATCACGCACATCTTCATCCAAAGAGGAAAGTACGGATGTGGGTAGAGAAAAATGTTGGTTCGCCAGCAGCCACTCGCGAGAATGGCCGGTATTTTTTTCCAAAATGGCGTACAACGAGGTCAGCGGTTCTTCGGGAAGGAATTTTGATAGATCAGACCGCGCCCGGCTGAACCAATCCGCTAGATTGACGTTATTCTTCACCCTGTTCTTCCACCAATGACAGCCGCTCCGTCTCATCCCGCAGGGTGAGTTCGTCAATGAACATATCAATATCGCCTTCCATGACCGCTGCCAGGTTATGCGAGGAAAGATTGATGCGGTGGTCGGTAACTCGTGATTGCGGATAGTTATAAGTGCGGATCTTTTCGGAGCGTTCTCCGCTGCCTACCTGAGAAAGGCGGGTGGCATCCCGCTCTTCTTTCCGTTTTTGCTCTTCGATCTCGTACAACCGGGCACGCAAGATGCTGAGAGCGCGCAGGCGGTTTTGGAGCTGGGAGCGCTCATCCTGGCAGGCTACCACCATTCCGGTGGGGAGATGGGTGATGCGGATGGCAGTAGCATTCTTCTGCACGTTCTGACCGCCCGCTCCGGCGGATTTATAGACATCAATGCGCAGGTCGGATTCGGGGATATCAATATCCACTTCTTCCACTTCCGCAAGAACGGCTACCGTGACGGTGGAGGTGTGGATGCGGCCGGAAGATTCCGTGCTGGGAATGCGCTGCACACGGTGCACACCCGATTCATATTTTAAGCGCGAATACGCTCCTTTACCCTTGACCATGAAGATGATCTCTTTGAAACCTCCAATTCCGGTTTCATTTTGTGAAAGCACCTCGATCTTCCATCCCTTTGAATCGGAATAGCGTGTGTACATGCGGTAAAGATCCGCTGCAAACAATCCAGCTTCATCACCGCCGGTACCGGCACGAATTTCCATGATGACATTGCGCTGGTCGCGGGGATCTTTTGGAACCAGCATGTTCTTCAATTCATGCTCCAGCTTCTCTATTTCGGGTTGGAGGATCTGCACATCTTCAAAAGCCAGAGAGCGCATCTCCTCATCCTCCCCATCCAGCAAGACCTGTGACTCTTGTAGATTTTTCAGTTTTTGCCGGTAAAGCGCACTTTTTTCAATAATCGGTTCAAGGTCAGACCGTTCTTTTGAGAGTTCGGCAATTTTTTGATAATCCTCAAGGTTTTCTTCGATTTGCTGCGTGATTTCTTTGTATCTCGTTTCTATTGCGGCGAGACTTTCCAGTAACATAAGCCCTCACAAACTTGTGAATGATTTTCTATTAAAAAAGGATAACAAGTGTGTATCCCTCTCGTATTATACCAGTCCAAATTTTATAATCCCTTTTCGTTTTTCACATATAATGGTTACAAGAACAAAATGAAGAAGGAGAGCAATAAACCATGACTGCTTCCAAAAATGAAACGATTGCTACTGCAGAAAACGCTCCCAAAGCGGTTGGTCCCTATTCATTGGCAGTAAAAAGTGCAAACCTGGTTTTCACTGCCGGTCAGTTGGGATTGGATGCACAGACAGGCATGCTGGTAGAGGGGGGCATTGAGGCACAAACAGAAAAAGCGCTGCAGAATCTCAGTGCGGTATTAATTGCGGCTGGTTCGAATATTTCCCAGGTTGTAAAAACAACCGTTTTCTTAAAGAACATGAATGATTTCAGTGCCATGAATGAGGTTTATGCCCGCTTTTTCAGTGAAAATCCACCAGCGCGTTCAGCCGTAGAAGTAGCGGCATTGCCAAAGGGCGGATTGGTGGAGATTGAAGCGATTGCAACCCTGAAATAAACGGAGCTGATTTATGGCGGGCGATCTGATCCTGGTTGTCGATGATGAAGAAAATATTCAAGATATTGCTCGCATGTATCTTGAGCAGGAGGGATTCAAAGTTGAGGGAGTATGTGATGGCATTGAAGCCGTGCAAGCCACATACCAGCGCAACCCATCTTTGCTTGTGCTCGATATCATGCTTCCCCGCATGGACGGATTTGAAGTCTGTAAAACCATTCGCGCAGAAAATAATCAAGTACCCATCATCATGCTGACCGCGCGGGATGATGATATCGATAAGATCCTGGGTCTTGAATTAGGTGCGGATGATTATCTGACAAAACCATTCAACCCTCGCGAACTGGTAGCACGGGTAAAGGCAGTGCTGCGAAGGCAGAATCGGGGAGATGCGGTCATCCAGGGTATGCTGCGCGTTGGAGATCTTGAAATTGACCTTGACCGCAGAGAAGTACGCGCGGGGGAAGAATCGGTTGAGCTGCGTACGCAGGAATTTGAACTTCTCAAGATCCTGGCTGAGAAACCGGGCCGGGTATTTAAACGCGAACAATTATTGAGCCTGGCATGGGGATTCAATTTCTATGGACAGACTCGCACCGTGGATGTGCATATAGCCCAAATTCGGCGCAAGATCCAGAAAAGCCATGTGAAAATCGAAACCGTCACCGGGATTGGATATAAACTGATTGTCTGATGTTTAATACATTACGTTCCAGACTATGGTTGACTTACGCCCTGATTGTCTTGATGGTGGTGGGTGTCGTGATGCTTGGGCTAATTATTGCCTTGAGAGAGAGCCCTTTACTCTACCGGCAGGTAATCAACGAACTGGAGGTAACCACCGAATTATGGGTAAGACGTTTGCAGCCTCTCGTGGATTTAACCCCCGACCGGTTTATGCTCGCTTTTTCCGATGAAACAATGGATACGGCCGTTAAAGCTGCTATTTTTAATAAGGAAGGGCAATTCCTTGCATCCAATACCCCGGATAACGATACCTTGCTGCGCAATATGGTGGCGCAACTTGATCTACAGGATTCCAGCGATGCAGAAACGGACCTTTATCAGGATACACTTGGTAAAGATTGGTTCTATAGGATTCGTCCTATCGGGAACACTTATTTTCTTCTGACGGTCATCGCAAAACCCATTTTCAGCTTCAGCACGATTGTGAAGGATGAGTTCATGGGACCGGTGGTCCAGGCAGGTTTGATCGTGATTATATTTGCTTTTTTCATCAGCCTCATAATTAGCAACTGGATCGCTCTGCCATTAAAACGAATGTCGCAATCAGCGGAAGCTTTGTCGGAAGGAGATTTGATTGAAATTCCTTTAGAGGGTCCCAAAGAAGTACGGCGGTTGGCTAACACGTTTAATTTAATGAGTAAAAAAATTACTGCCGGCGCGCAATCACAGCGGGAATTTATTGCCAATGTATCACATGAATTTAAAACTCCTTTGACTTCCATTCAGGGATTCGCACAGGCGATCCTGGATGGAACGGTTAAATCAAAAAAGGAAATCGATAAAGCAGCCGGTATAATCCTGATCGAAACAAACCGGCTGCATCGACTGGTGATGGATCTGCTGATGCTGGCGCGGTTGGAAGCCGGCACAGCCGATATGCAGCATGCAGAGATCAATATCCCCGATCTGCTCGGGAATATGGTGGATAAATTCTCTCTGCAGGCGGAGCAGCAGGGAGTCTCTCTACGGCTGGAGCAGATTCCTGATGTGAAAGTTTCAGGGGATGGGGACCGGCTAGCGCAGGTGTTTTCCAACTTGATCGATAACGCCTTAAAATATACCGGCACTGCGGGAAAGATTGAAATTACCTCAAAAATTGAAGGGAAAAATATTATCATTTGCGTTAAAGATTCTGGAATCGGAATTCCCGAGTCTGAGCAAGAGAAAATCTTTGACCGATTCTATCAGATCGATTCATCGCGAAAGTATGGAAAAAAGAAGGGTTTTGGTTTAGGATTATCTATTGCGCGGGAGATCATCCAATCTCACCACGGAAACATTTGGGTTGAAAGCTGCCCGAATGAAGGAAGTACTTTTTATGTAAGACTTCCCATTATAATGAACAAGAGTTAATGCCGATGGAACAACCAAAATTCAAAGTTTCCATTATCGTACCCTGTTATAACGAAGAAGGTACAATCCAGCTCTTATTGGATGCGGTATTAAAGCAAGATTTCTCTATAAAAGACCTGGAAGTTATCATCGCAGATGCGCTTTCTCAGGATGGGACAAGAGATAAAATCACGGAATTTTCGAAAATTCACCCGCAACTATCTATTAAGATCGTGGAAAACCCAAAACGAACCATCCCCGCGGCAATCAATGCTGCTGCAGCCGCGGCCAGCGGGGAATACCTGGTGCGGTTGGACGCACATTCCATGCCATATCCTAATTACATTACAACTTGCATCCGCGACCTGGAAGATGGGAAAGGTGAGAATGTTGGTGGGGCATGGGAGATCAAGCCCGGAGCGGATACCTGGATCGCACGAGCAATTGCGGCAGCAGCAGCCCATCCTTTAGGAGTAGGTGATGCACGCTATCGCTATTCAACCCAGACCGGCGAGGTGGATACAGTTCCTTTCGGATCGTTCCGTAGAGACCTGTTTTTCCGGGTCGGAGGGTTTGATGAGGGTTTACTCACCAATGAAGATTATGAGTTCAATGTGCGCCTCCGGAAAAGCGGAGGAAAGATCTGGTTTGATCCGACCATCCGCTGTATCTACTTTGCACGGAAGAATTTAAAAGAATTGTCAAAACAATACTGGCGCTACGGATTCTGGAAGCTGCAGATGCTGAAACGATATCCTAGTACTTTGCGATGGCGCCAGGCTCTGCCACCCATATTCGTACTGGCTAATATTATTGGCATAATTTTCGCTCTGTTTAATAGATATATTGCGCATAGTTATTTATTTTTGTTGGGAATCTATCTGCTGATTCTGTTTGCTGCGAGTATTCGTGAGGCAATGAAGAAAAAAGAACCAGCGCTTTTGCTTGGTTTACCCGCCGCCATCATTACCATGCATTTTTCCTGGGGGCTGGGTTTTCTCTTTAGTGCGATAACAAGACAATAATTGAGTACAATATATATTCGATATGGCTAATATACAACGGACGAAACATACACGCTGGTTGATGAAATCACATGAACGCCAGCTCATCTTGATTCTGGGGGATTTGTGCGTAAGCGTTATCTCACTATTCATTGCATTATATATTTGGGCACAAAAGGACCAATGGATTAGCTTTTCTTTACAGTTCATTCGTGAACGACCACCTATCTGGTTTTACATGCTGCCCATTTTCTGGATCATTTTGATGCTTGATCTCTATAACGTGCGAAAAGCCGGCAGCCGCAGAGATACGATCCAGGGCATATTAATCGCGACAGTTGTTTCAACCATTCTCTATCTGGTTATCTTTTTTATCGCTGAACCCAATACTCTTCCCCGCCGTGGTGTAGCAGCTTTCATCGGCTCCGTGGCAGTATTGACACTCTTGTGGCGAAATATCTATATCAGCGTTTTCACAGCACCAACATTCTTACGTAGAGTTCTCATTATTGGTGCTGGTCGTTCAGGCTGCACGATGGCGACTATAATAAAAAACATCTGGCCTGCGCCTTTTTTCCTGGTGGGTTTTATTGATGACGATGACCAGAAAATTGGGAAAAGCATCCAGGGTTTACCGGTTATGGGGAACTGTAAAAACCTGTTGGAAATAATTAAAAAAGAACATATCACTGACCTCATCTTTTCCATTTCCGGTGAAATGCAGCCAGAAACGTTCAGCGCCATCCTGCAGGCAAAAGAAAATGGTATTGAGATCACAACGATGCCGATCCTGTACGAGGAGTTGATCGGGCGCGTTCCTATTTTCTTGCTCGAAGACGATTGGATCTTGCGCTCTTTTGTCGATCACGCACGCTCCACTTCCAGCTATGAGACTTTGAAACGCATCATGGATATCTTCGTTGCCAGTGTCGGATTTATCCTGTTAGTGCTGCTTGCTCCAATCATCTCGCTTGCAATTCTTCTGGATGGTGGAGGGCCATTTCTATATAAGCAAGAACGGGTAGGGATCAATGGGAAACCATTTGTATTGTTGAAGTTTCGCACCATGCGGCAGGATGCAGAAGAAGATGGAAAAGCGCGCCTGGCAGTTGAAAATGATGAACGTGTGACAAAAGTGGGAAAATTCTTGCGAAAAAGCCATCTGGATGAATTACCACAATTTATCAATATTCTGAAAGGCGATATTTCCATGGTTGGCCCCAGGGCAGAGAGACCGGAATTTGTCAGTCAACTCCAGGAAGAGATCCCATTTTACCGGGCACGCTTATTCGTCAAACCGGGCATGACCGGTTGGGCACAAATCAATTACCGGTATGCTTCGAATGTGGAAGAATCGGCAATCAAGCTGGAATACGATCTCTATTACATCAAACACCGCAATATTTGGCTGGACATCAATATTATTATGAGAACCATGGGTCAAGTGGTCGGATTGCGGGGTGTATAACGTGAAAGGGAAGTTTAAACTCCGCAATCGACACATCTTTATCACGGATATCCTGATCATTCCTGTTTCTATCCTAGCCGCCTATATTTTGCGGTTGGAATTATTTGAAATATTTGATACCTATTTATACTCTTTACTTTGGATGACCGGGCTGGCCTTGATCATCAAACCCATTGTGTATTATTTCTTTGGACTTTACCGGCGCATGTGGGTATACGCCAGCATTCCTGAGATCAAATTGATCTTCTTTGCAGTAACTACCGCATCCGTTATCCTGACGATCCCCATGCTGTTCTTTTTATATGGGCGGGTTTTCTTTGCATTTCCGCGTTCCGTACTGGTTATTGACTGGATTCTGTCCATCTTGATGGTGGGTGGCCAACGCTTCTCATTTCGGGTTTTTTCTGAGGGTTTGAGACGTTCTAATCCTGCGAAAAGAGCCGAAGTTGTAAAACGAGTGCTGGTCATTGGAGCGGGGGATGCCGGAGCGATGGTTGTGAAAGAACTGCAGCGCAATCCACAGCTTGCCATGCGTCCGATCGGTTTTCTTGATGATAATCTTGAAAAGAAAGGGAAATCCATTCATGGGATCCAGGTTTTGGGAGAGGTAAAGGATTTGCCAAAGGTCCTTTCCTTCCATCGAGTGGATGAGGTCATCATCGCAATACCGAGTGCACCCGGGAAGATCATCCGAGAGGTAACGAATCTTTGCCGCAGGCGCAATATTGCTTTTCGAACGATGCCCGGATTATATGAACTGCTGGGCGGAATGGTTGGCATTTCACGATTAAGGGATGTGGATATTGCTGACCTGCTGCGCAGACAGCCAGCTCACATTAACGATGATCAAGTGGGATTAACTTTGAAAGATAAAATAGTGCTGGTCACAGGAGCAGGCGGATCAATCGGGAGCGAACTGTGCCGGCAAATTGCACGATGGCAGCCGAAAACGCTGGTCATGCTGGGTCATGGAGAAAATGCAATTTTTGAAGCATATCTTGCGATCAGCGAACAATTTCCGGTACTGGATATTCAAACAGTCATTGCCGACATTCGAGATCATGACCGGATCGAACGTATCTTCAGTGAGAAAAAGCCTGATGTTGTTTTTCACGCTGCCGCGCATAAGCATGTACCACTCATGGAGAACAATGTTGACGAATGTGTGTTGAATAATATTGGAGGTACAAAAAATCTTCTGGATGTTTCCCTTGCTCATCAAGTGAAACGCTTTGTTCTGATCTCGACTGATAAAGCCATCCGCCCGGTGAATGTCATGGGAGCCACAAAACGAGTGGCGGAAATGATGGTTATTGAAGCAGCCAAAAAAAGCGGGAAACCATATACGGTAGTGCGTTTCGGAAATGTGCTCGGAAGCCGTGGCAGCGTGGTACCTCTCTTCAAACGCCAAATCGCCAGAGGCGGGCCAGTCACCGTCACCCATCCGGATATGCGGCGGTATTTCATGACCATCCCAGAAGCGGTTTATCTTGTTCTGCAAACGGCTGGCATGGGAAAAGGTGGAGAAACATTTATTCTCAATATGGGTGAGCAGGTGCGTATTGTCGATCTGGCGGAAGATCTCATCCGTCTTTCCGGGCTGGAACCTGAGCGCGATATCGAGATCGTATTTACAGGACCCCGTGAAGGAGAAAAGCTGAGCGAAGACCTGTGGAACGATGGTAGAAAATTTGGGAAAACATCGCACCCTGATGTCTTCTTTGAGGAAGGACAGGATCAGCTTACCGGAACAACGCTACAAAATACCACTGACCGATTGCTTGATCTGGCACACGCAGGGAAAAAGGAAGAGATTCTGACCCTGCTTGATAAAGTAATCCCGGGTGCTTCTGTACGCAGTTCACAATCCATCAATATTACGGCGATTGACTCATGAGCTTTGTTAGCGAAATTGATTGGCGACGATTTATTCAGCAGAATTCCCAGGCGCATATTCTCCAAAGTGCGCAGTGGGGTTTATTAAAAGCAGAGTTCGGATGGAAGCCAAATTATTTATTGGGGGATCAGTGCGGCGCACTGGTGCTTGTAAAAAGCATTTTCCTGGGTTTCAACCTGGCGTACATTCCAAAAGGTCCGGTGGGAACAAATTGGATATCGTTATGGTCTGAACTGGATGCTTTCTGCCGGAAAGAACGTATTGTTTTTTTGAAAGTGGAACCGGACCAGTGGGAAAATGAAAGCGATCTCACCAGGCAAAACCTGCCTGATTTCAAATCCAGTTCGCATACCATCCAACCCCGGCAAACGATCATTCTTTCGCTGTTGGGAAGTGAGGAGGAATGGTTGGAACGCATGAAACAAAAAACGCGCTACAACATTCGATTGGCAGAGAAAAAAGAAATCCGGATCATTGAAAGTAACCGCGTGGATATTTTCAATGAACTGATGCATGCTACCGGTGAACGCAATGCGTTTGGGATCCACGAAGATTGTTACTACCAGCGTGCATATGAACTTTTTAAACCTGACGGCTTATGCACATTATTGCTGGCAATGTATGAGGATAATCCCCTGGCCGGTTTGATGGTTTTCAAACATGGAAAACGCGCCTGGTATTTATACGGAGCATCGAACGATCAGGAACGCAACCGCATGCCGACCTATTTGTTACAGTGGGCAGCCATGCAGTGGGCAAAGCGACAGGGGTGTGAAGAGTACGATCTGTGGGGTATTCCAGATGCCCCGGAAGATGTTTTGGAGAAAGATTTTACCTCTCGCAATGATGGTTTATGGGGGGTTTACCGCTTCAAGCGCGGATACGGGGGAGAAATCAAACGGACAGCGGGAGCGTGGGACAAAGTTTATAATACTCCATTGTATCTGGCTTATCGGACATATATGCATAAGGAACATTGAGTATGGCCTACCACTGCTTGCTTTGTGGAGAAGAACTGCGTGAGATAGTACTGGAGAACCGCCCCCGGTTGGCATGCCCGAATTGTGATTGGATCTATTATCCGCAATTAAAAGTATCAGCAGGTGTGATGCTCGAGGAAAATGAACGTCTTTTACTGGTGCAAAGAGGAATTGATCCCTGGAAGGGCTGCTGGTATTTACCGGCAGGTTTTCTGGAAATCGATGAAGATCCTATCAAGGGAGCTCAGCGGGAAATGCGAGAAGAGACCGGTCTGGATGTAAGTATTGTACGGCTGCACAGTGTCAGCATGTACCAGGATGATCCCAGAGGGAATGGAATCCTGATCCTGTACGACGCGGTACGGGAAGCCGGAGAACTTCAGCGAAGTGAAGAATCTCTCGATGTGGAATTTTTTACAAGTGAAGAGATTCGCAAACTCCCCCTGGCATGCACCAGCCATGCTTTGGCCATCCACCAGTGGATTCAAGAAAAAGAAGAAAGGATCTAGATTGGATCGCACTTCCTGGAATGAGATTGTATTGAGTTTTCCATCCCCTCATTTTTTACAGACCTGGGAATGGGGAGAGATCAAAGAGAAATACGGGTGGAAAAAAGATTTCTTGATTTGGAAGGATGAAACCGGTCAAGTACTGGCTGCGAGCATGCTGCTCATACGATCCATGTCTTTCTTACGAGGACGGTTGCTGATTCGTATTTGTTATACACCACGCGGACCACTATTCATGAGTTTGGATGAAGCGACTCAAAAAAAAGTATTGGATGACCTGCAAGTTTATGCCAGAAATCAAAAAGCAGTATTTCTCAAAATTGATCCAGAAATCATCACATCCATGGGATTACCAGGGGAAGCTGACGAAGCAACCTCAGAAAGCGCGATTGCTTTTGAAAAAGAATTAAAAAAACGCGGGTGGATATTCTCCAATGATCAGATCCAATTCCGTAACACCGTAATCTTGAAATTGGGGCGATCGGAAGAAGAGCTATTAGCGGCGATGAAACAAAAAACACGCTACAACATCCGCCTAGCTCAGAAAAAAGGAGTGCAGGTGCGTATAGCGGAACCAAAAGATTTTCCGCTGTTGTACCAGATGTATCTGGAGACATCCGTACGCGATGGATTCATCATTCGCGAACAGGAGTATTATCTGGATGTCTGGAATCTCTTTCATCAACACGATATGGCAAGAGCTTTCATTGCTGAAGTTGAAGGGGAAGCAGTAGCGGGGCTTTTTCTTTTTTACGTCGGCACGCAAGCTTGGTATTTTTACGGAATGTCTACGGATAAATACAAAGAAAAAATGCCCAATTATCTGCTGCAATGGGAAGCCATGCGTTTTGCAAAAGCTAGAGGGTGTACGGTTTATGACCTGTGGGGAGCACCGGATGATTTTAATGAATCGGATCGCTTATGGAACGTCTTTCGCTTCAAGCAAGGTCTGGGAGGGGAGGTACAGCGGTCTATCGGTGCGTGGGATTTTCCAGCCCGAAAAGGGTTGTATTTTTTCTACCAGCAGGTCCTGCCGCGTATATTATCGATAAACCGGAAACGCCGCAGGAAAGCAATGTCAACGGAAATGAGCCAGAATTCATGAGCCTTGATATTCACGCAGGAGTAACTGTGATAGTACTCCTGCTGGCATTGGCAGCCATCCTGATCTTCGTCCGCGGATATATTCACTATCGAGAAGCGCACAATATGAGCTTCTTCACCAAACGCAAGGAAAGAAACCGATCTGCATTTTCAATCATTCTTATTGGGATTCTGATCCTCGGAATTGCACTCATGGTAGCAACTTTTGCGGAACCTGCCATCTACAAGGTTTATATCCCCTCTCCCACGGCAACATTAACGCCAACCATCACATTGACACCGACCATCACCCTCACCCCAACGCCCACATTCGTTCCCACAGCAACAGCGGTTCCACTTTACACACCCACCCCGATCCTTTCGATCATCATCAGCAGCCAGTTTACCTCTGAAACAACCCCCAACCCGGATGCGATCTTCAGCGCGTTGGTATTTGCGAAAAACCTTGATGTAAATTATCAACCCATTGAAGCGAGCGATGTGTTTGTGGCACCAATCGAGGTGATGTATGCTTCTTTTTCGTATGATGGCATGACGCGTAACGCTCAATGGACAGCTTTGTGGTTCCGGGAGGGGGAATTGATCTGCATGGAAACTCTCCCCTGGAATGGTGGATCAGGTGGCTATGGTTATACGGAATGCCAGCAGGATGCGGATCAATGGCAGCCAGGTAACTATTCGGTGCAGATCTTTGTGGGTGAGACATGGAAACAGACCGGCACATTTCGTGTCTCGGGTGACAGCGGAGAAGAACTGCAGGGAGAATAAAAATCTATTTCTGCTGTGAATACGCTTTAGCTATCAGGGCGGCAACGCGAGCGTTGTTTTTCAATAATGCCAGGTTTGTATGCATGCTCTTACCGGAGGTAAGCTGGTTCATTTTTTCCAGCAGGAAGGGAGTGAGCTTAGCGCCATGGATGCCTTTTTCCTCCGCTTCTCTGACCGCATTCTGAATTTGCCTGTCGACTTCCTCGTAAGGTAATGCGACCTCGCCGGGAGGGGGAACGACCACCAGAATGGATGATCGAATACCCATTTCCCAATGATAATGGGAAATCTCGATGACCTCTTCTACTGAATCAACGCGCGCATCCACACCAAGCCCACTGGAGGTTGAAAAGAAAGCGGGAAATTCATCTGTTTGGTAGCCGAGAACTGGAATTCCCAGAGTCTCAAGTTTTTCTACTGTGGCTGGCAGATCAAGAATGGATTTGGCTCCTGCGCAAACCACGATCATCGGGTATTGAGAAAGTACCTGTAAATCGGCAGAAACATCAAAAACCGAACCGCGATGCACACCACCAATCCCCCCTGTGGCAAAGACGTGAATGCCTGCCTGATGAGAAGCGAGGATGGTACCCGCAACGGTAGTCCCTCCATCCATTCTGCCAGCCATACTGATCCCATAGTCACGCTGGCTGATCTTGCGGAGATGGCTGCCAGTGGAAAGCTGGTGAATTTGTTCTTTATCAAGGCCAATGATCAATTCGCCACTGAGCATCCCGATCGTGGCGGGGATACAGCCATTATCACGGACCTCTTGTTCCAGATCAAGAGCAGTAATTTCATTTTGCGGATAGGGAAGACCATGTGTGATGACGGTTGATTCAAGTGCGACAATATCATTCTTGTGGATGTGCTGCTTGATTTCAGGATTAATCTGCATCGGTATCATTGTAAAATCCCTTCTTTTTTTGCTGTATACAGTTGTGTTATTCTAATTCCAAGTCGTTTTTCGTTTCGTTAATCTCACGAAAGCCGGGAATTTTGTATAAATTTGCTTTCGCCAGGAGCTGTTGAGCTGGTGCGGATAAAATAATATCAGGATTTGGGTGGTTTGAATAGGATTTCTGCCGCAGAGAATCCAAACACGCATTTTTTGAAGTCAGGATTACCTGACGATTATTAGAGGATTTCTGGGTTAAAAATAGTTCCACTTTTTTTTCATGGGTCTCTTGGATTTTTTGTTTAACTAAGGATTCGGCAGGCTGCCACGAGGGAAGCTCAAGAGAAAAAAGGACAATGTTGTATTTTTGCAATTCTCTTGCCAGGGATACCCTGATTTTTTCCTCGATTATTGGTAGGGGATTTTTAGGGGAGACATTCCAATCGATAGTGAGATTTGAAAAAACATGCCTTCCTTCAGGGATGGGATGCATTTGTTTTCTATGTGACCTGACAGATTGTGCCTTGGACTTTCTGGTTTGGCAGTAGTAAGCGAGTGCCGGCTGTATTTTTCCGATCATCCAATGCTTTCTCAAAGCGATATGTTTATATTGTTTAATTCTTGATATATATGCAGCGATCCTTTCTTCACAGAGATTTTGACTGCCGGGATTGACACTCTCATTTAATTCATCCAATGATATTTTGCGGATCGTCTGAGAGATGACCTGATCGGTGTAAAAGCGCGCAATCTCTTGATCAGAAAGATTGCCTTTCCGTAAAAGATAATTTCTTACTGTCTCCGGGTCAGAAATTGAGCCGGATGGGGAAGGGCTCTGGTTCTTTCCGGGAATATTCACCATGAATCTATATTGAATTTGCACAGAAGGAAAGGTAATGGGAATGCCTTCTTTGGTCCGGCAGAAAACATGCATTGAAAGAGACTGTGTCTGAAGGCAAATTGATTGATCGATCTTTTCCAAAGGTGTGAAAAAATAGAGGTCCTTCTGCGATGGATAGACTGGCAACAAAATGCGCAGATAGCCCTGATAATTTTTAACGATAATAATATTTCGAACGCCCGCATTGATGAGACCCGGACCAAAAGGATAATTCCCTGTTTCAATCTCATTGATATCGACAACAGCATTAGATCCTTGTTCTACCAGATTCTGCTGATGGATGAATCTGATCGCAGAATATGCAATGATGAACAACCAGATCAACCCGAACAGAATACTCCCCGGATTGAAGACTTGTTTAACCATCTCTGCCTGCGCAGATAAGGAAAGCTGGTCAAAAACCAAATTTTTTGCTTTTAGAGTGGATTCGAAAATGGAAGAAAATAAAAGAATTAAGGTAATGAAGATCAGGAATACCAGAATCCCCCATTTTCTACGAGTCTGAGATTTGAAACGCAGATAGGTTGGTGCATTGATTATGGAAGAGGTTGGGGATTTCATTTCAATCTAATCTCCCGGTTTCTCGAAGGAATGCATAAACAGCCTGCATTTCTCCAAGCTCTTGGTACAAAACGGTTTTTTGCTGCTGCAGCAACTGCAGCCCATTCACGAGCTGTTTTGTACGCGGCTGCCAGTGATGCTGGATGGCGATCTCGGTCTCTTCTGGAAGCCAGAAGGATTGTAAGGAAATGTTTAAAATTTTTAAACCACATTCCTGAAGATGATGCGCAGTTTCGTAATCATTTGTAGACTGTGAAATTTGGTCTATTGCGGAATTATTAGAATCTTCTGCGGTCAATGTTTTGCGCAGTTTTATTTCAATGTCATCCAGTGCGGAAGGGAGAGCTTGCTCCTGCGGGATAAGGTCAAGAAGGGAAACTTGGCTTATCGATGTCTGCCAGATGGTGTGAATGACCTGCTGGATCCAATGCCGGGAAAGCATTTGAGGATCAATCAACGCACCCGGTTTGGTTGTGTTATTTGCAAGAACCTTGAGTAAGATGGATGGGTCAAAACCATAGGGATTTTCTCCCTGCCCAAACTCGATATCATATTTGTACAGAACCCAAAATGCAGCGCCGACCTGGTATCCATCACGGGTTGAAGCGGTCAAAACCGAGGCTGGTGATGGGGATTGAACGCTCACCTGTTTTGTAGAATCCAAATCGGGAGCCAGATTTTCAATACTGGTAACTGGAAATAATGCGGTTTGAATGCGAAGATCGAAAACTGCGCGGATGGATTGTTGTTTATCCAAACAATATATTCCAGAAGAGAGAATTTGCATTTGTTTGCTATTTTCCTGTGAGATGGCAGCTGCACTGGCTGGGTCGATGCTTAACAATTTTCGCTGATTGGTCAGCGGATGATCCGTTGCCAGCCTCCCGTTTTCAAGCTGAATTTTAATAAAGGATTTAGCAGTAAGAAACCATCCCAGAAATTTTAAAAAATCGCCCGATCTTTGAAATGCTTGCACCGGAACGGTACTATGCAATTCGAGAACAAGGGTACTGAGATACAAGAAAGTGAATAAGAGATCGATTAGAAGGATGGGGCATTGAATCTCAGAAAAAATGTTTATAATTCCCTGTAATATAGTCACCAGAATGAGCAAAGGCAGGAATGCAATAATAGGGGAAGAGGTTTTTCTTGGCCGAACTTTTTTGGCGATGCGCTGCATAGGTACATTTTATCTTAAATAGAATTCGAGGAAAATGAAAGTGAAAGAACAAAAAGTAAAAAAGAATTTCGTTTCACTTCTACTGCAGTTCTATTCCGATATGCACATTTCTGATTTCCTTTTTACCATCAGTTTTTATCTATTTGGTTCCATCTATTGTGATTATGTTGGAATTGAGATCAATATTGTGGATATGTGCCTGGGGCTGCTGGTGATTCTCTTTTTTATGGCAGGAATGGAATTTCTTAACCTAATCTTCAGTACTGATCTTGATTTCGAGCGAGCACTGAGGCCTTATTTTGGGAATTTGAATTACCGTATGATCTTTTTTGTACTGGCTGTCACATTTATTGCAATCGCACTGGTGATCGTTGTATTTCAATTGCAAAATACCGTTTCATTACTCATTTCCGGGATGATCTTGTTGGTTATATTCTTATATACCGTAAAACCTTTCCGTCTAATCTATTCCGGGTATGGAGAAATTGTACATGCCTTTCTAGTCGCTTTTCTCACCCCCATTTTTGGGTATTCCATTCAAACAAATGGAGAGCTGCACCCAACACTAGTTTATTTTTGCATTCCATTTTTCTTTGTCGTGCTGGCGCATCAATTCATTGCAAAAAACCGATCACTCTCCAAAGATATAGAAAAGTATCACACAACCGCCGTGATGCGGTATGGCAGCATATTAACACTGCGGATCGCGATTTATTTGATCGCATTTTCGTATATTTTTATCCTTCTGACAGGTATGGCAGCACTGCCTTGGCGATTTGTCTTGCGCTGGTATCTCAGCATTCCAGTGGCAATCTATCTAATCTGGAATTTAAATAAGGTCCTTTCAGGGGAAAAACCTGCTTGGCAGCTTGTTGATTTTCTTTCCCGATCACTGGTGTTGCTTAACTTGATCCTGATCATATTTTCACTTCTTTTTGTGTAGAGTTTTTATATTTCATTAATTCTTTGATCCAGCATCCTTTTATATAATGGATAGAAAGGAGATCAAAAAATGTTAGCTGAAAAAACAAAAGCACCAGATTTTGAACTGCTGGATGAAAATGGAATTTCACATAAACTCTCCGATTATGCCGGCGCTCCTCTTGTGCTTTATTTCTATCCAAAAGACGATACACCCGGCTGCACAAAAGAAGCCTGCAATTTCCGGGATGATTACAGCGCGTTTGAAAAAGCAAATACGAAGATCCTGGGTGTGAGCACGGATTCTGTAAAATCACACAAGAAATTCAAAGAAAAATATCATCTGCCATTCCCATTATTATCCGATCCGGATCACAAAGTAGTTGAACAATACGGCGTATGGACTGAAAAGCAAATGATGGGAAAGAAGTTCATGGGTATCGCACGCACTACTTATCTGATCGATAAGAATGGAAAAATCGCCAGAGTGTTTGAAGGTGTCAAACCTGCCGAACACAGCCGAGAAGTACTGGATGCATTAAATAACCTGTGAGGTTGTAACGGATTGACCCGGGAATTCGTTTTTTAAAACTCAAGAAATGAAGAACCGCCGCTAAGCGGTTCAACCACAGCATCAAGAATATTATAATAAAATATGATATTCTTGATGCTTAATTGTGGAAAAAAGGATACAATTTTTCCTGAAATAGATCTGTTGAATAGATACTGATCGCATTCTATGGACGACAGAATTAATTTCAAATTTTTAAAAAAGTCAGATGGTTCTTTGAAAGATAAACCAACACTGAAATATTTAGAAAAAACAAATATCGAGAAATGCACAAATCTGCTGAACGTTTAGGAAAACTGATTTGCCTTCTCATAAATATGCCATATAACTAAATATGCCATATAACCCTGTGATTTTGAAAGGAGGTGATCGGTCCCTAAAAATAAATGCACAAGTTTCTAACAATAGAAAAGAGGAGAATTATGTTCAAGAAAAATATATTGTACGTTGTTGTAATCGCTTCCATTGTTTTAACCTCACTGACCGGTTGTCAGTCGAGTAAAACAACAAGCGATGTGGAGAAGGTTGTCTATCTTATTAATGGTGCCCTGGGTGATAATGCGTTCTATGATTCGGGCCAATTAGGAATTGACAAAATCGCTGAACAATATGGCGTTGAAACCCGCACAATCGAAACCAATTTCGATGCCGGACAGTATGAACCCGCTCTGCAGGCAGCAGTTGAATACGCAGATGTGATCTTTGTAATTTCCTACGGATTTGAAGATCAATTGAAGGAATATGCCGATAAATATCCGGAAAAAATCTTCGTGAACATCGATACGATCGTTCAGAATGATCAAAACACCATCACTTCGGTTGATTTTGTGGAAGAGGAAAGTGCTTACCTGGCCGGTGTGGTGGCTGCCTTAGTCACGACCGATACCAGCATTCCCAATGTCAATGAGAACAAACTCATCGGTGCGGTGGGGGGTGATGTCGATCCGGTCATTGATGCGTTTGTCTTCGCTTATACCAACGGTGCACACTCGATTGATCCTGAAATCACTGTCGAAACAAAATACCTGGGAGACTGGGAAGATACTGCCAAAGGCAAACAGGCTGCTCTGCAGCTCTATGATATGGGCGCAGACATTGTATTCCAGATCGCGTCTGCCGCGGGGATGGGAGTTCTCCAGGCTGCTGGAGAGCGCGATCTCTATGCCATTGGCGTCGATACAAACCAGAATGATATTGTTCCGGGACATGTCGTTGCCAGTGACATCAAAGATGTTGGCAAAGCAATCGAAGAAGTCTTTGCAACCATCAAAGATGGTACCTACCAACCCGGACAGATTCTGAAATACGGATTGGCATCAGGCGCAGTCGATGTTGTGTTCGATGCAACCGAAACTGTTTTACCACAGAGCATTGTTGATACAGTCAGCGCACTGCGCGACCAGATCATCAATGGTGAATTGGTTATTGAACTATACCAGGCTGAATAAGATTAAAATTAAAGCATGAAGAAAAAGAGAAGCGTGAGATAAGACCGGAATGATAGAAGTTTTTCTCACGCTTCTTCATTAAAAAATGGAGAAAATTTTGAACAATCTTGATGCTCAATGTTTAATCGCTATGCAGCATATTGTGAAAGTTTTCCCTCCCGATATTGTTGCATTGAATGATGTATCCGTTGATTTTTACCATGGGGAGATTCATGCCATTGTGGGAGAGAACGGAGCCGGGAAATCCACTTTGATGAAAATCCTCTATGCGATGGAAAGCATGGATTCAGGCCAAATTGTATATAAACATCAGCCCATCCATTTCTCATCCACCGGGGATGCGATCGCCAACGGGATCGGGATGGTTCATCAAGAGATCCTGTTAATTCCGGAATACTCCATCTGGCAAAATGTTGTGCTTGGTTTGGAGCCGATAAAAAAGGGTGGGAGAATCGATGAGAAAAAAGCAATCCGTGAAGTTCAGGAAAAAATTGATGAGTTCGGATTCAACCTTGACCCTTTAGCACAGGTCAAAGATATTTCGGTAGCCGCCCAACAAAAAGTGGAGATACTGAAGCTCCTCTACCGAAATGTTTCCGTGTTGATCATGGACGAACCAACTGCTGTACTAACCCCCCAGGAAATCCCCCAATTGTTCAATGAACTGGGTCGGCTACGTGATAATGGGCACACAATCTTATTTATCTCGCACCGTCTGGATGAGGTGCTTGCGCTCAGCAACCGCATCACAGTTCTACGGAAAGGGAAAATGATCGGAACAGTGAACAGTGAAACGACCACCAAAGAAGAGTTGGCGAAAATGATGGTCGGCAGGGATGTTATCTTCACATCGATCAAAAAACCAAACAAACGTGGGGAGGTCGTCTTTGAAGCAAAACAAATTTCGTATAGAGATGAGGACAAAATAAACCGCCTGCAGGATATCAATTTCAGTGTATCAGCGGGGGAAATCGTTGGTATTGCAGGAGTTGAGGGGAATGGTCAGTTGGAACTCGTCAATACGATCATGGGATTGATTAAACCTCAGCAGGGTAGGATATTCATTCAAGAAAAAGATATCACTGAAGAACCAATCCTGGAGCGGAGAAAGCTGCTTTCTTATGTTTCACAAGACCGCAAGACCATGGGCTCTTCGGTTACCGCTCCAATTTCTGAGAATATGATCATGACCCACCATAAACTGGAAAGCCGTTTTCAGAAATGGAAGGGCTTGGTTTTAGATTTTAAAGAAGTTGCGAAATTTGCGCATGAAATTCGCGACAATTTTTCTGTCAACATGGGATCAGAGGATGCTCCATTTCAATCCCTTTCGGGCGGAAACCAGCAGAAAGTTATTCTGGGTCGCGAGCTTACCCTGAATTCCAAATTTGTGCTGCTCGATCAGCCAACACGCGGTCTGGATGTAGGCTCCATCGAATATGTGCATGAACAAATACTGAAAATGCGCAATCAGCAACGCGCTATCCTGCTGTTTTCTTCTGATCTGGATGAACTGTTCCGCATTGCCGATAGAGTCCTGATCCTCTTTCGCGGCAGAATTGCGGCTGATCTGAACATCGATAAAACGTCGATTGATGAAGTCGGTTATTTTATGCTGGAAGGAAAGGCCAATGAAAAATAAATTCATTAATGGTGTTCTGGGAATTATCATTGCGCTCATTTTAGGCGCAATCGTGATGGGTATACAGGGCTATGCACCATTTGAAACATATACAGCATTGTTTGATTATTCACTTGGTTCTTTCTATTCATTTGCGATCATGCTGCGCAACTCTGTTCCACTGATTCTGACCGGTTTATCTGCTTCGGTTGCTTTTGCATCGGGTCCGGTGAATCTTGGACAGCCCGGACAATTCCTGATGGGGGCTCTGCTGACAACGATCGGTGGTCTGTATCTTGATCTTCCTCCTATCCTGATGATCCCAACCTTGATCCTGCTTGCCATGCTCGGGGGAGCGATGTGGTCCGGCCTGGCCGGATTGATGCGCTTATGGTTCAAGATGGATGAGTTTATCACGACTCTGATGCTCAATATGATCGCCGATTTCTTTACGTATTGGGCGATCTCGTATCCATTTTTTGATACTGAAGCATATTCACCCATGACGCCTGCCATCAACACGAACGGCTGGCTGCCCGAGTTCGGAGATTTCAATACAAATATTATTGTCATGCTGATCGCTTTGTTGGTGGTGTGGTTCATATCTCGAAAAACGGTGGCAGGCTATGAATGGCGTATTGCAGGACAAAACAGCCTGTTCGCACGGCTCGGGGGATGTGAGATCGATAAAAATTATATGAAAGTAATGCTGCTGACCGGCGCTCTGGCGGGGCTGGCAGGTGGGCTGGTAGTAATGGCAGGTCCGCATCGCTTCCTCAAGGGTTTGGGAGCCAATTACGCCTGGGACGGGATCATGATCGCCATGGTCGCAAATAACGGTATTATTGCAACTTTCCTGTATGGATTATTCTTTTCCGTTCTTCAAACCGGAGCATTGGGGATGGAATTGATCACCGCTGTACCCCGCGAATTCATTATGGTCATTCAAGCGGTGATCGTTCTGGTCATTGTGGCTGGGAGAAGCTACTTCACTATCCTGATGAACAAACTGGCTGTGCGTCGAAAAGCAAAGGAGGGTCTGCAATGAATATCTTCATTGGATTATTAAACGGCATGATCAACGGCGCAACACCTATTTTACTGGCAGCGTTGGGCGGTACCATGACCTACTATGCGGGCATTTTCAACATCGCCATGGAAGGGATGATGTTGATGGGGGCATTCTCCGCAGTGATCGGATCTTACTATTTTCACTCGTGGGGGATTGGAATCATTTTCGCTATACTGGGGGCGCTGTTGATGGCGCTGATCTTCATTGTGTTCTCGGTAAAGTTGAAGACGGATGAGTTTGTTACCGGCGTGGCTTTAAATCTATTTGCACTGGGTGCTACAACCTATATGCTGCGCCAGATTTTTGGAGTAAAAGGAGCGTTTACCGGACCTGGGATCGTGCCCATCCCCGATATTTCCATTCCATATCTTGAAAAAATCCCCGTGCTCGGACAGATCCTCAGCGGGCATAATCTCATGGTATATGTCGGATTGGTCGCTACCTTACTCGCATCCTATCTGGTATTCAAGACCCGCTTTGGATTGCGCTTGCGGGCTGCTGGATATAACGCGAACTGTCTGGATACAAGCGGTGTCAAGTCGGACCGCATCCGTACCATCTCCGTCCTGTTGTGCGGCATTCTGTGTGGATTGGCGGGATCGTTCCTTTCTTTGGGGTATGTAACGCTTTTTTCAGAAAATATGTCCGCAGGCAAAGGCTGGATCTCCCTGGCGGCTATTATCCTGGTGAATGGCAATCCATGGGGCATCGCGCTGATCTCATTAATATTTGGTTTTTCTGATGGTTTTGGGCTGTTGCTGCAGCAGTACCTGCCATCTCAATTCACATCAATGGTGCCGTATATTGCAACTTTAATTGCATTGTATGTTTATTCTTCCAGAAAAAGAAAGGAGTCATTTTTATGAAAAAAGCATGGCAGATTGACAGAGAATTGCGGGAGAGTGCTATCCCAATCGATCGTCGAATTCAATCCAGCAACTGGTATGAGGCAGGTTTTGAAGTGCCTTACGGAGATGCTCTGATCGACCTGTTCTGGTCCTCGAAAGTTCCCGGATCATCTGCACCAGAAATTACCTATGTTTCAATGGTGCAGGCAATGGGAAACAAAGGATATGATGTCAGCGCTGCGGAGCAATTTTTGGAAGAGGGAATGCGTCTGCACGCGCAGGGTAAAAAAGACGAATTGCGCGTAATAACCGCGAGGATTTTAAATGCACTGAAAAATGCAGAACTTGACCTGACTGATGGGTATCATACCTACCAACATCCGGATACATGGGAAGATATTCAGAAATCTATGGGTGATGCGAGCAGCTTGGCGACAAGCGCGGATTGGAAAACTCCATACCCGGACCAAATTTATCAGGGCTGGATCGGGCAGCTGGCAGGCGGTTCATTTGGGACGTGCATCGAGGGTTATACCGGCGCCCGCATCGCACAGGTGTACGGAGTGATTGATAGTTATATCAACCAACCGGAAACAACGAATGATGATGTTGTATATGAGTTGGCTTTCCTGGATGCGTATGGAAAAATGGGGAGGAAGATCACCCCGGAAGCGATCGCGATGGAATGGGTGAAACAGATTCCTTTTGGCTGGTCGGCTGAATGGGTGGCGCTGCGCAATTTGAACATGGGTATTTTCCCACCCGAATCCGGATCGTGGTTCAATCCGTATTCTGAATGGATTGGTGCGCAGATGCGCGGTATGGTTTGCGGAATGGTGGCACCTGCACAACCTATGGAAGCTGCCAGGTTAGCATATCTGGATGGAATTGTTTCACATGCTAAGAATGGAGTGTATGGGGAAATCTTTGCGGCGGTTCTTACTGCTTTAGCCTTTGAAATGGATGATGTGCGTGCTTTAATTGAAGCAGGGATGAAATTTATCCCGCAGCGAAGCCAGTATTATGCGGTTGTAAGCAATGCGCTGGATAAAATCAAGAAAGGTGGGGAACCAGTGCTTATCTGGGAGGGGATTGAGGAAGAACTAAAACGCTATAACTGGATCCATGCATATCCGAATATCGCAGCGGTCCTTTTTGCGCTATGGATCGGTAACGGCGATTTTACAAAATCTCTCTCTCTGCTCGCAGTGGCCGGCATGGATGTTGACTGCAACGGAGGGCTGGTCGGAAATATCCTGGGTGTGATGAAGGGTGTGCCAGCAAAATGGGCTGAGCCAATTGGCGATCTTCTGGAAACCTATATCCTTGGAAAAGAAAAGCTATCCATAAAAGAGATCGCTGATACAACTGCCCACCTGGCATCAGAAACCAGGCATCAATCTATTTAAGGCGCAGGAGAATTTTCCCTTCTGCCCATAGGTCTTCGAGCTGGTAATATGCGCGCTGGCGATCTGAAAAAATGTGCACAACCAGATCACCAAAGTCAAGGGTGATCCATCCCTCGACGGATTTGCCGTTGATTTTGGCATCAAGATTGAAATTTGACTTGGCGGAATTATCAACTGCTCTGGATAAACTTTGCAGCATACGATCACTTGTCCCGCTGCAGATAATGAAATAATCTGTAAATTGAGAGATATTGCTGACATCCATCAGCACAATATCTTCACCTTTTTTTTCTTCAAGCGATGCGACAATTTGGCGCGCTATTTCCAATGTTCTTTGAGTTCCCAGTTTTCACCTCGTATAAAAGACCTTCCCAATTCTATCACGGGCATTTACTCAATGAAAAATGACCTTCGAAAGAATTTTATAAATTGGACCTTGCCGGGTAAGGATACTTTGGTAAAAGGTGAGGTGGTCAATGACCTGCTGTGCTTGAAAATTCTGTTTTTGAACGTCAAAGAGAAGCTGAAATTTTTCCAGATCCTGGCGTGTGTGGAGATCTTTAAACCGGCCTACGGTAATATGAGCTTGAAAAGGACGCTTTTCTGGGATATATCCGAATGCATGGAAGATCGATTCATTCATTTTAACCAATTCGAGCAGTTCGTTGGATGGGTTGATGCCCAACCATAGAATTCGTGGACCTTTTAGATTGGGGAAAACACCGGTGCCTCGCAATTGCAGCGGAAATTGATTAACTTTTGAAAATGTTCTTCCCATCTCATCTAAAATGGGTTGAAGGTGATTCTCCTGTAATTCTCCAACGAATTTCAAGGTGATATGCAGTTGATCCGTTTTTACCCAGCGCAGGATAGGCGGAAGCTGCTGCTCCAAATTTTTCCGGTAATTTTGGATGGCAGCAATGACCTGTTCGGAAAGATCAAGGGCAGTAAATACTCGATAGCTCATGTATTTTCTCCGATGAAATTTTATCAAACCTTGTGCCTTTTAATAACATAAGAACTAGCCTAAATACACAAGAACCAGCCTAGTCAGCAAGGTAAAATCATGGTATAAGAACGTTACCCTGCTGTGTTCGTGATGCGGCACTCGATGTTTTGAGCCAACACTTTAAATTATGGGTTCTCATCTTATGTTGGTTACGCGATAGGCGCAAGCCAAGGCGGATCTAACAGGTCGGAGCCCGACCTGCGCAAGCAGGTTCAAAACTACGCAGCACACGGCATGGTGGGGTATTTATTTTTAAAAGGATTCCGTTGACGTCCGATCGTGTTCGTTATAAACTAGATAATCAGATGATTGAGGAGGATGAAATGGCATTGATTTGTAAACTTATCATGAAATCGGGTCCCGAAGTAGAGAAAATATATAGGCTTGAAAAGGACGAGTATGTTATCGGGCGTGAATTGATTAATGATCTCATCATCAGTGATCCGGAGATATCCCGCCGGCATGCACGTATCTTTAAAAAGAATGATCGATATTTCCTGGAAGATCTAAATTCAACCAACGGGACTTTCTATTCCGGAAAACGGATAGGGAAACCGGTTCAGTTAAAAAATGGGGATCTGATCAATCTGGGCCAGAGCATCGTATTTGAATTTGTCATGGAAGAGATCGGGGATCTCACTGCGGTTGAAAAAGAAGTTGAAAAAAAGGTAGAAAAACAGGAAGGTACAAAAGAAATCAAGAAAGCATCTGCGGAGGATAAATCCGCGCCGGTTAAACCGATTGAAAAAGCAGAAAAACCTGTAAGAACCGGTAAGAAGAGTGATGCTCCCTTTGGAATAGAAAAATTGCGCAATACACCAACCTGGTTGATCGTTCTGATAATCGTTTTGCTTTTCTTGATCGTATTCTGTGTTCTCCCGATGCTCATCGTTGAATGGACCAATCAGTGGTGCAACTTCTTTGGAACATTCTTTAATCAAATTCAACCTGGTGTATGTCCGTAATACATCTATAGTATTGCTAATCTTAGATGAACCAACAACGAAAAACTTCACCTCAATGGTCTCCAACCACAAAAAGTATTATTGTGGTGATTTTACTGATCCTCGCATGTGCTCTCGTCATCCGGTTCTCTAATCTCATTCCCATTGTAGTAGGTGGATTAATAATTTCCATGCTCCTGCAACCTGCTGTGCGATTCTTGAATCAGAAATTGAAAATCCCATGGGGATTGGCAACCGCTTTGCTGATCATTCTTCTGGTAGTGATCTTTCTGGGTGCGATTGTATGGGGAGGCGTTTCGATCGTTGAAGAAATTCAGGGTCTGATCAATTTCTTGCTCTCCATTACAAATAATGTTTCCGCATTCATACAAAACCTCTCGGAGACTACGTTTAAGATCGGTCCGTTTAATGTGGATCTTTCTTATATCGATTGGGATGTTGTTGGTGAAAAAGTGCTGGAATATGCCCAGCCTGTCTTATCAGGTATTGGGAATTCTATCGGTGGAATAGCATCCAGTACTGTCAGTTTTTTTGGAAAGTTCTTCCTAACCATCATCATCGCTTATTTACTACTCAACGAAAAACAAAAACGAAAAAGCGACAGTTTCTTTATGAGAATTCCGGGTTATGAAGATGATGCTCGACATATTCGTAAAGAAATAAACATCATCTGGAATGCTTTCTTCCGCGGTCAGGCCAAGGTATTTCTGGTGCGCATCTGCATCTATATTGTTTTGCTGGGTGTTTTGCGAGTTCGCTATTTTGTCCTGCTGGCTCTCTTGGCAGGATTGGCGAATTTCATCCCATACATTGGCGTGGCAGTTGCCTGGGCAGTCTATTTTTTGGTGGCTGTATTTCAAGGTACAACCGTTTTTGGTCTGCAACCATTACCCTATGCAGCCATTGTCAGTTTATCAGGATGGTTGATTGACAACATTTATGATAATGTGTATACCCCACGCGTGATGGCCGGAAGCTTAAAACTGCATCCGGCATCCATCATGATCGCCGCATTGGTCGGGCTTGACCTGTTTGGGGTAGTAGGGATGATCTTTGCTTCGCCCTTATTGGCGACCGGGAAGCTCTTCCTGCGCTACATCTTCAGAAAGATTTATGACCAGGATCCCTGGGAGAGTATTGACGAAGAGCATTATTCGGGTGATGTGACTGGATTCTATGGTCGAACCTTTCAAAAAGCGCAAATGGGTGCTAAAAAGTTTGGAGAAAAAGTAAAGAAAGCTATAAGGAGAAAATAAATATGTCTGATCCAGAAAAAACAACGGTCGTAACAATCGCTGAAACGGATAATTACCTGGCCTGGAAATCCGCAGAACCCGATGGCGAGGATGTCTATCACCTTGAACTGAATAATGTCACCCTGCATTTCTTTATTGAAGAATGGCAAGAATTTATGGATTTGATCCAGGAAGTGATGAAGAAAACAGCATAAAGAAAGAAGGTAACAGCATGCATCTAGATAACGCAACGGAATTTCATCAAATTGATACCGAAAATATGCTGGCTGAAATCGATGGACTGCCCCAGCAGCTTGCCAAAGCATATTCCAACAGTTTTCAGTATGACCTCAAAAATCTAAAAAAACCCGATACGATCCTGGTGGCTGGTATGGGCGGATCTGCCATCGGCGCTGATCTGCTTTCTGCATACTGCATGCCTTTCTGCTCTGTTCCGATCATCAGTTTGCGCGAATACACTTTACCAGAATGGGCGCTGAAACAAAATACGCTGGTGATCACATCTTCCCATTCAGGAAACACCGAGGAGACCCTCTCGGTGTTTGATATGGCACTACAGGCCGGTCTGCCAATCCTCGCGATAGCTACCGGAGGAGAAATTTCCAAAAGAGCGAAAGAATCCAATCAAGCAATTTGGGAATTTGAACATCACGGGCAGCCGCGAGCAGCGGTTGGTTTTTCTTTTGGAATTCTGCTGGCTCTTCTGGAGCGCTTGGATTTGATCCCTTCGCAGAATCAGATTATGGCACAGGCAATTGAAGAGATTGAGAAAAAACAGAAAAACTACAAAGCAGGTATTCCGATCGTGAAAAATCCGGTAAAGCGCGTGGCCGGTCAAGCAGTAGGGCGGTTGGTTTCGGTTTTTGGTTCCGATCATCTGGCACCGGTAGCCCGCCGCTGGAAAACTCAGATCAACGAACTGGCTAAAGCCTGGGCGCAATTTGAATTCTTGCCCGAAGCTGATCATAATACACTGGCGGGTTTGGAGAACGATGAGAATATCCTTACAAAGACCATGGCTTTGTTCTTAAAAGGAAGCCAAATACATCCCAGAAATATCCTGCGTATAGAGTTGACAAAGCAGGAAATGATGGTGGCCGGTTTGGCTGTGGACTCGGTTGAATTTAAAGGCAGTTCGCGTCTGGCTGAAATGTGGGATGCTATTTTATTCGGAGATTACTTTGCCTATTATCTGGCACTCGCTTATGATGCGGATCCGACGCCCATTGAAGCATTGAGCAACCTGAAACGCAATATGAAAAAGTAGCCCGCCGGGCTACTTTTTTTGACGTATAATAGAACATATATACTATCCATGCGCTACAGGAAGATACTGCACATCGATTTAGATGCTTTTTTCTGTTCCGTTGAGGAACTGCTCAATCCCGAATTAAAAGGGACGGTTTTTGCGGTCGGTGGATCCCCAGATAGTAGAGGGGTGGTGAGTTCCTGTTCCTATGCTGCCAGAAATCTGGGGATTCATTCAGCCATGCCAATGAAGATCGCTCTGTTGAAAGCTCCCGGATTAAAAGTTGTGCGGGGTCATTATGAAAAGTATCAATCGTATTCGGAACGGGTAATAGAGATCCTATGCGATACCACTCCCTTGGTAGAACAGATCTCCATTGATGAAGCGTTTATGGATGTAACAGATATGCCACAAACAGGCTTAGAAATTGCGGTTGCCCTCCAGAAGCGCATTAAGAAAGAAACGGAATTACCCTGTTCTATCGGAATTGCAACAAATAAATTGGTTGCAAAAATTGCTACCAATATTGCGAAATCGTCCTATAGAGGGAATCAAACTCCCTGTGCCGTCCTGGAGATTCCAGCCGGAAAAGAAGCGGAATTCTTAGCACCATTGCCGATCGACGAATTATGGGGTATCGGAAAGAAAAGCGTACAGCAGTTTTTGCAGATGGGTTACGCCACCATTGGTGACCTGGCGAAAGCTCCGGATGCGTATTTAGAAAAACAAATAGGCAGATTCGCTCGTACGTTGAAAATGCGCGCAGCAGGCATGGATGACCGGCAGGTTGGACATGAAGAAGATATCAAATCGATCAGCAATGAGATCACCTTCGGAAAGGATATTGAAGACGAAGTAGAGATCGAGCGCACTTTACGGCATCTCAGCGAAAAGGTGGCTTACCGACTGCGCGAGCAGGGTCTCAGTGGAAAAACCATCCGCTTGAAAATCCGCTGGCCTGATTTTGAAACCCACACGCGCCAGTTTAGCCTGGAGCAATCCACCAACCACGATACGGTTATCTTTCATACCGTAATGCATTTACTGTTTGAAATATGGAAACCGGGTAGGAAGGTCCGGCTGCTGGGGGTGGCTGCTGCCAATCTGTCTGCAACCATTCAGCAGCTATCTATTCTGGATGCCAGCTATCAAAAAGAAGACCAATTACTGCAAGCAATGGATGACATCAAAAAACGCTTTGGGAAGAAAATAATCAAACGGGGGTGGGATTTGCAGGATGATCCTGACTAGGAACTGCGGCCATTCTCTGATAGATGGTTAACAATTCGCGCGTGATGATCGACCAGCTAAAGCCTTTTGCGAACTCCAGGCAGTTCTTGCGCAATTCCTCGCGCAGACCCTCTTTGCAGAGCATGCGCCTTAACTGCTCAGCCAGAGATTGCGGATCGTCATCCGGAACGTTGAGACCGGTGATCTCATCCTGCACCAGCAGTTCCAGACCGCCCACTTTGGTGGCGATGACCGGCGTGCCGCATGCCATGGATTCCAACGCTACCATGCCAAAGGATTCATAATGGGAGGGCATGACGACCACTTCAGAGGCGGAATAATAATAAGGAAGCGAATCCTGGGCTTTCTTTCCCAGAAAAACGACCATATCATCCAGACCCAGGCAGCGGTTCATATCCTGTAAGTGGCGCATTTCCTGATCGAGAAGTTCTCTGGGTTTATCAGGATCACCGCCAATGATGGCCACGTAATGCGGGCAGGAGGTTAATACATCAGACTTGCGCAGCAATGCAATTGCTTTCAGGAGATTATCAATGCCCTTTAAAGGTTCGATGCGCCCCACATAGAGGATTACTTTTTCTGTGGGAGGGATGCCGATGACGGCTTTCGCTTCATCCTGTGGGATAGGATAGAAGCGTCCCAGATCAACGCCAGGGGGCAGGACGGTAATCTTTTGGGGATCAGCCGCATAGTGCTGCTGTAATTCATCCTTTTCAATTTCCGTAGCTGTGATGATGCCATCCACTTCCCTGACGATCTTTCTTTCTGAGGTAAGCCGTAGCGAACCTTCCAATTCCTGCGGAGATCTCGCAATGCGGTTCTTTAGATATGCGAGTGTATGGAACATCTGCAGCACAGGGGCCTGCCACCGTTCGCGCAGTTTGAGCGCTGCCAATCCGGAAAGCCAATAATGGCTGTGGATGAGGTCATAGTGAATGTTCTTGGAACGGGCGAATTCTTGAATGTTCTCCGTAAAGGTATCCAGATGCGTATAGAGCTGTTCTTTGGGGAGGGGGGTTTCGGGTCCGGCTGGAATATGCACGATACGGTTGCCGTACCCCAGGTCGTGCAGAACATGCGGGACATGTTCATCCTGCGAGCGGGTGAAAACATCAGCATGAATACCCAATTCACCCAAATACCGGGTAAGGTCGCGCACATAGACGTTCATACCACCGGTATCTTTTCCCCCGAGGGTGGCAAGGGGGCAGGTGTGGTAGGAGATGAGGGCAATGTTCATAAGAATCCTTGTAAAAAGAATTATCTCACTGATATAATTCAAAGCGCGCCACCGTAGCTCAGCCGGCAGAGCAGTCGCTTCGTAAGCGACGGGTCAAGGGTTCGATTCCCTTCGGTGGCTTATGAATTATAAATGACGAAACGGGGTAAGCCAATTAGATGCTTGACCAATTCTTCCATGATCTTGAACGACAAATTTGTTAATATCAAAAGGGATATGGAAATATGTATGAAAAGGGGATTGGCAGTATTCAGTTTGATCTTCCTATTTTGCATGAGCGGTTGTTCCCGCATCGAGACATTTCTAAATCCTGAACGATCCGTACTGGAAAGCACTGTATCGGCTTTACCGGCAGAGGCTCAGAAATTACAGGAAGTTGAACTGCCAGCCTGCGTACAGACGCTGACGGATTTCGAGATCGCATATGTCACACGGGTGATCGACGGAGATTCCATTGAGGTAGAAATTGATGGGAAAGAAGAGCAGGTGCGCTATATTGGAATGAATACCCCCGAATATTACAGCGATGAACGGGAAGACGCCATCAAAGCTACTGACCTCAACCGGGAATTGGTGGAAGGGCAGTATGTGCTGCTCATCAAAGATGTTTCGGAACGGGATAAATTTGACCGTCTGCTGCGTTATGTCTTCACGGAAGACTATTTTGTCAACTACAAGCTGGTGGAAGAGGGAGCAGCAGAAGTAAAATCCTATCCGCCGGATACAGCCTGCCAGGATTATTTGAGTCAAGCAAAATGAAATAAGAAGATTCAGTGAATCCATCATGAACCAGCAGGAATTATTCCGGTCTAGAGTTTTTTTCCATTGGCAGCTATTGTATAAGGGAACTCCCTGGTTTGGGCGAGATCCTTGCTTCGTTCAGACCTGCTATGGAAAGTCAAGGATGACGTTTATTCCTTGATTTTGTTCTTTGCCTGCGTCCAATCTACAATCGTTGATGCTCTATTTTTTTGAGCTGCTTCAGATTTAGATCAAATCTTTCACTTGCTCCTTCACTACACTCTGGCAAGACTTTGGATGATGTATTCAAAACCTCTACCTTTTGTCATTCTAGTATGTGAGATCTCTCCATAACCAGAAGTAACCAGCCTGCAATAAGATTTCCACTACCCTTGTTTATGTGTCATGCTGAACGCTAGTGAAGCATCTCACCCTGACCAGAAATAACCAATCTACAATAGGATTTCCACTACCCTTGTTTATGTGTCATGCTGAACGCCAGTGAAGCATCTCACCCTGACCAGAAATAACCAGCCTACAATAGGATTTCCACTACCCTTGTTTATGTGTCATGCTGAACGCTAGTGAAGCATCTCACCCTGACCAGAAATAACCAGCCTGCAATAGGATTTCC
>LDZU01010443.1_pt1 | contig 39728 bp, 35 predicted proteins | sample 615531 | NCBI WGS metagenome assembly LDZU01 (sample SAMN03408293, study PRJNA278302) | terrestrial metagenome | isolation source: oil reservoir sample SB2 | place: USA: Alaska, North Slope, Schrader Bluff formation | collected 2011-09 | reverse complement strand
CGGAATTACCGCCAGCAGCCAGAATGCGATCGCAATAACGCGCGGAATGCGCAGATCAATGGAGCCAGTTATCCAATATCCAAAGGCTGCCAGCCATTCCATGATGGGCGGTTCGATCAATCCTTCCAATTTCCATTGTTGGATGGCACGCGCAGCCTGCCAGCTTGTTTCTCCGGTCAATTGATAATACATGCCGCGCGCCATTAATGCGGAGTGCAGCTGGCGCGTGGGATGAAAATCAAGCGGAGCATCCGAAAGATCATAGATACGAATTAACAATCCCAATGCGATCAACATGACAGCCAGGAAAATGAAGCCCGCATTTTTCTTTTGCTGTTTTGTCGGCATGAAATTACTTCTTTCCACTTAATTTTGCTCTTATTGTATTCAACTTTTTTCGGCGCTCCACCACATTTTGAACACGCACAATTCCAAGCGCAGCAGCCAGCGCAAAAAGCATGCGGTGAAATTCGCGGAAACCGGTGGCAGGGTGCAGAAAAACGCTGCGTCCATAAGCTTTGAATGCCGCCCACCCTTTTCCACCATCCAGCAGATAGCGCCCATCGATCAAGCAGGCGCCTGCCAGAATTTTCTTTTGCATGTCTGGAAAGAACGAAACTGTTTTTTCATAAGTACGCATCCAATCCACAATGCGATACGCTTCTTCGCCAAATTTTCCTGCAGCCGCAACATTCTTGGCACCCGCATGATAGCGCGCCCCTGCCAGGAACAGCGGAATATGCTGGATGTCTGTAATTCCCGCCATGCGAATCCACAGCTGGTGGTCGAGTAAATATTGGTACGATAAATCCAGATAGCCGGCTTTTTCCAAAACTTCTCTGCGAAAGAAAACTGCCGGCTGTCCGATAATACGAAAAGCCATCAGGTCTTGCAATTTGTAATCGGCATAACGCAATGTGTTGATTTGCTCACCGGTTTCATCCAGAGCCAGGATATCACCAAAGACCAGACCCACATGCGGGTGATCGTGAAAATAATTTACGACCGTGCGAATCGTTCCGGGCAGATAGATATCATCCGAATTGAGCCAGGCGATGATCTCGCCGTGCGAATGCTTCAATCCTTTGTTGATGGCATCTGCCTGACCCTGATCCGCTTCAGATACCCACCAGGCAATACGGTCGGCATATTTTTTAATGATCTCCACGCTGCCATCGGTGGATTTGCCATCCACAAGCAGATATTCCAGGTTCTGGTAATCCTGGTTCAGCACTGAGGTAATGGTTGATTCCAAAAAAGCAGCCTGATTAAAAGAGGGCGTCACAATTGAAACCAAAGGCTGCATTAATCCCTCCTAGAACAGATCATCGTAAACGGCTTTCGGGAAGACGGTCAATTTTCCCCCGACCGTTGCATCCATGATCCTGCGTCCATCCTCTTCAAAGGCATGTTTGGCCATGCTGTAGGCAAGTTCGGAGGTTTCCAGATCGGGGAGCTGCCAGCGAAAACCTTTCCCGAAATAGGCCGGGTGAAAATGGTTGGGATCATCACCCTGCGATACAACCGTCGTATTGGGTTTACCCTGTGTGACAAAACTATGGTCCACCCCAACTAATATGACTTCATCAAATCCAAAATAATAGGCGAGCTGCAGACAAACATAAGTAACCGTAGCCCCTTCCCACAAGCGCCCCGCAGCGTTCCTAGCAAATTTTGGTCCGGTGTATGTGGTATGTAGAAAGTGGAGATCATCAGCAGGTTTCAACCATTTCCGTGACCGCCAGGAAAAGAAGCGCGGAATTTCAAGTTTCTGCATATCTTCCACAGTCTGTTCAATCACCAGGTCATTGACACAAACCAGGAACGAGGTTGGAAAACCAAGTTCGGGGAACATCAGGTAGATGCGGTTCATCCCGAACGTGTATTCTTTGGATAATTTTGTGAGATCCGTATTTTTCAGGCTGGGCCCATTCCCAATTACAAAACAGCGCTTGCCTTTGTAGCGATTGTGATACATGCGCAGTTTTCGGCGTGAATCCATGCGCCAGGGGTGAGCACAGGCAGCGAAATCTTCCGGAATGCGATTGATCCAATCACGTGTGGCGCGCCCGGCGTTAAGCAGACCTTCAGGGAGATGTTCTTTGATATCTTCGCGCATTTTTTACTCCGTGCTTAATCTGGCAGTCGCACCGCCATCTACAACCAATGCCTGACCTGTCATAAATGAGGATTCCTCACTTGCTAGGAAGAAAATTGTATTTGCAATTTCCACCGGTTTACCGATGCGGCCGTTCACGGTCTTGCGCACCAGATTTTCCAGGCGTTCTTCCAGGCTGCTACCGCTGTGCTGCCCGCGCCCCATTCCAGAACGCAACATGGGCGTATCCACCGCCCCGGGGAGAACAGCATTGACGCGGATCTCATCCGGAGCAAATTCAATGGCCATAGCGCGGGTGAGCGCCAGCAGCCCACCCTTGCTGGCAGCATATGCAGCCACATTTACGGATGTAGCCACAGCATGTACCGATGATACATTGACAATCGCCCCTCCCCCTGCTTTCACCAGTAACGGATGCGCAAACCTGGCACCTAAAAATGCAGCGCGCAGGTTGGATGCGATCACCATATCCCATTCTTCGACGCTTGTCTCCAGAATGGGTTTGGATACCTGTACTGCTGCGTTGTTAACCACCGCATTCAAGTATGGAGAAAAGGCATTGGCTTGATCATAAATGGAGGAAATATCTTCCGGCCTCGAGATATCCGCTAAAATAAAAAGCCCATTTGAAGGGAAATTTCCCGCAAAATCTCTGCGATCAACACCGATCACCTTCCAACCGGATTGAGCAAATTTAGCGACTGTTGCGCTGCCAATCCCTCCAGCCGCACCGGTTATTAAGACAACCTTTTCTTTTAACATACGGCTCCTTTTACTTAGCTATAACGCGCAAATTTGCGCTGGATTTCATCCAAATCAGCATGGTTGATCTGCAATCCTATTAATAGATTGCGGATCGTATTCCAGTGTACCCGTTCCCATGCGGAAGGGCTGGAATTGGAGTTGTGGGATGCCAGCATGACATTATCCATCTTCTTTAATGGAGAGTCCTGTGGTATGGGTTCCACTTCAAAAACATCCAGTGCCGCACCGCTCAAGCGCTCAGCCTGCAGAGCAGCGATCAAAGCCGGTTCATCTACCAGAGGACCGCGTGCTGTATTAATAAGCACTGCTTCCGGTTTTACCAGCTCCAGAGTATGGGGATTGATGATATGAAAGCTGGAAGGATTGAGGTCGCAGTTGAGGCTGATAAAATCAGCGCTCGCCAGCAGTTCATCCAGGCTTAACATTTCAACGTGATTCTCCAGGATGAAATCGGGCGCAATGGGTTGGATATCATTTCCCAGGATGCGCATGCCAAATCCCCTTGCCCGGCGAATGACAGCTTTCCCGATATTACCCACGCCGATTACCCCCAGAGTGCATTCGCTTAATGATCGACCGGGAATTTTTTCCCATATTCCGGATTTGATGGCGCGATCCATCCATGGTTGTCTCCGTGCAAAAGCCAGGATATATCCCATTACAGAATCCGATACGGGCAAGGTGAAAGCGTTGGGGGTATTGCCAACCATAACTCCGACACTTTCGGCAAAGGATTTATTGATGGCATCAATCCCAGTGCCCCATTTGGAAATAATCTTCAAGCGGGGTATGCATTTCTTGATCACAGCTTCAGAATACCGATCATCCCCGCAAATGGTCCCATCAAACTGCCCGGCATATTCCAGGATCTGTTCCTCTTCCATCCGTTCATTGACCTCCGGGAGGATCAGATCGATCCCATAATGGCTGAATACCGGTTTGAATCGCTCCACAGAAGGGAGCATGTAGGGGGCAGAAAGTAATACTGTGGGCATGGATTTTTCCTTTATCTCTTACAGGAATTATAGCAATTCATTGCGCAGGCGGTATTTCATCAACAGGTCAGCGATCAGAAAATCCTGTTCTTCATCAATATCCTGCGCTTCCAACGCGGAAATCTCGAACAAATATGGCCTATCCCCAATACGGGTTCTTTTTCGCAGCAAGTTTTCCCGGGTAAACAGATAGAGGCATGAATTTTCCGCATAGATGGGTGGTAGGTCCTGTGTTTGCAGCAAGATAGCCGGGTTGTGATTGATGGGTCTGGCCAATGCATCCCATAAACGGGTCTGCAACCGAGTAACGGAAAAAAGAGAATCGTATGCCGGATATACAGCAGAGAAATCTTCGATAGCTTTTTTGATCGTCTCGGTCAAAAGCAGCGGATTTGTGCTGTGAGTTTGTAAATACAGGTCAGCTCGAACCTGTTCAGTATCATAAAACAGGATCTCGTTCATCGGCACAGTATCTGCCCGCAGGTGTTCAGGGCGCTTGAGAACGGTTATTTGTGGATAATTCTCCGCGATGCCCTCCTGAATGGTCGGGCTGTCCGTATCCACCACAATTTCATCAATCAAAGAACATTTCGTCAGTGTTGTAAGGATATGTGTATACAATGGTCTGCCGGCCAGATCACGAAAATTCTTTTGAGGAACTCGTTGGGAATGATGACGCATTGGAACCAGAGCTACTATCTTCTTAAATTTCATCGCTCACTCTCCTTCGATTTTTCCGAGGAGGGAATCTCCTCATAGGAAATTGGTTTAACACCCTGCCTGCCATTCCTATTATCCATCTCAAGTTCTGTTCTTGGATAATAGAAAGAGCGCTTTAGCTGCCAGGTGAGCGGTCCCGTCTGCCGGTATCCTTGATAGGTACCCCAAAACTGGCAGAAGCGAAATTTGAACACCGGGCAGAATTCTTTATACAATTTTTTCTGGAGATATGCCTCCCGCCAATCATTGAAGGTATTCTCCCGAAGTACTTTCAGGAACTCCAAAAAAGAAAAAGTTGCCTGTGGATTGATGTGCTTGAAAGCCATCCCTTCCCGGCGGTAGCGGTTATAGATGCCTTTCCATGTTTCCTGGTGCACATGCACAATTTCAGCTTCGGCGCTGTATGCAATTTTATAGCTCTGCTCTTTCGCCCATGTTGCCCATGCCAGGTCTTCCAAACCTGTCAGATTCTCGTCATAGGGATGTGCTTCCCACAGACTTTTTCGAATGGCTGCGTTAGCATTATTGCAGAATGGGGTAGCTTGATTGAAATCTGATACATCCGGATACCAGTACCGGAAAACCTGCAGTTCGGAAAATTTGGATGTCGCACAACCGGATTGTTTTCCATACACCAGAGCTATCTTCTCATCCTGGAATGGTTCCAGCATCTTCTCCAACCAATCCGGATATACCGGATAGACATGTGCACTGGCGATCACGATAAGATCTGCTTCCGCATGGGAGATCCCAAGATTTAATGACTTTCCAAAAGTGAACTGCCCCGGTTTGATATGAACGATAAACGCTCCAAATGATTCCGCGATGGATATTGTGTGATCCGTTGAGCCTGAATCAACCAGAATTACCTGCACGGGTTTCAGCGTTTGAGACGCGATACCCTGCAGGAGCTTGCCGATATGTTTTTCTTCATTGAATGCACGGATGACAATTGAACAAACCGGTTTCATGATTCGCGTAAAAATTGCTCCTTCTCTTGAATTCCACGCAGGATTGTTCTAATTGTAGGGGAATTCTGCGCTTCTAACAAATCAATTTTAAAGTTGCGTACCCCTACGTAACCCTTCCATTGCTTTTCATCCTTTAAAAATGCATCAAACGGTAAGGAAGCGAGGAAAAGCTGGCTGTAAAGGACTTTTCTGGAATTCGAGATGAACTCATCTGGTACCTCCATATGTTCTTTCGTAAGAAAATGTTCAAGCATGGCACAAAATTCGGTTTTCGTTTTCGGAAAAAACACGGTTGGAATTTGAGTATAGCGTGCTTTTCCGGCACACAGAACCGGTTTTCCCATGATGGATGCTTCCAATCCGATCGTGGAGTTGTATACCATGATAAATTTGGAAGCTTTGATCAGGTCATAGGAACTGATATAGTCCCGCGCGTTGATAAAACGCACGTTGGGTAGATCCAGCACATTGTTTTTTCTGATCCATTCCGCCACCGATTCTGCACTTTCCTTGCCGGGGCGCAGTTCATCCGGATGAGCGCGGATAATGAACAGCACCTCAGGGTGAACGCGGATGGATTTTATAACAGATTCAAGCCACGCAAACATGTGAGGGAACAGCACATTCGCATGCGCCTGGCTTGTATCAAAGACCACATTGGTAAAGATCGGAACGATCGTTTTATATGCCTGCATTTCCCGTTGGAAAACAGGATCGAGCGTCCGCATCTCCGGCCAGAATTCCACACCCGCCGTACTGAACTTTCCTTCCACTCGTTTAGCCAGATAATCATCAAGCTGCTTTTCCTGATCGTCTGTTAATTGGAAAGTATCAGGGATTTCGATGGGATAGGCCGTAGCTTCACCGCTGGTGAAGAAAGCAGATAGAGGAAGCATGCCTACTTCGTGTGTGTAAACCGGGATATCGCGCCGCTGAGCCAGAAAACGTGCAACTGCTTCTGGGTAAAACATGCCATTGAACACAATCACTGCTTGCGGTTTGGCTTGATCCAATAAAAGATCAAATTCACGCATGATATTTTCTGCTGAAAGGATGTAGTGGCGGGCTAACTGGCGGGTATCTTCGTCATCATTCAAATGATGCCTTCGCAGGATCCACCGCAAGGAGGGAAGGATCAGGCTGCCAATCGGAACACCAGCGTGTCGATACTTCACCAGCTGCTCGAGAGATAATCCATCAAGTTGTTCCTTGACATCCTTATTCACTTCAAATTCAAAAGCCCGCACACTGCAGTTTTGGTAAAGGTCTTTGGACGTTTTAATGCAGTTTGTACAGGGGGGGGCGACGATCAGATCGTTTCGATCAGTTCCCAGCACACAACGGCTCATACCGCGTGCGCATACGAAATGAATTACCGGGTAGCCCGCCACGCGCAATGCCCAACCGGTAATCAGAGAAAAACCGGCATTCAAGCTGATTCCTTCCAACCTTGTAGAAGCATTGAATAATATGATGGGGGGCTGATCCGGATCCTCGGGGTTGTTATCGGGGATCTGTTTGGAGATACGCTTGATCCGCATCCGGTTCATGAGATGCAGATATTCGCGTTTCATCCTTCCGAAAATTCGCTGAATAGGTTCTTCCACAGGACTATTGTAGTATGAATATAGTATGCTGCACGACAGATTCAGGTATTTACCGCACTCTGCGCAATTTCTTCATAGAAGATAATTCGCTATCATATACCTTTTTCACGCCATCACCCAGAGCCTGTTCAGTTACGCGGATATATTTGACAAGTCTTTGAAAACCACCCGGCTCCACCGAAGCAGCCTGGTCATTTCCCCACATAGCCCGATCAAGCGTAAAGTGTCGCTCCACAAGGCAGGCTCCCATGGCAACCGCCACAACCGAGGTCACTAAACCGACCTCATGGCCGGAATACCCGATCGGGCAAGAAAACCTACTGCGCAGAGTCTGGATCATTTTCAAATTCAGTTCCTGTGGATCGCATGGATATGCGCTTGTAGAATGGGTAATGAGCAAATTCTCAAGACCGATGACTTTCACAGCCTGGTCGATCTGGGCAGATGTTGACATTCCGGTTGAAAGAATGAGCGGGCGTCCGGTTTGACGCACTTTCAGCAGCAGTTCATGATCCGTCAGAGATGCGGATGGTAACTTGTAGCAAACGGGAGAGAATTTTTCCATGAAATCTACTGAAGCTGTATCCCATACCGATACAAACCAGTCAAGGTCTATTCCTTTACACAGTTCATCAATCGCTTTGTATTCTTCTTCACCGAATTCGACCTTGTAACGATAATCAAGGTAGGTGATATAACCCCAGGGAGTTTCGCGCATTTGGTTCTGTTGTTCTTTAGGAACACAGATTGCCGGGGTACGCTTTTGGAATTTGACTGCATCCACACCGGCGTCTTTGGCCGCCAGGATTAAATCTTTGGCAATTTTCAGATCGCCATTATGGTTGATCCCAATCTCTGCCACCACATAGGTTGGATGTCCGTCACCCACCCATTTGTTGCCTATCTTAATTTCTCGATTCATGAAAAACTCCTAATCCACTATTCTTATGAACCTAAAAAACTACCGATCAATTGCATATCACATTGTTCCGTGCATTTAATGCCGGGGGTCAGGTCAAAATGGTCCAGGCGGAATTTGTGATACTTTTCTCCATTCCAAATATCATGCAATGATTCCACCCGAGCATCCCCAAGCACAATCTCATTATTAAAATCTTCAACGCATTCACAAGATTCGCCATTCGATTTGATGGTCATGGAAGACCAGGGGAACTGGCAGAATTCCAACCAATGGATGGAACTGGTGCCAGCTTTGTTGTCTTCATACCACTGCTGATCCTGGCTCTTCAAGTAGATATAAACATCCAGGTCTTTGAATTTTTCCTTCAACCGCTCGAATTCATCCTTCTGCCCGGGTTTATTCAGGTTCAGCATTGTGATCACGATGGTTGTAGAAAGATTCTTCTGCGCTTTAACATTCAGCAGTTCCACGATCTTTTCATAGCTTTTGGAAAAATTGGAAAGATACCCTCTGATTTGCTTGTGGCGGGTATCATCCACGCTTTCGATGGAATACTTGATATAGTCAAGTCCATTTTCAAAAGTCTCGATGGTACGACTCATGTTGATGTTTGCCGGATTGCAGCTGAAATAGCTCGGAATACCTTTCTCCGTCATCCACTTCACGTACTGGGGAATTTGTTTATCGAGCAGCGGATCGCCATAACCGTGCAATACAATCACTTTTGGGATGACATACAGAAAAAAGTGATTCTCACTCATATCATCCGGTTTGATTTGATATTTCCCCGTGACAAAGGTCTGCCAATCTTTCCATTCCATTTCCGTCCAAGGACGAAGTTGGTCAATAATCTTTTTGAATAGTCCTGGTTCCATGGTTTCGATCGGGCGCGTCATCATGGTTGTGCGCGGGCACATCTCACAGCGCATGTTGCAGGAGTTGGTGGTTTCGATGTTATATAAAACCGGCTCAGGACTGCGAAATTCTTCCAGTTTCTGCATCAGGTATTCGCGCTCGAATTTTTCACCCTTCATCACCTGATATTTCAGGTCATAAACCTTCTGATAAAAATGGATATCAATCATGCAATTCTCTCCATGGTGTTTTTATTCCTTACAGCAGGAAAATTATTATAACCTGCCAATTGTGATTATGGTTGAAAAAAACACAGCTTTAATAATCTATAAAACTGCTAAGAATACTTCGTTAACAATAGATCGCAAAATTCGCGCACGGCGCCCATTCCTCCGGATTTGCGCAATACCAGATCGGCATTTCGTTTGATTGTAGCATGCGCATCCGCCGGGGCAACTCGAAAGCCAACCTTATCAAAACATTCCAGGTCGTTGATATCGTTGCCGATATATACCACTGCACTGCGATCCAAGTCTTTTTCAGCAAGGATCGCATCGATCACAGACGCCTTATTATCGACACCCTGACGGTAGGGAAGATGCAATTTCTCACAGCGCCGCGCGACAACCGGATTCTTTTCTTTGGAGATGACGATGATGTCAATGCCCAGTTTCTGACGCACAAGCTCCAAACCCATCCCATCCCCCCGGTGGGCGGCCACCATTTCACGCCCATCCTCATCCACCCAGACCCGGTCATCCGTCATAACGCCGTCAAAATCCATCAATACCAATGAGAGCTTTTCAGGAAAAGTCCTTCTCTCCATTAATGGCACAACCATATCAAGGCTTCCCTCCACTACAAGCTGCTCAGCATTGCGCCAATCCGTCATGGTATCGATATCGACGGTATATAAAGGATCGATGATCAGGGGATAAATCACATTACCGGTCATGGATTTCTTCTTCAGGATCGTCGCCGGGCGGATTGCATCAATATGCCCGGTTTGCCAGTAAACAAGGGGAAGTTCCTGCCGGGGAGCATTATACGCCTCTCGTACACCTTTCACTGTCAGGATCGGTTTCAACGTTCCATCGGATTGAATATGCCACATCTTGTATGGATTCTGCCCGGCAAGCACTACACCGCGCACACAATCGGCATCGGGATGTTCCATCAAAATAGTTACGGCGCTATCAACGCAGTTTTTGGGGCGGATGGGAGATGTTGGGCGCAGTTGAATGACAACATCCGGCTCGTACTTCTCATTCTCTTCTAACCAAGCCAGCGCATGCTCAAACACCGCTAAATCGGCAGTTTGATCCTGCGCGAATTCACCGGGTCGCAGAAAGGGAACTTCAGCGCCAAAATCCCTGGCAACGCTGGCAATCTCTTCATCATCGGTTGAAACGATAACGCGGGTAACAGATTCAGCTTGAAGAGCAGCCGCGATACTGTATGCAATCAATGGATGCCCTGCAAATTCTTTTATATTCTTTCGTGGGATGCTTTTTGAATTTCCTCTGGCAGGGATTACCGCCAATACTTCCGGTTGCTTTTTATCCATTTCACTATCCTTTATATTTTTTTTACCAGGCTGTCCATCCGCCATCCACAACCAGATTTGCACCAGTCATATAGCTTGAAGCATCGGATGCCAGGAAAAGAAGGGCTCCTTCCAGTTCCGAAACATCCGCCATGCGGTTCAGGATCGTGCGACTGGAATATTCGCGGACGAACTGTTCCTCATGGTCATTATAAATCCCACCGGGAGAAAGTGCGTTGACCCTTATATTCTTTCCTGCGTAATAGGAAGCTACGTAGCGGGTCAATCCGAGAATCCCGGCTTTGGAGACGCTATAGTAGGGGGGCTTGAACAATCCTTTTTGGTACATACGCTGATCAGGAGCCACGATGCCATAGATGGAGGAAACCAGAACCATTACACCGTGCTTTTGCTTCACCATCGCACGAGCTGCTTCCTGCACACACAGAAAAGCACCCGTCAGGTTTACGTCAATAGCCTGCTGCCAGATCTCCAGTGGAAAATCTTCAAAGCTGGCATTATGTTTTTTCATATTAGCCCGGTCGAATTTCGGATCCATAGCAGCACAATGTACCAGCACATCCAGCTGTCCAAAATTATTTTTAATGCGATTCATCATTCCACGAATGGATGATGGAGAGGTAATATCCACAGGAAAACCTGCAGCTTGAAAACCCTGTGTTTGCAGTTCCTGCGCCAAGGTAAGTGTTTTTTGCTCCTGGATATCTGCCACCGCCACTTTGGCTTCCGCCTCTGCCAGTGCTTTACAGAAGCGTGAACCGATTAAACCGGCTGCTCCTGTAACCAGGACGACCTTGTTTTTAAGATTGAAGACCTGCTCAATTTTGCTCATCCTTGTCGCTTTCTCTAGACATTTGGCAAAGACACTGCAATTTGCCCATTCTCTGCGCTTTGATAGGCAGCCATGATGATCTGTTGAATTCGAATGCCATCCGAAAAGGAACAGACTGGTTGTTCATTGTTTTGAATCACCGCCAGAAAATGGCGCATCTCTGCTAGGAACATGTCATTGCGGTTAAACGTGACCGGCGGCTTGAAAGTCAACCAGCGTTTTTCATCCGCTTTATACAACCTTGCTTCACCACTGGCTTCATCCCATGCAATCGTTCCATTGCTGCCGGCAATTTCAAGCGCATGTTTTTTGGGCTGATGATAATAATCAAGATGGATACGGGAAACCGCTCCATTGGCATGGTGCATGGTTATTTCAGCCATATCTTCAACTTCCAGTTCCAGATCGCTGATTTTTCCTACAAAAGCAGAGACCATATTGATTTCGCCAAGCAACCAGTGCAAATAATCCATGGGATGGCAAAGTGTCAGTACCACACCTCCCCCAAGGTCTTTGCGAGCGCTGTAAGAAACCCGATAATCCTCCCATGGGTGCCAATCCGGTAAGTATTCTCCCCAATATACGCTGGAAGATAAAACCCTGCCGATCAATCCTTCTTCCAACCACACAGCAATTTGTTGGAAAGCGGGATGGAAACGGAATTGGAAACCGACCAGAGTCTGTTTGCCAGTTCTTTTCAGGATCTGGCGCAGATCTTCAAGACCTTCACAATCCGTACTGAGTGGTTTTTCCAAAAAGAGAGCACAACCGGCTTCCGCACATGGAATAGCAACTTTTAAATGAAGAGCCGTGGGATTGGAGATGACGACAGCATCCGGTTTTTGCTCGATGGCTTTCTCCAGATCTGTCACAACCGGGTAATGAGAAAGGTCCACATCAGAAAGGGTCGCCTGGTGGGTGCGGTACAGCAGAACATCCTCCTCACCCAGTTCCACCAGGTTGCGGAGATGCCTGCGTCCGATCGAGCCCAACCCAGCAATAAGAAATTTCATGATCTATTCCAGTATAACGTATCCGGTCGTTGAAATTTTTCCATTGCTTCACGCATTAATAACCTTAAACAACCTGTTATAGAGAAAGTACGCAATTCGTTTTATGATCGGTAGACGCATGATCCTGGTTTTCAAGGACATTGACTGGCTTTCCACCTCACTGGGGGTAACTGAAAAACCATACTGATTGATCTGTTCCGCCATTTCAGGATTGATGACGTTTCCAAGCAAGCGTATCGTAGCGGGATGTGTACATAACCTTAAATAACCCATTAAATCAACCTGGAGATCCAATTCCCGCATCTTTCCCATTAACTGGCTCTGCCAAACGCCTGGGAGAGCCTGCAGAATGACCTCTTTGCGAGCTACAAATTGGTAATGACCGGCTGATGCTAGGGTGGTTACCCCTTTATATGTCAAGGCCAGATCTTCAAGCCCGACGGTCTCTTTTTGATACTGCTCCCAGGTGCGGCCGGTGTTATCAATATAATGAAGCTGCAGATCTTTTGAGATCAAATCACCTCTACGAGTCTCCACATCCTTTTCCTCTGCAAACTTTAGAACAGAACCAATCCCTTCTTTCATGTGCAGGCGAATATATAAACCGGTTACCATACCCACCTTGGGATATGTTTCGAGCACCTCCAGATGGCGTTCCAACCATCCGGGCAAGAAAAAGACATCATCATCACTATATGCGATGATATCCCCGGGAGCTGCCCGAAAGGCAATTTGCAGTGCACCCATTTTCCCAATATTACGACTGGATAAGATCAGATAATCAATCTTTCCCTTATCGCGCATTCCTTTGAGGTAGCTGACTACTTGTTCATTACTGTTATTATCGAAAACGATCAGGTCATGGGCAACACTGGTATTTTGAATATAGCTTTCTAGGCTTGTGCGCATGACCTCAAAGCGCTTTTCGAAGTAACCTATATCATTAGGAATATAAGTCAACATTACCAATGTGATTTTGGCTGGTTTATAATCTGTACTCTGCCCTCGAGAGGGATTCATTCCTATTCTTGGCATGGCTTCTCTCCTAAATTATTGCCGTATCAAAGATAATAAAAACCCGGCGGTTCTGCGCCCCGCGCTGGCATCGGTGTAGGTGCATTCATTTTTAATGAAGTTGCGCTGGTTCTCCAAATCAATTTCGGGATATTTCAAATACGTATTGATATGTTCTTTTAGTTCTTGTTTATTAAATGCCACTCTTCCTGCTCCTGAATCAATAAAACGTTTATGGGTTGGCCAGTTCCCGATCTTGGAGAGCGGCAAATAAAACCTGTTTGAATCTCCCCACCCGCCGGGGACATCAAAGCAAACACTGACAATCGGCGTCCCATGGATGGAGGCTTCTACGACCATGGTGGAATAAACAGTTAAAAACACATCCGAGTATGCCATCATGGATGATTTTTCCGGCATATCCTCACCGGAATAATAACCAAGGTCACCACCCAGCGGAACAGGTTCTACCAGATAAACATGGTTACGACGCCGGGCAAGTTCTGTGATGTGTTCTTTTTCTGCTTTGAAGAGGGGATCATCGAGAAAATGATTGGGATGCAATCGAATTAATAACTGGCAAGGTTCAACCAGTTCATTAGATTCGATCAAATCTACGATTGCTTCGATATTTTGATAATTGGGAGAAAAAGTTGTGAAACTGCAGGCATAACCAAGCAGTTTGCGATTTGGATCCAGGTTGTGATTTTTATAATATTCTTCTTTTTTCATCAACCATTTGTGTTGAAAATAACCATCATAAGAAGGGATGCCACCGATATTCACACGCTCCGGTTCCCAATCCGAACCCTTTACCAATTCTTCTTTTTGAATTTCGGACCAGCAGGTGATCCAATCGACCTTTCCCCCATTCAAGCTGTAACTGGAGGGATTATCCCAGCCCACAATAACAGAAGCAGTCGGGATCCCTCGCAGAGCAGCTTCTCGAATAAGAATTCGGTCAAGTCGCCAGGCTGGTGTACTGGCAACCACCAGGTCTGGCTGGTATTTATCAAATAAATCTCCGTAAATACCAGGCCGTCCTGGAACTAAACGCATTTGGCTGCGTACAAGCCATTTCCTTACCAGGCGTGAATTTCGCAGAATTGAAACAAATATGCGAATAAAGCTCACGAAGAATGTCCGCATCCCGGTAGCTTCTCCTTCAACCTGACGGATGTGCGAATCAAGCGCTTCCGTATTGATCTTTTTTGAAGTACCCACCCTGCGAAAAAAGTTAAACCACCATTGTTTGGATGGTTTGTACTCATTTAAATAATCTTTTACGTCTTTTAAACGCAAACCCTCAATGATTAAACCCGGTTGTCCAAAACGAGCTTGGATCTTATCTACCAATTCATCATCGGTGAGCAGAATGACTTCCACACCTTCATAGATGAGCGCCGGAACCACCTGGGTCTGCAAGAAATAAACAATCGCCAGCCCATGGTCTGCACTAATGAAAATTCTGTATTTTTTATTTTCGTTAAATGCAAGCGAATTATTTATCATAGTAGAGGGTAAAAATCCGATCATGGATCCACAATAGGGTTTTCTTGATAACCGATATATTTTTAATTCGGAATGCTCTTTTTGGAGGCACAGCCTCGGTTTTATTTATCGTTTCTGGGATGCGATTACTCATATTTTGAATGAAAGGTTTGGCTGTCATCAGCCGCAGATATCCACCGGTATTCAACCGATCATCCAGCTGTTTCACTTGACCGAGCGGTTTCTGCATCTCAAAAGGAGTAATAGCTTGCAGTGTTTTTTTCCAACCAATGAATTGAAAATGGTTGGCACCCACAAGTGCTTGAATACCCTTGTAAGTTAACCGAATATCTTTCTTGTTTTTATATTCCTGTTCCAATTTTTCATCGGAATACCCCAATGTAGAGGAAAATTCATAATATTCCGCATAACTGACAAAATCCCCTTCTTCAACACTCACTTCCGGTGTTTCTTTTGCCCAGCGAACGGTATTGGTTGATAATTCCGGAATTGTCCGTAAAGGACGCGCCGTGATCATCCCCACTTTTGGATACGTTTCCAGTATTTTTACACTTTCCTTTAACCAGCCTGGATAAAAATAGGCGTCATTATCACTATACGCAATAATTTCTCCTGGTGCAGCGTTGAAAATAAAATCCCAGGCACCGCCCTTCCCCACATTTTTCTCAGAGAAGATCAGATATTGAATCCGCCCGGCGGTTTGCAGCTCCAGCAAGTATTGTTTCACTTCCGGGCAGCTGCCATTATCAAAGATCATCAAATCATAGGGCTGTTCGGTATTCTCAAATATACTGTCCAAACAACGCTGCAGCACCGGAAATGATTCCGCGAAATAACCCTGCTGGTAAGGAATGTAATTCAATACCGCAATGGTAATTCGTTGTGGTTTTGCTACTGTATTGATCTGTTTGGCAGGATTTTGACCAACGCGCATTCTAATTCTCCAAAAGCGGGATTAATGCTACCATAGAATGATTGTACCAACCCCACGGCGAAAACAGAAATTATCGTATAATCGCAAAATGACCAATAAAAAGACCGCCTATATAATAATCCTGGCCTACATTTTTTTCTCAATTTTAATCAGTTCCTGTAAAAGTGCTGTCTCTCCTTCTCCAACGGAGGAAGCGAATTCTGTGACTGAAGAAAACCTCCTTTCTGAACCTCGCAAATTGACCATCTGCCTTGGTTATGAACCCGAATCGCTGTATCTCTATAAAGCCAGCACACAGGTGGAATGGGATATCCTGCAAGCTATTTATGATGGTCCGTTTGATGAAATTGATGGCGAAATTATCCCGGTCATCCTTCAATCTCTTCCGTCAACTCAAAACGGAGGGATTGAAATGAATCAGGTGACCTTAAATGCAGGGGATACGATCCTTAATGCATCAGGGAATCCAACACAATTAGTTGCCGGAGTGGAGTACCTACCCAGCGGCTGTACCTCAACTGATTGCGCTGTTACCTGGAATGGAACGGATCCGCTCGTTCTTGACCAGGCACAGATCACGTTTCAATTGAAAAATGGGCTGCAGTGGTCTGATGGAGACCCTTTGACTGCTGAAGATTCTGTTTTTTCTTTCATTCTGGCAGCCGATCCATCCACCCCTACCGACAAAACCACTCCCAATCAAATTGTCCGTTACACCGCCCTGGATGAACATACCATTCAAGTTATTCTGCGGCCCGGTTTGATACCGGATAATGCAGAAGCATACTTTTTCCCTCCGCTACCTTCGCATGCCTGGGAAGAGTATACAGCCTCAGAAATATTGGAAGCAGATTTCGCCAATAAAACGCCCCTCGGATGGGGAGCCTATTCCATTAAAGAATGGAATGACGAATCCATTGTTCTTGAGAAAAATCCTTTTTATTTCCGCTCGTCCGAAGGATTACCCTATTTTGATGAATTGGAATTCCGCTTTATCTCCAATCTGGGAGACACCAACCTGGCTTCTCTTGAATTTGATTATGAACCGTATGAAATTCCAGAGTACAACTGGAGCCCGGATGGAAAACCAGTGTATTCCGACCAGTGCGATCTGGTGGACGCTACGGTTGATTTTTCCGATCAATATGATGTGCTGGAATATCTTTTAAATTACTATATAACACCTGCCGTTCAGGTGAACTTGCTGCCCAATACCATCCTGGAAGGATTGTGGTTGAATCCGGAGCGATCCAATGTTACCCATCTGCAACCGATTCTATCAATGTGCATCGACCGCACTTATATTAACAGTAAAACCAATTACAAGCTGGCCTTCCCAACATATTCCATCTTTGAATCGCAGCAGCCCGCAGCCGATGACGGATATTCCCCGGAAACAGCCGCACAGATGTTGGATGCGCTGGGTTGGGTGGATAATGATGCAGATCCTGAAACACCGCGCGTGGCTCAGGGGATTGCTTCCGTCGAGGACGGCTCACCGCTGATTCTATCCATGATCGTCCCCAATGACCCTCTGTATGAAAGGGAGTCAACGGCAATTCAAACATCCCTGAAAGATTGCGGTATCCAACTGGATATCCAAACCTACAATTCATGGGATTACCTTGCACAGGATGGACCGGTATTCAAGCTTGATTTTGACCTGATGCCATTTTCACAAACGATTACGGATGGTTTCCCCTGCACTTATTTAGATGAAGAATGGTCATCGACCACATTACCCTCAATTGAAAAGGTTGAGCAATTAACTCAACTTTGTTCGGCAATACGTTCAAATCCACCCGGCAATCTGGATGAAAAATCTATAACGGAAATCGAGAAGGCTATGCCGTTGATCCCTTTGTTCTACCATGCCGATGTCAGCGTAGCCCGCGCGGATATGTGCGGATTTAATCCCACAGTGGGACCAACCAGTGATCTATGGAATCTGGAAGAATTCAATTATGGAGACGCCTGCACAAAATAATAGTGCAAGATTAGATCTGCTCTCACAAACAGGTTATAAGAACACATACTGGTTAATCCTCTACAAATGCATATAAAAAATAATTGGAATTCTTCTCCAATTATTTTTTTTATCTTTCAAGAAGCAGATCATCCCCTGAAAATTTTATTCAAGGAATTTCGCAGCACAGCATAGGCTTTCCGGGGATGGAATAGATAAAAAGATACTTTACCGAAGAACTGGTTTTTCAATACGGTTGTGGGAAAGATTTCAACTCCTCTCCAAAACCGTTTCCAGGTCAATGGGATCGGTACCAGCTTCCTATCTACTATTCTCTCTTGGGCGTCATGCAGTGTAAATATGGTGTGCGCTCCTCCCGCCAGCTGTACATTCACGCGGGTTTCCGGTTGGCGGTAGTGGGGTTTCCCATCTTTCAAATGGCTGTAATCATGATCTTGATGCACGATGGTGATGGCATGGCTGCCATCAATCACCTTCCAGCCCTCAGAACGGGCTTTATAGATCATCCAGTTATCCCATCCTGCTCTACCGATTGCAAAATCAGGTATATTCGTAAAACAGGTGCGCGGGAAGAGAAAATAATCACTTCCCATGGGTGGGTGCAGCCGGCCAATCTTTTGGATCATTCCGCGCGCTATCGTGAAAAAAGAATCATCCTGCGGTAAGAATTCAGTGATTGCCACATCCCAGCGCTGCCCGACCAGCAGGAACTGTTGTAGCTGACTGGCAACTAACTTTACCACATCAAGCATTTCCGGCATCACCAGGATATCCGTATTGATGATGCACAAGTAAGGGCTGCGGCTGTTCTCACGCGTAATTTGCAGCATGGAACTGATCAGCGGAGTTCCTTGATCATTGCAGCGCACCTGGGGAAAATGATGGGTTCCAAAATCCCTGGCTGCTTGAGCGATCCCTTCATCATTTCCAATGAGGAAAATTTGAACCGGTTCACCCAATTTCTTCCAGGATAGGATCGCATTACGCTGAATGATATTAATGTGTGGGTTTGTGAAAGGTTTGGGGGCTGTAAAAAAGGTAATGAGAGGATCAGCCATACTGCTCTCCTTCCCCATCCGCTCGTTCATCCACATCCATGAATGACTTATGGGAAATTCCGGCATTGATGACTGCCAGTTGAGGATTGTCTTCCACAATTTTCAAAACATCCAACCAGGAGAAATTTTCTCTATCAGATAAGAGAGCAAATATTTCCTGCATGAACCTCAGATCGGGTTGTGTATCCACGGTCCAGCGATATTTCCCCAGGTTTCTCTCGTAATCCACTACCAGAATCTTAAACCGGCCGGGGGTATCGTATAAATATGGCAGCACATGTTCCCGTTCATGTTTTTCTTTGGCTTCCTTCCAGGCCCTTTCCAGAGCGGAGAAGGATACCACCTCAACATCCAGCCCAATTGGATAGGTACGTTGATAGGGTGGCGGCAGCCGGTTGGCTGCAAAATCCACCTTTTCCTCCAGAAAGCGAGTTACCACCAGATCAATCAAAGCTGGGTCAATCAGCGGGCAATCAGCCGTAAGGCGTACAATTACATCCGCTTCACATTGCCTGGCTGCCTGATAATAGCGATCAAGCACGTCATATACACTGCCGCGCAAACAGGGAATTCCCAGATTGGCGCAAACTTGCTCAAGCATGTCATCACTTTGATCAATGGTTGTGGCGACGGCGACCTCAGAAAGCGTGGCAGCTTTACGCGCCCGTTCGACCACCCATACCAGCATGGGTTTACCATGGATATCGCGCAGCACCTTTCCCGGCAGGCGGCTTGAACCCATGCGTGCTTGAATAATGGCTACAACCTTATTTTGTTTCATTCCGCCACCTCCTCCAACGCCCGGTCATACCCAGCCAGCAGGATGGCGAAATTCTTTTTCCAATCCGCTTTGTTCTCAGCCGTCCTACGGGCATTGAATGAAGCGGCAGATAACATTTCAGGTTGGGATGCTATTCTCAGGATCGCGCGTGCCAGATCGGCAGCATCCCCATCCTTGAAAACCCAGCCCTCTACTCCATCTCTGACCCATTCCAGGTTAGACGGTATATCCGAAACCAGAACCGGCGTACCACAAGCCAAGGCTTCCATGAGAGCGACCGAAGAACCATCCACATGCGAAGCGCTCAAATATACATGCGCGGTGTGGTAAATTTCTGAAAGAATTTCATTATTGATTTGCCCACGCAGTTCAATATTCTGTTCAAGTTGGTTTTCTTGGATAAATCGCTGAACCCAATCAGCCTGCGATCCACCGCTGAGCATGACCAGGTGCAGGTGAGGATTTTCCCGCACAGCCAGTGCGAATCCCTTGAGCGCAACATCAATACCGTAGCGCGGTTCCCAGGATCGTGTGCTTAAGAATATTAGTTCTTTGCTTCGTTTCTTTGGATTTGCCGTGGGTTTAAAAATAGAGAGATCCACTCCCCACGGGAACACCGAAATTTGTCCCTCTGGAAAACCCCAGGCAATCGCTTTTTTTTTCACTGTCTGGCAATCGCAAAACAGCCAATCCGATCTTGCCAGCACATATTTTGTTACCCATTTCCAAAACACAGTACGCTCGGCATCCTGCAGCATATCAAATCCCCACGACATGCTCACCAGAGGATGAAAACCTGCCATGGCAGGCAGAATGCTGACCGGTTGGAGCGGGCCGGCATGGATCAGATCAGGCTTTATTTCTTTTATGATGCTTCGGAACTCTCTACCCAAATATAGATACTGCCACCAATGCGCTTTTCCTTTTTCAATCTGCCAGGGCACTCTGTGAATATTGTGCGGTAGGTCGCGCGCTTCCAGTTTTCTGTTGCGGTTTTCAAGCCGCAGCCAATGGACCTGATGATCTGTCTTTGAAAGCGCGCTTAGAAAGCGATGATCGTGCGGTGAATAATCTTGAGAACAGTACAAAATACGCAAAAGTTCTGTCCTTCCTATTTCCCCAGATCCGTCCAGCGTATCTCCTGCCCTGAGGGGATATTTTCAATTGCCCGCAGCCCAATCACTTTTTCAATTTGATCCGGCAGTATCGCACCCGGTGTGGCAGGCCGCAGCACGTCGATCATTTCGCGGGTAAACACTTCACCTTTAACGATATTTCTGGAAGCCCGCAGGCAGCGGCGCTGGATGATGACCGTTTCCACTTCATTCCCGGCCACAAATTTATCAGTCGATCCCAATGCCTGTTCCAATTGGCGTGTGTTTTCCACCATTTCCGCCCAGGTCTGTGGATTCATCGCAAAGGCATGATCGGGGCCTTCCCTGTTGTTATCATCCGTAAAATGTTTCTCGATCACGCGCGCACCCAGGGCTACCGCCCCTAAAACTGTGGCATGCCCCGGAGTATGGTCGGAAAGGCCAAGCACCACATTCGGAAACATGGTTGCATAGGTTTTTAGAACATTTAAATTGATATATTTAAAATTCTCAAGACTGGCCGTGTAATTGGTATTGCATTGCATTAAAACCACGTCTTTATTTAATGCGAACACTGCATGAACTGCTCTCTGCACTTCTCCAATGGTTGATGCACCCGTGGCGATGATCATCGGCTTCCCTTTGGAAGCCATGTACTCCAATGCTTCAATCCAATCAATCTCACCGGAGCCAACTTTATATGCCGGAACATACTTTTCCAGCATATCCACTGCCTCAAAATCATAGGGGGAAGAAAAATAATCAATACCCTGCTTGTCGCATTCTTCCTTCAAAATGGGAGTCCAATCGAATGGCACGGAAGCATCCTGATAGACCTCGAAGACGGATTTCTTCCACTTGGCTTGATGTGATTGCTGTCCCCCCAGCGTTTTAAATCCATAATCCGAAACAATCTTGGGGGCTTGAAAATTCTGGAACTTGGCTGCGTCCGCACCGGCTTCTTTGGCCAGCCGGATCAGCAGTTTCGCCCGTTCCAGATCGCCATCGTGATTCGCGGCAATATCTGCAATGAAATAAGTGGGGTGTTCCATCCCGATTTCGTGATTCCCAATTTTGAATGTCATGCTGCTCTCCTTTCCTTTTTCGAAAAACCTTGCCCTAAATTATAAATACGCTGCGCAAAACCTGCTTTGTAATCGTGATAAAAACGATCCAATCCTTCCTGTTGGGAAGGCAGTTCCATTCTCAACGCTCTTTCTACTCTTCCAGGATCAAGGGCCAGGTTCTGAGAACGCGGGGCGGTGAGAAATGCTGCTTCTGCAACCGGAATGGGGTGGATCAATCCCTGATCCAATCCAAATCTCTGTGCAATGCCCACCCCGAAAGCATATTTGCTCTGGGATTCGGGGCTGGTAACATGATACAAACCTGCAAGCTGCTTTTCAACCATTTTCAACAAAATTTCAGCCAGGTCAACCACGTACAATGGGCTGAAAATTACATCGGTAAATCCGAACATCGTTCTGCCCTCCTGCAGGGCATGCAGAAAGACCTCGGCCAGACTGCGCTTTCGGGAGAGGCTGAATCCGTAAAAATTAACCCTTGCCACAAGCGCAGCGGAATTTACCTGCAAAACACTGCCTTCCCCTTCCAGTTTGGTTTGTGCGTAGATGCTGAGCGGATTGGGTATATCTTCTTCCAGATATTTCCCTTCTTTGCAGCCATCAAAAACAGCATCGGTGGAAATGTGCACCAGCTTTACACTTTGGCGCGCACATTCTTCGGCAAGCCAACCAGGTAATTCTGTGTTCAATTGACGGGCACGGATGGGATCCCTTTCACAGGCATCCACATCGGCCAGCGCTGCACAGTTGATAAGCACATCGGGTTTGTGAAGGTCAATGATTGCACGGGCATTCTTTTCATCACTGAGATCTGCAGTATTGATAGAGAACGGCAGCTCGATTAATGGATGGGAATGGACGAGCCCGATGATAGTGTGCTCGGTCGTAAACCGAAGGCCGAAATTTAATCCCAACAGACCACTTGCACCGCTTATCAGAATACGCATTCCCTCGCTCCCGATTATTTTTCAGATGAAGATTCAAATGGAGCAATGAATTTCTGAATATCGCCAATATCCAGCCAATCGGTATTGGTATTGCTCACATAACGGAAATCATCATTGATCTTCTTTCCTTTACTTTCCCATTCCCGTCCAAACCAGAGAGCGGCAGCCGGCTGCACAACATACATATCATCCAGTTCCACGACTGTGCGCGCTTCGTCTTCGGATATCAGCACCTCATGCAGTTTTTCTCCGGGACGAATTCCAATGATCTCAATTTTTGCCTCAGGTGCAACCGCCTTCGCCAGGTCGATCACTTTCATGCTGGGTATCTTGGGTACGAATACTTCACCCCCATACATTTGCTCCAAACATCGGATCACGAAGCGCACACCCTGCTCCAGCGAAATCCAGAAACGGGTCATCCGTTCATCTGTAATGGTAATTTTCCCCGTCTTGCGCTGGCGTAAAAATACAGGAACAACACTTCCCCGGGAGCCAACCACATTGCCATACCGCACACAACTGAAGCGCGTCTCTCGACCGCCGGCATACGCATTGCTTTGAACGAACAGCTTTTCAGCCGCCAGTTTTGTAGCTCCATACAGATTGATCGGATTAACCGCTTTATCCGTACTCAACGCGATAACCCGGCTCACATTTGCATCCAAAGCCGCATCGATCACATTACTGCTACCGAGAATATTTGTCTTCACCGCTTCCATTGGGTTATATTCGCAGGCAGGCACCTGTTTGAGGGCAGCGGCATGTACTACATAATCAACACCCTGGAAAGCCCGGCGCAGCCGCTCCAGATCACGAATATCTCCGATGAAGTAGCGCAGACACTCGTGCTGATAGCCCATCTGGCGCATTTCGTGTTGTTTTTGCTCATCCCTGCTATAGACAATCAGTTTACCGGGGTGAAATTCTTTCAACATGATCTCTATGAATTTTTTTCCAAACGAACCGGTTCCTCCGGTTACCAGGACTACTTTATCATTCCAATCCATAATACGTTTAACCTCATCCTTCTTTTTTTCTCATAATGATCAATGGATACTGCCCTTGTTCACCAAAATGTCGCGGGAACAACTCTTCCAAACCATACAGCATCCACAGAAGAAACTTGCCACCCCAACCCGGCCGGATGACAGTCCGTAAAAATCGCACGCTGACGGATCGCCATACGCGAAACCGGATGTTGAACTCGGGTAAAATCTCCTGCTTAAAAGCCTTCGCATCAAATTTCTCAACAAAGGTGCCGGAGGGTTTTGAGGAATCATCTTGCTGTCCCGTCTGTTCATGTGTTTTCTTATCGCCCTGCTTTTCAGCATTCTTTGCTAATTTCTCTCCTATTCGCATCAACCAGTTCATCCTTTTCATAAAGGGAGAATAGTTCCAGCCATTGACCACCACCGCATTGGCATTCGGCTTGAGAACGCGAAAAACCTCATGATAGGCATTTTTTCTTCCTGATAGTGGTAGATGATGGAAGGTATGCAGGGATACGATATCATCAAAGGTACCATTCGCAAATGGCATATTGGCAACATCCGCCACAACAAACAATCCATGCGACCCGATGCGTTGGCGCGCATCGTAGAGAGCTACATAGGAGAGATCAAGACAAACTCGATAGTTGTAACCCTGTGAATAGGTAATGTATTCCGGATATTGAATAGGTCCCGAACCCGCGTCCAATAAATATTTGCCTGCATGCGAAAGATAGCGATTTATTCGCAAATGGCATTTGTGGATATACTCTCTTGAAACCGGGCGTAAATCCTCATAGCGGGCATTTTGATATACTCCATTTTCGGTCATCTGCCAGCCGATGCTATCGTAGAAGGCTTTTACTTCTTGAATATCAAATTCCTTTTCTCTCATCCCGAAAAGCGTTCCTTTCCATCTCGAATCGCTGCCCAATCAAGCGGTTCGCCAGCCAGGTAGCGGAATGTCATTTCGAATTCTTTTCGCCCTTCTCTGGATAGAACCTTTGATAATGGATTCTGCTCATAATCTTCCCACATGCGCACCAAATGCCAGGGGATCGGGCGTGGAAAATCGAAGAAGAAACGGTATGCGTATGCCCATGCCAGTTCAATTTCTTTATCCGTTAGTCGATATCCATCCGGATCCTGCAGAATTGAACCGATCAGTTTATAATATTTCACCCAGGATTGGGGATCGATGGTGAAGCCTTTTCCGGAATAGTGGGTATTCCCTACCACAATGACAGGTACACCACTCATCGCCATCTCCAATCCAACGGTGGTTGTATATACCAAACCCAGGTCCGCAGCTGCGATCAGATCATAGGTATTGGTTGCATCGTCTGGTTTAATAAGATGAATATGTTCCGGCAGGTCCGGTAAGACATGCTGGATTACATCCACCATGGATTGCCCATGGGTCAGCATTTCACCCGGATGAACGCGGATCACAAGCTGGGCATTGGGCTTCCCCACAAAGTATTGCAGCGTTCGTACAATCCATTCTTCCATGGTATGAGTAAACACTTCTCGCCCGAGAGTGAGGCTATCACCCAATACGTTGGTTGCCAGTAATACAACCGGTCGTTCATCATCCAATCCTAGCTCTTTACGTGCTTCAGCCACACCTTTTGCAGGCGCGCGCTGCCATAAACGAGAAAAATTCTTCCAAATGGAAGCTTTCCGGCGAGCTTCAAAAAGCTCATGGATCTTCCGCAGTTCAGCCCGGTCAAGTGGTTTCTCTCGATAGGCTTCCCACAGCGCATCTGTTTCCTGATTCATCACTTTGGAATTTTGTGCAATCCAGACGCGCTGCCGCTGATCTCCAAATTCATAGGAGGTTACCGGAATGTCAAGATAGCGCGCGACTTCGTAGACCACGGCAAATTCCTGGATTGTGCCATTGGGTACAATCACTACATCGGGTTTGTTGGCACTCAACCATGCCAGGGCATTGCGAGCAATATCCTCATTCCTCTCGACTCGCATTCTATAAACTGGATCATCCGTATCGACAGTCTCGACCTGCAGTGTATATTGGGTGTCAAATCTCGAGATCTGTTCGGCTTGCTGCGCCAGATCGGGAGGCAGTGTTTTATAACCGGCATATACGTTTAGAAATGAAAATGCTTTAACATATGGGTTGAGCTTCTTAAGAATATTTTGAGCATACAGGTTCTGGCGGCGCAAATCAAAGCGATTGATTGGATTCTGCCAATCATGGTAAGGTAGATATCCCAGAGAAACATCATATCCCATCCCTGCCAACGCTGAACTGATCAGCGCGGCATGGCTGATCCAATAATGAAGAGTTGCAAAAACAAAAACCTTCTTCTTTGGTTTATCCACAATTGGATTTTCATTAAGGCATTTAACAATTTCCGGTATGTTCTTTTCAAGATCCGTTAACGAGAATCTACTTCGAATACCTTTGCTGCGATTGCGGATCAGCCAATACAGTTCAGCTGTCAAGGGAACTTCGCCCAGCACATTTTTAATGAACTCCTTTGTTTTCCGCTGCTTACTATCATTATTTGCCATGTCGCATTTCACCGCTTTCATAATTTTCGATCTGCCAATTCAACGCAGGTCTGATCGGACCTAGGCGTGTCTCAACCCACTGCATTCCGGGAGCCCCCGCCGGATCGACATTAAAAAGCAGCGCCTGGTCATCTTGAAAATAACGTTTGATTAAATAGGTGCTTGCATTTACACCAATTACATAGCGACCTTCATTCAGGAAATTTGCAGGGATTTCACAACGACTTACATACCTGCCTGCTTGACGAATTGTGGTTGCCTCAAATTGCTGGATATCGTCAGTGTCGAAAGAAGTAAAAATATATTCGCCGCGCGTTGTTAATAGATAAATCCCAATCCGCAGTCCTTTCAACGATTTCTCCAATTCATATTCAATTTCGATCACAAAAGGCTCTATCGAACGCACAGTATCAGCCACTTTACCTCGCTTGTCGAGTACACGAATGGAAATCGGTCGAAATGGTTTGGTGGCAGTGGCAATTTCATCTTCTCTCCAAATTTTTTGCCCTTCCTGTGTAAGGCCTTTTGACAGATAAAAATCCACGGCTTCCGGAGTTGGGCCGCGCATCAATAATTCTCCATGATCAATAACAAGGGTTTCCTGAGTAAGCCGCAGAACGGCTGACATATTATGGCTGACGAAAAGAACCGTACGTCCCTGTTGGGCGACGTCACTCATCTTCCCCAGGCATTTCTTTTGAAATTCCGCATCACCGACCGCCAGTACCTCATCAACCACCAATATTTCCGGTTCCAGATGAGCTGCTACCGCGAAAGCCAGGCGCAGATACATACCGCTTGAATACCGTTTTACCGGTGTATCAATGAATTTTTCAACTTCTGCAAAGGATACAATCTCATCGAACTTTCCATCAATCTCATCTCGTTTCATTCCCAGTATCGCGCCATTTAAATAAATATTCTCACGACCGGTCAATTCCGGATGAAAACCGGTACCCACTTCCAGCAGCGAGCCAACCCGCCCGCGGATCTCTACCATTCCTTCGGTAGGTTCCGTGACACGGGAAAGGATCTTTAATAGTGTGCTCTTTCCCGCTCCATTGCGGCCAACGACACCCAGAACCTGACCTTCTTTCACCTCGAATGAAACATCTTTCAATGCCCAGATAAAGTTATCCGCATGGCTTTCTCGCCGTTTAAAACCATCGGTAATTTTGTCGCGCAGCGTTTGATATTTTACCAACGGCTGCCCGATGTTATATTTTTTTCCAAGATTCTCAACACGTATTGCTGTTTTGCTCATTCGATTTTCTCTCTCATATAAAAATCAAACCAAATCGGCAAATTTGCGTTCCATTCGCCGAAAATAAAATAAACCGGAAATGGTTATCAGGATCGCAATGCACGATGAAATAAGCAGCGTGATCCCCGGACCTTCCCCTGTTCCCAACAACGCCCAACGGAAACCTTCCACAACTCCCGCCAGTGGATTCAATGCATATAGAAATTTCCATTTTTCGGGGACGATTGATGAAGAATACGCAATTGGTGTTATATACATCCAGAACTGGTTTAAAAATGGAATCATATGGCCCACATCACGATACATAACATTTAAGGCTGAAAGCCATAAACTCACCCCAATCGCGGTTACAAGGGCTAACAATATCAACAGAGGCAGCAGCCAAATATTGGCAGTTGGGCGGATCCCATAGAAAACCATCATCAGAAGCAGGACGACAAAAGCGATCATAAAATCCACCAAACCCGCCAGTGTTGAGGATATGGGAAGAATCAAGCGTGGGAAATATACTTTGGAAATAATATTAGCGCTCGAAACCAGCGACCGGCTGGCATCCTGTAATGCTTTCGAAAATAATGTCCACGGAAGCAGGGCGGTGTAAGAAAAGATGGGGTAGGGCACGCCATCAGAAGGTACTTTGGCGAGCCCGCCAAAGAAGATGCTGAAGACTACCATCGTTAGAACGGGCTGCAGAATTGCCCAGCTTGCGCCCAACAAGGTTTGTTTGTAACGCACTTTCAAATCACGCCAGGTAAAAAAGTAGATCAATTCCCGGTAATTCCATAAATCCTTCAGATTTAATGCAGCCCATCCAGTGGATGGTTTAATGGTAATCGTGCGTGGTTCATTCATGGCAGACATACCTGACTATTTCATCCTTCCTTTATGTTCCTGGTACCAGGCAACAGTGCGCTTCAAGCCTTCTTTAAAAGACATCTGCGCTTCAAATCCAAAATAGTTCTTTGCTCTATTTGTGTCCAGGCGTCGCCGAGGTTGTCCATTTGGTTTGGATGTATCCCAGTTGAATGATCCTGTATAACCGGTAAGGTCTGCAATCAGATGTATCAAATCTTTAATACTGATCTCAAATCCGGAACCAAGGTTGACCGGTTCGGAGTCATTATATTTTTCGGTCGCAAGCAAAATACCTTCTGCTGCATCATCGACGTATAAAAATTCTCTGGTCGGTGAACCATCCCCCCATACCTCAATTTCCTGACGGCCTTCATCAACCGCCTGTACACATTTCCGAATGAGAGCCGGGATCACGTGAGAAGAAGCCGGATTGAAATTATCACCCGGCCCATACAGGTTTACTGGCAGCAAAAAAATGCTGTTGAAACCATACTGTTGGCGGTAAGATTGTGACTGCACCAGGAGCATCTTTTTGGCAAGTCCGTATGGAGCATTGGTCTCTTCAGGATACCCATTCCACAGGTCCTCTTCTTTGAAAGGCACAGGAGTGAATTTCGGATACGCACAGATCGTTCCAATTGCCACAAACTTCTCCACCGAACGTTTCCAGGCTTCGTGCATTAACTGCACGCCCATCATCAAATTGTTATAAAAGAATTCACCCGGATGCTCTCGATTCGCCCCGATTCCGCCCACTTGAGCAGCCAGATGAATGATCACATCCGGTTTGGAATCATCCAGCATTTGTTGAATGGAAGAGAGCTGCGTAAGATCATAATCTTCGATATTCGGGATAAAAATCTCCTGTGCACCACGCTCTTTTAATTTACGGACCACTACCTGTCCCAGGAATCCTGCTCCGCCCGTTACACAAAATCGTTTATTCCCAAAAAAATTACTATCACTCATAGCCATGCTCGGAATCCTCCATGATGATAAAGATTTTCAATCCTTCAATTCGAAATATGGGAGCCCCTTTTTCTTCCACAATTTGCAAGCCCTGCTCAAGACAGGTTAATCTGCAAATTTCTGCCACATCACCACTTCCTTCTAAAAAAATCTTAGTGTATCCCTGTGTTTTTATTTTTTGTATCGCGTCCAGGGAGCGCTGTCGAACCAGACGATACATATCAAAGGAAGTCTGGATATAATCGACCAGTAAATTCGCGCGATGGGCAATTCCCTGTGGGGTGATGATATAACGCAGTTTGCGGCGCTCAACACGCCGTACCTTTACATAACCTTTTTCGATCAATCGTTTTAAATGCCAGTTTACAGTACCGACTGCCACTCCCAAGCGGGCAGCGATGGTAGCCTGTGTGGTTTCAGGATCATTCTCGATATGTTCCAGGATATCCAGATCGCGATTTTCATGATTTTGTAAGTTTTTCATGGTTCAATATTCAATTGTTGAATTATAAAGCAGGGAGAAGCATCCGTCAAGAAAAGGAGCAGAAAAGGAGCAGAAAGCAGTATTTTGAAAAAGTCTTTACCCTTCAAGTCAAAATGATATACTTCCAATGAGCATAAAATTATTAATAACCGGAAAATATGTATGCAGAGAACCGAAAAATTTAGAATATATCAATCAATTCACAAATCTCATTGGGATGGAATAGCGCAGCAGCTTGATCATTGGAACGGTTGGGGTGGATACTATCGCAACCGTTTGAGAAGGATCTATCAGTTTCATATTCCGCCGGCGATGAATGTGCTCGAAATCGGCTGCGCGCGCGGTGATCTCTTGGCTTCCTTAAAACCGATCAGAGGAGTTGGTATTGACCTATCCAGCGAGATGATCAAACGGGCTAACCAGCGTCACCCGAATTTGGTTTTTATGCAGGGTGATATCCATAAGATAGAACTTGACGAGAAATTCGACTACATTATCCTATCCGACCTTATTAATGACCTCTGGGATGTGGAAGCAGTTTTCCATAAAATCTATAAGTGGTCAAAACCATCCACCCGCATCATTTTGAATTACTACAACCGTCTTTGGGAATGGCCACTGGCTCTGGCGCAAAAACTGCGTCTTGCACAGCGCACCCTTCCGCAAAACTGGCTTTCGGTGGATGACGTAAATAATTTGCTCTACCTTGGGGGATTTGAAGTGATTCGGGAATGGGAAGAAGTGCTCTCCCCTCTACCGATCCCGCTCCTGTCAGCATTCTGCAACCGTTTTCTGGTTCGTCTGTGGCTTTTTCGCTCCCTGGCAATGACAGCTTTCACGCTTGCCAGGCCAATCCCTTCAATAAGCGAACATGCTTCTGAGACCGGGGTTTCGGTGGTTGTGCCTGCCCGCAATGAAGAAGGGAATATCAAGCAAATCTTCGAGCGCGTTCCCCAGATGGGTTCCGGGACGGAACTGATCTTTGTGGAAGGTCATTCACAGGATAACACCTACGAAGCCATCCAGCAGGAGATGCGCAACCACCCTGAGGTAAACGCAAAACTTTTCCGGCAAGAAGGGAAAGGAAAGGGTGATGCGGTACGGCTGGGATTTGCCAATGCCAGTGGTGGCATCCTGATGATCCTGGATGCCGACCTGACCGTTCCGCCCGAAGATCTGCCTCGTTTTTACCAGGCGATCCAATCCGGGAGAGGAGATTTTATTAATGGTGTGCGCCTGGTTTACCCGATGGAAAAACAGGCCATGCGCTTTTTAAACTACATCGGGAATAAAATATTCAGCTTGCTGTTCTCATTTCTGCTCGACCAACCGATCAAGGATACCTTATGCGGCACGAAAGTGCTATGGCAGAAGGATTACGAACGCATCGCTTCTAACCGCCCATACTTTGGAGATTTTGACCCATTTGGAGATTTCGATCTGTTGTTTGGAGCAGCAAAACTGAATCTGAAAATTGTTGATTTGCCCATCCGGTACGAAGAACGCACTTACGGAACCACCAATATCCAACGCTGGAAGCATGGTTGGCTTCTTTTAAAAATGGTCCTCTTTGCGGCTCGCCGCATCAAATTCATTTAAACAATAGATTCTTCGTCTTTTACCTGGTCTTTTCAATAACAAGAAGGGCAAACATGGCCCATCTTTTTGGATTGAAACGTCGCTCTATCATTTTTAGAAAGGAATTGCAACCTGCCGGGGCTAAGGATCGCATGGAAACACCGCCGCTTAATATATACCGAAACGGCATAAAAGGCTGCAGGTTAACCAGTCTTAAATCGGGATACTTCTGTTCAAAAACTCGCCTATCCCGTTGAAAAACGATCCAGGGTAATGCCTGGTTGGAACTGGAAAGTGGCCCATGGGAAGGGAACTGCCAGGTTTCCATTTCAACATCCATCGGTTCAGAATGGAAATGATGCATCACCCAGCACGACCAGCGCGATACCCAAGGCTCGATCATAATAACGCGCCCACCCGGCCGCAGAGTACGCTCCGCTTCCCGTAAAAACTGATCCACATCCGGAATATGATGAAAAACATCTGTCATCACAATTGCACGCAGGGATTTATCCGGAAAGGGCAGCCGCATCCCATCCAAGATGGTATTCACAAACGGGCAGTAAAACACTTCGGAGGTGATAGCTTCTCCACATATCTCATTAAAAAAACCTGCTCCTGAACCGATTTCCAGCGTTTTACCTGGCATTTCAGGCAATTGAGCAATTTGCATGCTGTACCATTCCTGATAGATCGCATGCAAAAATCGTTTCCTCCGGATGATAGCTCGACGCTGGTAAGTAACCTGTGGATTATCCACATCCTCATTTGCAGTATCCGGGTAAGTAAGGATTTTGCTCAAGAATCCTTTTTTTTCATCCTTTTTCATTTCGCGATTAGTCATGCTCGTTTTGCCATTCCAATCAACGGCATGCCGTTATATCAACCAAGATCCGAAAATCACCTGTCCATTCCGTTTCTTCATTAACGGTAACTGCACAGGAAGAAGAAAGAAGTTCCTGCTCTTTTACGGTCAGAGTTTTCCAGTATTCCCGATCGTAATACAGATAATCATAGCCAGCCTGTGCCATGGCTGCCGGATCAGGATCATAAATCAATTTTTGCCATTCCTTTGTCGGTTCATAAAAATCGATGGATGAATTTCCGGTACGTGCAAAGATGGTGATGGCGCGCGGGATATTGGGATCCAGGATAGTGGCATCACTCTCCAGTGTATTCCAATACTTATCCATCATGCGCACATCCATCTCCGTGATAAAGAGCGAGAGTTGGGGCTCCTGAATTCCCGATAACTCCGTTCCCAAAATGACCACACCACCGAAAATTGAAAGAAGTGCCAGGAAAGCAATTGTTATTTTCATCCCTTGTTTGCGATTGTGCATCCAATAGAAAACAACCGGAACTACAAACAGGAGGCTTACCTCCAAAAAATCATTCTGCACTCGATTCACGGCAGTGTTGATACCCTTTGAAATAATTTGAACAAAGCAAAATGCAAGACCTAGCAATGATGTACCGATATAAGCTGCATCGACATACTTTTTATTTTTAAATGATTTCCATCCCCAGATCAGTACCAATGGAAAAACAAGTGCGATCGGTCCAAATTCTAATAATAAGACGATCAGATGAATTGGATTTGTGATTTGCAGTTCACCCAAGTGAGGATTAATGAAACTGGGGGGAAAATTGAATTGAACTTCAAAATTATGGTAAGAGGTATAACTAGGATTTATTAGATTATTCGCAATGGCTGTGAAAAATCCACCCTGCATGAACACCACAATCCAAACCAGAATCAGCATTGCCAATCGAAGGCGTGCTTCTTTTTTTATATTGTCATTTTTTGCTTTTAATTGGAAAAGATGGATGATTATCAAGAGACCGCTTAGGAATACAAAGGTCATCTCATCCATGAATCCCAATCCTGCCAGCAGAATACCTATAAGCGAAAGCGTTTTGATATCCTTCGCTTTGTTATATAGCAACATCAAAAGAATTAAGATCAAGAAGCTGATATTATCCCAACCCACGCCCAGAATGGACGGTTTTAGTAATCCATTCGTGAATGCAAACGGAATTGAAATGGGCGCCATCCCCTGCGCTGCCCAGGGACTGATGAGTGCGGTACGCAAATCGGTCCCGCTGTTCAATCCGCTGCCCATGCGTTGGATAGCGGTGTTGAATTTATCTATGACGGAAGGCGGGAAAAGCAAAAGCAGCCAGCGTGTTCCCCCTGCCAGAACGTGAAATACACCTCCGGTTATTCCCGCATACATATTCCGGGTAATCCTATGAACCCAGATCACAACAAGGACTGTGCTCAAACTCAGAGTGAATGCTTGTAGAAATGATAAAGCTGTCCAGGGATAGAAATCACCAATACGCATGAACTGTGCGGCGATCAAATAACGCAGATAATGTTCATCCAGAACCACACTGATATCATATGGAAAATGAGGGGGGATATCTCCTGCAGCAATCATGGAAACCAGCGGCAGGGTTTTAAATTCATCCCAGATAGACATTCCCCGTGAGATCATAAAAAAGACATAAAAGAGAATAATGAAAGTGATCCACTGCCAGGGGACTATTGGAAATAAATCTTTGATACGAGTTTTTTTTCGGAACAACGGTAGACAAAACGAAAATCCTCCAAGAAAAGTGAGCAGCGCTGCTAGCCAAAATGCCAGCAATGGATCAAGAAATTTTCCAAGAATATTTGCAATCCAACTTTCGATGATGATTCCGGCGCCCATCCCAACCAGGAGAAATTCATTTTTCTCCAGTTTAAAAATCCCACGGATGAGCAGAATACCACCCGCCGCCCATAAAGCGCACCAAATGAAAAATCCTGCATACCCGCTGGAAAGCTGATCAATGACCTCGCTCACTCTTTCGCTCCTCGTTTCGATACTGTCACAATATCCTGATCAAACATGCTTGCGTTATTTTAATGTATTTGCACTTCTGCATATCAATGCAATCTGATCATCACGCAGTGATGGGTAGATCAGTAGATTAATCATACTGCGGCTGCCGAACTGTGCGTTGGGAAACATAACTCCACCAGCATATGGCTGATAGCCTTTTAAAAGCGGAATGTTGTATTCGATCACCCGGCCCGCTTGAATTCCTTTGGACGCCAGAATGTCGATAACTTTTCCCCGCCGTGGAACACGGATGCATAATGCGAATAGGCCGCGCCTTCCACCAGCGGTGGAAGCACTCCCTCTTTTGGGACGTTAAGGTGCTCATTGTAATAAGCCGCAATTTGCTTGCGTCTTTGACTAATGGCATCATATTTTTCAAGTTGCACCATTCTCTCTGCTGCTTCGGAGGGCAACGATTAATCCAGGGAGTCTGGGGGAAAGTGGATTTCCTCATCTAGATGGTAAGCTTTGGTAAGTCGGTCCAGGAGCGCAGTTCTCTCCTGCGTCCAATACACCATTCCATAGAATCTTGCTTTGAAAGCCGGATAGAAGGCCAGCAAATAAGCCAGGCGTTTGACTGTCTTCAACCAGGAAGTTGGTTTAAAGGATAAGCTGTTCATGAATGGAAATTATTTCATATTCTTGTGATTTTTATTTTCATTGGATAGGTATTTGCATACTAGCAAAAGAGCTATTATCATATTATCATTATTTTGTTTCTTCATAAGACCTCCCCTTCAGGGAAATATTTTTCAGGAGAGAAAAATGGCACGAATGTTTGTTCCAGGACCAGTAGATGTTGCACCAGAGGTATTTGCTGCAATGTCAAAGCCCGTTCTTCCCCACCGCAGTAAAGAGTATGAAGCGATTTACCAACGTGCGGCAAAAAAATGTGAAGATCTTTTCTATACAAAATATCGCGTTTTCATTGGCACACACTCCGGTAGTGGAATGCAGGAAACCGGCATTCGTAATCTGGTACAGAAGGATGTTCTAACTTGCGTGAATGGCGCTTTTTCTGAGCGCTGGTACGATGTTGCCATCAGCAATGGAAAACAGGCTGATAAACTTGAAGCGGAATGGGGAAAACCCATTGAACCTGAAAAATTGCGTGACGCGTTAAAGAAAAAACATTATGAAGCCGTTACGATTGTTCATAATGAAACCTCCACGGGGTGCGAGAGCCCTGTAAAAGAACTTTGCGCTGTTATCAAAGAAATCAGCCCTGATACGATGATCCTGGTCGATGCAGTTTCATCGCTGGCAGGAACGAAAATCGAAATGGATGCTTGGGGAATCGATTTTCTATTAACATCCTCTCAAAAATGCATCGCCCTCCCGCCAGGCCTTTCATTAGCCGGAACAACTGATCGGGCACTTGATAAAGCCAAGACAGTAGAGAATCGCGGCTGGTATTTTGATCTTCTGATTATGGAAGATTACCGCATTAAGAATTCCACTGCCATGACATCGGCGGTAACATTGGTCTACGGCCTGGATTTCCAGCTTGACCGTATCTTTGCAGAAGGATTGGAAACGCGCTTTGCACGGCATGCAGCCATGTCTAGCCGTGTTTACGATTGGGCATTGGAGCGCGGGATGGAACCTTTTGCAGATGCAAAATATCGTTCAAAGACTGTTGCGACCATCAAAAATACTCGAAATATTGATATCTCGAAATTGAATGCATTTCTTCTCGAGCGCGAAATGCGTATTGCCAATGGATACGGCAGCCTGAAGAATAAAACCTTCCGCATCGCCACCATGGGCGAGACACAAATGGCAGATGTTGACGAACTACTGGCGAGCATTGATGATTTCATGAAGTAGAACAAATAAACTCATGAAGAAAATAGCCCGCAGAAATGCGGGCTTTTCGATTAAAATTGCTTGCTTATAAGAATACGAGGAAGGCCATGATTCTAATTAGAGAATTCCAACCCAATACGGAAAAAGGAATACAATTTCGAAAAGCGCTCATTGTAACAGTCGTCGGGAATATATTCCTTGCTCTCCTGAAAGGCACAGCAGCCTACTTCAGCGAATCCGCCGCGCTATATTCAGACGCCATCAATTCAATTTCGGATGTTGTCTATTCTGTTTTCCTTATCATTGGGCTTTCCATTTCACAAAAACCGCCGGATCACAGCCATCCACAGGGGCATGACCGGTTTGAACCTCTCATGGGTTTGATCATTACCATATCCATGACACTGGCAGGAGTGGAAGCCATGCGTTCTTCCATTTCTCGATTCATTTCCGGTGGTGCAGAGATTTCGTTAGGAATTCCAACGATCGCTCTCCTGGTGAGCGCATTAAGCAAAACCAGCATGTTCTTGATCATTCGCAGCATTGCCAGAAAAATAGTATCACCCGGCCTGGACGCAGCTGCCAAAGATAACTTAAGTGATATTCTCACTTCTATGGCTGCACTGATAGGAATCATCGGATCAAAATATATCCATCCTGTTCTTGACCCAATCGCGGGTATTTTGGTTTCGGTATGGATATTTAGAGCAGCATTGAGTGTAGGAAAAGAAAATTTAAGCTTCCTGACCGGTGGAAGCCCGGATGAGGAAATTAAAGATAAGATCCTTGATGTGGCAAAAACTGTTCCGGGTGTTGTGGATGTACATCAAATGGTCACAGAATACGTAGGTCCCAAAATCGTCGTCGATATGCACATTGATATAGACCAGAATATCAATCTACAGCAAGCCCATGAAATCTCCGATCGGGTTGCAGAAGCTTTGTTAGCAATACCCGAAGTAGATCGGGCATATATCCATCCAGAACCGATTGATCCGCATAAATAACTTACAAATTTCGAAGATGCAGCGCGAGGAACTCCAGGATCATCGCATAATACTCCCGAAGAGTCTCTTCCCGCCGGAATCCATGCCCTTCCTGCTCAAATATTTTCAAAGTACAGGGTATTCCCCGCTTTACCAATGAATCATACAGAGCTTGCGATTGAGCAGGCTGTACGACCGTATCCTCGCTTCCGTGAAACAATAAGAGGGGATCTTGAATTTCATCAACATGAAATAAGGGCGAGCGCAGTTGAAAAGCTTCCACCTCTTTTTCGAGATCACCGATCAAGTATTGGTGGTAGAAACGTTCAAATTTATGAGTCTGCCTGGCATCCGTTATCAGATCGCCGATTCCAAAACTACAAATCGCGCAACGAAACACACCCGGGTATTTCCGTAATGCATTCAAGACGGTTGTTCCGCCCGAACTGTTCCCCGTCAGTGCAATTCTGGTCGGATCAGCAATGCCGGTGTCGATAAGGTGCTTCACACCGGAATAGATATCATCCACCTCCAGCACGCCCCAATTCCCCCGCAGCGCATTCTGATAATGCAATCCATATCCGCTGCTTCCGCGATAATTCACCTGCAAGAAAGCATATCCGCGCGAGGTGAAGAATCCCGCTTCAGCCGATTCGGAAAGTGTTCGCTGCATGGTTGGCCCTCCATGGACATCAACCAGCAGCGGCAAATTTTTATTCTGCTCAGTTTTGGGAAGATACAATAAGCCAAATACACTCCCCCCATCCAATCCATTCCATTGGATCTGTTCTGGCACATTGAAAAATTCAGAATCCTGCATTCCGTCCTGAGAGGACCGAATTGTTTCCAGTGCGCCTTCCTTGAACCGCACGATCTGTTTTGGAATAAAAGGAGAAGAAGCCAAAAATGCAAGCGCATCGGATTGGGGCGAAATGACCAGTTGAGAAAGCCACGTGAATGGATCGCTCCGAATCTGTTCAGATTTTCCGCTGCGAGTGTTCACCTTCCATAATGTTGCCTGGGCATTCGCATACCGAAAATAAAAAATGGTTCTGGAATCATTTCCCCAGCCGTACGAATGCAAACCCTGCACCCAATCGGGTGTAGAAAGCATAAAACCATCACCATGCACCAGCACCTTTTTTTCTTTTTTCTTTAGATCGAACAGGATCAGGTCTTCCCATTCCCCGCTTTGCAGGAGGTAACTTAACCATTTTCCGTTTGGAGAGAACAGGGCTTGGTGAGCTGCTTGATCGATTTTCCCATCGATCCAGGTCTCATCCAATAAGCGGATTTGCATTCCACCAACCTCTCCGATCTTAACCCGGCTGCCCTGCCACGGCATGCATGGATGATCCCATTCAACCCAGGCAATCAGTTCACCATGTGGATGCCAGGTCGGCTGCAAATAGAAATCCGCTCCTTTGACCATTTGTCTGGGCCAATCCCAACCGTGCATAGGAGCAACACCAATGAGATCAGTTTCTCCATCGCTAAATACATATAAAACCCATTTCCCATCCGGAGAAATAGATGGCGATGCTACCTTTCCCCACGCAGGGATTATCCGATTTGAATCTCCGGTTTTCAGGTTGACAGCCACAAGCTGATCTCTATTGATACAAAAAATTGCTTTTTCTTTCTTGGCACAAAATTCGCCACCCCCATAAAAAATTCCGCCCTTTACCGAATCCTTCAAGTCAAGAAGCCTTGGTTTTTCATTTTCATTTTGAATAAACGCATTCCCGGTTCCGTCCTCATTCTCAACCCACAAGATAGAACCATCACAACCAAATTGGATATCCTGAAGGCAGCGTTTGGCTAGCAGATAATCTACAGGCATACTCTGATTTAACATATTCAATCCCTCAATCATTAAAATAAAATGCTCACCACAAGTGAGCACTTATTGAATCCGGATTAAAGGTCTTTGGGGCACCAGAGTTTCTTCAATTTCCCCTCCACCTCATTGTTCAATTCGGACCATTCTTCAATCGGTATGGAAATATATGCGATCGAAGAAGTTGGTAATGTCTCCACTTTCCCGGTCAACGTTTGGAGAAACGCCTCCAAACCCGGATTATGTCCGATGATCATAATGCTTTTTGCCTTTTTGGGGGCAGCTTTTAAAGCTGAAATCAGATCTGGAACTTCAGCCATGTACAACTTATCGTTATATTCGAGCTTGCCTTCAAATGAGGAAGCATTTTTAAAAATAATCGCAGTTTGTTTTGCTCTTTCGGCAGATGAGCACAGGATACAATCAGGTAAAAGCTTTTTATGTTTCAGCATTTTAGCCATAGCTTTCACATCCTTCTCACCTTTCTTCTTCAAAGGTCTGTCATGGTCTGGAATATTCGAATCTTTCCAGCTCGATTTCGCATGCCGCATGAGAAACACTTTTTTCATAACTGACCTCCATGATGATAGAATAAGAAATCCAAATTAGTATAACATAATTGATTTTTTATCCATGAATGACGAATTGCCTCAAATAAAAAGTAACTATGGGAAATAACGTTGACTCAATAAGGATGTTACCATCCGGCAGAGAAAAGATGCCGGGAGGAGCCAATGA
>LDZU01003540.1_pt1 | contig 40911 bp, 44 predicted proteins | sample 615531 | NCBI WGS metagenome assembly LDZU01 (sample SAMN03408293, study PRJNA278302) | terrestrial metagenome | isolation source: oil reservoir sample SB2 | place: USA: Alaska, North Slope, Schrader Bluff formation | collected 2011-09 | reverse complement strand
GCTTGCGAGGTCGAGTTTCATCGTACCGCTCTGGCGGTGGATCCACCAGGAGGAGCCGTCGGTCACATTGTCGACACCGAAGGTGTACGAGGTGGCGGAAGCTGTTGATATCAGCCCCACCAAGAGGAGCAAAATGAATGTGCCCCTCATCTTCATGCCTCCTCGATGTCGCTGTTGTTATTTTCAAATATGTTGTCGTCTATAAGACGCATGGAATCACCTGAAAATTCCCGGTGGCTTCTGCACCCGAGTCTGATGTTTCGGCTTCAAAGTTGCCTATAATCGTCACGGGCCCTCCGACTATAGCGCCCTCAGAATCAGTATCCCATCCAGCTCCTGTAGAGAAGATGGCTGCGCCGGCTCCGGCGGCTGCAACGCTTGATCCTGATGCCATTACGTTATCTCCAGCAGCTGAGGTGCTATCACCAGAATAAGCCGACAGTTCTTCTGCACTAGCAGAGGCATCGGAGCCTATCCCCCCGGCACCGACGGCAGACCCTTCGGCAGTTACAGAGGTGATGGTGTCGCTCGTCAGGTCGACCTGGAGGTTACCGGCGGCAACACCTGTTCCCGCAGCACCTTGGCCGCTGGAAGCTTCGACCTCCCACGCGAACACATCAGCGCTGTTGGTCGTACTGGCCCCGACGACTCCAATGCCGATCTGGTTGTCGGTGCCTGTGGCTCCTGCACCGAATATTGCACCTTCTGCCCCAACAATGCCATTTCCGTTCTCGAAGTAGACTCCGCCAAGGCCGCCTGCGGCCGCCGCAGCCACGACAGTTCCCCACCTGTTGGAAGCTTCGATATCATCGCCATAGGCTCTTGTGCCTCGTGCTCCGGTTCCTGCAGCCAGGGTTCCTGCGCTGATCTTGTTCTTTCCGCCGCTAGCGCCGACTCCGATGAGTCCAGCCTCAGCGTCACCTTCGATAACGCCGTTCTGAAGATCGACATCTACGCCAAGGCCACCTGCTGCTGCGGCAGCCGCGACGGTTCCCCTTCTGTTAGAGGCCTCAATATCCTCGCCATAGGCTCTTGTGCCTCGTGCTCCGGTTCCTGCAGTCAGGGTTCCTGCGCTGATCTTGTTCTTTCCGCCATCCGCTAGAACGCCGACGCCTGCTGCCTCAGCACCTCCGCCGACGAATCCGTTCTGAAGGTCGGCGCCTGCTTCAAGGCCGCCCGCGGTCGCCGCAGCCACGACAGTTCCCCACCTGTTGGAAGCTTCGATATCCTCGCCATAGGCTCCTGTGCCTCGTGCTCCGGTTCCTGCAGCCAGGGTACCTAGCGCCGACTCCGATGAGTCCAGCCTCAGCGTCACCTTCGATAACGCCGTTCTGAAGATCGACATCTACGCCAAGGCCACCTGCTGCTGCGGCAGCCACGACAGTTCCCCTCTTGTTGGAGGCCTCAATATCATCACCAAAAGCACCGGTGCCTAGGAATCCAGTTCCTGCAGCCAGATTACCGGCGCTGATCTCGTTATCTCTCCCGTCGGCGAAGACTCCTATGCCTGCTGCCTCGGCGCCGCCGGCGATCCATCCATTTTCGAGTTCGACATCTACGCCCACGCCACCTGATACTGCGGCGGCACCGACAGTTCCCCTCCTGTTGGAAGCCTCTATATTCTCGCCATAGGCTCCTGTGCCTCGTGCTCCGGTTCCCGCAGCCAGGGTTCCGCAGATCTCGTTATTTCTGCCGTCGGCCTGAACGCCGACGACTGCGGCCTCAGCCTCGCCGTCGATGTAAAGGTTGCCGTTCATGTCGGCTTCGAGAACCACATTTCCGGCCCCCGCCCCCGCCCCGACGGTCCCGAGATCGCTAGTCGCCGATCGGATGTCGCCAATAGCCCAAGCGCTGTTTCCGGTTCCTGTCGCAAGGCTGCAGTCCACCTCTGAGACGCCGTCGCGGCTGTCATAAGAGGATACAGCTACTGCAGCCCCCTCGCCCTCAATATTCAAATTTGTGGGTCCGCGGTTGACGTTCATGTAACCGGCGGTCCCGAAGGCCGTCGGAAGAAATCCGACCATCTGAGTATCCTGGGAGGTAGTGATCCCATCGTCGATATCTATCGTCTGGAGGGAATCGAGGGACCCTTCCCCTACGAAAGCGTGCTGCATCGCGCTCCTTCCCTCCAGATTCCCAGTGGAGACGACGGCGCTCTCAGCAGCGCCATCTATTGATACGTCCTGGACGACGCCCAGGGCCCCGGGCGTGAGATGGGAGCTCCCGAGGGCCAGAGTATGGGTGGCGTCTCGGGCATAAATGTAGCTCGCGCCCGCGTAACCGCCACTCCCGGAATATCCCTGAACAACGTAGACTTCCCCAGGACCAACGATGCTTCGGGAGTTGTCCATGCTCAGATCTCCGCTGAAGCCAGCGGACGATTTGCCGCTGACCCCGACGCTGTCATCAACGTCGTAATAGTCCCCGATGCTCACACTTTCTCCGTCGCCATCGCTAGCTGAGAAATGCATATCGATGGCATAAGCCCCTTGGAAAATCAGAAGGCAAATTACTGATACGATTAACCGATACGATCCGGACAGAGACCTCCCTCCTTAGATTAGATCCGTATCTCAACTCCGCATTAGATAAACATTTCCACAAATTGATAAAATATTGGAAACAAGATATACAATTTATATGCTGACATATTGTATTAATAATAAATAGTAAAAATAAACAAAATCGATAGAATAAGGCCATAGTTACTTCGATCAGATTATCACCACTTATGCTGGCATAATAAATTGAACTGTATTCCAGACGGCATCTTCCCTACAAACGATCTGCAAACAATCGCCAGCCTTCAGCAATCTCTCAAAGGGAAGACCCAGTATTGAAAAGGGCACAACCGGTCTATATAATGGTCGGACAACAGAATCCCAAGATCCAATGAAATAATCATTATGTAAAATATGATGGATATAATTTTTCATTGGAACATTGAATGCAAAAAACGTTATCGAGAAAGTAGCGTGGGCGCCAAATCTCCCCTGCGTTTTAGGTGCCTCTGGGTAGAGAATGGTCCGAGATCGGATCGAGAGTAGCTGGGTGCAAGCCCCACAGTGCCGTCGGCGTTTCTTCCGTCCGGCCATCTAGGCCCATCGATGTGATCAAGACATTTGAAGTCTCGGGGTTTTGCGCCTACTTATGCTCAAAATCGTAATTCCCGGAAGAACCTATTTAGTATATTTCATCCTAATAGATCACGACGTCCTCAATAACCCAACTATGGTGAAATGATGATCGAATGCCTGAGCATGAAAGAGTGGTCCCCCTACCTCGTCGGTGCTGGGATAGGGGTCTTGAACATCCTCGCCTTCCTCCTTTCCGACAAGCCCATTGGCTGCTCCACCGCTTACACCAGGGCGAGCGGAATGATCGAGCGGCTCCTTCGTGGATCGAAGGTCAACGAGAAGGCCTACTACAGGAAGTTTGTGCCGGTCGTCGACTGGGAGGTGATGCTTTTGGCGGGGATCGTTCTCGGGGCGTTCCTTTCAGCGAACCTATCGGGAGAGTTCCGGCCCGAAATGGTCCCAGCCCTCTGGAGGGAAAGGTTCGGCTCCGATCCGTTTCTGAGGATCGCCGTCGCCTTCGCTGGGGGCGTCCTCCTCGGCCTTGGCGCCCGGTGGGCAGGAGGCTGCACCAGCGGCCACGGAATCAGCGGGACGACCCAGCTCGCCGCCAGCTCCTGGCTTGCAGTGATCTGCTTCTTCATCGGCGGAATCGCTACGGCGATGATCCTCTTCGGGGCTGGAGGGTGATGGAGGTGATTGATTCGATGCTCGAAAGCTTGCGCTCTAACCATCGGGTACAGCTCGCCATCGGCCTTTTCATTGGTATCATCTTCGGCTTTCTCCTCCAGAAGGGCGGCGTCACCCGGTACGAGGTCATCGTCGGCCAGATCCTCCTTGCAGACTTCACCGTCTTCAAGGTGATGGCCTCGGCGGTGATCACGGGGATGATCGGCGTCCACCTCCTCCGAAGCCTGGGGATGGTGAAGCTCCACCCCAAGCCCGGCTCCTTCGGCTCCTCGGCCCTGGGCGGGCTCATCTTCGGCGTCGGATTCGCCCTTCTCGGCTACTGCCCGGGAACGATAGCCGGGGCCGTCGGCCAGGGGTCGGTCGACGCCCTCCTCGGCGGAGTCGGGGGGATACTCTTCGGGGTGGGCATCTTCGCCGGGGCGTACCCCAGGCTCCAAGAGATGGTGCTGAAAAGGGGCGAGTTCGGGGATGTGACATTTCCCGAGATCCTGGGGGTCAACCCCTGGGCCGTGGTAATCCCAGGGGTTATGATCCTTTTGGGACTTCTATTCTGGGTTGAAGAGATGGGATTCTGAATCTGCTTTGATCCCGGACTATATAGGCACTTAGAGGAAAGGGGTTTCAAAATAGAGGACGAAAAAAGAGGGTTTTCAGTGCAGCAGAACAGCTGCTGCACTGTATGCGAAGTCGACGAAGGCCTGGGGGAAGACGCCGATCCAGAGGACGACCACCAGGGCTGCGACCATGGCCAAGACGTACCCCTTCGGCTCTGCGATCTTCGCGCCCGCGGGCTCTCTGACGTACATGTACATGATCACCCTCAGGTAATAGTACAGCGAGAGAGCGCTGTTGAGGGCGAATAGCACCGCCAGCCAGACGAGGCCCGAGTCGATCGCCGAACCCCAGAGCATGAACTTCCCGATGAACCCCGCCGTTGGGGGGATCCCCGATAGCGAGAAGAGGAAGATCAGCATGCAGAACGCGGTTATGGGGGCTCTTCGCCCCAGGCCCGCATACTGCTCCAGGTCGTCGGGGTTCTTCCTCCCCTCGGAGAGGGCCATGTATCCGACGACCGCAGCGGCGATGAAAGCCCCGGTCTTCATGAATGCGTGGCCGAGGATCAGCATTAGGCCGCTCGCGAGACCATTCTGCGCCACAGCCAGATCTAGGCCTCCGCTGTTCGCGGCGCCGACGACTACGAAGGCGATGGCGATGTACCCGGCGTAGGCCACGCTGGAGTAAGCCAGCATCCTCTTGACGCTCTTCTGCCAGATGGCAACGACGTTTCCGAGGGTCATGGTTATCGCGACAAGGATGGCGAAGGCCATGTACCACTCAAAGCTGAGGGCTACCAGGGCTATGAAGAGGACCTTGAAGGCCGCCACAAATCCCATCTTCTTGGAGCCTGCCGCGAGGAAGGCCGTGACGATGGTGGGGGAGCCCTCGTAGGTATCGGGAGCCCACATGTGGAAGGGCACCAGAGCCATCTTGAACCCGAAGCCCGCCACTACGAAGAGGAGGGCGACGAGGGTTGCAGGTCCCATGCTCTCCACCGAGGCCGCAGCGATCTCTGCAAGCTTGGTGGTCCCCGAGAGGCCGTAGAGGAGAGAGAACCCGAAGAGCATCATCGCCGATGAGACCGATCCGAAGATGAAGTACTTCATCGCAGCTTCAAGGTTCTGCTTTTCCCTGTCGAAGGCGGCCATGGCGTAGGTGGATAGGCTAGCCAGCTCAAACCCTATGAATAGGGTGACGATGTCGATGGAGCTGGCGACGACCATCATCCCCACAGTGGCGAAGAGGAGGAGGACGTAGAACTCGTCCTGGGCCGGGGAGTCCTTGTACCTGCTGAGCGCCGCCATCACCACGATCAGAGCGACGGCGACGAAGACCAGCTTGAAGAACTGGGATAGAGCGTCGACCTCCATCGTCCCGTAGAAGATGGAGCCTTTGGTCATATCGGCTCCCATCACCAGGAATAGAGAGGCTACGAGCCCCGCGAGGCTCAGGTACCCCATAAGGTTCTTGTTCTTCGTGAAGAGGCCGATCATGATCATCAGCAGAGCAAGCCCCGTGAGCAGAGCCTCTGCTCCCAGCAGAGACAGATAGTCACCGAATCCTAGTGTCACTTCAGATCACCCCCGTCGCAGCCACGGCTATAAACGGTTCGACCAGCGGCTCTGCCGCCACGCCCATGATATCGGTGATCGTCGCGGGCTGGACCCCGAAGTAGATTATGAGCAGCACCAGGATGCTCATGGAGAGGATCTCGTAAGAATGAGGATCTTTGAGATCCAGGTACTTCTTCAGGATAGGCCCGAACATCACCTTCTGCATCGCCCACAGGTGGTAGCCTGCCGTCACGGCGATGCCGCCGAAGATCGTTATCAGGACGTAGATGGGCAGGTTCTCGTAAGATCCGGCCAAGACTGAGAGCTCAGCCACAAAGCCGCACATCCCTGGCAGTCCCAGAGATGCCATGAACCCCGCCATCATCAGGACCGCGAACTTGGGCATCCTGTCAGCAAGTCCGCCGAGTTCGGAGATGATCCTCGTTCCGGCCGTGTGCTGAATCGTCCCAGCGCTCATGAAGAGAACGCAGGTGATCAGCCCGTGGCTGAACTGCTGGAACATCGCTCCCTGGACCGAGAGGACGCTGAGGGCCCCTGCCCCGAGAAGGACGTAGCCCATGTGGCTCACACTGGAGTAGGCGACCATCTTCTTGAGGTCCTTTTGGGATAGGGCCAGAAAGCCGCCGTAGACGATGCTTACCACTCCGATTATCGCCATCAGGGTGATGTAGTGAGTGGAGACGTTAGGCAGCATCGGCATCACGATCCTGAAGAGGCCGTAGCCGCCCATCTTCAGGAGGAGAGCTGCCAGGAGGACGCTCCCCGCCGTAGGCGCCTCGACGTGGGCGTCGGGGAGCCAGGTGTGGAAGGGAACCGCAGGCATCTTCACCAGGAAACCGAAGAGGAGCCCGATGAAGATGACGTTCAACAGCATAGGCGAGAAGATCGCCGAGTCTCCCGTCGCCTCAAGGAGGGTCAGCATGTCGAAGGTTCGAAGACCCTCAGGAGTTCTGTAGCTGAAATAGAGGGCGAATATCGAGAGGAGCATTATCAGACTTGCCACGTGAGTATAGATGAAGAACTTGATCGCAGCATAGTCCTTCCTCGGCCCGCCCCATATCCCTATCAAAAAGAACATGGGTATGAGCACGATCTCCCAGAAGATGTAGAAGAGGAAGAAGTCGAGAGCTGTAAATACTCCGAGAACTCCCACCTCGTTTAAGAGGAGGAGGGCGAAGAACTGGTTTGACCTCTTCTCCTCGCCCCAGGAGTAGACCACCACGAGGATGCTGACTATGGTGGAGAGGAGTATCAGGGGCAGACCTATGCCGTCAACGCCGACGGTGTACTTGACGCCGATGGCAGGAACCCAGTCGTAGCTCTCCACAAACTGCATCGCGTTCGATGTCTTGTCGAACTCCTGGAACATCTGGAGTGATATCGCCAGGGGGACGAGAGACCCTATCAGGGCCACGTACTTTGCTGCCTTCCCGTTGAGGAAGGCGACGACCGCTGCTATAAGTGGTATGGCGATCATCAGTGATATGGCGTTGTCAATCATATCGCCACCCCCATTGACGCCAGTTGAATCAGTATCAGCAGGACCGCCAGGCCGAGAACTACGGCGGTGAGGTAGTTCTGTATCACGCCGGTCTGTATCTTCCGCAGACTTCCACCGAATCCCACCGATATGGCGCTTATCTTGTTCACTGTTCCGTCTATGATCTTGAGGTCGATCATGTTAGAGACGAGAGCTATGCCGTAGACCACCTTCTCTGCAAACCAGAGGGTGTAGATCTCGTTCTGGTAGTACCTCTTGAGAAGGATCTTTCTAAGCGGATCTCCCTCTGAGGTGACCATTCCCGGGTCGAACCTCTTCCACCGCGAGTAGAAGAGCGCGGCGATGATTATGCCGCCGACTCCGATTATGATCGGCAGGATCTTGATGATGAAAGGCTCGTGGACGTGAGCTGCGTGCTCTACGTGATGGCCTCCTATCACCGCCAGCTCATCGAAGTCGACTCCGTAATGCTCGAAGTTGTTACCTACATAGTGGTAAAAGTTCTCCTGAGTGGGCATCCCCATGAAGAGGGCGAATAATGCGAGGATCACCAGAGGACCGAGCATTATCCAGGGCGACTCGTGTTTGTGATAATCGCTCCTCGCCTCGCCGTCAAAGGTCAAGAACCAAAGCCTGAAGGTGTATATGGCGGTGAGGAGGGCCGCTACGATCGCGAATACGTAGGGTAGCCAGCCGAAGCCCATGGCTCCGTGCTCGTAGGCAGTGACAATGATCTCGTCCTTGCTGAAGAATCCCGTGGTTAGAGGGAACCCGGCTAGGGTTAGAGATCCTGCCAGCATGGTCAGGCCGGTCCACTTCATGTGCTTCAGAACGCCTCCCATCTCTCTCATATCGTTGGTGCCGACGGCGTGAATTACGCTTCCGGCACAGAGGAAGAGGAGGGCCTTGAAGAAGGAGTGGCCGATCAGGTGGAACATCGAGACGCCGACGGAGAAGGCTCCCATGGCAGCCCCGACTCCCAGGCCCGCCATCATGTAGCCGAGCTGGCTGACCGTCGAGTAGGCTAGGACCCTCTTGATGTCGAACATCACCAGGCCCATCGTCGCTGCGAATAGAGCTGTGAAGGCGCCGACGTAGGCGACGATCATGAGGCCGTTGGGCGCCGCATAGAAGAGCGGGAACATCCTCGCCACGAGGTAGACGCCCGCGGTAACCATGGTGGCGGCGTGGATCATAGCCGAGACCGTGGTGGGACCCTCCATGGCGTCAGGAAGCCAGACGTGCAGGGGGAACTGACCTGACTTGCCCACGGCTCCACCGAAGAGGAGCACTGCGATCCAGGTGAGCTGGTCGGGCGGTATCAGCGTCAGGCTGTCGTAGATCGTCTGGAACTGGAGGAGATATGCTCCTTCTGGCAGGACCAGATTCAGCTTCACCATGTTGGTGTAGAGCAGGATGATACCTGCAAGGAACATGACATCTCCGACTCTGGTCACCAGGAAGGCCTTCTTGGCGGCGGAGGCCGCAGAGGGCTTTCGGTACCAGAACCCAATCAAGAGGTAAGAACAGAGACCCACAAGCTCCCAGAATATGAAGAGCTGAAGCAGGTTGTCGGAGAAGACGAGGCCCAGCATCGCCGCGGTGAAGAGGCCCGCCTCGGCGAAGTACCTTGCCATCCCCGGGTCACCCTCCATGTACCCGAGAGCGTAGGTGTGGATCATGGTACAGACGAAGGTGACCATCAGGAGCATCACTATCGCCAGCGGATCTATCAGGATTCCGGCGTTGAAGCTCGCAAACCAGTGCATAGACTGGTGGACTATCTCGTCGTTGGGATAAATCTCTTTGAATATCCCGAAGGATAGTATGAACCCTGCGAAGGTCGCCAGAACTGTGATGAACCCGCCTCCCTTTGGCAGATGCCAGCCCAGAAAGATCGTGAGCACGAAGGCCAGTATCGGCAGGCCCACGATCAGATAGGCGTAATCTTGGTACATCCCTTTACCACCTCAGTGCGTTGATGTTGTCCAGATCTATCGTTCCGTACAGCCTGTACAGCACTATCAGGATGGCAAACCCAACGCCAGCCTCCGCAGCGGCCAGGGCGATGGAGAACAGGGCGAATACCTGACCGTTCGCGTTGGGCAGGTACGCCGAGAACGCCACCAGATTGATGTTTGCGCTGTTCAGCAGGATCTCCACGCACATCATAAGCTTGATACCGTTCCGCTGAGTCAGAAGGCCATAAAGGCCGATGGTGAACATCGCCGACGCCAGCAGCACGTAAAGCACTAGTGGGACCATCTGTTTTCCTCCCTCCACGCCGTCATCTGGGCAACTCCTTTCTTGCGACGTATATCGCTCCGATCATGGCTGCCAGGAGCACCAGGCCGAGCACCTCGAAGGGGAAGAGATATAACGTGAAGATCTCAATCCCGACCTCCCCCACTCCGCTCTCCGGGGCCCTGACCCCCTCTCTCGGCTCGAAACTGTACGAGCCGTTCTCCATGCCGCCCCATGGTGTCGCTGCGATGAATACGATCAGCACGGCCAGAAAGATCAGCATCAAAATAGCCGTTTTCACCTTAACCATGGGATTCCTCCTCCATCAGCGTCTTTCTTGTGAGCATTATTGCGAAGAGTATCAGCACTCCCACCGCTCCGATGTACACCAGAACCTGGGCCACCCCCACGAAGGTGGCGTTCAGGGATATGTATAACGCAGCTACCGCGGCGAAGCTCCCCAGGAGATATAAGCCGCTGTGAACTATGTTTCTGGAGTAGACGGTGAGGATTGAGAGGCCGAGGATAATCACTGCGAGCAGAGAGAACGCTCCCAGCTCTATCAGGAACCTTATGTCGTAAAATTGAGTCAGATCTATCATCCGGTCTCACCCTCCGATAGTTATTCTGCCTTCTTCTTGGCGGTCTTTTCGCCGGAACCCTTCTCTCCTTCCTCGGCGGCCTTTGCCTTGGCTGCCTTCGCCTTCTTGGCCTTTGCAGCCTCGGCGGCCTTTCTTTTCTTCTCCTCTTCGGCCTTCCTCGCCTCCTCGGCGAGCTCGGCCAGCTCCTGGTCGTTGTACTGACCGACGGCGATATCCTCGGGACCATATACTATGTCGTCCCTCTCCCAGCCGGCGATCTCGAAGACCTTCGACATGGTCAGGCAGTTCGCGGGGCAGTCATCGACGCAGAGGCCGCAGAACATGCACCTGCCATAATCGATCTGAGGATACTGCTGTTTTTTGTTCTTGAGGGGATTTCCGCGCGCGTAAGGCACCAGCTTGATACAGTCGTTGGGGCAGATCCGTGCACATGCACCGCATCCGATGCATTTCCTGATATCCAGAACGTGGACGCCTCTCTCCGCATCGGGAAGGTCCATGATCTTCTCCGGATAGAGACGGGTAACCTCCACGCCTCCGATCGAGCGCTTCAGGGTCATTTTGAGATTCTTAAGCACCATAGATCGTCACCTCATGCGAAGTATAGCCCCACGACGACTGCCCACGCCAGGTTGACCATCGAGAGGGGAAGCAGAATCTTCCATCCCAGGTCTGTGACCTGGTCTATCCTGAACCTTGGAAGCGATACCCTCACCCATATTAGGGCCACCAGCACGATGACCAGCTTCATGAAGAACCAGATCATCGGTGAGATGAAGGAGATCACTGGGATGACGGGACCGTTCCAGCCTCCCAGGTAGAGGTGGACCAGAAGGATCGACCCGAGGAGCATCACGATGTACTCCTGGAAGTAGAGAAGGCCGAACCGGATCCCGCTGTACTCGGTGTTGTAGCCGGCGATGATCTCCTCTTCGGCCTCAGTCTGGTCAAAGGGCATCCTCCCGAGATCCGTGATGAGGGCGATGGCGAATATAACAAACCCGAGGGGCTGGGCGATGGCAAACCAGACGCTCTGGGCCTGGACGATCTCCACGACGTTCAAGCTGTGGGCCATGACGGCGACGCTGATGACGCAGATCCCCATGGGGACCTCGTAGGCGATCATCCGAGCGATGCCTCGAAAGGCACCCAGCATCGAGTACTTGTTGTTCGAAGACCAGCCCGCCATGAAGGCGGATATCGCCATGATGCTCAGCGCGGCTTCGATGTAGAAGGCGCTGATGTCCATGTTGGCCACCACCAGGGGGATCTCTTTTCCGTCTATTATCACGGCGCCGAAGGGGAGCGCTCCCGCCACCAGCATCGTCGTCGCGACCGCCACAATGGGAGCCCAGACGTAAACGGGCTTGTCCGCGCCCCGGGGGATGACGTCCTCTTTTGTGAAGAGCTTGACGGCGTCAGCGCCGAGCTGGAGGACGCCCCATCGCCCGCCTACCCTGTTCGGCCCGTACCGCGCCTGGAAGTCGCCCATGACCTTCCTCTCGAGCCAGACGAGGAGCATCGCAACCACGTTGATGATCGAGGCGAGGATGGCGGCGGCGACGAGCCCGATGACGAGACCGTATATCTTCGGCTCTTGGGCTGCAAATTCTGTGATCGCAGATAATACCAAATTCATTCCCTCCTACCTGTCCACCTCGCTGGTGCAAGCGTCCATGCTGCCCGCGATGGCGACGACGTCGGCTATGTAGACCCCCTCCAGAAGCGGGGGCAGGGCCTGGAAGTAGGCGTAGACAGGACCCCGAGCCTTAACCTTGGCAGGCTTATCGGACCCGTCGCTCACCACGAAGAATCCCATCTCTCCCCGGTGGTCTTCGACGCGGTAGTAGGCCTCGCCCGGATCGGGCTTGATCCTCTTGGGGACCCCCTCGGCCATGACGGGACCGCTCGGGATCTGGTCGAGGCACTGCTCTATGATGTAGCAGCTCTCGAGGATCTCGTCGAGCCTCACCTCTACCCGAGCCTTGGAGTCTCCCTCTTTCCTGGTGATCACCTCAAAGTCCATATCCTTGTAGAGGAGGTATGGATCTTCCCGCCTCATGTCGTAAGGCGTATCAGAAGCCCTCAGGGGCGGACCTGATACCCCGAGCCTCCGAGCTTCCTGGGGCGAGAGGACCCCCACGCCCTCCATCCTCTTCCGGTAGATGCTGTCGGAGAGGAACAGCTCCTTGTACTCCTCAGTCTTCTGCCTGATCATCTTCAGGGTGTCTAGAGTCATATCCTTGAAGCCGTCGGGGAGATCGTTTCGGACCCCGCCAAACCGGACGAAGCTGTGGTTGATCCTCGCGCCGGTGACGCTCTCTATACAGCTTAGGACGTCCTCTCGGTCGATGATCATGTAGAGGAAGGGCGAGTAGACGGCGGACGCGATGAGGGTCAGAAACTCGCCGGTGCCGAGGAGGTGGCTTTGGATCCTCGATAGCTCCTCCAGGATCATCCTGATGTACTGGCCCCTCTCGGGAGCTTCGATCCCGAGAAGCCTCTCCACGGCGCCGCAGTAGGCTTCGTTGTTGGTGAGAGCGGCCATGTAGCAGAGCCTGTCGGTGATGGGGATGCCCTGCGTGTAGGTCCGATTCTCCATGATCTTCTCGATCCCCTTGTGAATGTAGCCCACGTCCAGGAAGGCCTTCTTCACCCTCTCTCCATCCACCAGGATGTCCAGGAGGAAGGGGCCAGGAACTACGGCGTGCTGGGGACCCATGTGGAGGATCATCTCAGACTCGCCCTCGATCTCCATCTCCTCCCTCTCCCGGAAGGTGGGGTACTTCGGCCTATCGACGGGGACGGTCCCCGCCTTGATCTCGGCCTCGGTGGGGGGGAAGGAGTACTCAGTGTACCCGTCGGAGGTGACCATCTCGATCGCCCTCTCGGCGGTGGTGTAGTCCGGGTAGCCCTTGAAGTCCTTCCTCCAGGGCCAGACCCCCACCAGCTCGTCGCAGAGCAGAAGGGGATAGAGCTCAGGATGCCCTTCGAAGTTGATCCCCAGCATCTCCCAGATCTCGCGCTCGTACCAGTTGGCGTTCCAGTAAAGGCCCGTCAGAGACTTGACCGATGGGTCGTCCCGGGGGGTCTTCACCTTAAGGAGCGCTACCACCTGGTGGGCGCCGTGGCTTGCGAGCAGTTCTGTGACCTCAAAGAGGCCTTCATCGATCTTGTCCACGCCCGCAGCACCGGAGTAGTGGTCGAAGCTGTGATTATCCCTCAAGTACTTGCAGACGTCCACGATCTTGTCCGGCTTGATCGTTGCCCAGAGCTGCCGCTCGGGGCTGATCTTCGCCTCCTCGACCGCTCCCGGAAAGGCTGACTGCAGGGCAGACAAGACATCATTTGCAGTTGTCAATGTGAACTCCTCCTCTCCTAATAGCCTCTCTTGTCCTCGCGCTGCTTGATCTTCTCCTGGAGCTCCCTGAAGCCCTCGATGAACTTCTCAGGCCGTGGAGGGCAGCCCGGGACGAATACGTCTATGGGGAAGAACTTGCTGGTGTCGTTTATGATGTTGTAGGAGTCATAGAACGGCCCGCCAGAGATGGCGCACTCGCCTATAGCCATGACCCACTTTGGCTCGGGTATCTGCTCCCACAGGTTCTTGATAGCCGGCAGATACTTTCTTGTTATGTAGCCGCTGATGATCATGACGTCGACCTGCCTCGGGGTCGCCCGGGGGAATATCCCGAATCTGTCGCAGTCGTAGTGGGGACAACCGAAGACGAGCATCTCGACACCGCAGCATCCCATGGGCTGCATCAAAAACCACAGGGAGTTCTTCCTGCCCCAGTTCAGGACGTTCTTGATGGGCCCCATGTCGATGATCTCGTGGATCTTCTCCGTGGTGGTGAACCAGACGTCCGTCAGGGGCCTGCCCCAGATGGTCCACTTCTCCAATTCCTTATCAACTGCAACAGGCAGAGGTATGACATCGCTTATACCCAACGCAACGCCTCCTTCTTAATGTCGTAGAGCAACCCTATCAAGAGCACGACGATGAAAATCAGCATTCCTGTGATGGCTATGCTCACTCCACCGACAGCAGGGATCGCATCGGAAGCGTAGACGTAGATCCACGGGTAGAGGAAGAGAACCTCAACGTCGAAGATCACGAAGGCGATAGCGAAGAGATAATACTGGACGTTGTACTGGATTATAGCCTCCCGTATAGGTCTCAGACCGCCCTCGTAGGTTGACCTTTTCTGAAGAGTTGATTTCTGAGGAGATATTATCTTCACGGCAGCCAGCGCCCCTATGGGCACCAGAGCACCTACTATTAAAAACATAATAAGTGGGATATAATAGTCCACTGCCATCATTTCGCCGCTCATTTTTTACCTCCGTTAGCCGTAAGAGCTAAACACAAGGTACTGATATAAAAGGTTTATGAGAAAATCGATTAGCATCACTACCGCTAAGCAGTGATCTGGTCGGTCTCTAAAGGCTTCAAACGAGGATAATTCGGGTGAGTTTCTGTGGATTATATAAGACAGATGGAGATCGAAGCCGGGATAGATGCGGACGAGCTGGTAAGAATGATGGAAGCTTGCGGCTTTGGCGCGAGAAGGCTCGCTGAAGCTGTAAATATCTACGAGGAGATGCTTTCGGGGGATTATACCAAGTTCTTCACCCTGGCCGGCGCGATGGTTCCTGCGGGCATGAGAAACATAGTATCAAACCTCATAAGGGACGGACGGATAGACGTTCTCGTCTCCACTGGAGCAAACCTCGTCCACGACATTATCGAGAGCTTCAGCCACCACGCCTTGGGGGACCCCGAGGCCTCCGACTCCGAATTGAGAGAAGAGGGGGTGAGCAGGATATATGACGTCTACGTGGGGGACGATGACTTCGTTCGGTTCGAGGAGCTTCTCCAGGAGATCTTCCCCGAGGGCGGAGACCCGATGACGGGAACCGAGCTTCTGAGACATCTCGGCTCCGGGATCGAGGACGAAAAGTCGATCCTCAGATCCGCCTCAGACTTGACGGTCCCCATATTCTGTCCTGCCCTCTCCGACTCCATGATAGGGTTACAGGCCTGGCTTTACAAGCAGACGAAAAAACTCACCATCGACGCCTTTGACGACGTGGGAGAGTTGGTGGATATCTGTTACGACGCAGAGCGGTCTGGGATAGTCATGATCGGGGGAGGCGTTCCGAAGAACTTCGCCCTCCAGTCGATGCTGGTCACGCCGAATAGCTTCGACCTCGCCATCCAGCTCACGACAGACCGGCCCGAGCCTGGGGGTCTATCGGGAGCATCCCTCTCGGAGGCCGTCTCCTGGGGCAAGATCGGGCCGAAGGCGAGAAAGGTGACGGTATACGGTGATGCCACTATCAATCTCCCTCTGATGGTGGCTTCTACCTTGACGAGGCTTTCGAGGAGGGCCTGACCGGCGATTTCATCTGGCAGAGGATGTGGTAACATTCAGAGGACGGGAAAGATTCTTGACGTGGTGGTGGGGATCAGTGGAGCTTCAGGGGTCGTCTATGGCATCAGGCTCCTGGAGGTTCTGGCGGAGATGGGGTGCACGACCCATCTGGTGATGACGGAGGCCGCCCGGAGGATAATCGAGATCGAGACCGAGGAGAGTCCCATCGAGGTGGAGATGATGGCCGACCGGGTGCACTCCGCCCGGGATTTCACGGCGTCGATCGCCAGCGGATCGAGCATATTCGACGCCATGGTGGTGGCCCCATGCAGCATGAAAACCCTGGCTGGTATTGCGAACGGAATATCAGATACGCTCATCACTCGGGCGGCGGATGTTTGTTTGAAGGAAAGGCGGAGGCTTATTCTGGTGACTCGAGAGTCGCCCTTGAACCTCGTCCACCTGAAGAACATGGTGGCCGCCACGGAGGCCGGAGCGATCATCCTCCCGCCTTGTCCCGGTTTTTACTCGAAGCCCGATAGCATCGAGGAGATGGTGGACGTGGTGGTGGGAAGGGTTTTGGACCTCCTCGGCGCAGAACACGACCTCTATAAGAGGTGGAGGACTCCGCTGAGCGGAAATGCTTATAACGACGAAAATCAGATTGAAAAGAGGTGACTTAGATGAAATGTCAAATCTGTGCTGTTGACAAGGAGACATTGCCCGTAAAAGCCAAGCAAGCTACCATACACGGCCCCAAGGACACAGTTTTTCATGTCTGTAAAGAATGTCTTGAGGCTGCTCACGAGTCTTACTCAAACAAAGAATTTCTTCTGAAGAAGGGAGGAGAAGGATAGAGGTCGTCTCATCAAGCCCGAATATCTGGATCGGGTTATTGAAGGAGACTTTCCTACATCTGGAGACCAGCACAGGCTTTGACTACGTATATAATCGACTTTGATGATCAGTGATGGTGGTCTCTGTCGGGACGGTCTCGGATAAATTTAAATTTGGGATGGTTTGTAGTTCATACACAATACCAACATGAGGCGAGATAATTTGACACCATTTATTGAGATCCGGGACTTGACGGTGCGGTTTGGTGATGTTGAAGCACTGCGAAATGTCAATTTGGAGATCGAAGAGGGTGAGTCTCTCGGCATCCTGGGAAGAAGCGGATCAGGAAAGAGCGTCCTCTTGCACGTCCTCCGAGGCGTGGAGCCCTTTGAGAACATCAGCGGCAACGTGATCTATCACGTCGCAAGATGCGCCAAGTGCCACCATGTCGAGCCGCCGAGCAAGGTGGGAGAGAAGTGCGGGTGCGGCGGGAATTTTGAGGCGCTCGAAGCCGATTTCACCTCGTTAGGGATGAACGATCCCAAGAGGCGCGACATATCTCGCAGGATCGCCATCATGCTTCAACGGACCTTCGCCCTATACGGTGACGAGAGGGTGATCGTTAACGTCATGCGGGCTGTGGAGGAGGCGAGCGGCGGATCCATAAGCATCAACCGCGCAGCGGACCTGTTGGACGAGGTGAACATGTCCCACAGGATGATGCACGTCGCAAGGGAGCTATCCGGCGGCGAGAAGCAGCGTGTGGTTCTCGCCCGACAGCTCGCCAAGTCGCCGATGATGCTCCTCGCTGATGAGCCCTCTGGGACCCTGGATCCCAAGACCGCAGACCTCGTCCACGAGAGCATAAGGCGGGCGGTCGACGACTTCAATATGACCATGATCATCACCAGCCACTGGCCTGACGTCATGGTGGAGCTGACGGACCGCGCCGTCCTCCTCGACCACGGCGAGATAATTTCTCAGGGCAAACCCTCGGATATCGCCAGCGAGTTCGCCGCCATGGCGGGCAAGATGGAGGAGCGGAAGAAGACCGATGTGGGAGCTCCCATCATACGGTGCAGAGATCTCGCCAAACGCTACATCAGCATCGATCGTGGTGTCGTGCGGGCTGTGGACGGCGTCAACCTTGAGGTCTACGAGGGCGAGATCTTCGGCCTCGTGGGAACCAGCGGCGCCGGCAAGACCACCCTCTCTAAGATGCTGAACGGGATCATCCTTCCCACCAGCGGTGGGATCTGGTGCAGAGTTGGCGACGATTGGGTGGATATGACTGTCCTTGGTGCGGATCAGAAGGGCAGAGCCACCAAGTACATGGGAATGCTCCATCAGGAGTATACCCTATATCCCTACCGGAGCGTCATAGACAACCTCACAGAGTCGATCGGCCTCGCCCTCCCCTTCGAGCTTGCCGAGAGGAAGGCGCTGCACACCCTTGTTACGGTGGGCTTCACCGAAGAAGAGGCCGGGAAGGTCCTCTCCAAGAACCCCAACGAGCTGAGCGAGGGTGAGAGGCACAGGGTTGCCATGGCCCAGGTTCTGATCAAAGAGCCGAGGATAGTGGTTTTAGACGAGCCCACGGGAACGATGGACCTTATAACAAAGATAGACGTCTCCAAATCGGTCTTGAACGCCCGAGACGAGCTTGGTGAGACCTTCCTCATCGTCAGCCACGACATGGATTTCGTCCAGAACGTCTGCGATCGCGCAGCTCTGATGCGAAATGGCAAGATCGTCCACGTGGGGACGCCCGATGGCGTGCTCTCTCTCATGACGAAAGAGGAAGAAGAGGAGATGTTGGGGAGTTAACTTGAAAGTTTTTGTGGATGGAGCGGAGATCTCCCTCAATGATGGGGCGATCCTTAAAGACGCCCTCGACGTTGGAGGCGTCGCCCCGCCTCCTGAAGGTGCCATCATAGGGATAGTCAAGGGTCGGGAGGAGGAGGCGAAAGAGACCAACTCTTATTGGCTCAACACCACCAAAGGAAAGCTTAGGATCGAGCTTCTCGATACCGGGATCCAGGAGGCTTGGCACAAAGCCGTAGACCAGATCTCGGGGCTCAAGGTCAGGTGGAGCGACGGTGCAGCCGTAGCCTTTGGGCCGTTGTCGACTAGAATCGCCCCCACCAGAAGAGAGCATGAGTACGACAGGTGGGAGGTGGTCTTTGGCGCCAGCGGTTTTGAGGCCGATAAGGCCCAGATCGTCTTCGCGAGGAAGAGGCACTCTGCGGCTTACGGCGCTCCCGCCGAAAATCGGGGCGTATTCGCCTCGGTGGTGGGGGGGAAAGACCTCCTCTATCGTCTTGATATGGGCGATGAGATCTTGGATGCTGAGCCGATCGTGGAGTGGGCTGCCCTCTCAGACAAGATGGCGACCCAGGACCTCTCCCTTCCTCTCGCCGACGGGATGGAGATCTACACCAGAATAGAGGTGGACCTGATCGAGGCGGCTCCCGAAGGGTCCGAATTCTTTTTGGCTGCAACGAGGGACCGGGTTTTTGCGGTCGATGGCATCTCCAGCTCCTACGCGTCATCTGATATTTTGATGGGCGAGCGGATCGAGTTTGAGAACCGCGAGCCTAGAGCTGAGGGCGTTGTCACCATACGGACTCAGGGGAGGGGCTTGGGGAGAATATTCATCTATAAGGCGGACCGGACATCCATCCCCTCTCACTCTGTGGTGGGAAAGGTCACCTCCGGCATGGATCTGGTTAAGCTCGCCGAGCCCGGCACGAAGCTGGCGACGAAGGTCAAGCCCGAGAGGATCATGCTCATGGGCCTCTCCCTCAACGAGGCCGAGAAGATAGCTGAGGAGCGCGGCATAGGTTTCGAGGTCGAGGGCTACACTGGGGATGATGCTGTGGTGGTGGAGCAGAGGCCTGTCACCACCATGCAGATCATAAAAGTGGGGCAGGTCGTGGTCACAACGATCCCGGCCGACCGGATGGTGGCGATCGAGCTTTACGACGACTTGGCCCCGAAATCCCTCGACTACTTCAGGCACGTTGTGGGCTTGAAAGAGAAACCCGTAGGGCCGCTTCCCGTCTACTTCGTCTACGAGAATACCGTCCTCTTCAAGCCGGTGATCGCGGCCACCAGCTACAAGGAGATCCTCCCCGAAAACAAGCCGACAGGCGTCGTCAAGGCAGGAGAGATCGGAGTCACCAACCAGGCCGCCAAGAACGCCGGCCTTATAGGCGTGAAGCTGGAGGACGACTCGAAGTACGGCCCCTCGGGAGAGAAGTTCTTGGCGACGAACATCGTGGGTCGGATCCTCGATCTGGAGAAGCTCCGGGACGTCGAGGAGGAGGAAACCGTCTACGTTCTGGAGGTGCGAAAGTGAAGTCTACCAAGTACGTGGTGACGAGTCAGGACTCCGACGTCCTCCCCTCTGACATCGCTCTCAAGATCTACGAGCTCGGTCGGGAGATTAACGTCAAAGAGACCTGTTTTGGCGTCATCATAGACGGCGATGAGGAGGAGATCGAGGCGACGGTGAAGGAGATCAGGGCGATGGATCCCAGCAACATCTTCATTAAAGACCGAGGATTTCCGCCCGGGGATCCCAGAAGGTGTCGGGGCCACCGCGGCGGCGGGGCGAGGCCCGGCTTTTACATGATGCAGCACGAGTCTGAGATCCTGCCTCTGATATCCCGGGGCCTCGACGCCGAGGCGAAAGGAGAAGAAGTTCCCCCAGAGATCGGGACGAAGAAGCGGCCCAGCTTGGAGGAGATGGAAGAGATGATAAAAGAGGAGTTTTCTTGAGGTTGGCTCATGGTTAAAGTCATGGTATATCCTCCCACCAGCATGATTCTGGCAGATCTCGTCGAGAGGACCGGCCACGAGGCGCTGGTGGTATCAAAAGAGGTCAGAAAGAAGGTCAATACCCCCGGTCTCGACTCGCCCCCCCTGAACATGACCCCAGAGGATCCAAAGAAGGGGCTGAAGTATGCCGCCGTCGATGTTCCCTCTGGGGTGAGGGGAAGGATGTCCCTTCTGGGGCCGATGATCGAGGAGGCGGATGCCGCCATCGTCATAAGAGGCGATGACTGCACCCTGGGGTGCACCGGCTGCGCCAGGACCAACGAGCTGACCCGCTTTCTCCTCAAAACGAAAAGGATTCCCCTCCTGGAGCTGAAATATCCCGAGGACGAATTTCAGGCGAAACAGTTCGTCCACAAAATACGAGAGTTTCTGGAGGGTTTGAATTGATCAGGATAGCTCAGCTCTCCTGTGGCTCCGAGTACAGTGGAGTCCAGGGGGAGCTGGAGAAAGCTGCCGAGATGGTGGGCGCGGAGCTCGTCTTCCCCGAGGTCTCTCTGGAAGATGTCCGAAATGTGGAGGAGAGGTTTGGGATCAAGGTGGCCAGCGGCGACCTCAATCTTGCCATGGCGAGAGCCACGAGGATAGTGGAGAACCCCGATCTCGCCGACGCCGTATTCGTCGCGACCTGTTTTCGGTGCGCCGAAGGCGCCATAGTCAGAAGCGAGATCCGAAAGTACATCCACGAGAACTCGCGGATCCCCGTCCTCAGCTACTCCTTCACCGAGAGGACGACCGCCGAGACGCTTCTGACCAGGATGGAAGCCCTCGTCACCACGGCCAAGTTCAAGGGGCTCCTGGCCCGGGAGAGGCAGACCGGCCTCACCGCAGGGATCGATTCGGGCTCGACGACCACGAAGGCCGTTGTTATGAGGGACAATGAGGTGATAGGTACCGGCTGGGTTCCCACCACTGAGGTAATAAAGAGCGCCGAGGACGCCTACAACGCCGCTCTGGAATCGGCTGGCGTAAAGAAGGAGGAGATCCAGGGGCTGGGGACGACCGGATATGGCCGTCACCTGGTGGGCAAGGAGTTCGGGGCGAAGCTTATCCAAGAGGAGATCACTGTCAACTCCAAAGGTGCGGTGTTCCTTGCGGACGCCCAGAGGGGCGAAGCCACGGTGATCGATATCGGGGGGATGGACAACAAAGCGATTTCCGTCCAGGACGGGATCCCGGGAACCTTTACCATGGGCGGGATCTGCGCTGGGGCTTCGGGCAGGTTTTTGGAGCTGACGGCGCGGCGTCTCGGTGTGGAGATAACGGAGCTTGGAAAGCTCGCCATGAAGGGGGATCACCAGAAAGTGCCCATGAACAGCTACTGCATCGTCTTCGGAACCCAGTCCCTGGTGAACAGCCTCTCGGCAGGAAGCAGGCCCGAGGACGTGGCGATGGCCGCCTGCCATAGCGTCGCAGAGCAGGTATTCGAGCAGCAGCTCCAGGAGGTGGAGGTGAAGGAGCCGGTGATCATGGTGGGCGGAACCGCTTTGATCGAGGGGCTCCCCCGGGCCATGGAGCAGCTTTTGGGCCTCAAGGTTATGGTTCCCGAGTACGCCCAGTACATCGGCTGCGTTGGAGCGAGCCTTCTCGTCTCGGGCCTCGTGGAGGATTGAGATGGAGATGGACCCCCTCGAGGTATTCGAGGTCGAGATGCCCGGCGAAGATTACGGGGCTGAGAAGTACAGGGAGATCATCCTTGATATCCTCCAGGATCTGGGGCTGATCAGGTCCATAGGGAGGCTCTACGTCTATGTCGATATAAAGGCGCCCTACTTCGCCGTCTTAGGGATGATCCGGGGCAAGCAGCCTCCCTTGAAGGTCAGCGACGTAGGCGACCTGGTACAGGCTGACGGAGGGTATCAGATAACTGTGGAGGATGAGGAGCACATGGCTAACCTGATTCGGGCTCTATGGGGCGCCTACGGCCGAGATAAGGTGGAGCAGCCCGAAAGGAACGTCCTCGTGGTCCTCTCGGACAAGTCTCCCGAAGATCTGGTGGTGGCAGACTTGGAGACCGAGTTCAGACGAGATCTGATGGACGCCCTCGTCCGGATAGCTCCGGAGGGGTTTCGGAATCGTAGGAACGAAATGGGCAAAGAGAGCTTCTTCTTTTTGGCGGCGGAGGAGACGATAAAGCCCGAGATGGTCGCCGAGGCGAAGGAGAAACTCGGGGGCATGAGAGATGCTTGACCCAGTGATGTTCACCGGCGGCGTCTACAAGCACGACCTGGTGACGGAATTGATCGAAGACCTGGGAGGTTACCTCCTCCAGAAGAACGTCACCCAGAGCGAGATAATCCTCCTGATGCTTGTCCCTCACGATGACATGCCTGTTCTCGAGGCTCTGAACAAGGAGCTCCGGGGAAAGCTGGAAAGAGCCCCCCTCGCGGGAACGGAGATCGCCGTCGTCACCCCGACCCTCGCCATCCATCACCTCCCCCACCCGGCCTGCGACGTCGCCGAGTACCTGCGGAGGCACGGGGCCAAGAGCAACATGATCGGGATGGGGCGGGGCGTCGCGAGAGAGATCTCCCAAATAGATGAGTATGAGACCGCCCTCATCAACGAGCACGACGCCGTCGTCTTCATCTTCGGCAACTTCACAGACTGCATCCTCAAGAAGGAGCACCTCTACCAGAACCTCTCTGTCCCGGTGATCATCACCGGCGGACCTGAGATGAAGAAGGAGGACCTCCCTTACGCCTTCGAGTACGTCCCCAATGTCGGCCGGATTGCTCATCGGTCCCGGAAGGCGACGGAGATCGGAAGCCTCGACAACATCGTGGCGGCGGCGGGAAGAGCCCTCGACAGCGTCCGCAGCCAGATCTCAAAAGACCCCCTGACCACCACGCCTCCGAGGGTGATGGAGGCGGTGAGGGAGCAGGTGCCCGACATCACCCAGTCTCTTTCGCCGCTGCCGATCGCCCTTAACCTAAACGGCCTGAGGATAAAGCTTCCTTTCGAGGAGTACCATGAGGCAGTGGCTATGGTGACGTTCGACGAGGGGGTGACTCTGGGAGAGATCGCCAAAATCGTGCCCTCCAGGATGAAGAACTATATACTCGTTCGGATATTGCCCAATTCAGAAACCGGCTTTGTCGTCTAGGTGAGCTGATATGAGCTTTGAAGAAGATCTGGAGAGGGTCCTGGATAAGGGCAAAGAGCAGACCGCGGAGGATATGCTCGCCTCCATCGAGAAGATGTACGGCGAGGTGCCGTACATCTTTCGGTTCATGAAGGACGAGCCCGAGCTTCTGATCACCAAGATTCTTCACAACAACGCCATCATCAGAAGCTCTCAGGCCCTGGATCTAGAGACTCAGGAGCTGATATCCATCGCCGTCGCAGCGGCGATCCGGTGTAGCCACTGCCTCAAGCTCCACATCAGGGTCGCGAAACGGATGGGGATCTCCGACGACGAGATCGGGGCCGCCCTCCTCATCGCCGGGAACATCGCCAATGCCACCGTCCTCGCCATGGCCACAAGGGAGCTGAACGAGGAGAAGGATGCATGTCCCGTCTGCCAGGTGAGCGGCGGCAACGGCGACCCCATGGACATCTGATCGGCCTCTTTATCGGTCCAGATTACAGCCCAGATCACTTGCCATCTCGTCTTTACCCCGTCGGTCTATCAGTTCCGCCGTCTCTCAGGTTCGAATTATATTTCTCTGGGATCCTCCGGCTCTCACTCTCGTCGTTCCAGACGATGGAGCTCACCCGCCACGACCCGTCCACCTTTACGAGCTGGATGCTGTTGATCCCGACGGTTAGAGGCTCGGGATCGTCGGGGTCGAACCTCGCCTCATAGGTGCTGAAACGGTGGGCTACCTTTCCGAAGATGTCAGTCCTCTCTGCTACCTCCCTCTCGCTGAAGGACCTGAGGCTCCCGGCGGAGAGCTGCTCTTCGATCGCCTCGACGAACTGATAGATGGTGAAGATCAGGGGATCGTCGTTGTTGTTAATCAAGATCCCCTCCTTGATGAAGAGGCTCTTTAGCCTCGCCAGTTCCGGCTTCTCTCCCTGCCGGAAGGAGATGCATGAATATAGCGAATTCGTCAGCTCTTCGATCATCCTCAGGTCCTGGCCGCTCTCCTCAAAATCCAACTTATGCCGCCTCCAGTCCAAATGTCAATAGACCGAGATCGGATTTGGGGATTCCGATCGGCGTGCTAGCCTTCGACATGATCTCAGTTAAGAATCGTTGGAAAATAGAAAAGAATGGCCTCAAGAGATTGGGGGCTGGACTTCTGCCCCCTTTCAAAATCCAGAGGTCGATCTAGTGCCGGTGTTCTCTGCAGGCGTTCTTGTCGGTTGCCTCTTCGAGATACCCCTCCTTCCAGTCGGAGATGGCGTCCCTGACGGTCCCCGTCGCCCCGACGAAGACCTCAATCCCGTATCCTTCAAACATCTTGACGGCCTTGGGGCCTAGGCCTCCCGTCAGCATGACGTGGGCCCCCTTGGCGGAGATGAGCTCTGGGGGAAGGCCGGTGCCTCCCATGTGCTCGCTCGTGTTTCTGATCACCTCAACGTCTCCTGAGTCGATGTCGACTATCGTGAAGGTCTCGGCACGGCCGAAGTGGGCGCATATCAGTTCATTGAGGCCCTGATCTCCCATGGTCGGAACGGCAACTTTCATCTCGTATCACCAGTTTTGGCCGCCCTGTCCTCTTCCACCGCCTCGACCTCCACCACGACCTCCACCGCGACCCATCCCGCCTCCTGCGCCCATTCCCGCATGGGCGGAGACCGAGGCGGAAGAGGTTTCGGAGAACTCACCGTTCTTGAACTTCTCTATCGCTTCTCCGACGCTGCCTCCCGGGGCGAGGTAGACCTTGACCCCTGCTGCCCTCAGGGTCTCGGCGGCGTTGGGGCCGATGTTCCCCGTTATCAGGGCGCCGGCTCCGGCGTTGGCGATCGTCTGGGCCGCCTGTATCCCGGCGCCGCTTGCGGCGCTGGAATTCGGTATCGATTCTGCCACCATCGTCTCAGTGTCCACGACCACGAAGTAGGCACATCGTCCGAACCTCGGGTCGAGGTTGGCATCAAGTCCAGGACCAGCTGCTGTAACACACACTTTCATTTGAAGACTTCCTCATCAGTTTCCGTCTGTTTTCAAGTCGATTACCAATTTCTATCTTTTTCGATCTTCTGAAGTTCTGAGTTTCAGGTTGAAAGCCGATCTCTGGAAACTTCAGAAGCGCTGATCTCGCAGATCGTATTGTTGTTGGTTCTGGTTCGATAATATATGCGATCATCTATTTCAAGGTTGCGCGGATATTGTCCTAATTGGCGGGCTTTTAATTTACACGCATCTCTTAATCCTTATGCAGCTTCTCTCTGACCCTCGCCTCCACCGGATATGCTGGCAAAGATCCCTCCAAAGGAGAGAACCGCAAAGGCGGCGAAGGTCGCCTGGGCGCTTCCAATAAAGAGGTCGATGCTCTCGGGGGCGATGGCAGTCCTCCCCATGTAGAAGGAGAAGCAGAGCATCACCATCCCCATGCTCAGCATGTGGCCGGAGAGCCTCATCGTCCCCAGGGTCGATGAGGCGACGCCGTAGAACCGAGGCAAAACAGAGCTCATGACGGCGTTGGTGTTGGGAGACGAGAAGAGGCCTACGCCGAGGCCCAAGATCGCAAGGCTCGACAGAACAGATGCGATCGAAGTCTCTCGTCCGAGGTCGAGAAGAGTGAGGAGGCTCGCCGTCGTCAGGGCCATCCCGATGCCTGCCAGGATTTGGGGTCTCATCCTGTCGGAGAGCCAGCCCGAGAGGAGGGCGACGAAGATCATCAGGAGGGGCTGGGCTATGAGGATTAGCCCTGCATCCTGGGCGGTGAGCCCTTTGACGTACTGGAGGTAAAGGCTGAGGAGAAAGCCCACCCCGAAGGTGGCGCTGTAGTTGATCAGGGCGGCGAGGTTGGAGAAAGCGAAGGCCCTGTTCTTCCGAAAGAGGCCGATCTCCAGAAGGGGGCTCTTCGACCTCGACTCCACAAGGGCGAAGGCCACAAGCCCCAAAAGCCCCAGGAGGATCAGCCCGCACCCCGCGAGATCAGGAAGGATCGAGAAGCCGCATATTGTCGCCACCAGCGCTCCGCAGTAGAGGGCCGAGCCGAAGAGGTCGAAGCTCTCGCCCCGGGCCTCGGCCCACTCACCCTTTAGACGGAAGGCCACCAAAAGCAGCACCATCAAGCCGACGGGCAAATTCGAGAGAAAGACCGCCCTCCAGCCGAACTGGTGGGTTAGAAACCCGCCGAGGGACGGCCCTAAAGTCAGGCCGAGATAGACGGCGGCGACGCTCACCCCCAGGGCCTTGCCCCGCTCGCGGGCGGGGAAGGCAGAGATGAGGATGGCGGTTCCGGTCCCGAAGATCATCGCCCCTCCCATGCCTTGAGTGAACCTGAAGACGATGAGCATAGGCGCTGAGGTCGCGAGAGCGCAGAGGAGGGCCGACCCCGTATAAGTCAGGACCCCACAGGTGAAGACCCGCTTCCGCCCATGGATATCTCCGAGGCGACCGAAGGGGACGAGGAAGATCGCCGCCGCCAGGACCGCCGAGGTCGTCACCCAGCTCAAGGTCACGGCGTCGAGGGCGAACTGGTCGCCGATCGCCGGGAGGGCGATGTTCACCGAGGAGCCCATGAAGGGGGTGAGAAAGGAGCTGGTTGCCGCCACCCCTAAGGCCGCCATCTTCTGCGAGGAGTCTTCTGTCATCTCTGGGGCAGGGGTATGGGAGGGGGGAAGTTAAGGGTTTGTAGGTTGAGGCTGAGGATGAACGCGGGGGAATCGTTGTGAACGTCGCTAGGCCGGTCCCTGAGTTTCATCATGAGCAACAATGCGGAAATATTTTTAGTGGGTTGTGGCGCAAGTACAATCACAAAATATCGTCGATCACTCCCAACCCATCCCCTCCACAACCTCCCGGAGATTCCCGGCCTCGGTCCTGACCGTCTCGACCCCCGCCTCGGCGAGGGCGTAGCCCGGACCCTTCCCCTCCAGGCTCTCGCCCGCCACGACGACGTCGGGCTTGTGAGAGAGGAGGAACCCGGAGACCTTCAGCCCCTTCCCCTTCTCCATGTCCTTGTAGGGGTTGGCGAGGATCGTCTGCCCCTCGACCCGCTCCTCTTTGAGGTTGAAGTCGACGAGGGCGAAGTAGGGCGACTCGCCGAAGTGAGAGCTTATCTTTCCTTCCAGGTCCGCCAGGGCGACCGCGTACCGGAGATGAGTCCGCGGCCGGGGCTCGTAGTGGATCAAGACCCGGTCGACGTTGGGGACCGCCTCTCTTATGTCCCTCTCGATCCTCTGGCTCGCCTGATGGGCCCTCGCGAGGTCTGTGACCCTGAAGGCGACCTTCGCCTCGACGAACAGATATCGTCCCGAGTTTCTGCCCGTCACCTCCTCCACAGCCGAGACCTCTGGGTTTGCCTCGATCGCCTCCTCGATCTTCTTCAAGGTGGCGGGATCGATGGAGGCGTCCAGAAGGACCCTCATCCCCGAGACGAGGATCTCCCAGCCGGCTTTGATGATGAGGACGGCGATGATCGCCGCTGCGATCCTATCCAGGGGGAGGCCGAAGAACTGGCCCGCCACCGCGGCGAAGACGACGAGTTCTGTTAGGACGTCGGCCCGGAACTGTCGGCCGTCGGCGGCGAGGCTCGGGGAGCTGTATCTCTCGCCGACTTTCATTTCATAGGTGCCGAAGAGGAAGGGGATGGGGACGATAGCCGCCACCGCCACCAGGACCCAGCCGCTGTAGGGGACGCCTGAGGTGGCTCCTACCGCCGCCTCTCGGGCGATTTCGTAGGCGGTGAGGAATAAGAGGAGGGAGATGATCACGGCAACTAGGTTCTCCACCTTGTAGAGGCCGTAGGGGAAGCTCTTGCTCTTCCTCCCGGAGATGAATATCCCGAGGATCAGGGCGGTGGAGCCGAAGACGTCCACCATGGAGTGGACGGCGTCGGCCCGGAGGGCGAGGCTCCCGGATAGGCTGGAGAGGGCGAGCTTGATCCCGACGAGGGAGAGGTTCACCAGGAGGGATAGGATCGCCACCCTGAATACGGGATCTCTGCCATATTTTGCATCTGCCGCAACTTGCATACTTTCTTAAACTCCCCATCGAATTATCTGGCCTGAAGTTTCTATTTCGACTTACTTCTCCAAATGCATAAACTTATGGCGAGCGCGAAATAACTTCAGGACTCCACATATGCCATCAGGCGCGCGATAGATTTAAATGGGTTCTCACCAGCCAGTGAGATATACATGTACGAAGATCTATCCGATATCTACCAGGCCGCTTTGGAGGACGAGCGGAAGCGAAAGTATATGAAAGAGATCGGCGACTGGCTGGTGGAGGAGTACTTCGAACCATATCAGGCGTCCTGATATCATGGAATTGATGGGCATCTGCAGCATATGTGGCATAAGTGGCAAGCTTTTTACCTGTCAGCTCTGTGGGAGGCTAGTCTGCTCCCGATGTTTTGACCCTCTCACTGGAGTATGCCGCCAGTGCAGTGGTGGCCGGAGATCTGAAGGTGCCTCAAAGAGGCCTTTCACCATCGATCCTTAAGGCGCGCATAATTCGGCGTTAAGGTCCATCATCAATTTCGCCGCCAATGGGGACGGTTTATTTTTCGACCTAATTGGTTTTTTCGAGAGAGGATGGCGAAATTTCCAATTCCGATAATTTTTATTTCGTGGATGACCATGAATTATCTGATATATGGATTATTTCATTCCAAAGACAGTTTCTTGTCTTGTGAACACAATTAAAAGGTCAATTTAAGGTTTATTCTGAAATTAAGCTTAATCTAACGGCTTTCACTGGGCTACTACAACTCCCTACACTCAGAAAAGTTTATATACCAATATAACACAAGGGATGTTGGCAGAAGGAAATCCGCATCCTGTCTGATCACATAGCAATGAAGGGGGGGACCTTGGCTTTGAAGGGGGCTAAAGGTCACCAGTAGTAGGGAAAGTGAAGGGGGGACGGAGATGGTGGTTTTTAATCTGCCTTTGGAGCGATGCCGGGATCTTGTCTGGGTCCACGGGGCTCCAACTTCACAATTTGGGTATGCAGTTGGTAAGGGAGATAACGCAATGAAGGGGGTGGGCGGATCGGATGGAGTTTCCGAGACAGCTCTAGTCTTGATTCGCCCTTCATCACTCGCGATTAACGTTATAAAGTGAAGGGCTAAAATGAAGGGGGTGGGCGGATCAGGGATTCGTGTTCATTCATCCTGGTTCGCCATTAACTATTCCCTCCCTCTGTTAGTCGGACTTCTCCATCTCCAACATAAAGCGGAGCTAAGCTGGAGGTAATGGGCAAGGTTCCCCGGACTGAGGGTTGGTTTGAATGAAGGTCAAGATCGAGATCGAAGATGACGGCATGAAGTCCACCCACGTATTTGAGGGTGCCATTGTTCGAGAGAAGATCATCGATTTCTTGGCCGCAGCTGGCGTCTTCTCTGAGGGTGGTGATGGTCTTAGAAAGGCCACGGAGCCCAAATCTGAAAGCAATAGGACCCTAAGAGACCGGCTGGAAATTTTTGTAAGAGAGGAGTTCCCAGACTCCTGGTTTTCCTCGAACGAGCTGAGGGATCGGTATGAAACTGTATCCGATGATATAAAGCTCAGCACGGTATCTACGTATCTTTCGCGAATGTACTACGACGGCGTCCTCGAAAGGCGAGGCAACAGAAATCAGAGGCAGTACCGCCTGGTAACTGAAGAATTTACATCTGAGGTCAAGTATCCCGGCACCGTATTCAAAGAGTCGCCATGGAAAGCAGAGAGTGGCTGGTAGGGCGGGGATCCCTCTCAGTTTTCTGGTATCCGGATATTCACCTTATTTCATACATCGATTCAGATTGTTTCAGCGCCTTTTAGGCATGCGATCGCTCTTCTCCCAGGCGGTCGAGATCGCCTGGTTTTTTTCCAGGTATTTTTTGGCCGCCTCCTCCGATACACTGTTTAGTGGGCAGGAGAAGTTGACGCATCTCGAACAGAAATGGCGGGTTAGGATGTATATGAACTGAAGGACGGCCATCGCCGTCGCCATATTGATCCCCACCATTCCCAGGAGGGCGAACCCGGCTTCCCGGCTGAACAAAAACCAAGTACCATAGATCTGGACCAGCGACGGAAAGGAGAGAAGAAAGATGGAGAAGAGGATCACGACCGATCTCTCAAGCCCGTTCAGGGGTCGGGGACTAAAAGGGAAGAGCTTTGGAAAGGGGTTTGGGCCCATGCACCGGAGCCGCGACCCCGCCCGGGCGTAGTGAGGGCAGTGACGGCATAGGGCCGCCATCTCGACAGGCCCGAGAAATGCAACCCCCACCATAGAGTAAGCGAGAATCGGCCACAAGATTCCGGTCGCAAGCCCCACCATTCCCATCCCGAAGAAGGAGAGAAGGAGGAAGGGGACCTGGTTTAATACGAAGAACCATCGCTCTTCTCGGTCTACCGGGCAGATCAGCTCTCGGGGCGGCTCAAAGCTGGAGTCGTCTTCCCGACTGCAGATCTGGGGATTACCGTCTACCGTCCATCAAACCCCCTAAAACTGAGACATCGTAAACTGGGTGGTCGTACGAACTGGTGCTATTTGAAGGGATCGAAGAGGGGAATCTCCGGGCCGAAGAACTCAGAGAAAAGAGAAATGGGGGAAAGAGAACTCCGGGCTCGGCCCATGAGGCAGGGCAGACTGACGATCGGAGGTGGTCGGCTGAAGGCCGGCCACTAGATACTTCTATACTTCCCCTTCTATCCAGTACTCGACCTTCTCGGGATTGTTCGAGATCCACTTGGAAGCGGCCTCATCCTCCGGCATTCCGTTCTCGATATCCATCATCACCGAGGATATATCCTCCTGGGTCCAATGGAACCTCTCGGCGATGGCGTAGACCCCGGGCTTCTCTTCCTCTAGACCCATACGGGCGAGGGTAGTAGCGTTATCTCCAGTGCCGTAGGCCTTTAGGGGGTCGGTCAGGTACTTCAGGTCCCAGCGGTTGAAGGCCCAATGGGGCGACCAGAGGGTGACCACGATCCAGTCGCCGTTGCCGATGGCCCTCTTGAGGGCCGACGCCATCCCTGCGCCGGAGCTGGACTCAAGTACGTAGTCGAGATCGTACATCTCGATGGCGTCCTCGGTGTTCTGCATGATCCCGGCTCCGGGATCAATCCCGACGATCTCGCCGTCGAACTCGTCCCTGAACCCGTTCAGCTCCTCGATGGAGTCGATGGTGACATAGGCGGGGACCACGAGGCCTACTCTACAGCCTTCGAGGTTCGGTCCGACGTAATCGATCTCGTCCTTGTAGATCTCCCAGTAGTTCTTCTGGGTCTCGGGCAGCCAGGAGGATACCGTCAGGTCGAACTCGCCGTTGGCAAGCGCCTGATAGAGGGGTCCTGCGTCCACGGCTATTATATCGACCTTGTATCCCGCCCTCTCGTAGACCTGCCTCAGGACGTTGGTGCTGGCGATCTCGCCGTCCCATAGGACGTATCCTATCGAGACCTCGCCCTTCGTCGTTTCGAGGGTGTCGCCCTCTTCGGTGCATCCGGAGACGAAGACCGCCACCAAAGCGACCACAACAACTAAAAGTGTTTTAGCTTGAATATCTTCCACTTTATCACATCTAAAATGCTTTTTTGCCATTTTTGGCCAAATTATAAAGGACAATTGCCGTCATTTTGAGGCTTTGTTCTGTTCATATAAACCACTTTTGGGCGGATCTCTTATCCTCTGGTTAGGCTCCGGGTGATCCGGTCCAGCACCATGGCGATGATCACGATGGCGAGCCCTGCCTCAAATCCCGTACCGATGTCCACCCTCTGAATCCCGACCAGCACCTGGTACCCGAGCCCTCTGGCCCCGATCATGGCGGCGATGACGACCATCGAGAGGGAGAGCATTATGCACTGGTTGACCCCGGCCATGATCGTCGGCATGGCGAGGGGGAGCTGAACCTTCAGGAGCTTCTGTCTCGGGGTGGACCCGAAGGCCTCCGCCACCTCCACCAGGTCTCTTGGGACCTGGCGTATCCCCAGGTTCGTCAGCCTGATCGTCGGAGGCATGGCAAAGACGACCGTAGCTATGATTCCGGGAACGTTTCCAAGGCCGAAGAATATCACTGCAGGGATCAGGTAGACGAAGGAGGGCATCGTCTGCATCAGGTCCAGGATCGGTGTGATCATGCTGTTAGCACCGTCGCTTCTCGAGCATAGGATTCCGACCGGTATCCCTATCACCAGGGCTACGAGGGTGGAGGAGATCACCAGCGCCAGGGTCTCCATCGAGAGGCTCCAAAGCTGCATGCTCTCGATCAGGAGGAGGCTGATGAGGGTGCCCGCGGCCAGCTTGAGTTTTCGTCTGCTAACCTTCCAGACGAAGAGAGCTATGACCAGAGCCATCGCCAGGGGCGGAAGAAAGAGGAGGAGGTCCTTGAGCCCCCCAACAAGGGCGCCGAGGACAGAGCTCAAGAGGTCGAGAAGGCCTCCGAAGTGGGACTCCACCCAGTCGACGGCGATCTCCACGCCGTCTCCGAGGGGGATTCTAGGCAACGCCATTCTCAGCCACCCCCGGGGTCAGGGCGTCCAGAAGCGCTACGTGGTTGATCATCCCCACCAGGATCTTATGGTCGTTGACCACGGGGAGAGGATGAGGGCTTCCCGCCACCAGGGATATCAGCTCCGTCACCGGAGTCTCGGGGGAGACAGCGGGGGCGTCGAGGACGAGGACATCCTCAATCCTCTCTCCGATCTCGGCGGCCCCTCTCGCCTCCTCCTCCCTGATAATCCCCAAAAACTCCTCCTTCCTGCTGGTCACGAAGGCGAAGCTCTTCTTCCGCTTTCTCATCCGCTTGAGGGCTGCCTCGGGGGTCGAGTCGGCGAATATGACCGGATCGGCCCGTTTCATCACCCCCTCTGCGGTCAGAACCTTGGCCATGTTTACCCCGGCGACGAACTTGGCGACGTACTCGTCGGCGGGGCTCGTCAGAATCTCCTCGCCCGTTCCGATCTGGATTATGGCGCCGTCCTTCATGAGGGCTATCCGATCGCCTATGTGGAGCGCCTCATCAAGGTCGTGAGAGACGAAGATGATCGTCTTGTTCACCTTGTCCTGGAGGTCGAGGAGCTCGTCTTGCATCTCCCGCCGTATCAGGGGGTCGAGGGCGCTGAAGGCCTCGTCCATGAGGAGGATGTCGGGATCGCTGGCAAGCCCCCGGGCGAGCCCCACTCTTTGCTGCATCCCGCCGCTGAGCTGGGGCGGGAAGCTTTCTTCATGTCCCTCGAGCCCCACCAGCCTCAAGACTTCTGCCGCCTTCGCCAGCCGCTCACCCTTGGGGACGCCCCTCACCTCCAGGCCGTAGGCGACGTTCTCGATTATAGTCCGATGGGGCAAGAGGGCGAAGTTCTGAAAGACCATCCCGAGTTTCGTCCTCCTGACCTCTCGTAGCCGCTGTGGTGTCATCTCCAGGACGTTCTCGCCGTCGATGGCAACCTCTCCTGCAGAGGGTTCAAAGAGCCGGTTGATGCACCGCAGGAGGGTGGACTTGCCGCTCCCCGAGAGGCCCATGAGGACGAAGATCTCGCCCTCGGCGACGTCGAAGCTGGCGTTGTAGACGCCGACGATCTGACCAGTCCCCTCGAAAATTTCGTCTTTGGTAAGCCCCTCCTCCAGGTGGCGTAAGGCCTCACGAGGCCGATCCCCAAATATCATTGATAAATTTCTAACACTTACTTTGATATTTTCACCTTCAGAAATCATTCAAAGCCCCTTTTTAAAATTTGGTACATAATTGGCATTGTTATCGTTTCAATCTATTTTAAGCGTTTCTATGTATCTTGATTATTTTTATATTTTAAAAATTTAATTCAAACTGTGGTAAAAACCTGTATGTAGTATATGCGGATGTCGAGGCGGGGGGGGGGGCATATAAAATGGTGCGTAAATTATCCTCGCAGATAATAATATTATAGAGTTTTATGAGCTGGCAGAAATCTTCTTCAGTCCGCCACCTCATCCCCCTCCAAGGGATATACCCCATTCTCGTCGTGGACCTCCTTGCCGTGGAGGGGAGGGTTGAAGACGCAGGCGAGCTTGAGGGGAGTCTTGGCCCGGAGAAGGTGGCGGTCGTGCTGGTCCAGGACGTAGATGGTGCCTGGGGCTATCTTGTAGATCTTGCCGCCGTTTCCGCAGCGTTCGAGTTCGACCTCGCCGTCGCCCTCTCTTCGGTCGCCGATATTTCCGCCATCCACTCTTTCATCGCCCGCCATTCCTTCAAGGACCTCCACCTCCCCTTCGCCCTCGATGCAGTAGACCGATTCGAGGTGGTTTTTGTACCAGATGTGAGTCTCGGTCCCGGGATAGATCGTGGTTATGTGGAACGAGAAGCCCATCCCGTCCCCCTTCAGGAGGAGCCGTGTGCTCTCCCAGTTTTCGGCCACCACCCGCCGATCGGTCTTCTCCGCCTCCAAAAGGTTTCTTACGATCATGCCAGAACCTCCATCCAGAGCTTCTCCACATCTTTCTCCATAGTCTCTTCGGGGATCTCCGACAGGGCCTTGATCACCGACTCCTCCAGGATGGAAAGGCCCCGCTTAAGCTCATCGTCGGTGATGGTGAGGGGGATGAGACACTTGAGAACTTGATCCAGAGATCCGGAGGTCTCCATGACCAACCCCTTCTCGAAGGCCAGGGCCGATATCCGGGCGGCGAGATCGCCGCTTGTGCAGTCGAGGGCCTGCATCATGCCTCTGCCCCGGGCCGAGAGGACGCCCCTCTCGTCCAGGTCGACGAGCCTCTCCAGCCTCTCTCGGACGATCTCGCCCTTCCTCTTGACATCCCTCTCGAAGGTGTTGTCCCCCCAGTACTCCTCCAGGGCCGCTCGGGCGGTGACGAAGGCGAGGTTGTTTCCCCGGAAGGTGCCGTTGTGCTCTCCGGGCTTCCACTGGTCGAGCTCCGGCTTCATCAGGACCAGCGAGAGGGGAAGTCCGTAGCCGCTGAGGGATTTGGAGAGAGTTATGACATCCGGCGATATCCCTGCCTCCTCGAAGCTGAAGAAGGTCCCCGTCCTTCCGCACCCCACCTGAATGTCGTCGACGATCAGGAGGATGTCGTGCTTTCGGCAGACTATCTCCAGGGAGCGGAGCCACTCGTTGCTTGCGACGTTAATCCCGCCTTCGCCCTGGATCGTCTCCACGATCACGGCTGCAGGATGGTCGAGGCCGCTGCTCCCGTCGGTGAGCATCTTGTCCAGATATTCGGTGGTGTCGATTTCATCACCCATGTAGCCGTCGTAGGGCATGAAGGCTGTACCCTGGGGCTGCATGCCGCAGCCCTCTCGAAAGTGGCTGTTTCCTGTAGCTGCGACCGACCCCATGGTCACCCCATGAAAGCCGTTGGTGAAGGAGACGATCGTCTGGCGCCCGGTGACGTTCCGGGCGATCTTCATCGCCGCCTCTACGGCGTTGGTGCCCGTCGGCCCCGTGAACTGCATCTTATACCTCATCTTCCTGGGCGATAGGATCAGAGACTCAAAGGCCTCCATAAAGTCCCTCTTAGCCTTTGTGGCCAAGTCCAGGCCGTGGACTATCTGGTCCTCCTCGATGTATTCGATCAGCTTCTCTTTCAAAACGGGATCGTTGTGCCCGTAGTTGAGGGCTCCTGCGCCGGCGAGAAAGTCGATATACTCGTTTCCTTCCTCGTCTACAAGGGTAGATCCCGAGGCTCTTGTGAAGACCACAGGGAAGTGGCGACAGTAACTTCGAACCTTTGACTCAAGACGATTGATGGTGCTCATATCATTCATAATAATTTCACCCGCTAAGCGAGAACGGTCCTATGCGGAATAGATGTTCCGCTTCGTGGTTTTCTTGCCCAAAATGCTCGTCGGAGAAGCAGGACGAGACAGTGCATCGGGCCTTCAGATCCCTGGCGAGGGAGGTGAAGAGCCTCTGGGACGCATTGTTTGAGGGGGTTATTGTCGTCTCCAGAAAATTGCACCCTCTGACCGCAGGCCTCTTGAGAGCCTCCGTGAGGAGGAGCTTTCCAAGTCCCTGACCCCTCATCTGAGGGTCCACAGCCACCTGCCAGACGAAGAATACTCCCTCTTGATCTGGAGGGCGATATCCGGAGAGGAAAGCGAAGATCTCGCCGTCCAATTCGGCTACGACGCAGGTATCGGCAAAGTGGTGGCAGAGAAGAAGGTAGCTGTAGACTGAGTTTAAGTCTAGCGGCTTGCAGATCTCGACTAGATTGAATATCTTCGCTCCGTCGGAGACCTCAGGCTTTCGCAGCACGAACTCTTTCGTCCTCCTTAGACTTGCCCTCATCGATCCGCCTTTCAATGGTTTGTCGTCAGTTTTGTTCCGCATTCTCCCGACTCCGGGATGCTATTAGCAGAGCTCCGGGCATGGCCCATCCCCAGCTTCTTCAGAATGATCCTTATTTGCTTAGGGGTGTACTCGACGCCGAACTCCTTATTTATGAGATCTTTGACCTCGCTGGTGGTCCAGCGGTCTCGCTGAATAAGAAGGATTTTCAGCTGCTCTTTTTGAACTTCCGAGAGCTTTGTAGGCCTTCCGCCTCCGTGCCTCGGTATCAGCTCCTCGTAGCCGCCGTCGTTCCACTTCCTCTGCCAAGTATATCCCACGCTCTTGGTAATGCCTACTAGATGAGCTGAGGTCTCAACACTGAAGCCCTGATACCGGTATCTGATGAAGCGCAGCCTCTTCAGAATCCGGGAATACTTCTCTAATTCTTTTATCCTGAAATCGAGCTCCTCGGGCGCCATACATCTCTGTATGGAGACCTGCTCCGGCTTGGGCATGGACTACGGTTGAAATTAATACGTATTAAGTGTTTGGTTCTAAGAAGATAATTTTGTTTTTGAACAAATATAGTTGTTTATGGTATGTGACTTTTTCGAAGGCGTCTTCTCTCTTTCCTCAGAGCAGAGCCAGCGAACTCTAAATCGGATGGTCTCCCAAAAAGAGGCGGCAAATTTTGACAGGTCTGGCTCCCAGACCTGTCAAAAAGTCGGTTTTCAATCAGATCAGGATATGGAGCTGATGGCGTAATCGGTATCCCGCCACCAGTCGCCATCCAGGACTGTCGCTTTATAGCCCATTGCCATCAGGGCGAAGTAGAGGCTGCAGGCCTCGGGGGTTCCGTAGACCATCTGAACTTTGTCCTCGTCAATCCCCCTCCCGGAGAAGAGCTCTTCAAGCTCCCCAGCGCTCTTGAGGGTGCGGGCTTCGGGGTCGCTGTAGAGGTCGGAGGTCTTCAGATTCATCGAGTTTGAGATGCGAGACGTTGCGTAGTCGGAGAAGCTGGACCTGGCGTCCACGATCTGAACTCCGATGCTGCCTTTAGCCTGGCCTAGGACTGACTCGTTGACCAGAAGTCCCTGCCTCATCGCTGAGGTGTAGTTGGACTCGTTCAGCCTGGGAGCGTTCGAGACCAGTTCGAGGTTGGAGATGGCCTTTATGTCCCCATCCATGCGGCTCAGGTTCTTGTGCCCCAGGCACTCAAGAGCCCAGAAGAGGTAGGCGGAGTCGTCGCCGTTCCCGTAGACGACGATCGAATCCGTTTCATTGACCCCCAGGCGGCGGAGCTCGGCGACGGCCAGTTCCGGGTCCAGGCTTCCTGCGGGCCTAATCCACCTCCAGTAGAGGTTCCTCGCCCCCGGAAGGTGTCCCCCCTCGTAATCGGCGGGGGGCCGGGCGTCCAGGAGAACCCGCCCATCGAGATCGTCTTTTGGATCGACGAGAAGCTCCGGGGTTTCGTACTCATCCTCGGCTATCTCGGTCGCTGCTTTCTCCTCTCTCGACTTCAGGGCCTGATCCTGAAGTTTTCCCGTCGAGGATCCGGGATCAGCCTCATTTGGGCCGGTGTGGTATCTGTCCCACCACTCGTTGAAGTTGACCCAGTCTGGGCAGTCTGGACAGCCCGGAGTGCTCGCCAAAGCGGTGCCTGCGATGACAGACCCCAAGATCAGAAATGAAAGAGCGGATACTAGAGCCAGGCAAAGGATCCAGGGTCTCTTGAGCCCCGATCTAGGGCGACCCTCGGATTGTGAAATCGATCGTGAATTTGCTATGATCATCACTCCCCATTCCTCATACTGACTTCAACGGTTATATTTGAGCCTGGCGAGCCGATGGATGGGAACCTATAAATACCGAATCGTGTCCATCAAAGCAAAATAAAGTACGTTATTGTATGTAATTATACATTAGAATTTGGGGGGATACAATTGATCGGAAAATCAGTCAGGATGGAGAGGATCTTCAATCGGGAGACGGACAGGACTGTGATCATTCCCATGGACCATGGGCTCACCGTCGGGCCGATCCGGGGGATAAAGAACGTGAGGGAGGCAGCAGATCTAGTCGCCGCTGGGGGCGCCGACGCCGCCGTCGTTCATAAGGGCGCGGCCTCTTTTGGCCATCGGGGATACGGCCGGGACTTGGGGCTGATACTCCACCTTTCGGCTTCCACCAACCTCGGCCCCGATCCCAACAATAAAGTCCTGGTGGCGACGGTGGAGGAGGCTCTGAAGCTGGGAGCCGACGGAGTCAGCATCCAGGTGAACGTGGGGGCTGAGGACGAGGCGAGGATGCTCGCCACCCTGGGCGAGATCTCCAGGAAATGCCAGGAGTGGGGAATGCCGCTCCTCGCCATGATGTATCCCCGGGGAAAGAAGATCGAGGATGAGCATCGGGCTGAGTACATCTCTCATGCCGCCCGGGTTGGGGCGGAGCTGGGGGCCGATGTCATCAAGACCAGTTATTCCGGTGATCCCGACTCCTTTCGAGAGGTGGTGGAGGGCTGTCCCGTGCCCGTGGTCATAGCGGGGGGGCCTCGGACGGAGACCGAGGCCGAGTTTCTGGAGATGGTCGCTGACGCCGTCGGAGTCGGGGCCCGAGGGGTCGCCATCGGAAGAAATGTCTTCCAGCACCAGGACCCGACCCTCATCACGAAAAGAATCTGCTCCATCGTCCACCGGGGCATGACAGCAGATGAAGCTCTAAAGGTCGAGGGTTAGCTTCGCCAGGATGGGATCTAGCTACGATAGGGCTGAAGGTCACTTCAAGTACTCTACTCTCCCCTCACAGCCCAGAAGGTGACCATGTAGCGATGAACCTCTTGCCGGGACTATCGTGCCTCCGCTCATGGTGCAATTAGGGATCATTATTCTCGGGGTGTTTTCTCAGAGCTCTCGCGATCTGGATGCTCGGAAGGAGTTTGACTCATTGCGAAGGGACTATGACGTCGATTGGGCTTGGACCTCCAGACCCGCTCTATTCTCCTTTATCAGGCCCGTCCTTGACCTCTTTAGGTTCCAGAGCTAAATTTTGTGGAGCAGGACTGCATAGAGCACGAAAGCTATGAAGAAGAAGGTCAAAAGATCCAGAGTGTTCATGTTGTCCAGATAGGAGAGAGGGTGATGTTGATACAAACAGATGGCTGCAAGATCGGTTTGGTGAGGGAGATATGACCACCTATAGTCTGGCTGCGAGGGCAATGCTGATGGCTTTCGTCCTACTATCGTATTCTGCCTGTTCTGCGGAGGACTTCTATCGGGCCGAGGGGGGGCCCTCGATCTTCGTCACCTCCGTCACCTCCAGCCTCGAGACCGGAAAGGTGGGGTCGGTCTTCATCGAGATCGAGAACCGGGGGCAGATAACGGGCCTTGAGGAGAAGAGCGCCCCCACGACCGACGACGAAAAGATGCTGGCCCTTCTGGAGGGGGAGCTGGAGATGGAGGGCTCCGAGGCCATAGGGGTCGAGGCGAAGCTTTCTTCTAGGGACGAGAGGCTGGAGGTCCTCTCCCGGTCCCAGCTGGCGGGCTCCCTCTCGGCTGGCGAGAGGCTGAAGATGCCGATGGAGTTCTCAGTTCGGGCGGAGGAGTCTGCTAGTGCCGGGATTTATCAGATGGTCCTGGAAGTCTCCTACGAGAGGCAAGAGGACGTTCACGTCCAGGGAAATCCCCTCTACCCCGAGATATATTTCCAGAGGGCGCCTACAAAGGAGACGATCTTTCTTGAAATCCCAGTAATGACGGGCCCAAGGCTCGAGGTTGCGGAGGTGAAGGGCTCGCTATCTCCTGGTCGCTCTTCCGATCTCGAGCTGGTCGTCGAGAATTCCGGCGACGTTCCGGCCCGAGAGGTCCAAGCGAGGCTCCTCTTCCATCCCCCATTCAACAAAACCAGTCAAGAGCTGTCCCTGGGGGATATCGAGCCCGGGAAAAAGGCCGCAGCCAAGTTTCCCCTGGAGGTGGATAGGGAGGCAGATCCAGGAGAATACGCTCTAGTCTGTCAGATCCAGTACAGGTCTGGCGAGGGGGCTGAAGAGAGGAGGGAGGATCTGGCTGCTCTCGTGGAGGTGAAGTCCCCGACGGGCCTTCGGACGATATTGATCTTCCCCGTCGTAGCCATTCTTCTGACTCTCCTCTACCTCGGCGGGGTGGGAAAGAGGCTCAAGCTTCCGAGAATCCGAAGAAAGAAATGGTGATAGACCCGTTCGCCTCCCGAAACAATATCTTGAAATGGTTTACGATTTATCTCGACACCAGGTCCTGGAACTGCTCCTGGGCCCGGGCCAGG
>LDZU01003541.1_pt1 | contig 41254 bp, 36 predicted proteins | sample 615531 | NCBI WGS metagenome assembly LDZU01 (sample SAMN03408293, study PRJNA278302) | terrestrial metagenome | isolation source: oil reservoir sample SB2 | place: USA: Alaska, North Slope, Schrader Bluff formation | collected 2011-09 | reverse complement strand
GCTATCGGATCGAGTCCATGAATGTCCTCAATGCGGGCTGGTCATGGACCGTGACGAGAATGCAGCAATAAACATTCTGAGACTGGGGCTACAGTCTCTGCCAAAAGCTAGAAGCCCCGCCCTTCAGGGCGAGGAGTAGTCACCGCCGCTGCAAAAACACGGATGGAAACCGTTGTCACGCAAGAGTCTGCAGAGTCCAACGGAGAAAGGATTCCAGCAGTTTGCCGCGAGTTCGGCATTAAATGCATCAACCTCGAGAGTTTTCTTGAAGAACAGGGCCTCGTGTTCTAAAAATTGCCCATCCGACTATTGCACATCATCCTTCCTCTCGTCTGAGAAATTCGGGGCCTGAAGGTAGGCCGAAGGGACGAACCAGCGCCTGAGGGTGGTCGGCGCCGACCGGCCAGGGCGGGGCGGTCTCCGCCGCCTGGAGTATATTTTTAATTTTATTTTAAACTTCGGCGGGCCAGGAAAAGGATATAAATCGGCGCGGAGCCAAAGGAGACCTTCAGCTATGTTCTCCGAGTATATCCAGGCGGCCCTCGCCCGAGCAGAGTACGAGCCGATCGAGGGGGGCGAGTACTGCGCCACGGTTCCGGGCCTCCGGGGCGTCATCGCCACCGGGAAGACGATCGAGGAGTGCCGCAAAGATCTCATCGAGGTCCTCGAAGGCTGGATCGCCCTGAGGCTCAGCCTCGGGATGGCCATCCCGCCGATCGGCGGCAAGACCATCGAGGTCTCAACGGAGCCCGAGGCCGTTGTCTAAACTCGTTCCAGTCTCTCATCGAGAGCTGATCCGGCGCCTGCGGAAGCTGGGGTTCGAGGGGCCGTATCACGGAACGAAGCATCCTTTCATGGTCAGGGGAGACCTTCTCGTCACCATACCAAACCCTCACGGCGGGGTGATCGGCGTGAAGCTCCTGACGATAATCCTCCGGGAGGCCGGGATCGAAAGAGACGAATGGCTCTCGGTTTAGGTGAAGACTGATCAACATCGATAAGACATACTTTCAGCGCCAGATCGAAATGATCGGCAGATCGACGGCCACGTCGTCGAGCTTTTCGGATTGACCGAAGAGGAGATCGCCATCGTGGAGGTGGTCGCTAGTAGAATCTGCCACCAGCAGCCAAGGCCTGCCCGCGGGAGGTCACTGCCGCCTGGGGTATATATGTGAATTGCCGCCATTGACTCCGTCCACAAGACGGCGGCTGAAATCGACCTACCCACCGATTTGTGGCAGCCTGCCGACAGCCTGACAGGAGAGGCGCGCGGAGGCTGACGAGAACCGCGACCGCCGCCGCTCGGTCCTCCCTTTCGTCTTCGCCCGACAGGTCCGGGGGGATGGACCGGGCGGGAAGATCCGGCGGGCCTCTCCGACGGGAGGCGGGGATATGGTCCGGGATTTTGCGGAGTTCGGGATCTGAAGCTGCGGGGCGGGAAGGGATGAACTGGCGCGTGATGGCGGGCGGTCCGATCCCCGTCGGCCTCCGTCGGCGGGTCGCCATACGACCGTAGGGGCGATCGAGCTCTCCCGCTTCCCCCGAGCTCTCCTCATCTGGCCTATCTCGAGGGCGCCACCCGGCGCTTCCACGCCGGGCGGGAGGGCTGCCGGGATGAATGAGGGTCGAGGGGGCAGCTGGGTGATCTCACTGTCCGGCAGTTACGGCCACCGGTGCGGTCTTCGCCGCCCGGAATATATTTTAGGCAGTATTTTAACTACACAATATCTCAATCATCTTCTCGACTACGTCGCCAACCTTTTCAGTTCTCAGACGTCCGGCGCGGTAGAGGATAATAGGGCAGGACGCCCCTTGGTCTGGGCGAGATCGGAGAACGGAAAGGGCACAACGACGACTTCTCCCTTCACAAACCTTCCAAGCTTCATCCTCCTCGGGGGCTAGCCACTCCTCGCCGAGAACTGGCTCGCCCAATATGGCTTCCTCGACGCCCCTCTTTGAGGATTTGTCCTTCAAAAACGTACGAGATCTAGGACCTCCTTGAGATAAGGCTCGGGAAATACCTCGATCTCTCGGATGATCAGTTCCTTCGTCTTCATGTCAGCGAACTTATAATTCTCCTTCATCAAAAGAATTTCTCCGATCCCCGCCGTCTGGTTGTCGGATTGATCGGCCCCCCCTGGGGGCCAGGGGTGATCGGCGCCGAACGGCCAGGCGCGGTAGTTGGCCTGCATTTCTTGAAGCTATCATCGTCTACATTGACGAGATCATACCTTATCTCTTCTTGGACCTGACTGATATCTTCGCACCCGAGCCCGGATATGCAGCAAAACCATGATCGGCAAATACTGCCTTGCCCTCTTCCGACGCGACGAAGTTCATGTGACGAAAAAGTAAACACAAACGCTTAACTAATGGTCAGATGACGATAAGAGGAGGACGCGATCCGGACAACGGGAGGCTATCGCGAAGGGGATATCAAGGATGATGCGGCTGGATTGCCAGACGCTATCGTCCTGACATCGTCGTTGAGAAGACCCTGAAGATCAGTCATAAAAAGAGGATGGACCTGAGGATGGGCCGGTCCAGAGCCCTGACCGAAAAATGGTTCTCCGATTATTCTTCTTCAATCGGCGTCAGCACCGTAGTCTCTGCAAAGTATGAGGAGAACTCATAGTTGTCGGGGTCCTCCGAGTCCGCAGCATACTCATAGCCTATGCCGTTCAGGACGATCTCGCCGGTCTCCAGGATATTCCCGTCCATGAACCCCTCGACGAGCCAATCATCGCCATCATATGTCACATTCCCGTAGTACACCAGGCAGAGTTCATCCATGGCAGTGGAGCCCATTATCTGGTAAGTCTCACCGTCAGAGCCCTCGATTTTGCCCAGCAGGAGGGAGCCTCTCTGCTCGATGGTCCAGATGTAGGTCTCAGTCTCTTGGTAGGGGTACGGGGTGGTGTCATTCTCATCGATTCCGATGTAGACGCTTTCGGTTACATCGGCATACATTCCCGAGATGTCCTTCACATCCACCTTAGAGGCGATCAGATCGGCGTCTATGTCAGCCCATAGATCTTCTTCGACCTCTGTGGCGTTCTCCATGTCGTTTCCTGCGGCGGAAAGAGCCATCAGCAGAAGGAGGGCGAATGCCCCTCCAAGGGTCACAGTTCTTCTCATCTTACAACCTCCCTAATTTTGCAGCAATTGGACCAGTTGATCCCAATATCGTAAATACTTTTTGATCTATAAGAATACTTTTTTCAGATTGAATTATCCAGAGATTACAGCATTGTCGTTCATCGGCAATTTCATCTCAGAAATTAAGGCCTGACTGAAGAAGAAACTTTCTCCGCCATCTTCGCTGAGGTCGCCGAGAACGAGAAGGAGCACGCATAAAGGCCCTTTAGGTTCCTTGAAGGCAGCGAGATCGTCGCCGGGCCCAATTTTCGCAACCTAGCCCCCGACTTCCAGATCCAGCAGGCGAGCCGATCCGTTTATCAATCCCAAGAGACAATATCCCATCGGAGTGTGAGAAATTGAAGAGCTTGAAAGGAACCGAGACCGAGAAGAACATCCTCACCGCTTTTGCGGGAGAATCCCAGGCGAGAAACCGGTACAACTTCTTCGCCTCTCAGGCGAAGAAGGAGGGGTACGAGCAGATCTCCGCCATCTTCGCCGACACCGCCGAGAACGAGAAGGAGCACGCAAAAAGGCTCTTTAAGTTCCTGGAAGGAGGCGAGGTCGAGATCACTGGAGCATTTCCTGCCGGGGTCATCGGGAAGACCGTCGATAACCTCCGGGCGGCGGCCGCCGGCGAGAGGCACGAACACTCCTCGATGTACCCCGAGTTCGCGGCCAAGGCCGACCTTGAGGGCTTCCCCGAGGTTGCCGAGACGATGAGGAATATCGCCGCAGCCGAGGTGGGCCACGAGAAGAGGTTCCTCGCCCTTGCAAAGAACATCGACGATGGGACGGTTTTCAAGCGGCCTGGAACGGTCAGATGGAGGTGCAGGAACTGCGGCTACATCCACGAAGGGCCTGAGGCCCCCGAGGAGTGCCCCGCCTGCGCCCACGAGAGGGCTTACTTCGAGCTCCTCGCCGAGAACTACTAGATCTGGACCATCGAGACGACGACGGATCCGGGGCAGAGTGAACGAGGTCTCGGACGTCCTTTCTCCCCTCTTTTCTTCGCAAAAGTTTTCAGGTTTCCAGATCATCAGCCCCTCAGATCCTCATCCTCTCCCTCTTCTCGAAGAGCTCGCGGGCGATCTCCTCAAGCCCCAACTCCGCCTCCATCGCCCGGATCTCCTCGGCCCGGGCCTGGGTCATAGGCTTCTTGGGGGCGGCGGCGCATGAGCCTGCGTCCGCTGTCGCGCGATAGGTCCCTATCTTCCGGGCGAGGTCTGTGATCTCCGACTTGTCCATGGCGATGAGGGGATGGTATATCGGAAGGTCGATCCCCGACTGCTCTGCCATGATGTTCGCTGGGGTCTGGGAGGCGACCTGGCCGAGGGAGTAGCCGGTGACGACGCCGAAAGCCTTCTCCTCCTCCATCACCCGTCGGGCTATCCTGTACATCAGCCGCCGGCATAGAGGGCAGGTGGCCCTGGGCTGGGCCGGGGCGATCCTCGCGAGGCCCTCGCCGATGGGAACCAAAACGAAGTTGATCTTCCTGCCCGAGGTCCAGCGCCTCAGGACCTCCGCCGACTTCTTTGCCTGGGGGAGGGCGTCGACGTAAGGGCGCGGGTCGAAGTAGAGGAGGGAGACGGGACAGCCCCTCCGCATCATCATCCAGGCGGCGACGGGCGAGTCGATCCCCCCGGAGATGAGGGCGAGCATCCTCGGCTGGGTGCCGAGGGGAAGGCCGCCAACTCCTCCGACGACGTCGGTGAAGACTAGAACCTTGTTTTCTCTTGCCTCGACGAAGATCTCCAGCTCCGGGTTCGTCAGGTCGACCTTCGCCCCGGTCCTCTCCTGGACGGCTCTGCCCACCTCGACGGCGACCTCGGTGCTCGAGATCTCGCCTCCGCCCCGCCGGGACCTGATGGCGAATGATTTTGGAGAACGGTCGGCTGCGATATCTGAGGCGACCTTTTCGATCGCCCCCAGGTCTGGCTCTACAGTCCAGACCGGACTTGTCGAGACGACACCAAAAACGTCGGCGATGATCCCAGGGGCTCTGGTATCAGAAGTATAAGCGAAGATCCTGCCCCTCTCCAGGGACAATGATGAATCTATCCCCGCCCCCTTCAGGTTGAAAGCGATGTTGGAGGCGAGGGTCCTCTCCCAGCTCTTCCTGGTCCAGGGGTCCTTGAGGGCGATCTCACCGTACCTGACCAGGACCGAGTCGAAAGAGAGCATTTTGGCCTTCTCTTGGCCTCTATTTTTAGGTCCTGGCCGCTATGGCCTTTGCAGACCGCGCTATCTTCCTTCTCCTGGCGCCGGATGAGGTGTACTTCTGGAGCGGGCCGGGGTTCTTGTGAGAGGCCTCGGAGTTGGGCACCTGTCTGATCTGTCCTTTTCTTCCCTTAATCCTGGTCCATTCAACGCTTCCTGTCTTTCCCATAAGCCGTAACTACCCGGATCGATCTTAAATAGGTTTCGAGGGACGGCGCGAATGGGGTATGGGTTCGGTTTCTGATGGGGACCAGGACCGGACCAGGACTGGACGAAGAGGGACTGGAACCAGACTTGCAAGATAACACTTTTAACGGGACACGCCATCAAGCAAGCGTGAACCACGAGATAGGCCTTCCGAGGATCCAGGTGAGCAAGTCTTCAGCCCTCGTTCTCTTTGGGCTTGGGATCTATCTCGCCTATCTCCGACATCTGGGGCTCGGTGAGGTCGCCGAAAGCCTGGACGGCGTGAACCCAGTGCTCTTCTTCGCAGCCTTAGCCCTCTCCCTCTTGATGGTGGCCTTCAACGCCCTCTCCTGGAAGAGGGTAGCCGAAGAGCTGGATCGCGGGGCGTCTTCAAGAGACTTCTTTCTGATCTACCTCTCCAGCATCTTCCTGAACAACCTAATCCCCTCGGGGAGCTTCTCAGGTGAGACGGCCAGGGTCTACTTTTTGAGCAAGGCGGGGGGCGGCTCAGCACCGCGATTCGATGCGAGCTTCGCCTCCGTCGCCGCCAGCAGGATCATCACCGCCGTTCCCTTCGTCCTCGGCATGATCCTGGGTCTCGCCTACCTGACCTCCTTGCGCCAGGTTCCGAGCTGGGCTTTAACCACCTGTTTTGCCATGATGATCTTCACCGTCTCCGCAGGCTTCGTCTTCGTCGGGATTTGCTTTGAAGAGCGGTGGCTCCAGAGGATGGTGGGCGTCGGCATCGGCCCCCTGGAGAGGATATTTCATCGGGAGCTGGACCGGGAGATCTGCTCGGGAACCGTGTCCGGATTCATGAGAAGCATGCTCCTTCTGAGGCGCAAAAACAGAGCCCTCATCGAAAGCCTCGCCTGGGCCTTCGCCGGCTGGCTCTGCCTTGAGGCGGTGGCCTTCGCCGCCTTCCGGTCTCTTGGGGTCAACATCTCCCTCCTCGCCATCTTCGCCGTATATTCTGTGATCATAGTCTTTCAGACCCTCCCCCTGGGGCTTCCCGGCGGGATTGGCCTCGTGGAGATTCTGATGACCGCCCTCTTCGGCGCCGTGGGGATATCGATCTACGATGCCGCCGCCGTCACCATCCTCATCCGCCTCGTCCAGCTGTGGTTCCTCGCTCTCCTGGGGGGCCTTTCCACAGTCCATCTGATGAGGCGGATCGAGGGGGATCGGTAGGGATCGATGAGGATCGGAGACGGTGAAGCGTCTTCGGAAAGCTCCGCCGACGCTGGGATCTGAAATAGAGTTAAATACCATCAATACGTCAAGGCGACCGAGCGGGACAGTAGGGTAGCCTGGTCGATCCTCGAGCGTTTGGGACGCTTGGACTGCGGTTCAAATCCGCGCTGTCCCACTAAGGGTTTCCATAAACGATTTTGACGGTCAAAAATTTGAGCATATTCAAATCCCCGAGATTTGAACTGATATGCTCAAATCATCACTCTTGGAGGTGTCCCCGACGAGATCGAAGCCTTTCGCCGTCTCGGCGCTGCTGGTGCTGTCGCTGGCTTCGACCGCGCTGGCTCAAACGTCGGGCGACGAGAAGGTCACTGAGGATGGAGAATATATTTACGGAGAATAGATGAGGGGAATGGGCAGGCGTTATACATCAAACATCTCCATAAATCTACAGAATATGTAGGGGATGAGAAGTCGCAAGAGCCGAAGATCATTACGAGCGGGCCCTGGTGATCCACCGGAACAGTCTGGGTGAAGATCAGCCCAAGACGAAAACCGTGCGGGAGAACCCGGAATCTCTCCAGCAATAAATCCCTACACAACCACAATCTCGCCGCAGACCCCGCACGCCTCGACGATCCGGTCGAAGTTCATTCCCGGGAAGGGATCGATTAAGCATAGCTCCGTCGGCTCCGCCCGCGAAAAGAGCCTTTCAGCGTCGCCGAAGTATACCTCGATCTTGCAGCCGTCGCCCTCGGCCTCCGCCACGAGGTTCGGCTCTCCGCCGATCTCGCCCGCCGGGATTTCGGGCCGCTCGATCCTCTCGATCCCCAGGATCGACCGGTTAGCCTCCAGGTTCAGAATCGCATCCTCCACCGCCGGGAGCCATGCGTCGTTTGCGACGACCCGGCCCGCCCCGCCGAGGAGGGCCACCAGTCCCAGGGTCCCGGGGCCGCATAGGACGTCGGCGACGGTGGTCAACTTACCCCGGAAGTAAAGCTCCTCCAGGATCTTCATCTTGGGGGCGCTCTGTCTGGGAAACTCGACATGTATTTTTGACTGATGCTTGTAGATCACCAGCTCGCCGATCAGGGAGGATACTACGTCGCAGCGGAGGTCCGATCCGGCCAGAAGCTCCCAGCGGTGGGGGCTGGCCCGGAGGTCTGCGACGCCGGGGACCCCGCCGCCTCTGATGACCCCCTTGACTTCTGGGACCTTGGCGACGATCTCGGCGGCGGCATCTTTTGTCAGGCCCTCGCCGACGATTATGAGTTCATCTGGGCCGAGCCTCGGCGGGTAGGCCAGGGGGAACCCCACCTCCACCAGGGGCCAGCCGATTGATCGAAGGGGGTCGGATCTGCTTCGGAGATGGTGGTCGACGAGGATCTCCATCGCCTCGATCATCACCAGGTCCAGCGGAGCTTTGCCGCAGCCGGAACACCGTTTCCGGCCCCCTTTTATCGCGGCTTGTTCGGAAAAGCTCACGGCCTTATCGAGGGCGGGCTCTGCCGGGCACTTGGGGCAGGCCATGTAAAGCGCATCCAGGCGGGCCAAAACCTCTTCTGCGGGCCTGATTTTATCGCCCTTTAGGGGTTGCGGGACCATGAAATGACTTAGAAAGGGGTCCCTATTTCAGCCTTTCCGGGCGCGTTTAAGGGTCGTTCGGGGACCATTTCGTAGAAAGATTTGTAAACGAAAAAGTCGCTGCCAATGGGGAGGAGGTTTTGAAGATGGCACAAAGAGGGATTAGGGAATACGACGCCAAGAAGATGCTGGCAGAGCGCCTTCCCGATTACGTTGATGATTTCGATTATGATGGTCAGATCGTCCTTGTCACCCCAGAAACCGACCTGGAGGTGGTGGCGGTCGAAAACCCCTGGGTCAAGAAGAAAAGGCTGGTGGTCAAACCAGACCAGCTCTTCGGCAAAAGGGGCGCCTACGGCCTGATCCTTCTCGACGCCACCTGGGACGAGGCAAAGGGGTACATCGAGGAGAAGATGGGAAAAGAGACCCTGGTGGGCACCATCGTCGGACCTTTGACTCACTTTCTCATGGAGCCCTTCGTCCCCCACGATCGGGATGAGGAGCTATACGTGGCGATAAAGTCCGACTACGGCGGGGACGTCATCTACTTCTCCCCCAAGGGAGGCGTGAACATTGAGGCGAACTGGGACCAGGTCACAGAGATCCCCGTCCCCATCCTGGCGAAGGTCGAGGACATCGACCTGGAGTCCAAGCTTCCTGCGAAATTGGGCGAGAGGCGAAAGCCGATCGCAGACTTCATCAGGGGCCTCTACCAGCTCTATCAAGACCTGGGCTTCGCATACCTCGAGATCAATCCCTTCGTCTTCCACCAGGGTAAGATTATCCCCCTGGACCTGGTGGCCCGGCTCGACGACGCCGAGGCCTTCTGGCAGAGGAAGAGCTGGAAGGGCCTGGAGTTTCCCGAGCCCTTCGGAAGGGCCCTCACCGAGGAGGAGGCTCACATCAAGGAGATCGACTCTCGGACGGGAGCCTCCCTGAAGCTCACGATCCTGAACCCGGAGGGGAGGGTCTGGACGATGGTCGCCGGCGGCGGTGCCAGCGTCATCTACGCAGACACCATATGCGACCTGGGCTTTGCCGGAGAGCTCGCCAACTACGGCGAGTACAGCGGCGACCCGTCCACCGAGGACACCTACGAGTACACCAAGACGATCCTGGACCTGATGACAAGAGAAAAGGACCCCCAGGGAAGGACGAAGTACCTTCTCATAGGCGGTGGGATCGCCAACTTCACCGACGTCGCCAAGACCTTCAAGGGTGTGGTGATGGCCCTCGAAGATTACCGGGAACGGCTCCGCAACACGGGCGTCGAGATATTCGTCCGGAGGGGCGGGCCCAATTACGAGGAGGGGCTGCGGATCATGCGCCAGCTCGGTGAGAGGCTGGGGGTTCCGATCCATGTCTACGGCCCCGAGACCCACATGACGAGGATCGTCTCGATGGCCCTGGGAGGGGAAAAGTGATGACGATGAAGAGCTACCAGCTATTTGACAGGAACACCCGCGCCTTCGTCTACGGCTACCAGACGAACGCGATCCAGAGGATGCTGGACTTCGACTACCTCTGCAAGAGGTCGGTCCCGAGCGTCGCCGCCATCATCAACCCGAACCGCGCCGGGATCCACAAGGTCTTCTGGGGGACCGAGGAGATCCTCCTCCCCATGTACACCACCATCCCCGAGGCGGCGGCGGACCATCCCTCGGTGGAGATCGTCGTCAACTTCGCCTCCTTCAGGTCCGCCTTCGACACCACCATGGAGGCCCTCGCCCATCCCAGCATAAAGACGGTGGCGATCATCGCCGAGGGCGTTCCCGAGAGGATGTCGAGGATTATGGCCGCCACCGCCAGGAAGATGAAGAAGACGATCATCGGCCCCGCCACCGTCGGGGGGCTCGCTGCCGGAGCCTTTCGGATCGGAAATACCGCCGGGACGATCGAGAATATCATCGAGTCGAAGCTATACCGGCCGGGCTGCGTCGGCTTCGTCTCCAAATCCGGAGGGATGCTGAACGAGGCCTTCAACATCATCGCGAGAAACTCGAGCGGCGTCGTCGAGGGGATCGCCATCGGAGGAGATCGGTACCCTGGAAGCAACCTCATGGACCACATCCTCCGGTTTGAGGCGAATCCCGAGGTCGCCATCATCGCCTGCCTTGGCGAGGTGGGGGGGACTGACGAGTATATGATCGTCGAGGCCCTGAAGGAGGGGAGGATCACAAAGCCCCTGGTGATCTGGGTTACGGGCACCTGCTCCAAGGTCCTCCCAGGAAGCGTCCAATTCGGCCACGCCGGAGCCAAGGCCCAGACGGACCTGGAGACCGCAGACGCCAAGAACAGGGCGTTAAAAGAGGCAGGAGCCGTCGTCCCCGACTCCTTCGACAGCTACGGCGACAAGATAAGGGAGGTCTATGAGGGGCTGAAGGCCGAGGGGAAGGTCGAGGTGGCCGTGGAGCCAAAGATCCCCAAGATCCCCATGGACTATGCCAAGGCCAGCTCGGAGGGAATCGTCCGGAAGGCGACAAACCTCATCTGCACCATATCCGACGACCGGGGCGAGGAGGTTCTCTACGCCGGAAAGCCCCTGAGCCGGGTCATGGACGATCGGATGGGAATCGGCGGCGTCATAGGCCTTCTCTGGTTCAAAAAGGAGATCCCTCCCTGGGCCGCGGAATTCATAGAGCTCGTCCTCCAGATAGTGGCGGATCACGGCCCCGCCGTCTCGGCGGCCCACAACGCCATCGTCGCCTCCTGCGCCGGAAAAGACCTCATATCAGCACTCTCCAGCGGGTTACTCACCATCGGGCCGAGGTTCGGCGGGGCGATAGACGACGCCGCCCGGGAGTTCAAGAGGGCTCGCGACTCGGGTCTATCCCCAGAGCAGTTTGTAAAAGAGATGAAGTCGGCGGGGATCAACATCCCCGGGATCGGCCACAGGATCAAAAGCGTCAAAAACCCCGACAAGAGAGTCGAGCTTCTCATCGGCTACGCGAGGGAGAACTTCGCTCGTACCGACCTTCTCGACTACGCCCTATCGGTCCAGGAGATCACCACCGCCAAGAAGGGAAACCTTATCCTGAACGTCGACGGCTGCATAGGAATCCTCTTCTTGGACCTGATGAGCTCCTGCGACGTCTTCGACGAGAGGGATATCGACGACGTCATCAAGTACGGCTATCTGAACGGCCTCTTCGCCCTGGGGAGGAGCATAGGGATCATCGGCCACATCCTGGACCAAAAGAGGCTCGAGTCGAGGCTCTACCGCCACCCCCAGGATGACATCGCCTACATGCTTCCGAATTTCGAGTGAGGCGAGTTCTTATGTGAACGGCGGTCGGCCCCAACTCCCCTCGGCCGGCCCCTCTTTTATGGAGAGGTTGACTTTGGCTACCATCAGCGAGAAGATATTCAGTCGAGCCTCGGGCCACCGGGCCGAGGCGGGAGAGATCGTCGAGGCGGAGGTGGACTATGCCATGTCCCACGACGGGACGAGCGTCCTCGCCATCAAGGCCTTTCGAGAGATGGGGTCGGTGCAGGTCTGGGACCCTGAACGGATCGTCGTCCCCTTCGACCACATCGTCCCCGCGAACAACAGCACCGCCGCCGACCTCCAGAGAGAGGTTCGGCTCTGGGCAACAGATCAGGGGATAGCCCACTTTTACGAGGGAGGGCGCGGGATCTGCCACCAGGTCTTCCCGGAGGAGGGGTTTGCGCTGCCCGGAACCCTCCTGGTGGGGGCCGACTCCCACTCCTGCACCTATGGGGCCGTCGGGGCCTTCGGAACCGGGGTCGGGGCCACGGACATGGCGGAGATCTACTCTCGGGGGCGGCTCTGGTTCAAGGTGCCTGAGACGATGGGGGTCAGAGTATCGGGAAAGCTCGGACGAAGGGTCCTCGCCAAAGACCTCACCCTGATGCTCGTAGGGGCGATCGGGGCAGACGGCGCCACCTACAAGGCCATCGAGTACGTCGGCGAGACGATCGAAGGACTATCCATGGCGGGGAGGATGACCCTCTGCAACATGGGGGTCGAGATGGGGGCGAAGGCCGCCATCGTCCCTCCGGACGGGATCACCGAGGAGTTCCTCGTAGGCAGGGCGCGGGGGCCCTACCAGCCGGTCATCTCAGACCCCGGCTCTCGCGACTCGGAGGTGGAGTTTGACGTCTCCGACCTGGAGCCGCAGGTGGCGGCCCCCTTCAGGGTCGATAACGTCCGGCCCGTCTCAGAGCTTGCAGGGACCGAGGTGGATCAGGTCTTCATCGGGACCTGCACCAACGGCCGATACGAAGACCTGGAGGTCGCAGCCGAGATCTTGAAGGGAAAAGAGGTCAAGGTGAGGACCCTGGTCATCCCGGCATCAAAGGAGGTTCTCCTCGGGGCTCTGTCGTCGGGGATCATCGAGATCCTGGTCAGGGCCGGAGCGATGATCGGACCTCCGGGGTGCGGCCCCTGCCTCGGCGCCCACATGGGGGTCATCGGAGAGGGGGAGGTATGCCTCTCCACCGCCAACAGGAACTTCCCGGGGAGGATGGGGAAGGGCGGCCTCGTCTACTTGGCGTCCCCCGCCACGGCCGCAGCGACGGCCATCTTCGGCGAGATCACCGACCCCAGGGAGGCCTGAGGGCTTGGGCCGGAAGAATGGGGGGAGAGAGAGAGAAAAATCCAGAGGCAAAGTTCAGAGCCCGGGGGAACGAGGGCATCTCAGGTTCGACCTCCACATCCATTCGAGCTGCTCCGATGGGAGGGACGGGGTCGAGGCGATCCTGGAGGCGGCCATCGAGAAGGATCTCGACGGGATCGCCATCACCGACCACGACACCCTGGAGGGGACCTTTCAGGCAGAGGCGATCGTTCGAGATAAAAAAATCGACCTTTTGGTGATCCCAGGCGTCGAGGTCTCCACCTCTGACGGCCACCTCCTGGCCCTGGGGATGAGGGAGCTTCCGCCCAAGGGGCGAAGCCCTGAGGAGACGATCGAGTTCGTCCACCATCGGGGTGGGATCGCCATCGTCTCCCACCCCTACCACCTCTTCAGGCACGCCATGTTCCGGATACCCCCTTGCGACGCCGTCGAGGTCTATAACTCCAAGTACATCTTCGGGATCGCCAACTGGTGGGCGAAAAAGAGGGCAGAGAGTCTTGGCCTTCCCATGGTGGCGGGAAGCGACGCTCACATGGCGAAGACTGTGGGCCTCGGGGTCACCATCGTCGAGGCGGAGGGCGATAGAAAGAAAGGATGCGACGTCCCCGCAATCCTCGATGCGATCCGGGCCGGACGGGTCGAAATAGACGGCAAGAAGACCTCGCCCTCGGTCTTCGTCGGCCAGATGGTCCGCTGGGTGAAAAGACGCCTCCTTCGAAGGCCGAACGATAGAACGAACGGAGATTGACTAATTTGCTGTGTACGAATTGTTTGAATGTAAGATGAGCCCTGACGGTTCGTCGAGAAAAGACATTAAAGGATAAGATCGAAAGTAAAAATTGACCGGAACGGTTCCGGTCGTCTTTTTTGGAAATATATGAGAATAAGGACTTACTGCGTCTTCTCCACTTTTTCTGCTTTTGGACCTCTGTCGCCAGCTACCACTTCAAAGCTGACCTTATCTCCCTCATCTATGGAAACTCCCGGCATCAAACCACTTGAATGAACAAAATAGTCAGTCCCGTCGTCTCCAGCTATAAAGCCGAAATGCTTCGTTCTGTTAAAGAACTTCACTGTGCCAGTAACCATTTTAATTCCTCGTTATCCTGACTAGAGGCATACGACTATTTAAATGTGCTCCTTTGGGTCGGCAGCAATTCATACAATATCAGGAATGAGAACCGATTCTAAGGTTAAAATATTTTGCTTTAGTTTTTATATGGGCCCCTCGACCCCGAGAGGCACTTCTCGTCACGAGCAGCTCCTCCTTGAGCTGATGCGAATCGGTCTTGAGGGCGGGAGATTCGGTGAAGACGGCCAGAGCATTGCTCTGCTATCTACAGCGGTCCGGTAAGGTGGTCAGGTGGTGGTGGAGGAAGCACCGCTGCCCACCTGCCCTTATATCGCCTCCCCAGAAACCACGCCCTCCCAGCCTCCGGGAGGGGCGTCGATGAGGATCTCACCATATTTGGGCAGATCCCAACCTGAGCCGGCGGCTTCACCGGCCCCTCCAGTCACTTTCGAGACGGAACCGGCGGCAGAGGGCGATGAGCCTTCCGCCGCCGACCTCACCTCCACGTCGTCGAACTCCACCCCCTCCTGGGCGTAGCTGAAGAGGCCGACTGCTCCGCTCTCTATCTCGCCGTCTCGGACCTCGCCCCAGAGGGCGCCGTCTATGTAGATGCGGATGACATCGTCGTCCAGAGATGCTTCCAGGGTGTACCATCTTCCCGGATCGTATCTGGCGGCCTCGCCGCGCTCGCTCTTGAGGACCGTCTGGACTCCATCTTTTATCCTGTCCAACCTTCGGAGGGGGCCGGTGCTGCTCTCGTCGCCCACCCAGAGAAATCGATAATGGTTGGACGGATCCTCGTATCTGAAGAGGAGACCAATGCCGTCGTTGTCGACCGGCCTCACCTTTGCCTGGAGGTCGTAGTCTCTCCAGGTCGGGCCACCGGCGGTGACGTAGGTTCCGAGGTAACTCCCCTCAGCCCCCTCCGACCCGCTGAAGTCGTTGCTGTTCTGCCGCAAAACACCATCCTGGGCTGAGCCCGTCCAGCTGCCTAAAAGCCCGCCTACGGTCCAGCCAGCCATATCGCCGTCGTCGAAGTCGTCGGTGAAGGGGAGACCTTCGGATTCGATCCCCGACCCGTCCCCAGAGCCGCTCGAGGGGAGGCCGTAGACCCAGGCGATCCCCTCTCCCCCCGTCTCTGCGTTCTGCGACCAGGTGGTGGGATCCGAGTCGAGGATAGTGTACTCGCCGGGGGGAAGGGTCAGGTTCGGCCGGGTCGTCCAGTAGGCGTCGGGAACTCCTCCGGACCCGGGCAAACTCGAGGCGGGCCACATGCCCAGGACCATCCCCTTCTCATCCTGGAGGCCGATCATCCCGGGATTCTTGCCCTGGCCATAATTCCAGTGGTAGGTCTTGATCTCGGTGATCGTCCACTTCCGGTCGATGGTGAAGCCGGTGGGGCTGGTGGGTCCGTTATCAACGGCCCAGAGAGAGGTCCGCTCGAAGATCAGCTCCTGCTCCGCCGTCGGGAAGGCTACGGTCCCGTCTTTGACTCCGCTTTCGGTTCCGTCTTCATCTCCTTCTCCAACAGCTGTCTCATCGCTCCCACCTTCCGCCCCCAGGTCGAGGACTCCCGAAAGGCTAGGCTCTATCGTCGACGCTCCCGATTTCAGCTCCTCAACCTCGGCCCCGGCGGTGATCTTGCCGGTGAGCTTTCTGCCCGATCCTATGGAGACGTTCGTGAAGGAGATGACCTTCGCCGAGGAATCGCCCTCGGGGCTTATGACGTCAAGGTTCACCATACCGGTCCCTGTCCCAGAGATCTCAAGGCTGTACTCGAGGTCCATCGGAAGGAGGTAGATCTCCACCTCCCCCGACGATAGGACCTCCGCCCCGGGGATCTCGTTTACGACCCTTCCTTCGACGGTCCCCACCCTCCGCCCCGCAGGGTCGGTGAAGAGGGCGTCGGCGGGACATCGGGTGGCAGTCGCGAACCACCCCTCCTTCTTGAGGGTCTCGATCCAACCCTTCACCATCTCCTTCATACCTGGGAGGGTGGCGTTCGCCTCCTCCAGGGGGATCGTCCTGAAGACCGGGTTTGCCGCGATCTTGGAGGGAATCCTCGATCCGTAAGATTGATTGCCGCTCTGAACAGAATAGTAGAGGAAGCCGTCGAGCCAGAGGAGGGCTACAGGCATCGGTTTCTTAAAACTCTCTAGATCCTGCATGAGGGTGTTGGAGTCGTATATGTAGACCTGCTTGTAGTCCTCGCCCTCCACCTCCACCAGTTTGTAGGCGAGGACGGCGTGGCCCCAGGTGCTGTTATTTTTCCTGCCTCGGAAGCTGATTAAGAGGGGCAAGCGATCCTCTTTCAGCGAGCGCTTCACGGATGCGTAAGTTTTGCTCTGGCTCTCGCTGCTGCTCGAGCCATACCCCCGATCGAAGTACTGGCCTGCGTCAGAAAGGAGGGATCTCATCACTGGGACCATCTGAGCCCGGTGATAGACGTCTATGTTCTGGCGCGCCTCCTCAAAAGACATCTCGCTGGTCTTCTTCGTTGCGGGCCGCAAGGATGGGTCGGTGAAGTAGAGGGCCGATGTGGCGGCCATCCCGTAGCAGTGGCCTCCAGCCCCCAACTGATAGCTCTCGTTGAAGTAGCTCCAGAGGCGTGTGTAGGTCGTAGGGAAGAAGAGGCGGAGCCATAGCTCCTTCTCCAGGGAGGGGGGGACTCCCGCCGCAACCGTGGCGATCAGCTCCTCGGCCAGCTCCTCGGTTTTGCTCTCGTTGAAGTTGTAGTTTCTGAAGTGATAGGCATCGTCGATGGCGCTATAGGCCCGCTCCCCGTTGTGAGCGTAGTAGACGTTGACGGTTATGGAGATGAAGTCGTCGTCGGGGTCGACATCGACGGCCCCCGGAACGAAGGCCTGGGCTCCCAAAGTCGCCCCTTCCACGTTCTCTCCCCCTAGATCCCAATAGATCGAAACGGCCCGTCCGTCTCCCGGCGGGACGCTCCCCACCAGGACGGGGTCGCCGAGCTCCGAATATTCTGCCTCGCCGGGCATCTGGAGGTAGAACTGAATGTAGACGTTCTCGGCCACCTCATCTCCGGCGTTGAAGACCTGGGCCTGGACCGCCTGCTTGTCGGCGGCGGTCTCCGAAAGGGGCCTGTAGTTGTCGGTACCGATGAAGTATCCGTTATAAACGTAGCCCATTATGAGGCTCAGATCCTCCCTCATCCTCAGGTTCACCTGGACCGCAGGCTTCGTCTTCGAGACCTTATCCAGCCAGAGGGAGGCCATCTTCCTGTCGTTCTCATCCCAGTTGCCGAAGATGGTGCATCCGATGTTTCTGTACCAGATGTAGGGGCCGGCGCAGCTCCCCTCTTCGCCGAACCTGCTGTCTGTGGGAGCGATGACATTCGAGACGTGCTCGAAACCCTCCGGAGGAGGAAGATCGCCATAGACGTCCACGATGGTGTTTTCCCAGACGGCCCGAGCCTGATCCGCGGTCTCGTAGACGTAGACAGAGAGGAGGAGGTTTCCGCCGATGCAGTCGTAAACCCCCTCGGGGTCAGGCTGGCATATGTTCTCGTTGGCCTCGAAATAGGCGAACCTCTCGACGTCGGCCCTGCCGCCCTTCATGACCGCCGTCTCGGCGGCCCGGGCGTAGGCGAGGATATCGCCCGCGACGTGCAGGCCGGCGGGCAGATCGGAGTCCAGGAGGACGTAGTCGGCCGGATTTATCTCGTTGATCCAATCAGGGACTTTCGGCTCTTCCTCCGCCATCCCAGGAACGAGAGCCTGGGCCATAAGAGCCGCAACTAAAAATAAGAGCGATGCGGCCCGGACAGTATTCCACGCTTTATCCATGTGCTCGAACGTACCTCTCCCTCCGGTCCACTGATCCATCTTTTTTCCATTGTATCCGTCGGAGCTTATGGAGATCTCCTGGGTTCCATTTTATTTCAGGCTTCTTCTCAACCATCACCGGGCCGAACCTTCATTAAGCTTCAAGATCGGTTATTGACCGGAAGGAGACGAGCTGGAGGAGGAAGATGAGAGGCAATCCTGAATGGCTGTACGACGAGGGAAAGCAGATCGGGACCGACTACGAGGACTTCTCCGAGATCAGGGCCTACGATCGGAGGATGGCGAAGATCAGGGACGTCGGAAAAGAGCTTCAGGAGGTCCTGGACCTTTTGGACCTGGCCCCGAAGGCGTCGGTTCTGGAGATCGGGACTGGGACCGGCGAGTTTCCCATCGCAGCTGTGGAAAGGTGTTCTAAGGTGATCGCTGCCGACGTCTCCCTTCCTATGCTCGGGTACGCGAGAGAGAAGGCGAAAGAGAGGCTGCGGGAGGAGGGGCGGGAGGGGGACCTCGAGAGGATCGAGTTTGTGAGGGGCGGCTTTCTCACCTACGAGCACTCGAGCGAGCCCCTCGACGCCGTCGTAACTCAGTTCGTCCTCCACCACCTCCCCGACTTCTGGAAGCAGGTGGCGCTTTTGAGGATAGCTGGGATGCTGAAAGAGAGGGGACGGCTCTACATCAGGGACGTCGTCTACTCCTTCAATGTGGCCGATTATGAGGGGTTCTTCGACCGGTACCTATCGCGGATGGCGGAGATCGGAGGCGAGGGGACGCCTCAGGATATCCTGGTCCACATCAGAGACGAGCACTCCACCATCGGCTGGATATTGGAGGGGATGATCGAAAGGGCAGGCTTTGAGATAGAGAGGGCCGAGTATCGGGCGGGGTTCATAGCGACCTACCTCTGCGTCAAAAAAAGTTGATGCTGACAAAGTTTGATTTATTGCCGCAAAATACCTGAGCTCGAACCATCGCCGCAACATCTTAGTATTTTCAGCGGCCTTCTTTGGGTGGAGGATTTTATCATGATCGAAGAGAACCGGGACGCCCGGACCTGGGCGACTCTCTGCCATCTGAGCGCTCTATTGATGCTTTTGGGGGTGCCCCTGGGCAACGTCCTGGGGCCCCTGGTGGTCTGGCTCGTCAAGAGAAACGAGCACCCCTTCGTCGACGACCAGGGAAAAGAGGCCCTCAACTTCCAGCTCTCCATCACCCTCTATTGGGTCATCGCGGGAATCCTGATATTCTTCTCGGTGGGGTCGATCGCCTTCTTCTGGCCCGCCGTCCACCACAGGATGTTTGACTTCGGAAACCCGATGACCATGCCCTTCGTCATGCTCTTCGGCCTCTTATTGATCTTCGGTCTCCTTATCCTGGAAGTGATCCTATCGATCGTCGCGGCCGTCAAGACCAGCAACGGTGAAGCTTATCGCTACCCTCTGACCTTGAGGGCCATCAAATAGCCGATCTCGGGACCAACGGGGCAATGGGGAGATGAAGGTGGAGATGACGGAGAAAGAGACCTTCGGGGCGATAAGAAGAAGCGTCGAAAAAGAGCCCTACGCCCGGAGCCTCGGGATCAGGCTCGAAGAGCTGAGGCTGGGATGGGCCGTGGCCGAGATGGAATTTTCAGGCGATATGAAGGACCTCTTGGGGACGGCCCATGGGGGAGCCCTCTTCTCCCTCATCGACGAGGCCTTCGGCGCCGCCGCCAACTCCTGGGGGACTGTCGCCGTCGCCTTGAACGTCAACGTCGTCTACGTTCGCTCTCCCTCCCCCGGCGAGACCCTCCGGGCGGAGGCAGAGGAGGTCCATAGGTCCGAGACGGCCTCCACCTGCGAGATCCGGGTATTGGGCGAGGACGGCAGGCTGATCGCAACGGCTCAGGCGACGGGCTATCGAAAAAAAGAGAGGCTTCCTTTTAGGATTTGAGGGGATAGATATCAGTCGATCCCCTCAAAGCACATCTCCACATGCTCTTCGGCCGGGGGCTTCGTTGCAAGGCTAACGGCCACCGTCACCACGAAGGCCAAAGGCAGCGCCACCACGATCGGATCGACGACGGGCCAGGGCATCGATGTTATGAGGACGTCCCGGCCCAAGATCATCTTAGCGATACCCAGGGGCGCAGCCTCTTTCTGGTGGACGAATACGAGCATAAAGAGGCTGGCGAAGGTCCCGGCGACCATGCCGGCGATGGCCCCGGCCTTCGTCGCCCGCCTCCAGAAGAGGGCGCAGGCGTACATGGGGAGGAAGGCCGCAGCGCAGAGGCCGAAGAAGATCGCCGTTCCAGGGGCGATGATGCTCGGCGGGAGGACGTATCCCAGGATCACGGCCACCACCACTGCGATGACGATCCCGATCCGGGTTATCGGGATCGATCGGCCCCCCCTCACCCCTGTCAGGGTCTCGTAGACGTCCCGGCCGATGGCCGTCCCCTGGGCGTGGAACTGAGAGCTCAAAGTCGACATCGCCGCTGCGAGGAGGGTGAGCATGAATATGTAGACGAACCACTCGGGCATGGCGGCGTTAATGTACACCGGAATTATGCTGTCGGAGTTCCCCGAGGCGGCGGCTATGGCGATGATCCCATCGTGCTGGGCGAAGTAGACGTTGGAGAGGGCCCCCACCACGAAGGCGACCCCCGTCATCATCAGGATGAAGACCCCGCCGATGAGTACAGCCCTGTTCAACTCCCGGCTCGACTTCACCGTCATGAACCTGACTACGAGCTGGGGCATCGCTAAAACCCCTATCCCGACCCCCAAAACCAGAGTCGAAACGAGGGTCCACCACCAGGCCGACCCCGAGGCTGGCATGGCGGTCCAGCCCAGATGGCCCATGGAGGCGAGGTTTGCGGGGACGAGGTTTGCCATCTCCGTCAGGGCCCTGTGGGCCTGGACAACCCCCCCGAGGTGGCTGTAGGTCATCACCAGTAGGAAGGCCATCCCGACGAACATTATCGTCGCCTGCATAGCGTCGGTGTACATCACCCCCTTCAGGCCGCCCAGGACGACGTAGGCCGCGATGATAATGGAGAATATCATCAGGGCGAGGTCGAAGTTTATCGCGAGGGTCGTCTCGATGAACCTTCCAGCCCCGATCAGGACGACAGAGGCGTACATCGGCATCCCAAAAAATATAACAAGGCCGCCGAAGTACTGAATGAACCTGCTATCAAACCTCCGGGCCAGAAGCTCGGGAAAGGTCATGGCCGAGAGGTTGTGGCCCATCCTTCTGGTCCTCTTCCCGAAGACGACGAAGGCGATGAATATCCCGACGAAGATGTTAAGAAATGTGAGCCAGAGAAGCCCCATACCGAAGAGGCCCGCGGTCCCACCGAACCCGACGATGGCAGAGGTGCTGATGAAGGTGGCGCCGTAGCTCATGGCCATGACGTAGGGGTGGATCGTTCTCCCGGCCACCATGTAGTCTGCGGAGTCGCGGGTCTCCCTCCAGCCCCGATACCCCAGATACCCGATGGCCAGGATGTAGACCAGAACGATTATGTTGAGCAGCAATATGTCCATTGCGATCACAGCCCCAGCTCTTTATCCTCCATCTGAGCTTCTCCCTTCTCCCAAGAGACTTCCTCACGAATTTCATTTGCCTCCTTTTCTCCGCCCTTGTTCCACTTGACGAGGCCATAGGCCACGCACAGAAGAGTGCTCAGAACGGAGAGGAGGTATACGCCGATAATCCACGGATCATTAATGCCCAACATTGTTTCACCAATCTCAAAATTTTTAGATTATCCTATATCATGTGGTAGCATGGTTCATTATATCACGTTATTAAAGATAACGATCGAAAATTATGATAACGATCGGATATCGCGATATTTCAGAGAAACTAACAAAAAAAGATGATTGCTGATCTTGGGGCTGTTGTAAACCAGCCAGGAAGTCCGGGGTTGTTCTGCTTAATCAAGGCAGGAAATATCCCAGGACTAACGGTATATAGAATATTTATCAGAAATGTCTCTATATATTTAATTTGGATAAGTGGCTTATAGTATGTATTAATCGAAAACTATCATGGATTCCCCGAAGAAGAGAAAACCTATCAACCGCCGGATTCGAGAGCAGATCATCGAGTATTCTCTCTTCTTCACCGCCATCACCTCGATCTTGGTGATGGTCCTGATCTTCTTCTTTCTTATTCGCGAGAGCCTTGCAGCCTTCTCGGTGGTGGGGGTCTCAAGCCTCCTCTTCGGCATGAAATGGCACTCTGCCGGAAACACCTTCGGCATGGCCCCCATAATCGTGGGCTCCATCATGGTCACCCTCCTGGCCCTGGTCATAAACATCTTCGTGGGAGTTCCCCTGGCCATCTACCTCTCGGAGCTGGCAGGGCCCAGGGGCCGTTCGATCTTGAAGCCGGCCATAGAGCTATTGGCCGGGGTTCCCTCCATCGTCTACGGCTTTCTCGGAGTTCTGATCCTGGTCGCCTACCTGGAAAAGAGCTTCGATATGCTGACGGGAAGGTCGATCCTGGCGGGGGCGATCCTCCTGGGGATCATGTTCATCCCAGCCCTCACGACGATCTGCGAGGACGCCCTCCGGGCCGTCCCCAAGGAGTTCAAGGAGGGGTCTCTCGCCCTCGGAGCCACCCACTGGCAGACGGTCCGGCGGGTCACCCTCCCCGCTGCCTCCTCGGGGATCATCGCAGCCGTCGTCCTCAACGTCGGAAACATCATCGGGGAGACGATGGCCGCCCTCCTGGTGGTGGGCAACGTAGCCCGGCTGCCGTCGCCCATCTTCGACATCTTCGACCCGAGCGCCATCTTCACCTCGGTGATCGCCGGGGAGATGGGAGAGGTGCCCCACGGATCGATCCACTACCACGCCCTCTTCGCCGTCGGTTTCGTCCTCTTGGCGATCGTCACAGTCCTCAACATCTCGGCGGACCTGGTCAGGGATGCGATTCAAAAGAAGTTCGGGAGATACTGATCATCCCCTTCCAGCGATCCCCTCATCATTCTTCGGCCTCGACCGAGGCACACCAGGTATATAGTTGTACCGGCTCTATATAGAGAATATAGATAAGTGCTTTAAGCGATGAAAGAACGCTCAGATGATGATATGGATCCTCCTGCCGAACGTGGTGTCCGCCCCCCTCCTCGATACGGCGACCGTTTCGTGGAGATGTTCCTGTTTTTTGCCGCCATCGCCTCAATTTTGGTGATGCTTCTCATCTTCTACTTCCTCACCTACGAGAGCGTTCTCGCCTTTCGTGAAGTGGGGATCCTCGATATGATTCTGGGGCAGAAGTGGCATCCGGCGGGGGAGATCTTCGGGATGCTGCCGATCATCGTCGGCTCTGTCCTGATAACCTTCATCGCCCTATTCATAAACATCCTGGTGGGGATACCCCTGGCGATATACCTCTCCGAGCTGGCGGGTCCCTGGTCCCGAGAATTGTTGAAGCCGGCCATAGAGCTATTGGCCGGGGTTCCCTCCATCGTCTACGGCTTTCTCGGGGTTCTGGTCCTGGTGGTCTACCTCGAGAAGAGCTTCGATATGCTGACGGGAAGGTCGATCCTGGCGGGGGCGATCCTCCTGGGGATCATGTTCATCCCCGCCCTTACGACGATCTGCGAGGACGCCCTCCGAGCCGTCCCCAAGGAGTTCAAGGAGGGATCTCTCGCCCTCGGAGCCACCCACTGGCAGACAGTCCGGCGGGTCACCCTTCCCGCCGCCTCATCGGGAATAATCGCCGCAGTGATCCTGAACGTTGGCAGGATCATCGGGGAGACGATGGCCGCCCTCCTGGTGGTGGGCAACGTAGCTCGGCTGCCGTCGCCCATCTTCGACGCCTTCGACAGGGGCGCCATCTTCACCTCGGTCATCGCCGGGGAGATGGGGGAGGTGGCCCACGGATCGATCCACTACCACGCCCTCTTCGCCGTCGGCTTCGTCCTCTTGGTGATCGTCACCGTCCTCAACATCTCGGCGGACCTGGTCAGGGATGCGATTCAGAAGAAGTTCGGAGGATATTGATATGAAGAAGATCAAGCCGGCACCCCTGGCATCCATCGTCGTCGCTCTCTTTCTGCTCATCTCTTCTCTGTACTACCTGATAATCCAGATCGAAGAGATCTCCTTGCTGCCGTTCTGGGTGGGGGGACTCGTGGCATGCCTCGTCCTATTATCCGGCTCTGCCCTCGCCCTTCATCGAGACGCTGATGGGACCCACATCACCTGGACCAGGGGGAGGTTTCTGCCTCTGGCGGCGGATCTGATCTACCTTCTGGCGGTGTTTCTCCTGATCTTCTATGGCTGGATAGGTCCCGACCTGGAGATCCAGCTTCTTGGGCTGAGCGCTACCTTCACCTACGATCTGGTCCTTCCCTTTCTGATCCTTCTCGCGAGCTTTCTTGTAATTAAGGACTCCATCAACCTCCTCTACGGCTACAGCACCAGGGGAAGGGAAGTTCTGGTATTCTCGATGGTCCGGCTCAGTGCGGTCTTCACCCTTCTGCTCTTGGGCGGCATAATCTCGGTGATCCTATTCCGGGGGATCGGAGCCATCAGCTGGGAGTTTCTCACCCAGCCCCACTTCCGGCTCGGCCAGCAAGGTGGGATCAGCACCTGCATCGAGGGGACCTTCTGGCTAGTGATGGGGGCGATGCTGATCTCAGCTCCCCTGGGGATCGGAGCTGCCATCTACCTCAACGAGTACTCCAAGCATACAGGTCTGAAGCGCATAGTGACCATAGCCGTCGGCTGTCTCAATGGAGTGCCGTCGGTCGTCTACGGCCTCTTCGGCCTCGCCTTCCTGGTGGCTACCTTCGGCCTGTCGCTCCTCGCAGGGTCGATAATCCTGGGGCTTATGAACCTGCCCACCATCATCCTCACCAGCCAGGAAGCGCTCAAGAGCGTTCCAAACTCGCTGCGGGAGGGGAGCGTCGCCCTCGGAGCCACCAGGTGGCAGACGATCAGGAAGGTGGTGATCCCATCGGCCCTTCCGGGAGTCCTCACAGGTTTGATCATCGGGGTGGCGAGAGCTGCCGGAGAGACGGCACCCATCATGTGGACCGCTGTCACCTTCTCCGCAACCCCAGTTCACATGTTCTACGGCGTCGTCCCCGACGTGACCCAGCCAGTAAACAACCTCTGTTACCACCTCCTCAACCTGATCTACTTCCTCGGGGCCTGGGACGTCGAGCAGAACGCATGGGGGACCGCCCTGGTCCTTTTGGCCCTGGTCCTATCCATCAACATGGTGGCGATCCTGGTCAGAAACCACTACCGAAAGAAGATATCATGGTGAGGTCGACCCCACAACTTTTATCATTTCAGGGACATAAGGGTCCATCATGAGACCGATCTCTCCCGACGAGATGAGAGCCATTGACACAAATTGCACATATTTTGGTCTGCTTCCCCTTCAGCTGATGGAGAACGCTGGGTCTGCCCTCGCTCAGGAGGCGAAAAAGAGGACGCGGGGAAAGAAGATAGCCGTGGTTGCCGGAAGGGGGAACAACGGCGGAGACGCCTTTGTGGCCGCCCGCCACCTAGCCGACTTCGAGGTGACAGTATTTCTCCTAGGAAGGTCGAGAGATATCTCCACTGATGAGGCGAGGCGGAATTGGGAGATTCTTGAGCGGCTCGGCTTAGACCTCCGGGAGGTTCGGAATTCGAGGGACCTGGAGTCACTTTCCCAGTACGACCTGATCCTGGACGCCATCTTCGGGACGGGCATTCGCGGCGCGGTCGGGAGTCTGGAGGCAGAGGCGATAGATGCCATCAACTCCTCGAGAAAGAGCGTCGTCTCTGTGGACGTCCCCAGCGGCCTGGGCACCGATAAGGTCGTCGATCCCGAGGTGACTGTCACCTTCCACAGGCCGAAGGAGGGCATACCCGGCGAGGTGGTGGTGGCGGGGATCGGCATACCGCCCTCCGCCGAGTTTCTGGCGGGCCCCGGCGACCTGTCCCTGGTGACCAGGAGGGCCGCCGGGAGCCACAAAGGCCAGAACGGCCGGGTCCTGGTGATCGGGGGCGGGCCCTACAGCGGCGCACCCGCTCTATCGGCGATGGCCGCCCTCCGGGCCGGGGCGGACCTCGTCACCGTCGCTGCCCCTGCAAGCGTCTCTGACACCATCGCAGGATTCTCCCCCAACCTGATCGTTCGGGGGCTTTCAGAGGAACACCTATCCCCCGACGACCTCCCGGCCCTTCGAGACCTCGTGCCAAGACACGACGTCGTCGTCGTCGGCATGGGTCTGGGCCGCCATCCCGAGACCCAGGAAGCGCTGGCGAAGATCATCCCAGAGTGCGGCAGGGTCGTGATGGACGCCGACGCCCTCCTCCCCGGAATCCCCCTTAAGGGGATCATCACCCCCCACGAGAGCGAGTTTCGGCGGGTAAGCACCATCAAGGTGCCGCCGGGCCGGGTCCAGAACGAGACGTTGATGAGCTTCGCAAGGGACATGAACCTCACCATCCTCCTGAAGGGGAAGGTCGACCTGATCACCGATGGTCAGATCGTGCGGGGCAACGCCACCGGGAACGCCGGGATGACCGTTGGCGGGACCGGGGACGTCCTCGCCGGGATTACAGGAGCCTTCCGCTGCAAGGCCTCTTCCTTGCGGGCCGCCGTCGCCGCGGCCTTCGTCAACGGGACCGCTGGCGACCTCGCCTTCGAGAAGAAGGGGTACTCCCTCCTCGCCACAGACGTCATCGAGAATATACCCAGGGCCATGTGGTCGTGAGCCCCAGGGCAGAAGGCGGTGATACCTTGAGGAGAGATCCGGACCCAGATCGCCGGGTGGATCGGGGAGGGATGGTGGAGATCACCGAGAAGCCCTCCGTCGGGCGGAGGGCTGTCGCATCAGGCTTAATCCGCTTAGAAGAGTCCACTGTTGAGGCGATCAAAAACGGCGAGGTGGAAAAGGGGGATGTCCTCACCGTGGCGAGGGTGGCGGCGATCCAGGCGGTGAAGGAGACGCCAAGACAGATCCCCATGTGTCACCCGATACCGATCACAGGCGTCGAGGTGGCCTTCGAGCTTTTGCCCGACCGGATCAGGGCGACGGTCGCCGTCACCTCCGTCGGAAAGACCGGCGTCGAGATGGAGGCGCTCTCCGGGGTCTCGGCGGCGCTCCTCAACGTATGGGACATGGTCAAGTCCCGGGAGAAAGACGAGACAGGAAACTACCCGACGACGATGGTCGATGAGATCCGGGTGGTGGAGAAGAGGAAGGGGAAGGCTGGAGAATCGTTTTGTCCCGGATCGTCCTCCTCTTCGAACGGGGATCCCAATGGTGGGCATCGGCGGGCCAATGACGGAAGCTCTCGCAGGTGATATTAGAAATATAGATTATATGAAATAGATAATTATTTATAGAACCCATTCCAAAACATGACTCTGATCAGCCGTTGAAGTCCGCTTCCACTTCAGATCTATCTATTGTTTGATGGGCGAACGGGATGGACGAGATCAAGCCGGAGAACTAGAACAGGAGGATCGTTATGGTGAGAGTCGAGTTGCTTAAGGATGTAGAAGGTCTTGGTAAGAAGGGTGATCGAGTATCAGATGTGCCACCCGCACAGGCAGAAGAGCTGATAAAAGCGGGCAAGGCCAAAGATCTCGGAATTAAGAAGTAGCGCTCAAAGCCACAAGGAGTATTAGGTGGTTTTATTGACAAACATATTGAATATCCAGGGGATTGAACCGACGTATGCCGAGTCCCTCGCCACCGCCGGGATCAACTCAATCGAGAAGCTCCTCGAATCCGGCTCAAGCAAGAACGGTCGGACTGGGATCTCTCAAAGCACTGGGATCTCGGAGAAGCTCATATTGGAGTGGGTGAACCGGGCGGACCTCACCAGGGTGAAGGGCATAGGGGAGAAGTACTCAGATCTCTTGGAGGTGGCTGGAGTTGACACCGTGGTGGAACTCTCCAAGAGGGTTCCTGAGAACCTCCATGCAAAGATGGTGGAGGTGAACGAGGCCAATAAGCGTGTAACGAGGAATCCAACCCTCTCCGAGGTGAAATCTTGGATAGAACAGGCTAAGGAGCTTCCCAGGATGATCCAGTACTAAAAAGATTTTTTTACTCATTTTTAATATTGAATTCTCTCCAGCGCGATTATTTATCAATGGGATTACTGATGAATCCGAATGATATGATCTCGTGTATGTAATGATCCGCCTAAATCTGAGGGATTAAGATCAAACCAACGACATGAGATTCCATTGCCGATGGTGAAGGGCATGAGTCGACCGTCGCATGGTCGCAGATCGAATATCCAGGTGAAGAGACAATGAGTCCGAAGTCGATCCTGAATAAAGGCTTAATTGCAATCTACGGAGTGATGCTGCTGATCGGCTTTTTATTGATTTTTATTCTGCCACCGATAGGATTCGTGATAGTACTTTTATCTGCCGTCCTCCTGGTTATCTATGCCGTATTCTCTGGTCGGAGAGAGGGGACGAGCTCAAAGCCGGAGAGGAGAAAGGAGAGATAAATACTAAAATTCCTGATAAGACTATCTGAGAGCGACGACCTGGCTGCCATCTGGCAGGAGGGCTGGAGTTGAGATGGGAGGGGGCTAAAGATGGGTCTTGGCAGCGATCCCTTCCATTTCGATAAGGTTATTTTAACTCGCGGGAGCGGAGAGGGCGGAGCGAGAAGTCCCACGTCTTTAGGCTGGGGATGAAAGCGGAGCCCTCCCCAACGGTTTTTGCAGAAGATAACGATTTAGGGCAATAATGGGACGTACGAGTTTTGGTTCAACCCACGAATTATAAGCTCGACAGGTCTGCCATATTCCGTATACTCACCCCATTACAACCTTGCGGTAGTGGTTAAGCATCGAAGAGAGTCAAAAACTCTACATCACGTTTCTGTGATGCAAGTCTTGACGATGAAAGTGGGAAGCCCCGCCCTTTAGGGTAGGGTAGTTCACTTCCAGAAATCACGATGAAAAATTGAGTAGCGCTAGCGCTTTAACCGCCAGCGCCGCTTGCACCAATTTGGCTTTTTCTTCATTCAGCGGACGGGGACGAACCCAGACTCCGCCACGATAATCTGCCCCTCATCGCTCAGAACGAACTCGATGAACTCTTTGGCTCCGGGGCTAGGATCGCCGAAGGTGTAGAGGTTGAGGGCCCTCGAGAGCGGGTATGTGCCGTCCTTTATCGTCTCCGCGAAGGGCATGGCCCCATCGTAGTCTACAGCTCGAAGGGCGCCGCCCTCGACGTAGTTCATGCCGACGTACCCGATCGCCTTATCGCTGTTCGTCACTGCGGTCTTCACCTCGGCGTTGCTGCCATGGTAGGTGGTGACCCCCGGGGTCTCGGCCTCGATGCTCCCCATCACCATCTCGTTGAAGGTGTCTCGGGTGCCGGAGCCAACCTCTCTAGCCACCACGTAGATCCTCTCGTCGGGACCGCCTACGTCCATCCAGTTGGCGACTTCGCCGCTGTAGATGGCTGCCACCTCGTCTTGAGAGAGGTCTGTTACTCCTGCCTCGTAGATCGGCTGGCTCACCACCACGGCGATGGCATCATAGGCCACCAGAAACTCTTCGAAGCTGTCGCCGTAGGTGGCGATCTCGTCCGGCTTCACCTGCCGCGAGGCCATGGCGATCTCCGCGAGCCCCTGGGCGACGTTCTTGATCCCGACGCCAGACCCTCCGCCGGTGACGGAGGCGCGGACCCCATTCTGGATTTGGTTGAACTCCTCTGCAGAGGCCTCCACCAGAGGCATCACCGTGGTGGACCCGGCGACGGTGATGGCGGCAGCCTCAGTGGCGGGCTCCGTCTCTCTCTCCTCGTCAATGCATCCTGAGAAGGATAGGATCGACGCGATCACCAGGATGGCTGTCAAAAAGGAAGTTGAAGGTCTATTCATCACCCCCCCCCTTACAGGTATCTATTATAAAATTTATCACAATAGGATAAATAGATGGCCTTACCCCAAAATACTGGCTATATAGGAATATATTCTATATATTTTCCTTTGGCCTGATCCTATCCAGCACCTCTTTTGGATCGTACCTGATGCGGACGACCCTGGACCTGCCCCGGTGGCCCGGCCCGCTGAAGTCGGTATCGATCAGCCTTGCAGCGTCTAGCTTGTTCAAAATCTCGTGGAACCGGGTGTACCCCGAGCCGGTGGCATCTTTGAACCTTTCGTAGAGGTCCCCGGCCTTTGAGGTCTCCATCTCCGCTGCGAGGCCCAGGAGGAGGAGCTCGTCCTCCCGGAGGGGCTTCAGGGCGCTCGAGAGGTGGACGAGCCTCGACCTCTCGTATGCCCGGTCGACGTCTTCCTTCGATATGATCCGGGAGGCCCTCCTCTCTGCCTCCATCCCCGCCCTCTTGAGAAGGTCGATCCCGACCCGGAGGTCCCCGGCCCGCTCGGTGAGGTCTGAGACCAGATCGATGATCTCCCCTGAGACGACGCCGGGATAAAAGCCGAGATGGACCCGGCGGCCCAGGATGTCTCTTATCTCCTCGATGGAGTATAGAGGGAAGCTGACCTCCTCTGCCTGGAAGACCGACCCGACCCGAGGATCGAAGATGTAGCTGAGGGCTGGCTCGCTGAGGATGGCGATCACCCCGGCCCTGAACCCCGGGAAGGTCTCGTGGGCCCGAAGGAGGGTGTAGAGTACCCGGTCTACCTCCCTCTCGGGGAATAGGTAGTTGACGTCGTCGAGGGCCACCACAATGACCCGGTTCTCCGTCGTCATCGCCTTTGCGATCCGCTCGAGGACCCTTTTGAAGGAGACGCCGCTTGTGGGAGGCGAGTGGCCCAGAAGCTTGCTATAGATCCGGAGGAATATGGCGTGTCTCGTGTGGTCTATCTGGCAGTTGACGTGGACCGGGATCACCTTCGTGGAGTGGGCCTCGATTTCGGTGAAGAGCTTGACGACCGCCGTCGTCTTCCCGGTGCCCGGAGGGCCGAGACAGAGGGCGTTTACAGGGCGGCCTCCCGCGAAGACGGGCTTTACGCAGAACTTGAGGGACTCCATCTGGGGCTCGCGGTGAGCGAAGTGCTCGGGAAGGTGGTCAAACTCCAGGACCTCCCGGTCCTTGAAGATCGTCTCGTCCCAGAGGAGCATCTCCCGTTTCATCGCTCAAGCCTCCGAAGGCACCAATATATACAGACAAAATAGTAGTTGGCCGGGCAAGAAATAAATAAGGTTCCCTGGCCAGAACCCGGGCGAAAGTCCGGGCCGCCTGGCGGCACCTACTCTGCCAAAATTCTGTCGATCTCCCTCTTCAGAACGGAGCTGACGAGGGCGCCGTCGGCCTTCCCTCGAAGCTCCTTCATGGCAAGCCCCATCAGGGGGCCGAGGGCCGCCTCGCCCCTTTCTCTCACGAAGGCCTCCTTTTCGGCGACGATCCCGACAACCAGGTCCTCAACGCCGCTCTGGTCAACGCCCCCGAGGCCCGCTGCCTCTGCAGCCTGGGCCGCTGAGAGCTCCGGCCGCCTTGCCATCGTCTCCAGAAGCTGGGGGATCCCCTCTTTCGCCACGCTGCCTCCGGCGACGAGGGAGAGGGCGTCGATATACCGATCCTCGGTCAGGTTCGTGATCTTTGTCCCCTCCCGGGCCAGCTCCCTCGGGATCATCGCGAGGGTCCGCACCACCAGAGCTGGGGGAAGGGATAGGTCTCTCACTGTATCCTCGAAGAGCTGATAGTTCGGCGACGAGGCGATCAGCCCCGCAAACTCGCGGTTGAGGCCATACTCCTCCGAAAAACGCGCCGCCCTCTCTTCGAAGAGCTCGGGAAGCTCCAGGGAATCTACATAATCGGAGGTCACCACCACCGGAGGGACGTCCGTCTCAGGGTACATCCGTGCAGATCCCGGCAGGGGCCTCATGTACTCGCTCGTCCCCTCGGGGAGGGCCCGCCTAGTCTCCTCGGGGACTCCGACGAGGGCCTCCTTTGCCCTCTCCAGGACCGCCTTCATCGCCGCCTCGGCCCGGTCCCTGGGAGCCGCCACCATCACCACGCAGTCGCCCGCAAGGGCCCCCAGCTCTGCCCGCACGTCCTCCACCTCTTTTTGGGTGATGCCGTAGGCGGGAAGCTCGTCGGAGTGGAAGATCCCGCCGACCCCCGCCCTCTTGGCCCGGTCGGATAGCTCCGAGCCAAGCCTCCGGCCTGGTTGGATCTCCTTTCCCAAAAGGCCCGCAAAGCCCCCGAGCCTCACCGCTAAAACCACACCACCCTTCTTCAGGGCGGCCTTGATCACCTTCGACTCAGTGGTGGCGAAGAGGCCGGTGACGTCGGCCACAGAGTCGAAGACCTGAGCCTTCCGCCCGAGGAGCTCCTCTCCGATCTCCAGGAGGAGGCGCTGCCTATTCGCCTCCACCGCCACGATCGTCTCGATGAGGTTCAGGTCCTGAACTCCCTTTATCTCGACCCTCGCCCCGTCTTTGATGGAGATGTTGACGTCCTGACGGATCGTCCCAAGACCCCTCTTCACCCTCCCCGTCGACCGGAGGACCATCCCGAGCCTCTGGGCCACCTCCCGGGCGTGCTGGGGAGACACTATGTCGGGAGAGGTGCAGATCTCGACGAGGGGTATTCCCAGCCGGTCGAGGGAGTAGACCACCTCGTCACCCCTATCTTCGATGATCCTTGCGGCCTCCTCCTCAAGGCAGATCGTCTCCATCCCGACCTCGCCGCAGGAGGTCTCAATCGAGCCGTGGGAGGCGACGTAGGCGGTCCTCTGAAAGCCGGAGGTGTTGGAGCCATCGATCACGATCTTTCTCATGGTGTGGACTTCGTCAGCGATTTGCATGTTGAGAAGCTTCGAGACTATGAGGGCGATCTCCAGGGCCACGGGGTTCAGCTCGCTCGGGGGCTCTTCGTCAGCCTCCACGAGGCAGGTGGTGTCGTAAGATTTGTAGATGAACTTTCGGGAGACGAGAACCTCTTCCAGGGCTGCCCTGTCGATCTCGCCAAGCTCGCTTCTGGCCGGTCGCAGGCGCCTGAAGAACTGATGGTCCGACTCCTCCACGTCTCTGAGCCTTGTGGGGCAGCCGCAAAACAGCTTGGAGGCGGTATCAAGCTGCTGATGAATCTCGATACCGCATACCAGACCCAGGGAGGCGTAGTCTAAGCTTTCAGGCATAGAGAGACGACCTTACCTCCAGGGTTATATAATATCTGCCTCAGTCAGTGCCGGGTGCCCGGGGCGGCCTCACCCTCTTGACCGCCTCTCTTATGTCCTCGGCCTTCACCGTCTTTCTCTTGGCATGGTTGGCCCACTCGACGGCCTCTTCGGCCACCTCCATGCCGTAGCTTTCCAGAACTTCTGCCAAGGCGTCTCGCGCGCCCTCACTGACCCTTTTGGCCCCAGCCTCGCGAATGAGTCTGCTGACCGGTGCCACTGGAAGTATCGCCATTATAGCTCCTCTCCTCCGATCGAATTCGGCCCTTACAGTCAGAAAAAGGATCAAAACAGCTTCTTCTCCTACTAAAGGGCCTAATAGACACCAAGTTGTCCATCAGATCTCTATATATAATTTTCGTAAACCCTAGGTTAACATTATGCAGAATAACTGAAGAAAAATCAGTATATACACATATTCGGCCAAAAATCCATTAATGGCCGTTTATTTTTAGCGGATACCCTGCAGCTCTGCTGCGGGGATGGGAGGGAAGACGCATCAACAAAAATTTCACATATGCTTATTAATGATATAAATTCGCAGTGCATGCTACATAATGAATAATATCCACGTGTACTTCCACAAACGAGGATGATACTATATCTGGCAACTGAATATTAGGGCTGGATCGCGGAGGAAAGTTATGTGAATTACGACGAAAATTCTTATCAATTCAGATTAAGAGTATATCGGTGATCGAATATGATTCTAAAACCGAACTTGAGAGGGCAGGTCCTTCCGATGCCGGTGGTCCTCATATCTACGGTATCGAAGGAGGGCATCAGAAACGCCGCGCCCTGGGGCTGCATCATGCCGATTTTGAGGCCTCTCGACGAGATCGCCATCGCCTCCTGGCTGAAGCGAGACACCCTGGAGAACATCCGGGATACCGGCGAGTTCGTGGTGAACGTCCCCACCATGGATATGAAAGAGGCGGTCGATATATGCGCGAAGAGCTTTCCGCCCGAGACGGACGAGTTCGAGGAGGCGGGCCTTCTCCCCCATCCCTCCGCCAAGGTGAAGCCCCCGGGGATCGCGGGATGCGTCGCCTGGATGGAGTGCGAACTCGCGGAGGAGATCCTGAGAGAGAAGTACTCCCTGATCGTGGGAAGGGTCGTCCACCTGGAGGGAAACGACGACTTCTTCGATGAAAAGGGCGGGATGGACTTTGAGAGGGCGAGGCCCATGTCCATGATCGTGGGGCCCGACGGGGTCTGCTACACCCACCCGGCCAGAGGAGGCCTATGAGTCGGGCGGGCGTGCAGAACTGAAGGCAGGAATAATTTTTAAGAATTTGTCAATGATGCGGGAGGTCTCAGTCCTTCTGCGGCCTCTTTTGAGGCCTCCGGAGATTGCTCTCCAAGATTCTTTTTCAGCACCCAGCTACATCATTTTGCGTTCTAAAGCCGCCAAGATCTCGCTTCATGATGGATCATCGGCGATTTGGTGACACATAATTCTAATTGTATCTTAAATCATATACATTTATCATAATTTATGTAGTAAAGTTCATAACATATAAGATTTATCCTCAACTCTGTATGAGGATGGCGGGCGTCGGGCCTTGGACCATCTTCGTAGCGGTGTGATCGTATGAACCTGAATAGATATGCGATGATGACGACGCTGCTTCTGGCGTTTATGCTGGGGATCGCCCTGGCAGAGGAGAGCGCGATGACAGATGTAGGGGCCCGGGCTGCGAATGTGGCCATGGCCCAGCTGGGCGTGGAGATGAACGACCCCGACCTTCTGGCCATGACCGACGCCAGCTACTCCATGATCGAGGGCAAGACCACTGAGGCGGCGATCGACGGCGTATCGGAGGCGACCGGCTGCACCATCGGGAAGGCGAACCTGCTCATAATTCATCGGAGCAAGTTCAACCCCCTCTGGTTCTTCTTCTTCGACAAAGAGAGCGGAGAGGCCGTTTTCCTCCAGGTGAGGGAAGAGGCCGCCACCTCCTCCGCCGAGGATCTGGAGGCGATGTCGGATGAGGAGGTCTTCTCGATCATCAGCAAGGAGCAGATCAGTGCGGACTACATGCTGGAGAACGCCGAGGAGTGGAACCAGAAGTTCGACGAGAAGGTCTTCGGAGGAAACGAGTTCAGCCTGACGACGATCGCCAACATCTGGGCCCATCCCGAGGTCAGCTACGACTTCCTCCAGGCGGCTTGTCTGCACAACCATCTCTGTCCAGGTGTGTCCAGCGGCTACTTCATACTCAACTACGTCGAGAAGAAGCTTCCGATAACCGACCCCGTAAACCAGAGCTACAAGGTGATAGCCTGTCCGGTCTGGTGCAAGGAGGACGCCTTCCAGGCGATCTGGGATGCTACGCCGGGTAAGGGCGGGCTTTTCGTCAAGGGTTTGACCGGTGAGAACAGGGCTGCCCTCCCCGACTACGCCAAGGACGCGGCGGGCATATACATCCGCTGGGACAGCTCAACGAGCACCGGCGACGGTCTGGTGGTGGGATCCAACTCCTCTAAGGTTAAGGAGCTCTACGGCATCGAGGCCTGTGAGGGCCCGTGGTGCTGGTGGACCAGCAGGCTCGAGTCAGATCTCGCCTACATGGAGTACCAGGGTCAGCCCGAGATCGCCTGCAGCACCATCATGGAGTTTGAGGTCGATCAGAATAATCTGACGCAGCTTCAGGAGGCGGGGGTCAACCCCTACGTTCACCTGGGTATAGTGGCCTGATCGAGGCCGAACGTCTGAACGGCAACGAGGCGGTGGCAAAGGTCGTCGCCTCACATCTTATTTTTACGATTCAGGAGGAATTAAGTTGAAAAAAATTCTGACACTATGGCTGGCGATGGGGCTTTTTGCTCTTCTCTTCGTCGGCTCTTCAATGGCGTCCGGAGATGACGACCAGGTATCGATGTATACCATTGCCGGTGGAGACTCCGGCTTTCCTGCACCCTATTCCCACTACCCTCGAGGTGGCGGGTACGTTTACATGAGCCTCATCTTCGACACCCTGGTCTGGAAGAACGAGACGGGATACGTCCCGGCCCTAGCCGAGAGCTGGGAGATGGAGGGGGACGACACTTACGTCTTCCACCTGAGGGATGACGTCACCTGGAACGACGGGGTGAAGTTTACCGCCGACGACGTGGTCTTCACCATCGATTACACCAAAGATCACCCCTACATCTGGGCCTCCACCGCCATGGTGGAGGGGGCCGAGAAGGTGGACGACTATACAGTGAAGATGTACCTTTCTGAGCCCTACGCCCCCTTCATCGATGAGGTAGGCGGCACCCACCCCATCCTGCCGGAGCACGTCTACGAGGGCGTGGACGACCCCGAAAATTTCCAGGATGAGGCAGCTGCCACGGGCACCGGGCCCTATACCCTCGCCGACTACGATAAGGTCCAGGAGACCTACCGGTTCGTCGCCCGGGACGACTACTACGGCGGCTCGCCGAGGGCCCGGGAGCTGAGGATCGTCAAGGTCTCTCCGGAGATGGCATCTGCGGCCCTGGCCCAGGGAGATGTCGACGCCGTCTCCATCAGCCAGGATATGATAGAGCATCTCGAGAATCAGGGCTTATCGATACTGACATCCTCCGCCAACGGCTGGGCTTACAAGCTGATGATCAACCATCAGAAAGAGCCCATCTCCGACGAGAGGTTCAGACAGGCCCTGGCCTATGCCATCGACCGGGAGCAGCTGGTGGAGATCGTCGGCCGCGGCAGGGGTCTAGTCGGAAATCAGGGCTCTGTCCCGCCCTACCACTCCTGGTACAACCCGGACGTCGAGGAGTACCAGCACAGCCCCGATAAGGCCAGGGAGCTTCTCGACGATATGGGCTACAACGGTGAGGCGATCGAGCTTCTGACCAAGGGAGGGAGCGTCGAGTATGAGCGGATCGCTGAGCTGATAAAAGAGGATCTGGAGGAGGTGGGAATCAACGTCGACCTCCGCGCCATGGACTCCAAGACCGTCGACTCCAAGGTCGGCGACTGGGAGTTCGACCTCGCGGTCAGCGGCCACGGTGGTGCGATTGGCGACCCCAACTTCCTCGCCAAGATGAACTCGGGCTGGCAGTTCAACAGCGACCGGTACTCTGAGGACCAGGAGCTGAACGACCTTCTGGAAGAGCAGGTGACGGAGACCGACGAGGATGACCGAAGGGATATGATCGACAGGATTCAGGTCCTCTACGCCGAGGACGTCCCGGCGATCGTCCTCTTCTATCCCGAATGGGCTTGGGCTCACGACGGCCAGGTCGATCTCTACTACACTGTGGACGGGGTCGCCAACGGGATACCGATCCCTCTGAACAAGCTCGCCTTCGTCGGGCGGGAGGGATGATAGAATAAGGGAGGATCAGATGAGGGTAGATCTGAGGTGATCGAGTCGTGATACTGAATCCGAAGCGAAGAGAGCAGGTCCTGCCCCTGCCGGTGGTGCTCATATCGACGATATCAGAGGAGGGGGTCAGAAACGCGGCCCCCTGGTCGAACATAACTCCGATCCTCAGGCCTCTGGAGGAGATCGTCCTGGCCAGCTGGCTGAAGAGGGACACCCTGGATAACATCCGGGTGACCGGCGAGTTCGTGGTCAACGTCCCCTCCGCAGATATGGCGGAGGCGGTGAAGATCTGCTCTAGAAACTACCCTCCCGAGACCGACGAGTTCGAGGAGGCGAATCTTGCACCCCGCCCCTCGACGAAGGTCGCGCCTCCGGGGATCGAGGGGTGCATAGCCTGGATGGAGTGCGAACTCGTTGAGGAGATCCTCCGGGAGAGGTTCTCCCTGATCGTGGGGCGAGTCGTCCACCTGGAGGCGGACGACCGCTACTTCGACCAGGAGGGGAATATGGACTTCGAGAGGGCAAAGCCCTTATCGGCGATCCTGGGGCACCAGGGGGTGAGGTACACCCGCCAGGTCAGCGCCGGCTCTGAGCAGAGGTACTCAGAGATGTTCCTGGGCAAGGGATAGGGGCGGCCAGCAAGGGCGAAGAGACTGGAGAACGCGGCTGAAGATCGGGGACCAGGATCTAAGGCCGCCTCCCCTCCCCCTATCCCAGCGACGCCAGCCGATCGAAGGCCTCCAAAACCAGTCTCTTCGTCCGAAACTCGCCGTACCTCGCCTCGTCCTTCCTCTTCACGATGGGGAATGTGTCGAGGATCTGGTGGAGGTCTTCCCGGTCGAGCTGGTAGAGATGAGCATACAGGCCGTCGAGATCGGCCCTGAGGGCCGCCCGCCTCTCCTCGTCCCAGAGGAAGGGTGCGGGTTTCCCCTCGCCGTCGGGGGGATTATCCGGGAACCACCGGCTCCATTTCTCCTCTCCCACCTCCTTCAGCACGTCCTCTGCGAAGGGGAGAAGGTCCCAGGCGGTGTAGGTCAGCTCCACCACCCTGGGGACGATGAAGTCGAGGAGCTCGGGGGTGTAGCGGTCGGGCGGGATGACGGGGAGCTGCTTGAGGACGAAGTAGTTGAAGTTCTCCCCTCCAATTTTTTGGCGGGCAACAAAATCAAACGGGATCGAATTTAAGTTCGCCAAAAGGCAGCAGATCATAGGCGCTTCTGTGATCTTCAAAGCAAGGATACAATGGAGAGATTCTGTAGTTCCAGAGATGGGGACGACCGTTGCGAGATGAGTTCTTTCGTTCGTCGGACTCGTTACTTTCTTCTGGACCAAAATCCATCTCGATTTCCAGCCTCTTTCATTCAGTGAAGATGCAACCTCTTTCTCCTCGACCCAATATTGAGGTGTCGCAAAATAATCTGAATTATATTTATCTTCTGGACCGATTATCTCCAAACTTTTTGAGATCCCAGCTGCTGCTGAAAGGATCGATCATTCGCAGGAATGTAATTCCCCACGGATCAAACTCATCTACTTCGTTTATCCAAACTGGACAATCTCTGTAAATCTTTTGTACCAACTTGGCGTCTGAACCCCTTCGGAATATTGGGCAGTTGTGAGTATTAGGGTTGATGCGAGCGAGACTTTCACGATTTAGGCTGAAATGCCGCTCTTCCCCGGCCAGCTCGTCTACGTTGTGCAGGAAGAAGGCGAAGTCTGCTGTTGCGACTCCACCGCCGGTAGTTGTGAGCAGTGAAAACTTCATTCTGCCATCCACGGCAGGAAAGAGCTTTTCTCGGTTCTCAAAATCGTAGATGCTGATCAGCTTGCCTTTGTCCATCAAATCGGCGAAGAAGTTCCGGTAAGTGTAATCCGTCGCAATCCCGCTGGGAACGATGATCCCGGCCCTTCCCCTGGATTTGACCAGGGACTGAGCCAGCTCCGCAAAGACGGCGTAGACGTTGACGTCCCCCACTCCGGCGAGGGGGTAGCGGCCCGAGTTGCGGATGAAGTTGCTCTCGTCCTGGCTCTGCTGGAGGGCGGCCCCGTACTCCGCCGCCAGGGCGGGGTTTGTCTCTGGGAGCCGGCCGATGAGCTTGCGCCGGGCGGCGGCGGTGGGGGCCTTGGCGATCTCGGGGTCGCGGGATGCGAAGAACTCCTTCTCCTGGAGCTTGATCCTCTCCCAGGGCGGGTTTCCCAGGACGACGTCAAAGCCCCGGTCCTCTCCGAAAAAGGCCTCCGGAAACTCCAGCTCCCAGTGGAAGAAGCGGACCTTTTCTGCTAAATTTTGGGCCTTTTCGAACCACTCCAGCCTCCTGATGCTGCTCCAGTCGGGGCTTGCTTCCTCGCTGAGCTGGTGCTGAAGGTCTGCATACTCCTCCTCGTCCACCTCATTTCCGAAGTAGGTCGAGAGCCAGACGTTCGCCAGCTCCTCAAGCCGCCTCGTGTGCTCCGACTCCTTGAGCCTCTTATACTCCTCCTCCTTCCACTTGACCGTCTCCAGGTCGTCGTCGGCTCTCGCTGTGAGGCCGGAGATCTTCTCGTTGTAGATCTCGCCGTGCCGCCTCAGTACAAACTGCATCCACCGCGCCGACTGGGCGGCGTCGGAGCCGTTCTTCTCTTTTTGGCCGTTGCGGCCCGCGCCTCCGGCGCGCCGCCCGCCTCTTCCCCTCGCCGCCGGAAGGAGGAGGATGCCCTTCATCTCCGGCCCCAGCTTCGCCCCGATCAGGCTGTTTCCGCACTTGAGGTGGTGGTCGAGGAAGCTCAAAGGCTTGTTCGAGGCGACGGTGTTGAGCCAGAGGGAGAGCTTGGCCAGCTCAACGGCCATCGGATTCAGGTCAACGCCGTAGATGCAGTTTCGTACGACCTCGCGCCTCGCCCACTGGATGTCGTGCTCCGCCACCTCCTCGTCTTCCTCCTCGGGGGCCGCCGTCATCTTCGCCTGGATCAGATACCGGGCCAGGTGGTCTGTCGCCTCCACCAGGAAGTGGCCGCTCCCCATCGACGGGTCGATCACCTTCAGGGAGAGGATGTAATCGACGAACTCCTCGCCGGAGTTCATCATGCACTCCTCGATCTTCGGCTTGATCAGGGGGTCGATTGCGCTCTCCACCAGGTGCTTCACCAGGCTGTCGGGGGTGTAGTAGGAGCCCGTCGCCTTCCTCTCGCCCTTGTCGGTCACCAGGTAGACCCCACCAGCAGAGACTTGGTCGCTCGCCTTCTTGGCATTGATTCCGACCTCCATCGCGGGAAGCCACCTCTCCGCCCCCTTCTCGGAGACCGCCACCATCTCCTCCTCCGCAACCCTCAGCCGATATTCGAGGAGCCCCTCGTAGATCGACCCTAGGTGGCGGATCTCAAGGGAGGAGTAATCGACGAAGACCTTCTTGCGGCCGTCGTCCGAGCGAGCGAGAAGGTCGACCGCCTCCGCCACGAACCGATCCCCAACTCTGTTTTCGGTGAAGAACGGGTTTTTAGCGGGGTCGAAGAGGCCGCCGTTATAAGGTGGGATGTAAAACTCGCTCCTCGGAATTCCGAACTCCTCGCTCCCATCGTTGATCAGCCGGAAGAGGTTTGAGAGCCTATCCCAGAAGGCTGTGCTTATCGGAATCAGCAATTCTCGCCCATCCAGCTTCTCTGCCACCTCCATCTTCAGCCTCTGAAGGCTGAGCTGCCTGTAGTGATCGTTTTTGACGTCGAGAAGGTCCCTGCTCTCCGCATAAAAGATGAAGAGGAGGCGGTATAGGAGCCTCAGGGAGTTCTCTCTGACCTCCTCAATAAGCCTGCTGGACTCTGCCGGATCGAGCCCTTTCGATCGGCTCTGCAAGAATCCCTCGGCCAATACCTTCATCGCCCGATAGATGTTCTCTTGGAGGTCGTCTCCCACCTTCCGGGTATAGGCTACGCTCCCCTCCTTCACCCGGTCCAGAAAGGACCTTCCGTCCCTTCCCGGAAGGAAGGCCTCCCGCCGGAAGAAGAGGTAAAAATACTTGAACTCC
>LDZU01003560.1_pt1 | contig 41592 bp, 38 predicted proteins | sample 615531 | NCBI WGS metagenome assembly LDZU01 (sample SAMN03408293, study PRJNA278302) | terrestrial metagenome | isolation source: oil reservoir sample SB2 | place: USA: Alaska, North Slope, Schrader Bluff formation | collected 2011-09 | reverse complement strand
CTTGACCCTTCGGAAGAACGCTTTAAACGCCAGATCTGCCCGTTCCTGGACGTTCTGGAGAACTTGGGAGTGGACTTCGGCCAGTTCGGGCTTCTCCACCTTCCATCCTGGGAGGAGGTTATGGGTCTCGTATTTCGAGATCGATCTACCTTCAGTCTCCCAGGCATCCTTCCGGTATGCAAGTGTCTGATTGTAGATCCATCGGCACAAGTCGAGCGTTCGCTCCATCTTGGTTATCTGAGATTTAGTAGGATAGAGCCGGTACTTGAACGACTTGCGCATAGTAGTTTATGTGGCTTGATGATATTTTGTAATAAATAGGGGCGGGGCTCTACATCCCCGGCCTAAAGACCGGGGTTTTACGCCCCTCACCCCTCCCCATTCCTATAAATCCCATATTTTCCAGTTCGTTCGCATTTTAGTGCCAAATTCAACTCCCAAAGACCCATCCTTCACGATTAATTAAGGTATTTTTATACCAATATCGGTAAATATCACCTCCACCGCTATTTATCCTTGCTGAAAGCTCCCAAGCGCTCGGCTTTGCCGGGCCTTATAGGTCAGATCTAATGGAGGTGGCTCGCGTTTGGCGCTCTATCCGGACGATACAGGCTCAGAGCTCGATGAGATGAAGAAGAGGTGGAAGAAGAAGTTCTGGCCAGAAAACGCCATCTTCGAAGGGATCCACCCCGGCGATAGAATCTTCGTGGGCACCGGCTGCGGCGAACCCCAGCACCTCGTAGGAGCCCTGAAGAGGTTCGTCGAGATGAGGCCCAACTCCCTTCTCGGCGCCGAGATGATCCACGTCTGGACCCTGGGGATCGCTCCCTGTGCCGAGGAGAAGTTCCGGGAGAACTTCAGGCTCAACTCCTTTTTCGTCGGGTCGAGGAGCAGGGCCGCCATCAACCGGGGCGACGCCGACTACACGCCCATATTCCTCTCGGAGGTTCCCGCCCTATTCCGCAAAGGGACGATCCCCATCGACGTCGCCCTGATCCAGACCTCGCCTCCCGACGGCCACGGCCTGATGAGCCTGGGGATCAGCGTCGACATCGTCAAGGCGGCGGTGGAGGCTGCGAGAATTGTCATCGCCCAGATCAACCCCCAAATGCCCCGGATACACGGCGACGGTTTCATCAGCGTCGACGACGTCGACTACATGGTCTTTTGCGACGAGCCGCTTCTGGAGTATCAGGACCCGATGTCGGGGGAGATCGCCCAGAGGATCGGGAGGTACGTCGCGAGGCTTGTCGAGGACGGCTCCACCATCCAGGTGGGGTACGGCTCCGTCCCCAACGCAGTCCTATCGAACCTCGCGGGCAAGAAGCACCTGGGGGTCCATTCCGAGCTTTTCACCGACGGTCTGGCGGATTTGATGAAGTCGGGGGTCGTCGACAACTCAAGAAAGACCGTCGACCGGGGGAAGGCCGTCGCCTCCTTCTGCATGGGAATGGAGGATACCTACCAGTTCCTGGACGATAACCCCCTCGTCGAGTTCAGGTCCATCGACTACACCAACAGCCCTCTCATCATAGCCAAGAACCGGGGGATGACAGCGATAAATAGCTGCATCGAGATCGACCTCTCGGGACAGGCGACGGCCGAATCCCTCGCGGGCGCCCATTACAGCGGGATCGGAGGCCAGGCCGACTTCATGCGGGGATCCGTCCTGGCTCGAGGGGGAAAGTCGATCCTCGCCCTCCCCTCGACCGCCGATGGGGGCAGAGCGTCCCGGATCGTACCCGCACTAAGGCCGGGCTCCGGCGTGACATTGAGCCGGGGCGACGTCCACTACGTCGTCACAGAGTACGGGATCGCCTATCTCCACGCCAAAAACGTCCGGGAGAGGGCGATGGACCTGATATCAATCGCCCACCCTGACCACCGCCCCTGGCTTATTGAGGAGGCGAAGAGGCTGAACCTGATCTATCCGGACCAGGCCTTCGTACCCGGCGAGGCCGGGATCTACCCTGAGAACCTCGAGATCAGAAGGACGACGAAATCGGGCCTATCGATCCTCCTGCGGCCCGTCAAGATCACCGATGAGCCCCTCCTCAAAGAGTTCTTTCACCTCCTCTCCGATGAGAGCCTCTATAGCAGGTTCATGACGGCGAGAAAGGAGCTCAGCCACCGGTGGCTCCAGGACTTCTCCGTCATCGACTATTCAAAGAAGATGGTGATCCTGGCCGTGGAGGACGGAAAGGGCGGGAGGGAGACGATCGTCGGGATCGGCCAGTACGGCATCACAGGCGAGACCCACATGGCCGAGGTCGCCTATGTGGTGAGAGACGACTACCACAGGCGAGGGGTGGGAAGAGAGATTCTCAGCTATCTCACCTACCTCGCCAAAAAGCAGGGGCTTTTAGGGTTTGTGGCGGAGGTCCTCTCCACCAACGCCCGCATCTTCCGGATGTTTCAGAAGATGGGCTTCACGCTTGAGAAGGTCTGGGAGGAGGACGGGGTCTACGAGATGAGAGCTCACTTCGGAGATGTGGGGGAGGCAGGAGGAAACGTGGAAATCGAGGAAAGCGAGCGGGATTGAAAGGCGTGCCAGGGTCGCATTCAGCGCCTCTTCGACCATCTTCTTCATCGACGAGATATAAAAATATTAGAGCTAGGATCGTGCCTAGACGTCCCTAGATGTCCCTGGGTCCCTGGAGATTGCATCTCACCCCGATTCTGAGAAGGCGCCATCTTTCAGAGAGAAGCTTATTCAGAATCCGCGGAATCTCGGATTTCAGAGTCCTCCCAATACGAGGGACAGCACCGCCAGAATGAGGAAGATTATTATCAGCCATTTGGCGATCTTCATCGATATGCCGGCGCCGCGTACGCCCAACACTCCGAGTACCACAGCTATTACAAGGAACACTACGGCCAAATAGAGCAGGTCTGCCATATCGTTACACCTCCCGATGTCGTTGATCGATCAAACTTACTGAATCATAGGGTTTTTATAGTATAAAAGATGGATTGTATCAAATTTTTTAGTAAGATGTTCGTGGGGGGCAAAGAAGTTCCTCGCCTCCCTCGTAGTCCTCTCCCTGGATGGCGAGGACGCGATCGTCTTCGGTGCCCTATCCGCCCGCCTCCGGTCCGAGGGAAAGAGGATCGACAGGCTCATTGAGGTGATCGCATCAATCGCCCTCGCCCGCGACCGGGAGATGGTGACGCGGGATCCCCGATTCCGGGAGGTGGCGGGGCTAAAGGTGGTGGGGTGGTGAGGGGGAGGGTCTTTTTGAGGGGGGCGTTAGGAGGGGGTGTTAGGACGAGGGTGCAGGGGGACTACTCGTCCATGTGGTCGAGGATCTGCTTCTGCACGGCCGTGCTGATGGTCGATTGCTCGACAAACAATAGGAGGTGGCCGCCTCGCTCGAAACTGACCAGCATCGCCCCCGGAATGGTGGCGGCAGCGAACTCTGCATTGTGGTAGAGCTGCAGGGTGTCGTCGGTGGCATGGATGATCAAGGTTGGGGCTGTGATCGAGGCGATCCTCTCATTCGGCATCGTCGCCTTGTTGTCGAAAGCAGCGCCGGCGGACCGCGGCGAAGCCGGGTTCATATAATCGATAATATGTTCAGACATTTCCAGTTGCTGGGGGGAAAGTTCCGCAATGACCGTTTCGTTGGCGCCCATCAGTTCCATGAACTGCTTTTTGAAGAGCTTGGTAATGGTCCAGTACAGCGGATCATACTTGTAGATAGTCACCAGCATCTCGCCTTGCCGATTGGCCTGGTCCTGGTCCTGGTCCTGGTCCTGGTCTGGTGCGGCTGAAGAGGCGACCCCGGCGGAGATGAGGGCGAGCGAGGAGACCCGTTCAGGGTGCAATACGGCTAAGAGCAGCGCCGAAGGGCCGCCATGAGAGATGGCGACGACCGCAACTTTTTCGATACCCAGCTCGTCGAGTAAATAGGCGTAGGCATGGGCCTGGTCGTCAAATGTGGCCCCCTCGGAGAAGGTGGAGCGCAGATAGCCAAAACGCGAAGGCGCAATCCAATGGAATTGCTCACCCAGCACCGCCTGCACCACCAGTTCGCCCTGATCGTAGCCGCCGCCGCTCCCGTGGATCACCAGGACAGGAGGACCCGATCCACCCTCGGTGTATTCGATATCCCCATAGGGCGAAGGTATGACCGTGCTACTTCCCTGGATCCGCTCATAGTTCGGAACCGCCCACCAGAAGGGATCTCCTGATTAATCGCGGATCACCGTAGAGCTCGCCGCTTTAGGCTTCAATCCTTGTTTTTGTGGAACTGGCGCTATGACCTTGTGTTCCAGCAGCACATTCTTCAGGTACTCGTATTTCAATCCTTGTTTTTTTGGAACTGGGGCCGGCTGTTGAATGTCCTGAGGGTGCGCCCGACCACCAGGGCGCATCAACGGGGCCACGTCTTTTCAGACGTGGAAATTGCGGGGATTGAGAATTCAGATTCAGCATTAAATGGGTAACCTAAATCTGGCTTTGTTGAAAAAACCTATTTTTTGCGACTTTTTTTGCAACATAATGTTAATTTTTGCAATAGAAACACTGTAAATATGACGCTTATATATCATGATACCCACAGATATTTAGGTTAAGAAACTATTGTAGGAGGCAGAATGGGAGGCAGAGGATTTTGGACGATTGGAAGATAAAGATTTCAGTGCTTTGGCTTTTTGCAGCAGTTGCCTTTTTGGCTCACCAGATACTGATGCTTATGGAACCGGGTATAATAGCACAGTTAATGGCGGGAGAAGCAGAAGGTCAGAAAATAGGTCCTGAATTGATACTGTTCTCCGCAATCTTAATGTTGGTTCCATTGGTGATGGCTTTCCTGTCCATGACCTTGAAGGGTTCGATGAATCGCTGGGTAAATATCATTGCGGGCTCGGTCTTTGCAGCCCTTTGGTTCGTTGGCGTAGTTGACGCGGTACTGTCTGCATATTGGGGTGGGGCACTAATGACGCTTTCAGCTGTTGTGGCTTCGTTACTGATTGTCTGGTATGCATGGAAGTCTGCTTCAATAGGGCCATGACTTTTCAGCCGTGGAAACAAAGTCTGAATGGGCGGTCTCATGGGTTTGACGTCGCGTAGCTTCAATGGGGCCACGTCTTTTCAGACGTGGAAAACCTGATGGCGATGCGATCCTCGACGCCTCCTTCCTGGGCCGATCTCCTGCGGGGTCGAAAGAAAGCCCTGGCCCTCCTGGCGGCACTGGAGGGGGGGGGCGGCCCTCTCTTCACCACGCCTATCACCGCCGTGGAGCTCTACCGGGGAGCCTTCCTCTCGGCGAACCCAATCCCTATCGGGTTTTCTCAGGCCTTGCAACTCTAGCCTGTCCAGAATCATCGGCTGGATTTTAGCCAGTTTCAATCCCTATCGGGTTTTCTCAGGCCTTGCAACCCCCCACGGGCTCTCTATGCCCGGATCAACAACGTACTGTTTCAATCCCTATCGGTTTTTCTCAGGCCTTGCAACTTGAATGCCTCCTTTCCTTGGCGGTCTCGGAGATGCCGTTTCAATCCCTATCGGGTTTTCTCAGGCCTTGCAACGCGCCGGGGACGGAAAGACTATCGAGATGTCGTCGTTTCAATCCCTATCGGGTTTTCTCAGGCCTTGCAACGTAGGCACCGCCGCGGATGACTTCTTAGCCGACACCCGAGTTTCAATCCCTATCGGGTTTTCTCAGGCCTTGCAACGATTCGATGGAGAAAGCTAGGAAATACTGGAATAACGTGTTTCAATCCCTATCGGGTTTTCTCAGGCCTTGCAACGATACCTCCCGGCGATCTCCACCAGGATCATCGCCATGTTTCAATCCCTATCGGGTTTTCTCAGGCCTTGCAACTTTTGTGGTGAGTGGAGTCGATGCACCCACAGACCGGTTTCAATCCCTATCGGGTTTTCTCAGGCCTTGCAACTCGATGTCTGGAATGATCTTGCTCATGTTGGGGATGTTTCAATCCCTATCGGGTTTTCTCAGGCCTTGCAACCTTGAGCCCGTAAATATCGTAATCGGGATGGTTCGGCGTTTCAATCCCTATCGGGTTTTCTCAGGCCTTGCAACGTCCATGCCCCATTTCGAGTCGGTGGAGGTCATCGGGTTTCAATCCCTATCGGGTTTTCTCAGGCCTTGCAACGATATCATCGCCTGTCCGGAACGGGTTCTTGACTGAGATGTTTCAATCCCTATCGGGTTTTCTCAGGCCTTGCAACAGAACACCCACGAATCGAAAAGCCAGAAATCTATTTTGGTTTCAATCCCTATCGGGTTTTCTCAGGCCTTGCAACTTTATTCCGATTGATGCAGAGCCCGCTCATCTCGGCGTTTCAATCCCTATCGGGTTTTCTCAGGCCTTGCAACGGTGGAACCTGGACTCCGACCGTCACCTCCAACGTCTTGTTTCAATCCCTATCGGGTTTTCTCAGGCCTTGCAACGCTGGTTTCGGAGATTCCGTTCCGGCGGCGCTGAGGTGTTTCAATCCCTATCGGGTTTTCTCAGGCCTTGCAACGCACTTCGGTACGCCGCGAAGGGGTGGCCGGTGTTTCGTTTCAATCCCTATCGGGTTTTCTCAGGCCTTGCAACCTATCGGTCTTAGGATAATCTTGTGCCATGTTCCATGTTTCAATCCCTATCGGGTTTTCTCAGGCCTTGCAACGTAAACAGAGGGAAGGACAACGAGAGGGAAGATCTGTTTCAATCCCTATCGGGTTTTCTCAGGCCTTGCAACCGAACCTTCTTTGAATATTCTGTTAGTGATACGCTGGTTTCAATCCCTATCGGGTTTTCTCAGGCCTTGCAACGGCCGGGATATCAGTTTTCGTTATCATTTTTAAATGTTTCAATCCCTATCGGGTTTTCTCAGGCCTTGCAACTTTATCGGCTCGGTCCCGTAGAATCCTAGTTGCTCTGTGTTTCAATCCCTATCGGGTTTTCTCAGGCCTTGCAACTCCCCCTTTTCTACCAGGACCATGACCAGACCTGTCAGGTTTCAATCCCTATCGGGTTTTCTCAGGCCTTGCAACTCACCGCTGGCGCGACCGGATCGCTATCGCTGTCAATCAGTTTCAATCCCTATCGGGTTTTCTCAGGCCTTGCAACCTTGGCTTGTGGAGCACGACTACGTGAGCGACGTGATGTTTCAATCCCTATCGGGTTTTCTCAGGCCTTGCAACGCCATTTTCGATCAGCTCCAAGTCCCCAGTGACGCGTTTCAATCCCTATCGGGTTTTCTCAGGCCTTGCAACCTTTGCGATCTCTGGCTTCAATTCCTGAATCCGCAAGTTTCAATCCCTATCGGGTTTTCTCAGGCCTTGCAACGACTGATCGAAGCCAACGACAGGTATGAGGCAGAATCGTTTCAATCCCTATCGGGTTTTCTCAGGCCTTGCAACCCAGAACGTAGCGAGAAAGGTTCAACGAATCTCCAGAATGTTTCAATCCCTATCGGGTTTTCTCAGGCCTTGCAACCGGTTCGATCCAGATGTCGCCGTCGTCCCTCATGAAGTTTCAATCCCTATCGGGTTTTCTCAGGCCTTGCAACAGAAGCTTCCCATTTCAAAGTTTGGTATAAATAATGGTTTCAATCCCTATCGGGTTTTCTCAGGCCTTGCAACGAAGATACATAAAATCATCAAAACGCGCCACATTCCAGGTTTCAATCCCTATCGGGTTTTCTCAGGCCTTGCAACGTCCGGTTCGCGGCATAGAATCCAGCCGGATCTTTGTTTCAATCCCTATCGGGTTTTCTCAGGCCTTGCAACGTTACCTACTGGTGCCGCGACTTCTGCCAAACAAGAGTTTCAATCCCTATCGGGTTTTCTCAGGCCTTGCAACAAAGAAGTGGCGAGGAGTCCGAGACTTGCCCCTCGGGGTTTCAATCCCTATCGGGTTTTCTCAGGCCTTGCAACCATGATATTCAGCTACCTCCCAGGGCTGGCTGGGGCAGTTTCAATCCCTATCGGGTTTTCTCAGGCCTTGCAACTACCGATGGGTCAGTATCTTCAACTCGATCTATCACGTTTCAATCCCTATCGGGTTTTCTCAGGCCTTGCAACGTCACCTACCCGCCGCTTGTCGATCGACGCTCCAACGTTTCAATCCCTATCGGGTTTTCTCAGGCCTTGCAACCAAGGGGTTCTGCACCACCGAACCGACGTTCCCTGATGTTTCAATCCCTATCGGGTTTTCTCAGGCCTTGCAACGCCATTCCAACGAGAGCGAGACCAATTACCAGCAATATGTTTCAATCCCTATCGGGTTTTCTCAGGCCTTGCAACTCCGGCAACCATCGGGATCTTCGCAGTCCTAGTGGCAAGTTTCAATCCCTATCGGGTTTTCTCAGGCCTTGCAACCCATTCGTCCTTTTCGTGACGGCCAGCTACAAAAAGGTTTCAATCCCTATCGGGTTTTCTCAGGCCTTGCAACTCGTTTCTCGGCTTCGTCAAGGCAGAGATGGAAGAGGGTTTCAATCCCTATCGGGTTTTCTCAGGCCTTGCAACGCGAACCTGGCGGCTGCAAAGTTGACTCACAACATGTTTCAATCCCTATCGGGTTTTCTCAGGCCTTGCAACCGAACGCCGTCCTATCCTTTCCTATCGGCCAGACGCCCAAGTTTCAATCCCTATCGGGTTTTCTCAGGCCTTGCAACGGCTTTTCCGAATCCTGGTATCGATGAAATATCGAATTGTTTCAATCCCTATCGGGTTTTCTCAGGCCTTGCAACTTCGGGGCGTCGATGTCGTGAATGGTGGCCCCCTCGTTTCAATCCCTATCGGGTTTTCTCAGGCCTTGCAACGCATCCTGGAAGCCTTTTCGAGCTCGGCGGTCGTGTTTCAATCCCTATCGGGTTTTCTCAGGCCTTGCAACGATACTGAAGATCCCGTGAACTGTTGCAGGTCTTGTTTCAATCCCTATCGGGTTTTCTCAGGCCTTGCAACCCTACATATACTGCATGTCAAAAGCCGGTAGAGAGGTTTCAATCCCTATCGGGTTTTCTCAGGCCTTGCAACGGCGAGCGAAGCCGCGACGCGGGGGCAATACTTCAGGTTTCAATCCCTATCGGGTTTTCTCAGGCCTTGCAACGGAAGCATTTCTCCTGGTGCTGGATGATCGGCCTCTGTTTCAATCCCTATCGGGTTTTCTCAGGCCTTGCAACCTTTTCCGAATCCTGGTATCGATGAAATATCGAATTGTTTCAATCCCTATCGGGTTTTCTCAGGCCTTGCAACTCCCTTCCCTCTCGCCACGGCCTCAAGCTCAGCCCTGTTTCAATCCCTATCGGGTTTTCTCAGGCCTTGCAACTTTGGGGTGTCGCGAACTACGGGGACGCCGCCACCATGTTTCAATCCCTATCGGGTTTTCTCAGGCCTTGCAACCCACCAGTCGAAGGAGTGGGCCCAACGAAGGAGCACGGTTTCAATCCCTATCGGGTTTTCTCAGGCCTTGCAACCTTATATCCATTGAAATTAATTCCCATCTGGGTAGTTTCAATCCCTATCGGGTTTTCTCAGGCCTTGCAACTCTCTCCCCTTTTGGTCGGCTGTAACCTTCCCCCCACGTTTCAATCCCTATCGGGTTTTCTCAGGCCTTGCAACATATCAGAGTCGGTTCCGGCCCATGCTCCCACGTTGTTGTTTCAATCCCTATCGGGTTTTCTCAGGCCTTGCAACTAAAATCGATCATGAATACGTGCCGCCCGTTCTCGTCGTTTCAATCCCTATCGGGTTTTCTCAGGCCTTGCAACCGTGTGGACGACGTTGTTGGCTCCGTATGCCCAATTCGGTTTCAATCCCTATCGGGTTTTCTCAGGCCTTGCAACTGCACGTCATGAGCCCCGTAGTGAGCGGATCGGACGAAGTTTCAATCCCTATCGGGTTTTCTCAGGCCTTGCAACGGTACCCATGAGTTGGCCTTTTTTCGATATAAAGCCTTCTAAATGCCGGAATTCGAGACCTTCGGTCATGAACCCCCTCCGTACCCCGAATTTATAAACTTCCATGAACCATCACACCACGTTAGACTTCTTCTCCGGAGATTTTTCTCCGATATCCTTGATATTCTTGACGCAATGCTCGCAGAGCTGGTAGATCCGGACCTTGTCCCCCGGCTTGATCTGGGCCTTGATCTCGTCTTCCATCATCAACCTCTGAACGGCATCGATCTCCAGCTCAAAGACGCTGTACTGCTTCCAGGCGCCGTACTTTTCCAGGATCTTGTAGACTCGGGTCCTGATCCTGTTCTCACTGATATCGTAAGCCACTGCGAGCCTCATATCTCCAGCCTCATCTTTTGAATGCCAGGGGATAATACCGTTTCAGCTCCCCGGTGATCGCCTTTCGCAGAAGGATGGTCTGCATCCTCACCGCCTTCCTCCTGGAGACGACGTAGCCGAACCTCGGATGGGTGAACTCCTCCTTCATGTACTCGTCAAACTTCTCAAGATACTTCTTGAAGGCATAGTCCTTCAGGTGGTTGTCGACCTGAAAGTCGTCGTGGGTAAGAATGCCCTTGTTCACGAGCCGGACGGCGAAGGCGTCGCAGAATATCGGACGAAACTCCTCCAGCAGGTCGAGGGCCAGGGAGGGGCGGCCGTGTCGGTCGGCGTGGAGCATCCCGAGGAAGGGGTCGAGGTTGTACTGGCGAAGGGCGCTCAGTACCTCGTTCTTCATCATCGAGTAGGTCAGAGAGAGGAGGGCGTTGATATGGTCCTCCGGCGGTCGGCGGCTCCGCCTCTCGAAGGTCCACCCCTCGGCGAGGCAGCCATCCAGAAGGCTGAAGTAGAGCCGCGCCGCCTCCCCTTCGATCCCCCGGAGGCCGTCCATCGTCTCGGCGCCGGGGGCGAGGGACTCAAGCTCCGCCAGCCTCCCGCCGTCTGCCTCGCTCGTCACACCCTTTCGGCCCAGGAAGGTCCGGGAGTTTCTAATCTTGGCGCGGACTATCTCGCCTGCGATCCTGAGAGCCTCCTCTTCGGTGATGGCGTACTGCCTGCGGCGCACCTCGGCGATGGTGTTCCTCTCGGGAACGAAGCTTCCACGGTACCGGCCGAACGAGGTGAAGTAGTTCAAGACGATCCCGTGCTCGTTCGCCCGAGCTACAAAGGGGGTCGTGAAGTTGACGTTCCCGAAGATGTTGACCGTGTCCACCTGGCCCATGGGAAAGGAGCCGATCTCGCCCTCGCCGGCGGCGAAGACGACGATCCGGCCGCCTTCCACCCCCACCTGGGAGCCCTGTCTCGTCACGTAAACGACGCTCTCGTCGAAGAGCCCCTCGCTCGCCTTCATGCTCTCGTCCTCCGCATTCCTCTTCCTTTTCTGCCCCTGCTCCCGCTACCCCGCCCCATCTCCACAATCCTCGTCTCGAAGGGCATGCAGTACTGGACTGTGCTGCACTTCTCGCATTTGTTCGAGTTCTCGGCGAAGTCCGGTATCCTCCCAAGGCTCATCCTCCGGATCGCTTCCGCAGTCTCGGCGACCTTCTCGCGGTGCCAGTCTGTGATCGAGATGGCGTACCGCTCGTTTGTCCCAAAGAGATAGAGATAGCCCATCCTTACGGGCTCGCCGATGTGGTCTTCAAGGAGCATGCAGTAGGCGGCGAGCTGGACCTCATCGTTGTCGAAGTAAGAGTCACCGTGCTTTCGCTCGACTGGTGTCAATCTCGTCTTGCTCTCCAGAAGGTCGATCTTTCCGTGAAGCCTGAGCTTCTCGGACCTCAGGTACATCTCCCGATACCAGCCCCCTCGTCGGCTCTGGTTCGCGTGCTTCGATCGGCCGTCTGCGAGGTAGTAATTCAACCCCTGGGTGTTGTAGAACATCAGGTAGTAGAAGCGCCGAGGGCAGTAGAGGTACTGATTGAGGTCGGAGACGTTGACGAGGTTGAAGTCTTCCTCAATCATCATAGAACTCCATAGCCTCTTCAGATAGAGGCACAACTTTGTCGTTCCAGAGGATAACCTCCTCTGGCAATATCACTTTGTCTGGGTCGACTGAGTAATACAGTGATCGAATACAATTAAGCATGAATTCTTGCTGCTTTTTCGGGAATACGTCGAGAGCATTCTTGGCGATGGTTTCTATTTCGTCTCTGAATTGGCCATCGCGCTTTTGATAGTCGATCATCGCAGGGAAGTAGGGCAATGTTATCGCCTTTATGAAAGGTCCAGGATCGCCACTTTCGAGTTCTGTTATAACCAATCCTTCGTCAGTTTTTTCTACTGATGCAGGAACCCTGTTTAGAACAGAGAGCACATCATAGGCTGTCCTGCGCACTTCGTGTCCCCTTTGATACAAGACTGGAAGCTGGAGAGATCTTCCCCTCAAGCTCCTGCAAGCGTTCTTGAGGTCCTTGACCAAGAGATTGAGTCGAGCCAAGTTTTGGTTTGACAAACCCAACCCATCATATTTGTTTAATAACATAAAAAAGGTCAGCCATAACTTATAGCTATATCCTGATTCGACCGCAAAAAACGCTCTTAGATCTTCTTCCCTACATTTTTGGTGGCTATAACCTTCTATCGCCAATGCTTGCCTGAATGTAAATAGTCTAATTACTTTTTTCGCCTGGATATTATATTCGTCAGTTATATATCTGATCTTGTCTAAAAAATCCAGATATTCAAATGATTCATCCGAGAAGAGGGGATTTGCCTCCTTTTTTGTGTAAATGTAACATTTAGCAGGCTCATGCCGAGCAGCACGACCAAATCGCTGGATAAAAGAGTCGAAGCTAAACCCATCCTCCATGAACAGCATTTTTATCGGATAATCGAGACCCAACTCGCTTTTATTTGTTGATATTAGGATGGGTTTGGTGAAATCAGGTGCATCTCCGATCTGGTTCGTATCGTAGCCGTTATCCTTCTCCACATATCTGTACAAATCGGGATATTCCTTGTACAGACGAGAATAAAAACAATTGCTGTCCTTTACCCTATCGAAGATTAAGAGTATCTGAGGCCCGCTCATTTCGATATCTTTTGTCACATCCATCAGTTTATCTGCAATCTCTTCAGTATAATCGAGAATCTTTCCCTGATGAAATTCTACTTCGGTACGATAGCGGATGGGTTTTTCATCTTCTGAAGATCCTGGCTCGGCTTTAACCGTCTTAACTATTGGAGTCCGCCTATCTTTTCCAATCCGTACAAGGTTGAGAAGATCCAATATCTCATGTTTGGGTGTTGCACTGCTTAAAATCACCCTGCACCAACTCATATTTTGGAAAAGAGCAATTTGAGTGAGGATGCCGCTCAGCTCAAACTCACCATATGCATGAAATTCATCATAAATCACATAATTAAATTGATGAAATGCTTGTATCAGGTCTCCTTCCGGGTTCCTATACATGGCTCCGATAATCGCTTGAAAAATATCTGGATTTGTTAATATTATGTCTTTTCTTTTTATCAAACTCCAAAGCTCACGTGCACGTTCAGGTCCTCTTCTTTTCAGGATTTTTGACGATATGTTCGCGACACGAAATCCTTCATCCTCAAATCTCTGCATCTGGCTTTGTATCAAGGCGTTAGTTGGGTACAAAAGAAGAACCTTATGTTTTTGATTTAGCAGATATTCAAAGCAGAGGGTTTTCCCTGCACCGGTTGGGGCTTCCAACTGTATGACATCCGCATCTTCATCATTCACACAATCGATAAATTCCTTTTGAAAAGCGCGCAGTTTCCGCCCTTCTGGCGCAAGACCATAAGTATCTTCAACCGATGGAAGATAGACTTCCTCAACAACTACCATGATTTATCCCCCGAAAACTACAGGCAAAATTTTATCGTTCACCAGTTTAACATCAACATCAAGAATGTGATGTTTCCTGTAATCGCTGCCACGAACAAGTTTCCCAGATGCGTTATACAATTCTAAAATGGTTTGTTCATCTAGGCCGTAAACTTGGCTGAGCATGTAAATGTTTAAGTGTACCTTACTGGAAGGTTTTGTTTTCTTTAACCTCAACTCACCGCTTCTCCGGATTCCAAGGGTCAAGAATAAGTCATCCGGCAGAGTTTCTTCAGACCAAACCGTAACTTCAAAGGTACTCCCTGGTGCAAGTCCAATGTAGCGTCGAACTTTGCTTATCGTTACAGCGGAGTCACTGCCCATCCAATAAGGGTCGGTCTTTTTGAACTTACCCAAGTCCCCTTTGTTAGTGCTTGGTATAGTTACAGTCAAACTTCTCTCGGATAGATATTCGGTGCTCTTGAAGGTTTCTTCTTTGAAGTGGACATCGATGGGTTTTCCATCGCTTACAAGTAATGGTATATCTGCAAGTTCGTGATATTGATGGTTAACCGCCTCATCTCCGAAAAGAAAATAATGTTTTTTTAACATTCCAAGATTATACGCAAAGGAATACGTCAATGCAGTACTCCCCAATATGCGATCTGCGCTGACCAGAACACCCTCTGAACTTGAATAAAATAGCGGAGAGTGGAGCGTGGTACGATATGTTGCTGTCTCCACATTAATCACTAATCCTGTCTCTACCATCTACTGATTGGTTTCTTTCTTTCCGACTGCTTCTAATCCTTGTTTGCGTATAATTTCTAACGCACTCTTGATCACTGTAGAATCATTTTCATCTTTACAACATCCAGTATCAATCAGATTCTTCAACCATTTCGGAAATTCGCTGCCGACATCTAATTCGAAATCGTTTGCATAATATAAAATCCAATCTGCTCGTTTATGCTCTTTGATATAATCCGATATCTTAGAACTGATCGTGTTCCTGGGAAGCTCACTCTCAGATTCGGTTATATAATCTGAAATTAGTTCCCCACAACTCAAAGAGCTGTCACCAGGAGATGTTATCACACCGACAATCTCATTTTTCATGTTTCGGCCCGTTCGGGTTTCGCGTGCTCCATATCTTCCCGTGTTGAGGATATTATGCATCAGATAGAGAAGCATCTCCTTTGTCCCAGCCTCAAGAGTGATGAAATGTACAAAGTGTGTGCCAGGTTGTACTTTAACGGGATTGAACAGGCTTTCAGATTGCTTGCGCTTTCCATTTACGATTTTATCACTTAGCATCGTCCCACTTTCGTAAAGCGCATTGTGTACCTCTTTGTTCATGAGATCATAAGGCTCTAAGCTGTATGTGTAACCTTCAATGACATGGCTCTTTTGAGAAAATGTCGCCCCAGAAACCGTTCCTGCAAGGCCGTAAGTAAGCATATCAGCATTTTTGGATTTGGGAAGGCTAGGTATTGGCTCGTTATACGTGTACTCCTCTGAAATGATATTTTCATCTTCATCGAGTTTTCGACAGAGGTTGAGCCCTGTTAATCGCTCCTTGCTAACAAATTTTTCGCCATTTACCTGTGCATGAATAACACCGTTGAATTCTTGGGTTTCAGCTCGTTCTGAGTCAGTGCTTCTAAAAAGAATCGGATCTGTTGCCGTTCTGAGAACTATCAACGTAACCGTAGGTCTTGCTTTCCTATATATCTCATACTTTTCAGCAAAGCCATCACTTGGCACACTCTCTTTAAGTTCGGCCCAATTCATTCTTCATCACCATCCTTTTTTGTAGCCAGAATATACTCAAATTCATACATATCGGTCAACGAGTTTCCCCACTGAGATATCTTCTTAACATCCCACAGGTCATGAGATCTCAGGTACATCACGATACTCTCAACATAATCCAAGCACTCTGTGGGGATATCTTTTCCTTTCTTTGGGCTGTACTGCTCTCGCAATACGTCTTTCCAGACTTCTGCAGCCGCAAACCTTATTGCTTCATCGTCTGAATATTTTTGCGCTTTTGATGCCACCAAGGAGTCTAGAGATGTTCGGAATATTTTTACACGTTTATATGATCCGCTAAAGCGGTGTTTTCCAAAGAGGTGGACACCTTTTTCTGCAACATCTTTCATATCCAAACTACTACCTCCAAATAATTTCTTGATATATTCTCCATTTGCAATCACCCAACTCGAAAAGTCTTTGGATTCTCTTTTTATATAAGGAATCACCATGATGGGTTCAAATATCTGAACGCGGTGCATCCCTTTTATACCATCAAACTGATTGATGACGTCCAATTGAGCTGACAATCTCCTTGCATCTTTGAAATATTCAACTTTATCCAATCCAAAATTCATTTCAAGCGTGTTCGGCCTTTCATTGTAAAATACATCATCATACATTCGAATCAATGAATATGGACTTGTTACTACGCACTTACAGCCGCACTCTAAACAAGCTTTTATTGCAGTGTGGATTGCACGCGCTCGACGTGTAGTTTTACTCGAATGATCGCTTGATGATTTGATGGCCATAGGCTCGATGTGAAACGGAGTGGCGAAATCCCCCAGTGTGAAATTCAAACCGAGTTTTTTTGTTTTCGTCCCTTCTACACTTATTTCCACTTTGCTCATCTGATTTTGGAACGGATCGAGGTTAGTAAAAACAGTGTCAAAATAAAAATAGAAAAATATTAAATCATCATTCACACGAAAACCGCTATTTTCGATTAGATGATTGAGGAGTAAGCGCTCAAGCTGGCAGGCATCACATTCGCGCTTGTATTGATCGTTTAATGTGGCGCGCTTGGTAAAGCCCCCAGATTGAAGGAAATATCGTCCTGGTTTATATTCATTTTTTGCAACTGCACCACACATGAAGCAAACATCTGTATTCCCCGTTGGGAATGTATCAGCAATTAGGCCATTTGGTTTTTCTGTGTTGTAAGAGTAAACCAAGTCCGTTATCGAATCTAATGCTGAAGAATCGTCATCTAATTTGGATAATATGGCCTCTTTTACATGTTCATGTAACAATTTAAGGGTGCCCTTATAATCATTGCAATCTTGTACGATCTCATGAACAGTATAGGGCTTGCATTTCTGTCCACCTACTCCATCTTGATTCGCAAAAGTTTGGCGAATCTGTCCTATTTTCTGTAGTTCCTCTAAGATCTGCTCATTCTGTATGTTTCGTTCTAATTTCGGAAACTTCATCCAATCTGAGCCATTTTTATCATTATATATGAAGTATGTGATACATGCTATCGCTTCTCGGATGTCTTCTTCTTTAGGATAAATCGTTTTACCGAGATCACCCAAAAGACCTGATTCAGTTTTTTCACGCACAGATTCTATATAAACTCTAAACCTTGCATCTTCATCAATCGGGATTGATAGTAGTGGAGATAAATTAAGTTTTTTCCATGAAAAATCAGGCTTCGCATCTGTATTCTCGATTAGTTCTTCGCTTATCAACTGTTTTAAACCATCAACATTGACACATATTCTATTTTTAGATAAATATAATATGCCATTTGGAGAGATTAAAAGAGGTACCCCTCCAGATCTAACTAAGAACTTCTTTGCACTTCGATACACAACCTGAGACAGAAGTTGCTGAGGCATTTCTGGCAACCACAAAACGTGGACATCGTGACCCTCTACTTCCAGACGCCTTTGTATCTCTTGAAGAGGATTCTCAACTCTGCTCAAACTTGCAATTTTATCACCAATTTTAACGTAAGGCAATAATCTCGCATATTTAGGTCGTGAAAATCTGGTTTCACACTGAGCGTCATCAGATTCTTGAGCGTGCTGAACAAGAAATGCAATTTCATCAAGCTCTTCTTCCCACTCGGGGAAATACCCCTTAAGATTAAATGGATCAAGTTCGAAATAATCCTTCAATAATTTATAATAATTACCTTCGTAATTAGATCCCGTGATTTCATTCCAGAATTTATTTACATCATGAAGGGTCAAAGCTGTACAGAGTAGCTTTATTAACTTTATCTCCTGGGGCGTTATAGTCGGCCCTACTGGTGACCGATCATAAATGTATAATATCGATCCCGTAAAAACTGCGGTGATTATATGGGCAGGATAACTGAGTGCCTTGTTATACTTTGCGTCCAAACGTGCCGAGCCTTTGAAAAGCGATGCCACGACATTGTCAATATAATCTCCAAGATACAGTTTTATGGCTGTATAAGCATCAGCAGTTTCCTTGCCCAATTCGTCTAAATACTCTTCGGTTATATCTTCTTTTTCTAATGGGTCTTCCAGTGTATCTTTCATGTCCTCACCTCGCTTACCCCAACTTCCACCGCCCCGCATCCTCGGCTCACAGCGCTCCCAACGCCGCTGTACTCCGCAAACCGAGAAAGGATCAGAACGGCGTTCTTCACGTCCTCCGGCGCGCCCCTGGCGAAGGAGTAGCCGCACCGCCCGGAAAAGCCCTGCTTGAAGATCGGCCTGGGGTGGCCTTTGGCGCTGTCGAAGACGGTGTTCACGACGACGCTGTGAGTTCTGTAGGTGTGCGGGTCTGGCCTCTCCACCACGTGCCTTGCTATCTCGTCCCTCTCGATCCCCATCCTGAGCCCCTCGGGCACGACGGCGTTCCACTTGGAGACGAGGGAGGAGAAGACCGCCTCCCGGTGGGGGAACATCTCGGAGACGGTGCTGTTCTTGTACTGGATGCAGGCTGGCGACCTGAACCAGAACTCGATCTCTTGGCTCTTGCCATCCTTTGCGGAGTCGACCAGCTCCTGAAAGCTGATGGAGCTGCTCTTCACCTCATCGATCACGAGGTCGCCCTGATGAAGGCGGATGTCCTTTTCTTTGAAGATGAGGGGGCTGATGATCGACCGAAAGATCTCCGCCTCCTTCGGGTCCGTGGTTCCCAAATTCAGCTCGTACCTCTCCCCAGGGAGGACGAGTTTGTGATGAGGCCGAGGGCACTTTCCAAACCTTCCCCAGAGGGGGCTTACGGCGATGGAGCTCTGTGGCGAGTCGTGGGCATGTTCGCTGATCGCCTCGTCGCCCTCCCGCATCACTTCCAGGATCGAGGAGTAAAGTTGATACCCCTCGCTGGATGGGATTTCGAACTCTGCCTTTGGCCTTGCGACGAAAGATATCTTCTGCGGCATCTCTGACAGTTCGTATTACCCCTTCATGTATAAACCTATCGATTGACGCAATAATTTCATTATTTTGCAATCAAAGTTAGATTAATTCATTCATATGGGAGAGAAAGTGATTTATGCAATAAATAAAGTGATACGGCAAATGAAAACGTACATATCCCTATCGGGATTCGATACCTCTCAGATACTCTCCATGATGGTGAAATATGGGATACAGGGAGACGACAAGATTATCCTCATCAGGCCTGAGAAGGAAACCGACACCAGGGGCGAGGGAACCGTCCAGGCGGTCCGGGACCTTTCAAGGCAGATCGATAGCTCGCTAACTGTGGAAATTCATCGGGTTGACCACCAAAATTTTGAGGGGATGCTCCTCTCCCTGATCGACCTCATAAAAACTGCCGAGGGGGAGATAATAGCCAATTTATCCGGCGGCCCGAGGGAGATTTTTCTCGCCTTTGCCATCGCTTGTCTCTCTCAATCCCAGAGGATTCAAAAAGCGACAAACTACAGCGACATCGATCGGGTCATGAGAGAGATTAATCTCCCCAAAATCGTACAGAGCCTTGATGAAAAGTCGAAATCCGTTCTCGGAGACATCCGCGATAACCAGCCCACCACTATAACCGAGATGGCAGAAAGACTTGACATATCCGAGAGCACCATATCACGGCAGGTCGGACGGCTCGTCGGCCTCAATGCATTAAAGGTGATTCCAAAGGGAAAGAAAAAACAGATCCAAACGACGATAACTGGCGAGATATTCCTGTCGATTAATGATGAGCTGTAAGGATTCTACATCGTTTTTCCGCCACCCAGATTAGAGCAAGAGTCGAAAAGCTTTTCCTTCTTAGAATATAACCTCGTAGCCGCAGGGAGACGAACCCTCCGATCTCCTCCACGATGAACCAGCCCTCCTTTCGCGCCCATCTTCTCCAATCCTGCAAGTCGGTTAAATGATAACCTGCTTATACCTAAAGTCCCGCCGCCGGAGGGCTGGCGCTGCCTCATCTGCCAGATCAACCGCGCGAGGGGTGGAACGCCCCTCGTCTTCGATGAGAATTCGATCTCCTGCCCCGGAGGACTCATGTATTCAGGATATTCAAGGGAGCGTCCCCCCGACTTCCGGTACTTCCTCTCGTACGGCAAGCCGGGCAGCCTCGAAGGGGAGCGGTATAAAAGGACGCCGGAGATCGTCGATGCCTGGGAGAAGATGATCCCCGCGATCTCTTCAGAGGGAATGAACATGCACTTCACCCGGTGGGACCAGCTGGCGGGGGTGGACGCGCCCGAGGTCGTGATCTTCTTCGCCCGCCCCGAGGTCCTCTCCGGCCTTTTCACCATCGCAAACTTTGACAGAAGCGATCCCAACGGGGTCATCTGCCCCATGGGTGCGGGGTGCAGTTCCATCATCCTCTACCCGTTCGTCGAAGGGCAAAAGGACGGATCGAAGGACGGATCGAAGGATGGGTCGAAGGAAGAGCCGAAAGTCGTCTTGGGCATGTTCGATCCGTCGGCCCGACCCTGCGTGCCCCTCGACGTTCTGACCATGGCCTTCCCGATGAGGAGGTTCGAGAAGGCGGTCGGCTACATGGAGGAGAGCTTCCTTGCGACAAAGGAATGGGCTAGGGTAGAGAAGAAGATCGAGCGGAGCGGAACGCTTCACCGGAAAGAGGGACAGAGGGAAAGAACAGAGAACAGGTCTGAAGTCTGAAGTCTGAAGTCTGAAACCCCTCCCCTCTATTCTGAGAGAGTTCCGCAAAGCAAGCCGTCCTCTTCTTTATTTGGCGCGCTCTTCTTGATTTTCGGCCGCCCTCTCGTAGGCGCCGATGGCGTCGGTCCTGGTGACGATCCCCAGAAGCTTCTTCGGATTCTCCCGCTCCACCACGGGAAGCCGTCCGACGTTGTTCTGGTATAGCCGGTCCATCACCTGCTTCATGTTCTCCTCGGGGTAGGCGACGATCACATCCTTCACTGCCACGTCCTCTACTCGGATCTCATCCTGCCTCTCCTCGGGTACCTTCCGGAGGTCGTCGAAGGTGACGATCCCCAAGAGATCGCCGTCTTTGACGACGGGAAAGCCCCTGATGTTATGCTCGACTATCCTCTCTCTCACATCTCTGATGGTCGCGTCCGGGTCGACCGTCACCACCTCCTGGGCCATGGCATCTTTGACTGGGACCCTCGCCAAAACCGCCTCTTCCGTCTCCAGGGTGACGCCCCTTCTCAGCAGGTTCAACGTGTAGATGGTCGACCCCTTGAGGCCCATCTGGGCTATGCCGTAGCTGGTGGCGCAGGCGATCATTAGAGACGGAAGGAGGGCGTAGTCGGCGGTCATCTCTGATATCAGCACCACACAGGTGAGGGGGGCGCCTGCAGATCCCGCGAAAAGGGCTCCTGCCCCCAGAAGGGCGTAGGTCGGAGCGTGTCCTTCAGCAGCGGGCAAGACGTCTGCGAAGATGAGGCCCAGGCCAGCTCCGACCACAGCGCCGATGTAGAGGGTGGGTCCGATGCTCCCCCCGCTCCCGCCGGATCCTAGGGTAGAGGCGGTGGCCAGGGCTTTGGCCGCCGCCAGGGCAAGAAGGAAGAGGAGAATCGGTATCTCATCAGACCCACTTGGACCGGAGACGAGGCTCAACACCCGGTCCACCCCGTCGTAACCCACCCCCATGATCCCATAGTCCAAAAAGTAAAGTCCCGCGGCCCCTGCGACAAAACCGCCCAAGGCTGGCTTCAACCCATCCCTCAGGGGAAGCTTTTCAAAGAGCCTTTCTGCGCCGCTGGCGAGGGCGACCCAGAGGAGACTGACGGCGCCTAAGACGAGCCCCAAGATGAAGCAGAGCCAAAGCTCCGCCAGGACAAGATCGATCTCGGGCGGAGTGAAGGCGGGGTTAGTGCCGAGGAAGGCGGAGGCCGTTGCCGCTCCGATCACCGCCGAGAGGAGGAGGGGAACCGCATCCACCATCCTAAAGCGCCTCATGACCACCTCCATGCCGAAGATGGCGCTTCCAAGGGGCGCGTTGAAGGTCCCTGCAAGTCCCGCCACAAAGCCGCAGATGGCGAGGATCTGGACGTCGGCCACCGTCAACCTCAGCCTCTGGCCCAGGATGGATCCGAAGTAAGCCCCGATCTGGGCGATGGGGGAGTCCCTCCCAGCGCTGCCGCCGCTCCCGATGGTGACGATGGATGCGAGGAGGAGGGAAGGCCCAGACCGGGCCCGAATTCTGCCGCCCCTCTTGTGGAGCGACTCCATGAGGCCCGGGATCCCCTCCCCTCTCGCCTCGGGCGCAAACCTGAGGATGGTTAAACCGACGACAGCTCCCCCCAGAACCGGCAGTAGCACCATCCTCTCGTCGCCTCCGGGAAGGGCGGCGAGAACCGGCCCGAAGAAGAGGTGGTGGACCGACTCGACCAGCCTCCTGAAGATCACGGCCCCAAGCCCCCCGGCAAGGCCCGTGACTATGGCGAGGGTATCCAGGACCAGCCACCTGTTCTCGCCCAAGTGACGAATCATCCAAGCTCTCAAGGTATCTATTTCCAAAACGATAGCGGGATATAAAGAAGTTATCGCCGAAATAGACCGCTTTGACGCCTGAGATTCGAATTGAGATGAGTCGGACTGAGACCGGAGGGATGGGGGTCAAGATCGATGTCCATCAAGAGATCGGAACTCTTTTATGATCTGACGGCATCCCTGGGGCGGGGTTAATGCCATGTTCAAGATCGGATTTATCAAGCTCGGCAACGTCGCATCATCGCTGGTCGCAGACCTCGCGCTCGACGAGATAGCCGAGAGGACGGACATCGAGGTCAGATCCCTCTCCTTCGGAGCCAAGATGACGAAGAATGAGGCCGAAATGTCGGCAGAGCTGAAGAGCTGGGGACCCCAGCTTGTGGTGATGGTCGGGCCGAACGCCGCAACCCCTGGGCCTACAGCGGCAAGAGAGATCTACAAGGATTTTCCGACCGTCGTCATATCCGACGGCCCCTCCAAGAAGGATGCTCGCGAAGCTCTGGAGGCCGAGGGTTTCGGCTACATCATCCTTCCCTTCGACCCCCTCATCGGGGCGAAACGGGAGTTCCTCGATCCCGCGGAGATGGCGCTCTTCAACTCCGACTCCCTCAAGGTATTGAGTATCTGTGGGTCTGTGAGGCTTGTTCAGGAGGAGCTGGACAGGACGATGGCGAGCATCCTCGCAGGCTCCGCCGAGCTTCCCCACATCCTCGCGAGCCCTGAGAAGTGCACAGAACGGATGGAGTTCAAAAACCCCTACGCTCGGGCGAAGGCCATCGGCGCGCTCCACATGGCCCAGACGGTGGCGGGAATCGCCGCCGCCGCCTGCTTCAGGCTTAAGGAGCTGGACAGGATCGCCCTCACCGCCGCCGCGGGACACGAGGTGATGCGGGCTGCAGCAAAGCTGGCCGACGAGGCGAGGGAGATGGAGAAGGCAGGTGACTCGGTCTCAAGGCGTCCCCACGCGAGATCCGGCGCAATTCTGGAGAAGAGAGGGCTTCTCGATAAGCCCGATCCGATCTGAATCGATCTTGGCCATGTAAAAGAGGTTCTGGCGCAAGAGGCGCCAGTCCTTTACTTTTCTTCGGCAGGGGTTCTTGGAGCAGATTCCCTTCTTCCTCTCTGTAGAAGCGTCGATGGATACGTCGCCTGTGATGCTCTGGTTCACGTGCACGGGAAAGACGGCGATATCATGGTGATGTAGTCGGTGTAGGCCTCAATAAGCTCCTCGGATTTATAGGCGCCAGCGACCGACTCATGGTTCCTCTGGCTCTCGCTGATCCTCTCGTCCACCCCGACGAGCCCCTCATCCGACGCCGTCTTCTCCGAACTTATGGCCGACCTGTACTCGTCGATCTGCTCCAGGACTTCGAAGCTTCCCGGATAATCTTACCGGGCCTCGAAGATCGGAGTTGTCTGAGGAAACCTCTCGGAAAGGTTATATCGCCCCCAGGACGAGTCAGATTCATGACCGACGTTCCCGATATCCCGACGGAGCAGATCCAGCAGCGAGTGGTGGCGATGTGGCTTGGAAGCTTCTACGGAAGCAGCGGCTACGTCGCGAAGAGGCTCGGAAAGAAAGGGCTTCGCGAGTTTCAGGATATGGGCGCCCACCAGGTCGCCGACACCTTCAAGAGGCTGGAGCTCTCCGAGCCGAAGGACCTGGCCATTGCCGTGGCCACCAACGACAAGAACCTCTTTGGAAGCGTCGTTTCGGTGGTGGAGGGGGACGGCTGGGTTGAGATCAGAAGGGATAAATGCGCCATCAAGGAGGGCATCAACGCCTTCGCCCGCCTGGGAGCCGGGCTCGTTGCAAAACAGCACTGTAAGACCTGCGTCGAGAGCCACTGGCGGAAGGTCTTTGCAGATCTCGGGATGAAGCTCGAGGTCGAGGAGACTGATGAGGGATGCGTGATGAAGGTCTACCGAAGCTGACCTCTGCGGGAGATCATCCTGTCATCTATTGGGCAAATAATTTAAACCAAGCCCAGCATACTCCCCCCAGGGGAGTGTGACTCGGACATGATTTCAAAGAGCAATTTGATTTTGGTGGTATCGGGCCTGATCTTGACGGCGGGCCTGGCGGGCGCAGACTACCTGAACCCCGGCACTAATCCCAACTACTCGGAGTGGCGGTCCTACTTCTCTGACCCCATATTCTTCTCTGGGGGCACGGCCTCGAGGGTAGACCACAGCCAGTACTACCCCTACTTCGGATCGGAGATCTTCAAAGAGCCGGCATCCCTTGGAGGATCGTCGAAGGCGCCGTCGGTCCTGGGAAAGGTCTCCCGAAAAATCGCCGAGGAGAGGGAAAAACAACTCCTTGCAATGGGAAACCAGCCCCCGATCGTAAGCCCTCGGCTCAGCAGAATGATCGACCCCGCGACACTTCCTTCCAAGGCGAACTGGACGAGGACGATGGAGTACGCAAGGGAGAGATCCTCCATGAGGATCTTTGAGGGCGGAAACTGGACCGAGCCCCAGGACGTCATGAAGATGTACTGACGGGGTCGTCGGTAGTCAACCCATTCCCGGGGATGAGCTCCGGGATGGGGGGCGACCCCGCGAGAATCTCCTGGGGGTCCCGCGGTTCTGACTATTGTCCAGAGTGCTTCCAGTGCTTGTACATCACCGATATCGCGTCGGCGCACTGCTCTGGGGTCTGGTAGACGGGGATTCCGACGTTCTCCATCTTGATGACGTCGTCCATGGCGAACTCCTTTCCTGCAACGCAGACCATAATGGGCTTTCCCCGATAGTCGATTTTGCCCAAAGGCTCGACGTAGCTTCCCAGGATCTCAGCCTGGAGGATGACGATGAAGCTTCCCACGTCCTCGCTCTCCACCCCGATCTCGATCGTCCTCTTCACCGTCTCGGCGTCCATGCTGAAGGTGTAGTCGACGGGGTTTGTCCCTCCGACGTACTCCGGGAGCAGGTCGAGGAGCCTCTCCTTGAGGTGAGGCTCCAGATCTGAGAGCTTCATTCCCTCGTCGATGACGGCGTCGGCGGATATGACCCCGAGGGAGCCGGCGTATGTGATGATGAAGACGCCCTCCTTTTTGGGGAAGGGCTGCTTGGACACCGCCCTGGCGAGGTTGAACATGTGCTCGTAGTCCCTCGCCCTGATCACCCTGGCCTGCTGGAAGACGGCGCTGTAGACTAGATCGTTTCCGGCTATGGAGGCGGTGTGGGAGGCGACCGCCCTCTTCCCAGCCTCAGTCCTGCCGGACTTGAGGGCGATTATCGGCTTCTCCGTCGTGATCCTCTTAGCCACGTCGATGAACCTTCTCCCGCCCTTCACAGATTCGAGGTACATGCAGATGACGTTCACATTCTCGTCCTGGCTCACCGCCTCCAGCATGTCCGTCTCGTTGATGTCGAGCTTGTTTCCGATCGTCGCCACGATCCCGAAGTCCATGATGTGACGGAGACCCCAGAGCATCCCGGCGGCACAGACCCCGGCCTGGGATATGAGGCCGATGTTCCCCCGGGATAGGGCGTCGACGATCCCTATGGACTGGACCATACTGCAGTGGGTATTGATTATCCCCGAGCAGTTGGGCCCCAGGAGCCGCACGCCGTAGGAGTCGGTGATCGCCTTCATCTCCTCCTCTATCCTCCTTCCCGCATCGCCCATCTCGGCGAAGCCCGCAGACTCGACGATGACGTATTTGACGCCACAGTCGCAGCACTCCTTCACCACCTCCGGCGTCATGCTCGCCTGGACGAGGATGACGGCGACGTCGATGGGCTTTTTGACGGCGCTGATCCTCGGGTAGGCCTTGATCCCCAAAATCGACTCGGCCTTGGGGTTGATGGGGTAGAGATCTCCCTCGAAGTCGTGATTGATCAGGTTGCAGAAGACGTTCCATCCGAGCTTACCTTTTGTCCCCGAAGCTCCGATGACGGCGATGCTCTTCGGGTAGAAGAGGTCGTGGAGGTCCTGGATCTTGGGCAAGGCCCCTTCGGTGACCTCGGGGGCGTCGCCGATTATGATCCTCGCATCCACCACCCGGTAGCCGTCGGGGTATAGGAAGACGGGGTTTAAGTCCATCTCGGCGATCTCGGGATATTTCATCACCAGGTCGGAGATCTTCATCAACAGATCCCTCAGAGCAGGGATGTCCGCCGACCGGCCGCGGTACCCCCCAAGAAGGGCGTGGCCCTTTATCCCCGCGATCATCTCGTCGGCATCGGTCTCGGTGATGGGTATCGACTTCAGGGATACATCCTGGAGGATCTCGACGAAGATGCCGCCGAGGCCGAACATCAGGATCGGACCGAAGGTGGGGTCGCGAGCCACCCCGACGATCGCCTCGGTCCCCGGCGGGGCCATCTCCTGGACTGCGATCCCGACGACCTCTTTGTCCCGGAACGCTTCCACCATCTCCAGGCGGGCCCGCCTAACCTCGTCGGGACCCATCAGGCCGAGCCTCACGCCGCCGGCGTCGGACTTGTGGACTACCTCTGGGGAGACCACCTTCAGTACCACGGGGTAGCCTATCGATTCCGCCAACCGGACCGCCTCATCCTCAGACCGGGCGACCTCGGCGCCCGTCGTCGAGATCCCCAGGCTTTCGAGGAGAGCCTTGCACTCGTGCTCCATCAGATACGTTCTATTCTCCTCTTTTGCCCGCCCCACAACTTCCCTGAATAATTCTGCCATATCGTCCCTCCACCAATCTTCATAACATCGATCAGGTTTCCCTAATAATCCAAAAATATTGCCCGTATCGCTACTTTCAGTACAATTATTCATGTGAGATTCCGTCGTTTCGACTCTGATTTTGCGCTTATTCACGCGTAGGACTTCTTTTTTGATCGGTCACATTAAACTTTTCTGTCGCCACTTTGTCGCTCAGGGAAACTCATAACTCAATGAGCTGGTATCGATGGGAACCAAAGCTGATCTCCTCGCCAGAGTTCATCTTACGGCACCCGTTCTACCTTCGGCCATGTGCCTCTGAACTTCTCCTCGCCCTCCTTCGAAGGGGCTATGGTAGGAGTTTGTGTCCCTCAGATCTGCCCTCTATCGAGATAAGTCTCTTCCCATAGCTCGACAAATTTGGGGGCGACGTGACCGAAGAGGTATTACAAAACTAATGGGGGGCCGTTCCATGAAAAAGTGGGTGCCTGTATCGCCTATCAGGGCAAAACTCAGACGCCGATAGAGCCGAATCGCCCGGTTGAACTTCGCCACGTGAAGCCTGAGGGGCAGACCCGCCTCCACTGCTTCCTCCGCCAGATCCCGAATCAGGCAGCTCCCAATGCCCTTGTCCCGATCTTCTGAGAGGAGGGCGATCTCCGCCAGCCTGATTTCCTTGTGCCCCCGGATGACGATCAGATTTCCTACAGGCCTTCCGTCCAGGAGAATTACCCTCTGGTCCGCCTCGGGGGTCATGGTGGCTAGTGATGTTGATGCGCTTTGAACTGGAGCCACAGAAATGCTTCTTTATCAGCCTCGCCCCAGCCGATGGACGCGATCTCCACCTCACTGGTGCTGGTGTAGAGGCGAAAGAGGAAGGGCTCGTCCTCGGGAAGGGGAAGCCGAAGAGATAGAGTCGTGATCATGGTTGGCAGAAGGGGACGCCGCAAACGGTCTGCGGCCTCGATCCTTCCTTCGTCCTCTCCATAGGAAAGTCCCCACGAGGGCTGCCATGAATTTTTGATCTCTCCAGCGCCTCTTCCCAAAACGGCCTGAGCATGAACCATTATTGAAGTTTACAATTAATAAATTTTGCGAGCAGATATAACGGATTTCAGACTTCGATCTCGGCGCTCTCACTTTGGTTTTTGCTTTCAACTGCTGTGCTGAACCTATGAAAAGATCAAAAGCTTCATAAACTCTGGATTTATAATGAATAGTCATTATAGTCTCAGGAGGTGATAAAAGTGATCGGTGAGATCCTGGTCGCCATCTCAGTGGTTGGCCTGGCGTTCTGGGTCTACCTAATCCGTTACAACGTAGAAACCTGATGACCTGCCGATGCCAAGAAAGCCGATTTTCTTTGCCTAGCTGTGATTCTCTCCCGAAGCCTTCTGAACTGCCCAGCAACCCAGGACCAATTTTAGCATGAGGCCGAACCCTCCGTTGACTATGCTCGATTTTTGGCCTCATGCATCTTTTCGCCTGAGATCCTCTGACCGGCCGAATCCACATTCTATTCGGCCGAGAATCGTCCTACTACTACTACTACAGACAGGGGAGCCAGTCTATGTTGGAAGTGATGGTCTCGTTCATTGAGAGCTGGATGTACTTCTCTATCGAGAAGACTCCTGTGACGTCCTCAATGCTCCTTCCCACCTCGAAGTGTCTGCCCTTGCTGTCGGCCTTGGGGTCTTTGGAGAGCCATCCTATGTGGCCCACTCCTATGACGTTGGAGCTGAAGCTGGCCTCAATCCCGCTGTTGTTGACCGCGTTCAGATGGCTATCGCCCGCCGTTCTGATCTCGGTACTCTTCATCAGGCTCTCGGCGTGGGTATACTGCTCAGTGACCACGGCTCCTGCATCGTAGTTGGATACGCATAGCTTATCCACCCACTTCTGGTCGTAGGTGCCGGTCTGGTAGCTTACTGGGAAGTACTCGAACTCTGCTTCCTGGGTGTAGTTTATGGAATTGTGATGGACGTTGAGCTCGAACTCGGTGCGGTCGTAGAAGTTGCCGCTTCCCGATATCCTCTCCACGATCTTCTGGCCGCTGTATCCCTGGGCTGTCTGGCCGATGAGCTCGTGGCTTCTGTAGCCCACCCCCTGAATCACCGACCGCTCGAAGACGTAGTTGGCAGCTGCCGCTGACCCCACAAAAACCACCATAGAGATCACGACTGCGAGCCATAGACGATTCAATCTGAACCTCCCCGAAGTTCCGGTGACGGCCTTATCGTTTAAAAACGTATCGAGTTTCTCCAGCTTCTATAATAAATTTATGATCCTGTTTGAATGGTCCTGCCCTTGGTCCTGCACTGGTGGTTTGTTGGAAGATCAGAGTTCCTGAGACGAGATCAAGAGTCTCACCAGCTCTTCTATCAGATCGTCGTCGAAGGGCGGCCTTCCCTCCACCGCCACGATGGGATTTGGGACGTCGATCCCGCCAAGGACGATCTTGGGAAGGTCGGATCTCTTAAAACCCTCGACGATGGCGTAATCCACCCCCTCTCTCCGAAGCTCCTCCAGAGCCTCCTCAAGCCCTCCGCCCCTCGCCACTTTGAAGAAGACGCCCTCTTGGCCTACGCCCACCACCACGTCTGCCCCCGCCTCAAAGTGGCGTTTGGTGTCGCCTCTGTCCTCCACGGGGTGGTGGGGCATGTTCTTAATGGTGCCAACCCGGCCGTGCCTCTTCAGAGATCTGACCAGCTCCTCGACGAGAGTGGTCTTGCCGGACTTCTTGGGCCCCACCACGGAAACGATCTTCAAAGCATAGTCCTCCTTCTGATCGTCGTTCGCGACTGACGGCTCAGCCCGTCATCAGAGATGCGAGGAACCGGGCGTAGATCGAGAGGTCCTCCAGGGTCACATTCTCGTCCGGACCATGGGGGTTTGAGTCGGTCTGGCGGCCGACGCCGTAGACGCAGGAGGGGATCCCCGTCACGTCCACGACGTAAGCCTGGTCGAGGCTGTACTGGGCGCCCGCAAGCCTTGGCTTCCTTCCCGAGGCCTTCTCAAGAGCGCGGCTCACCTCTGCGACCCAGGGGTGGTCAGGATCTACCCGCATGGGAGGGTAGCCCATCCAGCTCCTCCACTCGAGGTCGACACCCAGGTCCGCCACGGCCCTCTCCATCTCGGCGGCCGCCTCCTCCATCCTCTCCTCAGATATCACCCTGCGGTCCCCCCTGACGACGCACCTGTCGGGGACGATGTTCTCCTTGATCCCGCCGTGGATCATTGTGACGTTCAACATCGGTCTCCCGTGATCCAGGCCAAAGGCAAGAAGCTCCGAGGAGGCCCGCAAGGTGGACCTCCTCGACTCCACTTCTTTCTTCAGATCCAGGAGGGCCTCTATGACCGGCAGAGCATTCTCGATGGCGTTCTCCCCGAGAAAGCTCGCCCCCGAGTGGACCGCCTTCCCGCGGACCGTCGCCTCCCATGTGATGATGCCATTGCAGCCGATGATGATGTCGTCGGAGAAGCTATCCATGCAGAGCATGCAGTCGCCCTTGACGAGCCCCTCGTCGGTGAAGTAGCAGAGCCCCGAGTACCCCCCCACCTCCTCGTCGGTGGTGAGGAGCACCTCCAGGTTGCGCCGGTGCCTTCCACAGGCTCTGACCGCCCCGAGGGCAGCGATGAGGGCTGCCACCGCCCCTTTGGAGTCGGCGACGCCCCGGCCAAAGATTCGGTCTTCCCTGACCTCCGGCTCAAAGGGGTTCGAGGACCAGCCCTCTCCAGCGGGGACGACGTCGAGATGAGTGTAGATCACCAGGGTCTCTTCGGCCCCGGCATCCAGGTGTGCCCTGAGGTTCACCCTGTCGCCGACGAGGTCCGCCCTCCCACACCTCTGATCGAAGATCTCCTGGGGCATCACCACCTTCTCCGTCTCAAACTCCAGGCCCCTGAAGATGGAGATCAGGTAATCGACGATCTCGTGATAGTTTTTACCCGGGGGGGCGACGGTCTCAAAGCGTACCAGGTCCCTCAACGCCTCCAGCATCTCGGGCGTCTTCGAATCCAGGTATCGATAAAGTTCCATATATCTCAGCAAGTTTATGCTGGACCGAGCCCTATTAAAGGCTTCTCTGACCTGGCCATCGCGCAAGGGTCTCGATTCCGGCGAAATCCCCTCCAGAACCTCGAGACACTTCTCCTCAAGCCTCGGAAAGAGTACATATTCAAGGTGGTTCGCCCGTCCTGGCCCGTACCTCCCCTTTCGCAAGTTCTCGATCTGGGCGTCCAGGATCCCTCCCTTCCGGAGGATCACGTCCAACCTTCGGGGGCCGAGATCGACCTCGTGTCTCTCGGGAAGCTCGATACACATCTCGAGGAAGGTGTCGGTCTCAAAGCCCATAGCGCCGTACAACTGATATCCTCCTATATTGATCCTGGTGCCGAGACGAGGCTGACGACGGCGATCGTCAAAAGCCCCACGAGGATCAGTCGAATGCCGGAGACGATCATACGCTCGTGGCTGATCCTGGCCAGAAATAAACCCAGGAAGAAGAGGCACAGAAGCCCGAGGCCGAGGGACGCCATGAAGGCCTCCTCCATATCGATCCTGGGCACAAAGAAGTAAGGCAGTACGAGAATGATCGCCCCCAGGGCGGGGCTGATCCCGTTCACCAGGGCGACGACGATGGTGGCAAACTCCGAGGCTCTCGCGAACTGGCTCTTCTTAAGATCGATGAGCATCGCGCTCTCCAGTTTCTTCAGGTCCCTCTTCCTCTCGGCCCTCTCCGCCAGGTAGGCGCTGCTCATGCCAGAGATCCCGAGAGCTATGCTCCCCCCCACCCCCGCCTTGATGACTATGTCGGGATTTGTAAGCCCCGAGAAGTGGGCGCCGATGACGACCCCCATTATGGTGAGGATCCCGTCGAAGGCGTTCATCACGAAGAGGCGCCTTGCTATCTTGTAGGCCTGGCTGACCTGAAGGTAGGTTTGAAACCTTTTCCAGCAAGAATCCATGACAGAAGACCATCTGAACTTCTTTGGCTTAATCCCTGACGATCAGTGACCTTCCGGTCATGGCTGCCGGTATCGGAAGGCCCAATAGATCCAAAACCGTAGGGGCGACGTCAGCGAGGATCCCATCGTCGCGCAGCTTCACCTCTTCGCCGTCCATTATCAGGACGAAGGGGACGGGGTTTGTGGTGTGGGCCGTGTGGTGCTGACCAGTACTGGGGTCTTCCATCTTCTCTGCGTTTCCGTGGTCCGCCGTCAGAAGGACGGCTCCGCCGCGGGCCAAGACCTCGTCGACGACCCTCCCAACGCATTCATCCACCGCCTCCACCGCCCTGACGGCGGCGTCGAAGATCCCGGTGTGGCCGACCATGTCCGAGTTGGCGTAGTTGAGGACGATGAGGTCATATATCCCCTCCTTTATCCTCTCGACGACGGCTTCGGTCACCTCGAAGGCGCTCATCTCAGGCTTCAGGTCGTAGGTGGCGACCTTCGGCGAGGGTATCAAAACCTTTTCCTCGCCAGGGCTCGCCTCCTCCCGGCCGCCGTTGAAGAAGAAGGTGACGTGGGCGTACTTCTCCGTCTCGGCGATCCGGAGCTGTCGAAGCCCATCCCTGCTCACCACCTCGCCCAGGGTGTCTTTGAGGTGCTCGGCGGGAAAGGCTACCGGAGCCTCTATCGACTCCTCGTACTGGGTCATGCAAACGAAGTGAACGTTGATCTTTTCCTCGTTGAACTCGCAAAAGTCGGGGTTTACAAAGGCCTTGGTGATCTGGCGAGCCCTATCGGGCCGAAAGTTGAAGAAGATGAGGCTATCGCCGTCTCTGACCTGCCCCTCGGAGTCCACCACCGTCGGCTTGAGAAACTCGTCATCTTCGCCCCGGTCGTAGCCGGCCCTCACCGCCTCCTCCGGGCTGTCGGCAAAAAACCCTTCGCCAGAGGTCATGGCCCGGTAGGCGAGCTCTGTCCTCTCCCACCTTCTGTCCCGGTCCATGGAGTAGTACCTTCCGGCGACGGTGGAGACCTTTCCAACGCCGATAGATCCGATCTCCTCCTCCAGCTCCCCGAAATAGCCGAGGGCGCTTCTTGGAGGAACGTCCCGCCCGTCCAGGATGGCATGGATCCAGACCCTCTCAAGACCCCTCTCTTTCGCGAGCTTCAGGAGGGCATATAGGTGGCTGTTGTGGCTGTGGACCCCGCCATCGGAGAGAAGGCCCATCAGGTGGAGGCCGCAGCCCCTCTTTTTCGCTTCTTCCATGGCCTCTATAAGAACCGGGTTTTCACGGAAAGAGCCGTCCTCGATGGCGAGGTTGATCCTGGTATAGTCCTGATAGACCACCCTCCCCGCGCCGAGGTTGAGGTGGCCCACCTCGGAGTTTCCCATCTGGCCTGGGGGAAGGCCCACATCCAGCCCGGCGGCGCCTATTGTGGTGAAGGGATAAGAGCTTTTGAGGCGGTCTATGTTGGGGGTTTTGGCGGAGGCAATGGCGTTTCCCTCGATCTCGTCGCTCTCGCCAAACCCGTCCATGATGATGAGGGTGACAGGCTTCATCGTTCGAGAGTCATCTCAGATCAAGATAACCCTTTGCTTCCCCCTTCAGATCTTGAAGCCGTGGTCCCCTATGAGGGGGACGAAGACGACGCCTCCGTGGTGCTCCAGCTCGAAGCCCTCCTCGGTCCTGATGACCAGGACCAGCTCCTGGTAGCAGCTCCCCACGGGGACGACGAGCTTTCCCCCCACCTTCAGCTGCTCTTTTAGGGGCTCGGGAACCTCCGGTGCCGTCGCCGCTACGTTGATCCGGTCGTAGGGGGCGTGCTCGGGAAGGCCGCGGCTTCCATCTCCCTCGACGACGGTCACGTTCTTGATCCCCGCCTCTCGAAGGTTCCGGCGGGCGAAGACCACCAGCTCCGGGACTCGCTCGATGGAATAAACGCAGCCCTCGGGCCCCACCAGCTCCGCCATCACCGCGGCATGGTAGCCGGAGCCGGCCCCCACGTCCAGGGCAGACATCCCCTCTCCCAGGTCAAGGACGTCGCACATGATCGCCACCATGTGAGGGGCTGATATCGTCTGCCCCTCGCCGATGGGAAGAGGATGATCCTCGTAGGCCAAAGAGCGTATGCTCTCGGGGACGAAGAGCTCGCGAGGAACCCGTTCCATCGCCTCTATGACCCGATCGCCGACGTTACCCCGGAGCATCTTCAGCATATCTTCTTTCATCAGAGGGCAGCCCCCCAGATCCTGGTTATCTCTTTCGCGAGGGCTCTATCGGGAGATCGCCCGTCGCGAAGCCTGATCTTCTCCACCCGATACCTCCTTGCGCCCGCGGTCCTCACATCCCCCACTGCGAAGGTCTCGTCCCCTCCGGCGGGGATGTTGTAGGAGGTGGTCTTTCCCCTCCGTTGGACTGAGACCTTGACCACCACCTCGTCGACGGCCCTCGTCCAGAGGGTTTCTACGTCTCCGGCACGAGCCTCCTCCTCCCGCCTCCCCCCCTCCAGTTCGATGGAGGTGATCTCGACGATCGCGACGTCGCCGACCCCGTCGTCCACCAGGATCTCATCGCCTACCTTCAGGAGATCCTCTGCCGGGATCTCGATGGTGCGGCGTTGGGAGGCGTCCTTGGCGCTGATGATGACCCTGAGGGGCGCAAGCCTCGCCCTCTCGAGTCCCGTGGGATGGACCGTCCCGCAGACCTCGCATCTGACGAGGTGCTCCCGTCTGAGCTTGACGGTGACGTGTTCTGTGAAGTCGCCACATTCGGGACAGAAGATCTCCTCTTGCATGGCTACAAGCCCTCCTCAAAAACTACTAAAAGGTGACTATCGGATTCCAGGCGGATGCCTCCCATGGGGGCGGAGGATCTTCCCGTGGCCTGGGATCACGACGTCGGCCCTCTCCAATGCCGTCATCCTGCTCCTCCTCAGGGCCTCTGTATCGAAGGCGTATTCGTCCTCCAGGGCCAACAAGGACTCTCGATCAGCCCCATGGACAGCACCCTCCCCCCACCAGAAGAGGTCTCCCGCCACAAGCCAGATCTCGCCATCGGCCTGGACGAGGAGGGAGGCGTGATCCGGGGTGTGGCCGGGCGTCGGGAGGACCTCGACATTCGTTCCCGGGACAAATTTTTCGTATGGTATCACCTCTTCCCCCCGATAGATGTAGCTCGAATCGCAGACCTCCGTCTCAGGAAAGAGCCTCAAGTTGAGGATGTGGTCGAGGTGGGTGTGGGTTACGAATATGAGGTCCACGTCCTTGTGAGAAAGGCCCCTTCGGGAGAGGCCTGAAAGAAGCCCCTTTTTGTCGGCGCCGGGGTCGACTAGGACCCGGATCCCAGCGTCCTCTATCAGAACCGCCGACGGCGAGGCCCGAAGCCGGCCGCCTCCGAGACTTACGACATACCCCTCTGCCAGAAGCGTTATCTCAGCCAAAAACTTCACCTCAAACCCGCCGTCAATCAAATGGGTTTAAAAAGGTGTAAGATATAGACATGACGGGTGGCCCGATAGCTCGGGTTTCGGTCACGTCCGGAGGTGAGTGGGTTCATGCGCAGTTTCTTGATGTTGCTGGCTGCTGGCGCCTGTATTCTCCTTATGGGGGGGCAGATGGGGTGGGCGGAGGAGACGAGTTTTTTGGAATCGTCGATCAAAGTATCGGAGAACAACTCTCTCTCCCGTCCCGTCCTGGAGATATCTAGGTCCACCTTTGGAGGAGGTTTCACAAAGATCACTGTTTTAAGAAACCCGGCAACGGGCACGGCGATGAGGGAATCTTACCTTTACGGAGGCTCCCTCGACCGGGAAGTAGCCATCGGCGTGGACAGGAGCGGTACGGAGATGGAGGTCGAGTCCCAGTTCGACGGCGCGGCGAGCCTGGGGGTGTATAAGATGTCCAGCCCCAACAGCACGCCCCAAAAGTCCCCGGCCTTTTCGGCTTCCGAGGACTACTCCGGAAGCTTCAAGATCAGCGAGAGGGTGGACGACTACGGCTCGAACATAGCCACCGAAAGGTCCGTCTCGGGGACTGGGTTTGTCGCCGTCAACAAGAAAGTCGGAGATGAACAGAGAACTTTCGAGTCGGGGACCGGCTCTTACCAGTCCGAGGAGAGGATCGAGACCTACACCAACTACATCGCCAAGTCGGTCTCCCTCGACCACAGTCCCACGAGCTTCGCCGTCGGCGGCCCATCGGCGAACGTCTCCCTCAGGTGGAGCGAGGGGATGAGCTCCAGACGGGAGGGCGAGAGCTACATCGGCGAGGAATACTCCGGGGTGAGCCACCTCGATAAGACGACGACAGCTTTGGGTCTCGGCGAGATGGAGACGGAGGCCGAGTTCTCGGGGGCAGCGAGGTACAGGGTCGTCTCCGAGGGCGGGATCGATATGGACGAGCAGTACGAAGGAGACTACTCCCTCCAAAGGGACATCAGGCTCCACGAAGCCTCCGGGTATGGCCAGCCCCACCTCCATGTGGCGAAAGAGGGATCCCTCGTTAACGAGGAGGATAGAACCCTCGCCGCCTACGTCATAATCCTGGAGAACGACGGGGACAGGACCCTCGAGCCGATCCTGGTGAGAGACCTCTTCCCGCCGGGATCTGTCTTCGTCAGATCCAATCTCAAGCCGACCCTCACCTCCGGCGGCGCCAACTGGTCCATCACCCACCTATCTCCCGGAGACGTCAGAAGCATCGAGCTTGTCCTCGACGTGACGAGCTTCCTGGGCGGCGAGCTGGTGAATCGGGTGGAGGCCTTCGGCGGCGACGGCGAGGATTGGGTCTACGCCGCAAACTTCTCCGCCCTCGAGATCGACTGGCTCTCCTGCTGCTCCGCCGAAGGTGCGGCCGTCGTCAAGGCGGGGGTGGTCGACGATACGGTTCCAAACCACGTCCTATATTCTCTGGATATCAAAAACCTCGGGGACGACACCCTGGTGGCGAAGGTCGCCGACTGGCTCCCGGAGGGTATGAGGCTCATCGACTCGTCACCGATCTTCGCCACCTATGACGACGGAGTCGTCACCTGGAACCTGATAGATCTCGGTCCCGGCGAAGAGAGGAGGATCATATACGAGGTGGAGGCCCTCTGGAGCGGAAGGTTCGTCAACCTCGTCGAGGTCGGTCCAAGGTCCGTGGACGGCCCCTCCGTGCGGCCGATCTATGCCAAGTCGATCGTCGAGGTGGAGGAGTTCCAGGGCGAAAGGCCAAGGCCGGGCTGGCAGCCCCCGGACTGGTTTGGCGAAGCGAAAGATATCCGGGATTAGGTCGCCTGAAGATCCGAAGAAAAACTCCATCGACCAAAATAGAAGTGGGGCGGCATGACATGTTTAAAAAGGAGATAAGGGGCGAGATCGAGATCATGGCCTCGCCGCAGAAGGTCTGGAAAGCTCTCACCGACTTTGAGGCCTTCACGGATTGGAACCCCTTCATCAGGCCGGTGGTTGGAGAGGCAAAAGGGGGGTCGCGGCTGAGGGTCCAGATAAAGCCCCCGGGCGGGAGGTCCGTAGCCTTCAGGCCCGTTGTGGCTCAGGTCATTCCGGATAGGGAACTCCGGTGGAAGGGCAGACTCTGGCTTCCCGCCCTATTCGACGGGGAGCACATCTTCGAGATCGAACCCCTGGGGGCCGAGAGGGTGAGGTTCGTTCAGAGGGAGGTGTTTTCTGGGCTTCTGGTTCCCTTCATGGCGAAGAGCATCGATCAGACCCTTTCCGGTTTTGAGGAGATGAACAAGGCCCTGAAAGAGAGGGTAGAAGGCGGCGATGGATAGATAGGCCACAGTATAAATTCAAACATTCCGCATTTAAATCCGTGAGCTCAGGCATTTTCCAGGACCTGGTCGAGGTCGGCGATTATGTCCTCGGGATCCTCGATTCCCACCGAGAGCCTCACCAGGTCATCGGTGATCCAGTCCTTTTTTGTTACCTCCGCCGGGACGGCGACATGGGTCATGGATGTGGGATCGTTCTATCGACGGCGCCTATTATTCTCGAATTACAAAGGTGTGGGCGAATTTGATGTAAGAATTTTAGCGACAAAACTGTCAAAATCGTGGTTATAGAGCTCCCTTGGACCCGGAAACCGGAAACTTTATATCCAATGAAGCGGTGACATGTAGTCTGTTTGGTGTATCGAATGGTCGATTATTACCAGCCAGTTTGTATTTGCCACATTGGTGAGGAAGAGTTCCCTCTTCCTGGAGATAGAACCGCTTACGTATGCCGACACTGTGGGGTTACGCCCTTCATGGACGGGTCTCATCACGACGAGAAGTGTCCAAGATACAGATGCTGAGCCGACACAGGAACATTTGTAAGCAACCCAAAGGCGCTCGGAAAAAAGGCCAAATACCGCCTTCTTACACCATGCCGAGCGTCGTACAGATCATTTTTCATTTTGATTATTTTCGCTGTACTGTGGATGTCCCAAGCGGTGGGCAACAATCCGAGTAACTTAATTCATTTTGCGCTACGGCCTTCAAACCCTTTAAGTTTGAGGGCCGACAGCATCCCGCTGCCGCCCTTCACCCCATCTTCTCCCGCACCGGCTCCAATATGGCGTTGAGATGCTCCACGGCGCTCTTCTTGAGGTCGAGGGGATGCATCTTCCCGGCCAGATAGTCCGCCTCAAGGCCATCGTACCTCTCGTAGGTGACGTCGCCCCCGAACTTCTCGGGCCGCTTGATGGTGACGCTACCCAGGCGGGGGAGGATGTGATACTTGAATAGCTCGGTGACGGGGTTGCCCTCGATGTCTTTTGCCGGGCAGTAAGCGGACATTATCTTCTTCTCCAGATCCTCGGCGGAATCGTCGACGGAGCCAGAAGGGCCTCGTCGGGAACGTGGAATGCTATTTCGACCATATTCATCTCTTCCAAGAGGGGGCAGACGTCTCAGACAGAAATTTCGACGCATCTCGCGGTGGTGGTCGGCTCGGGTATGGGGAGGTTGTCTTCTTTCAGGCCTTCCAGATGAAACTCTATCGCTTCTCTCATCAGCTCTGCCGTCTCCTCTTCGGTCTCGCCGGCGGCGGCTACGCCGGGAAGGTCCGGGCAGTATGCAGAGTAATTTCTTTCGCCCTTCTCGATAATAATCGCATATCTAGCTCTGGTCATCTTCAACCTCCTTTAGGTCCGCCTGATTTAATATGCTTTTCAGGGTCTTGGGATGGAGATCCAGATCCGGCTTGCCTGCGATCGTGACACGTCCCTTCTTAAATGGGTGCTTGAACTGCCTGTGGCTCCCTCTTGTGGTCACCAGTCTCCAGCCGTCTGCCTCTATCAGCTTAATGACATCTCTGATTTTCAATCTGCCGCCTCGTTCAATTTAGCATGTTGACGATTTCAACCCCACGGTTCTACTTAATTTATATGCTATAGCATACATATATAGTATTCTTGCTCGGCGCTCTCCAGAAATCGGCAGGAGCCGCCAAAAACCGGCTCGTTGACTCGGTCCTCATGCCAGCGAACTTCCTGGGTGAGTCTCTCGCCGAGTTTCTCAGCTCGACCCTCCGAAGCGAGGGAGCGCGGGAGGCGTCGCCGTCGGGACGCGGGTCCCAGGGGCGTCCCGCCGCCTCGACCCCGGGGCCGGGGACCGGCGCCGATCTACGTCACGGGCGCGCCGGGTCTCGGGAGACCGCCCTCGCCGCTGTCGGCTGGTCGATCGCCGGGGAAGTCCGGCTCATCGCCGAGGTGGGGCTTAAATTAAACCTCATTTTTTTGGCTCGACTGGGTTTTGAGAGGATTGATCGAGGTAGATCGCCGCTATACCATCAGATGAGCAAGTTTTTAGTATAAGAAATCCAATTTGTGAAAGGTGACCCTGATGGGAGTGAAGGCTATTTACGAAAATGACGTCTTGAAGCCTCTGGAGAAGCTCAACCTCAGAGAGGGAGAGGTTGTGGATATCGAGATAAAGAGGGATGCTGTAGATCGGCTGGGTGGCCTGGTCAGGATCTCTCGCAAGGACTGGGCTGATGAACTGGTTGAAAGTCCGGAACTGGAGCCGGTCTGATGCCGAATGATATCGAGCCTGGCACAATCATTTTCATAGATGCAAATATATTTCTTTACAAAATCTTCGATCACTGGAGATATGCCGAGTCGTGCGGCAACCTCCTGAAGGACGTGAACCGCGGCAGGTATTATGCCGTTTCGTCGGTCTTTGTATGCAACGAAGTCTTCCACAGGGTCATGATCGCCGAGGTCGTTGAGAAGTTCAAAATAGACCCGAAGCGTGCTGTCAGATATTTGAAGGAGAATCCGAGCGCGATAAGGGACCTTGAAGCGGCGTGGTCAGCCATCGAGAGCATCGAGCAGATCGAGAATCTCAAGATCGCTGGGGTGGGGGTCGAAGTGATGAGGCAGTCCCTGGAGCATTCGAGAAATTACGGCCTTCTCTCCAATGATGCCGTCCACCTGGCCACGATGCAGAAGGAAGGGGCAAGCACGTTGGCATCCAACGATCAGGATTTTGAGAGGGTCGATTGGATTAAGCTGTGGAAGCCTTGATCGGTGCAACTGATGCCGGAGAAAACCAGACTTCGACCCATGATATTTTGAAGCTATAATTGGACTGATGAGCCATGACGACCCCGCCGTCGTCGGGATGAGGGTCCCGGGGGCGTCCCGCCGCCTCGACCCTAGGGCCGGGATCGGTCTCGCCTCATCCTCGGGCGCGCCTGGTATCGGGAGACCGCTATCGGCGTCGTAGGCTCTCGATCCGCGAGGAGGTCCGGCTCCTCGCTCGAATGGGGCGGGAAGCGGAGCCGCTGTCCGGCGAGGAGGAGGAGGAGAAGCTGCTCGGGCTCTTTCGGCCGTATGCGAGGAGGCTCGCGTTCTATCGGGGAGTGGTGTGAGGCCGATCTGTTAGGGTTGTTGGTGGCTGATTATGGATGATGTGGTTGGGAGAGATAGTAGTTTTTATAATATATAAGTTTGTAAAAAGCTATTTAAATGTTTAATGGAGAAGTCGTCCAAGGTGATTGGGCTATGTCCACGATCATGCAACCAGCAGCTTTCTTTAGCTATTCCCATCACGATGATAATCATGATCATGGATATCTGACAAAGCTTCGAGACCGCCTTAGCGGTGAAGTACGAAGTCATCATGCAAAGGAATTTCCAATTTTCCAAGATCGAAATAGCATAGAATGGGGCCAAAATTGGATAGAAAGGATTACCGAATCGCTTCGAGGTGTTACTTTTCTAATTCCTATAATTACCCCCAATTATTTTGCTAGTGAAGCATGTCTTGATGAATTGCGGCAATTTGCAGAATATGGGAAAAACGTAAACCGTAATGATTTAATCCTTCCAATATATTACATAAGATGCGAGCAAATGGAGACCAATACTACGCCAGATGATGAGTTAGTCAATTTGATTAAAGATCATCAATACAAAGATTGGAGGGACCTAAGAGGCAAGAGTCTAAAATTAGTCAAATTCAATGAGAGGTTGGAGGAATTGGCGTTGGACATTACCAATGGAACATGCTCAATAAAGCGTTGCGATCTGCCAGAATGATCCATGTGTAGAAAATTATTAATACAAAAAATTAGTAGATATTATTTGTGGATGGGACGA
>LDZU01004214.1_pt1 | contig 41993 bp, 44 predicted proteins | sample 615531 | NCBI WGS metagenome assembly LDZU01 (sample SAMN03408293, study PRJNA278302) | terrestrial metagenome | isolation source: oil reservoir sample SB2 | place: USA: Alaska, North Slope, Schrader Bluff formation | collected 2011-09 | reverse complement strand
GTTTTCTTTGTTGTACCACCGGTTGATTGATTTTAGATACGTACCATCGATAATCGAGGCAGTCCCGGTAGCAGTGTCAACGATTGTTGCAAAATTGGTTACGCCGAGATCAATCGCAAGATAATGGTCAGGATTGAGATGTGTTGGTTGAAGGGGAACCGTATACGCAAATTCGATCGTGTATACCTTCCCGTTATGGTGTGGAACAATAGTCACTTCACGGATCTGGTGTGGTTGAATGTGTGGCGGGATTTTGAAGGTCAGTTCTTCCCCGGTTAATCCATGCTGTTTTTTAAATATCCGTGACATGCCGTGAGTGACATGGCCGTTCCGCATTGTGATATGCGATGCTGGAAATGCCAGTTTGTACCTGCCATTTTTGTCCAGATAGCGTGGGGGTCGTGGTTGGCTGCTGAGTTCGCCACAGTGGTACATCCGCAGGAGTGCAAAATACGAGGTGTACGCTTCTTCTACACTCCTGATCGTCTGTTGCGCAACATCACTATGGAGCAGCGGATAGTTCTCATTCTGGCGGGATTGGACATAATTTGAGAGATCTTTGTAGGGAAAGTCTTTCTTCCGGGTATAGGGGAGAAAGGAACCGATACAGATGGTGACGTTTGCAGCAATATCCGGTCGAACCGTTTGGAAGATCGGAGCATTTTCGCAATATTCGAAGTAATGCTGCCGGGTATTGTACAATGCAACATTGTACAAATTCTTTGAATGGTATGCGAGGGTGTCGATAATGTGATACTGCCGTTGTGACAGTCGTAGATAGTTTGACACCGTTCGAATTACCATTTGATGGATATGGGTTGTGCTACAGGATATGGGTTATGGTTCAATTATGGGCGATTCCTCCACGGCATGAATGCCGGGGTCTCCTCGCCCTTTGAGATGAATCGACCAGAACCGGATCAGCAGGTGATCGTAGGGAACAACAGCCGGATCATAGACCACCTCAACGGCTTCTGCATCTCCGGTTCTGCCGGTACACACCTCCTCATATGTCGGGTTGTCAACGGTTCCACCGGTATATCCGACACGGGTCGAAATGACACCGGCAACATCCGCAAAGGCTGCCTCCACCCCCCAGAAACAGCCCGCAGCAAATGTTGCTATTTCATGTTCAGGCATACTAACATTCAGGCAAATCGTTCAAAACGCTCTTTTGATACCTTGCATATGGGACAGGTCTCAGGTGGTTTCTCCCGTGCACAGAGATATCCACAGACCCGGCAACGCCAGACCGGCAGGGAAAACCCACCCGCCAGAGCCCCCGATCCGGCCTTCTTCCGCTCACTCCGTGGAGGGCGGCGTTCCGGGATCGGCTTCAGCTTCTCGCGGCCGGTTCGAACCGCTTCTGTTACATAGAGCGAGCAGTAGCAGGCACCAAAATCATCGAGATCGGAATCACGGTAATCACAGGGGCAGATGATATCGAGATCCTCCTCCTTCTTCCCAAAGGAGAGGCGGCAGGGGCAGGACGGATAGCCATACCTTTTGGTATTGACAAGCAGCCCTCTGACAAGTGCCCGCACCCCATCCCTATCAGGGCTCAGGTGATAGCCATGGCTCTCAGCATCCTGAATAAGCTCCTGTTCAAGCGTGTCAATCTCCTCAGCTGTCGGATCGTAGGTCATCGTTCAAATATCCTCCTGATCTCTTCTTCCTTATACCCGATGATAGCATCTTTTCCATTAATCACCAGCGTCGGAAACGATCCCGCAGGGTTGAACCGCTCAACCTCACTGATCGCCGCCTCAATCTCCTCGGGGGAGAGGAGATCCGCGTAGACATACCTGAACTTCACCTTCAGGCTCTGGAGGAGTTCTTTGGTCATCGCACACCAGCGGCAGGTGGAGAGGGCATAGAGCACCAGATCCCCCCGGTCTTCTCCGTCAACTTCGGTATATTCCATAGATATCCAGACAGATGTCAGAAGCATTAAGAATATCGGAAGAGACAAAACATTATGAAGAAGAGACCGCAGGATGATGCCATCACCGTCCTTTCAGTAATTATCATCATCCTTGCAGGGGTGGCAGGGATCGTCGTTCTCATCCATATCATTACCCCCAACCACACCGGCACCCCGCACGGTCTTGTCGCAATGGCAGCACGCGAATCCGGCGACTCGGTCCGGATAACCGGCAATCCCATCGGCTACTCCTGCATACAACGCACCGTATCGGGTTTTGATATCAGGCCACAGACGACTGATGAACATGCAATTGGGGCCATACAGGCATCTATATCACCGATCATCGGCGATATGGCGATCGATATGGATCAGACCACAATTACCATCATAGATACACGCACAGAGACACTCACGAAACAGAAGAAGGTGTCCCCCCTCAATCCCGGCGAATGGGCGATCATCTCCCGGTACGGTAATCTCCCGTTTGGATCAGCAAATGATGACGATATTCTCCATCCAGGTGAGACATTCGACCTCCTCATCACCCTGCCAGAACCACTCTCTCCTGAGGAGCGGTTCACCCTTGTGATCGCACCCGCCGGGGGGGTACCTCTTCGGATTACGAGGACGGTTCCCGTGCAGGTGACTCCCGTCACCACAATTAACGATTGAACCACAATCCAAAGGGTTTATCATGTATAAATCCGATGCATAGTCATACCAGAGGGATCCGATTGACCGATACGAACAAGCCAGGAATATCAGAATACGAGATGCTGAAACGTACCTTCAATGCAATAGAAGATCCGATCTTCTACCTTGCACCGGACAGCACCATCATCCATGCCAATCCGGCATCAGCAGCACTTCTCAATACACCGCTTGAAGAGATAGTCGGATCACACTGCTATCAGATCGTCCACCATACGCCATCCAATATCCGTGGATGCCCCTTCATTCAGGCGAAGAAGACAAAGAAGCGTGAGAGCTACACAGTGAATCTTGGATCTCACTGGTACCAGGTTACGATTGATCCGGTTTTAGGCGATGATGGGGAGCTCATAGGTGCTGTACACATTCTCACAAACATCGACTCGATAAAAAAGATCCACGAACTCCGAGCAGTTCTTGGAGCGATCATCGAGACAACACCTGACCCAATCATCAGCGAGACGCCTGATGGCCATGTCATCTCATGGAATAAGGGTGCTGAGGAGACACTCGGATATACTGCTGAGGAGATGAGAGGTGAGAGTATTCAGCGTATCATTCCAGAAGACCTCAGGCAACAACATCTGGAGACCCTTGCAAAAATACAGAGAGGAGAACGGGTCGAGCAGATGGAAACCCGCCGGATCAGGAGAGACGGGGAGATAATAGAGTTCTCACTCTCACTCTCCCCAATCCTTGACGACCGCGGGATCACCACAGGGATCGCTGTCATCATGCATGACCTGACCGAGATCAAAAAAGCGCAACGGGCACTCCTTGCCTACATCACTGAAGCAGCACTCCGTTTGAAGAACCCGATCGAGATCATCGCACGCTCGATTGAGGAGATCGCCGATCTTCACATGGCAGGTGAGATCGATGATGAAGAACTCAATACAAGCCTGATGATCCAGGTGCGCCACGCCGAGAAGATAATAGAAAATATCAGGGAACTTCAGCAGTCGATTGTGCTTGACCTTGATGAGATCCCTCAATCATATCGGAAATTCCTGATGGACGAGGAGTAAACAGATGGATATAATAGAATCGGAGGATTCGGCGATATTCCTCTATATATCAGATCCTGCCCGGATGAAGCAGACCAATCTGGATATTGTTGCAAACCTGACAACAAAAGGAATTGCCTGCATCATCGTCACCACGAACATACCTTCATCAATCCTGACAAAACTCTATACGAAGAAGGGGATCCCGATGGATCGCATCCATTTCATTGATGCAATCACCAAATATTCCCTTGGCTCCATACCTGCGGAAGTTCCAAACACCACCTTCACATCAAACCCCGGAAACCTGACAGAACTCGGCATTGCAATCTCGGAAGCCCTGAAGAAGAGAAAGGACAATACCGCACTTATCTTTGACTCGGTAAGCACCCTCCTGATCTATCTCTCCTCACCAAATATCTCAAAATTTATCCACTTTATCACCAACAAGATCCGACTCCTCGATATCAAGGGAGTCTACCTGAGTGCCGAGAAAGGGCTTGATCCACTTCTTTTAGCACAGATCAGTTCAATTGTCGATATGGTTATGGAAGAAGAGAATGAATGAGGGTTTCATTGGGAGTTCTAGCCAAAGAGCTCCCAGGATGCCTCAAGTGCCGCCACCGCAGGGAGTTTCTTGCCGGTGAGAAACTCAATACAGGCACCCCCGCCGGTGGAGAGATGCGAGTAGGATGATTCAAGCCCCATCTTCTCGATCACAGCAGCAGTATGACCCCCTCCAACAACCGAGAACTCAACCGCTGAAGCAGCGCGGATAAGCTCATAGGTGCCGATCGCAAAATCCGGATCCTCAAAGACACCCGCAGGTCCATTGAAGACGATTGTTCCCTGCGATTGTATCAATTGGACCATGGACCGGATCGAACCACTCCCGAGATCGAGGATCGGTACATCATTTGGTATCTTATCAACAGGATACTCAACCCGCTGCCCACGCTCCCGGACCGCAACAAATTCCGGCATCACCACCCGGTCACCATATGATGAGAGGATCTGTTTTGCCTTCTCGATCTCGCCTGAATAGCCAAGGCTCTCAATCAGCTGGCGGGACGGATCCCCGACCTCGATTCCGGATGCTGCAAGGAAGATATTCCCGACAACACCTATTGCCAGGATCTGATCCGCAATTCCGTTCGTCAGCACATGCTCAGCAACTGCAATCGAATCATCCACTTTTGTACCGCCGAGAATGAAGGTGATCGGGTGGGGTGCGCCTGAGAAGACCTTCGAGAGCATGAAGACCTCTCGTTCCATCAGGAGCCCGGCAACCGACTTCATTGCCATCGGGAGTCCTACCATCGACGGCTGCGATCGGTGCGCGGTGCCGAATGCATCATTGACAAAGAGATCACCCCTCTCCGAAAGCATACGGACGAGATGCGTCTTCTTTGCATCTTCAGGCTTCATCGTGAGGTTCTCCTCTGCATTAAAACGGAGATTTTCAAGCATCATCACCTCACCACTCCGAAGTGAAGAGACGGCCTCACGGGCAGATCTCCCGAGTATATCATCAATATATGTAACAGGCCTCCGGATAAGCCGCTCGAGTTTTTCTGCATGAGATTTGAGTGTTGTAAAATCCTTTTTGCCGGGACGGCTCTGGTGGGTGAGGATCACCACTTTCGCATCTTCAAGAGCCAGAATCGTCGGGATGTGTTCACGGAACCGCTTATCGTCAAGAATCGTCTCCGATGAAGGATCCATCGGGGAGTTGAAGTCCACCCTGACGAAAACTGTCTTTCCCTTCGTCTCAACATCCTGCAATGTACCAAATACCATCGAAGAGCCTCCCGAACTCCATGTATACACTATGAAGAGGAAGACATTATTAATTGCGCATTTGTTCCAATACCTGTTATGGAACCAACCCACCAGAAGATCTGCGGAAGTTCCGGGAGGAGGACTCCCCCCGGTATCACTTCTGACGAAGACCGGATCAGGGGGAGCGGAAGCAGCAGGATATACCGTCACCAGCATCATGCGGCTTCCGATGAAAACATGGGAAGGCCAGTACCGGCCGGTTGCAGCCAGAATCAACGAATGGAGAGAGATATGCGGATCCCGAAACAACCGCATTCCTGCTGGATATGGGAAGGAGATTGAAATATTCGGAACATATGGCTCATACTACGGCTATACCTTCTTTACTCTAAAAAAGGATTGATCAGGCCTCTGATCTGGCCTTGATCTTCTTTAAGCGGAAGAGTTCTTCACGCTCCATCTCATCAAGACGCATCTTGATGAAATCGCGTGCTTCGGTCAGTTCAGGGATCACCTTGAACTCAAGCGCATTCACACGCCGCTTGGTGCTCTCGATCTCATCCAGCAACCGCTTCATCGTCGTCTCGATCTCGGCACTGTGGATGATCGACTCGAGGAGATCCTCGAAGGCATCTGCTGCCTCATCGATGACCGAGGAGGTGCCGATGATACCATACCCTCGCTCAGTCGGGCCCTTTCGTACACTTGAGGATTTGATCTCAGGTACGACAACACCCATGATGTTCTTGCTCTTCAGCTCGATCCGGGGGACATCCCCGACTGAGAAGGCAGCCGCCTTGACACCGATAGCGCCTTCGACTGTATCTGCGATGGCGATCATCTCCTGCGCCCGCTCGTACTTCCGTGCGAGTTCGTCACGGGTATCCTTGGCTTGTTCAAGGATCTTGAAGAACTCAAGGATGAGTCCGTCACGCTTCATCTTCAGGAGCTTGTAGCCGCGCTCAGAGAGCTGGATACGCCTTTTCAGGGCGATCAGCTCAGATCTGGTCGGCTTTACATCGCGGAGCGCCATGGCAGATTACTCCTTCCGGTATTTCGGATGGTACTTCTTGATCAGGTCACGATCAATCCTGACGAGCTGCTCCTCGGGCAGCGTTGCCAGGAGCGACCAGCCGACATCGAGTGTCTCAGCAATCGACCGGTCTTCATTGATTCCCTGGCGGACAAACTGATCCTCGAAGTAATCGGCAACTTCAAGGAAGAGCCGGTCACGTTCCGAAAGCGCATCCTTTCCGACGATGGCAACAAGACCACGGAGATCGTTTCCTTCTGCATATCCTGCATACAGCTGATCCGAGACCTTCTTATGGTCGTCACGGGTGAGCCCTTCTCCGATACCAAGGTTCATCAGACGTGAGAGCGACGGAAGAACGTTGATCGGCGGGTAGATACCCTTCCTGTGAAGTTCACGGGAGACCACAATCTGGCCTTCGGTAATGTATCCGGTCAGGTCAGGAATCGGGTGGGTGATATCATCACCGGGCATTGTCAGGATCGGAATCTGGGTAACCGAACCCTGGACTCCCTTGATGATACCGGCACGCTCGTAGATGCACGCAAGATCTGTATACATGTATCCCGGATATCCACGACGTCCAGGCACCTCTTCACGGGCTGCACCGATCTGACGGAGCGCCTCACAGTAGTTGGTCATATCCGTCAAAATGACGAGCACATGGTATCCAAGCTCATATGCAAGGTACTCGGCGGCTGTCAGTGCAAGACGTGGCGTGATGATACGCTCGACCGCAGGATCATCTGCAAGGTTCAGGAAGACGACCGCACGCTCAAGCGCACCGGTCCGCTCAAAGTCCTCCATGAAGTGGTTTGCTTCTTCCTTGGTGATACCCATCGCAGCAAAGACCACCGCAAACGACTCAGTCGATCCCGGCACCTTTGACTGGCGGGCAATCTGGAGCGCAATATCATTGTGCGGAAGACCGGATCCTGAGAAGATCGGGAGCTTCTGACCACGGACAAGGGTGTTTGTTCCATCGATGGTGGAGATTCCTGTCTGGATGAAATCCTTTGGATTGCCACGTGCATATGGGTTAATCGCAGCACCGGTGATGTCAAGCCGTTTCTCGGGAATGATCTCGGGACCGCCGTCGATCGGCTTTCCGCCTCCGGAGAGGATACGGCCGAGCATATCTTTTCCGACCGGCATCTTGATCGCTTCGCCAAGGAACCGGATGCCTGAGTCCCTGCCGATACCGGCAGTTGTCTCAAAGACCTGAACCACAACGAGATCATCGCTTGTATCAAGAACCTGACCACGTTTCACGGTTCCATCGTAGAGCACAATATTGACCAGTTCCTGGTACCCGACCGGCTCGGTCTTCTCGACGAAGACGAGCGGGCCTGCGATCTTTGTAACTGTCTTATATTCCTTCATGCTCCAGCCCTCAGTGTAGTGAACTCAGATTCCATGCCTTTCAGAATCTGATCAAGCATTGGCTTGTAGTCGCGGACGAACTTGATCTGCGGGAGATCGGACTTTGCCTTGACAGCGATGATCTGTGCCGGGGCAACACCTGCTGCCTGTGCGGCATATGCGAAATCTGCATAGATCTTTATAGCTTTCATGATATCGAACTGCTTGGTCATGTCACAGTAGGTATCGACATCATCATAGGCGTTCTGCTGGAGGAAGATCTCACGAAGCATACGTGCCACTTCGATGGTGATCTGTTCCGATTCAGGCAGAGCATCGGATCCGACGAGCTGGACAATCTCCTGAAGCTCGGACTCCTTCTGAAGCACTTCCATCGCCCATGAACGGAGCTTGTTCCATTCGGGAGAGATATGTTCATCATAGTAGTCATGGAGCTGGTCGAGGTAGAGTGAGTAGGAGTTCAACCAGTTGATAGCCGGGAAGTGACGCCGTTGCGAGAGCTTGGCATCAAGCGCCCAGAAGACCTTCACAATACGGAGTGTGTTCTGGGTAACCGGCTCGGAGAAGTCACCACCTGGCGGGGAGACCGCACCGATAACAGAGACGGACCCTGAATCACCAGCCAGTGTCTCGACAAGACCTGCACGCTCATAGAACTCCGATAGCCTGGCTGCAAGATATGCGGGATACCCTTCTTCACCGGGCATCTCTTCAAGACGGCTTGAGATCTCACGCATCGCTTCTGCCCAGCGGGAGGTCGAGTCTGCCATCAGGGAGACATCGTAGCCCATATCACGGAAGTACTCCGCAATGGTGATACCGGTATAGACCGATGCTTCACGGGCCGCAACAGGCATGTTCGAGGTATTGGCGATCAGAACTGTCCGCTCCATCAGGGGCTTTCCGGTCTTTGGATCGTCAAGACGCGGGAACTCTGTCAGTACCTCGGTCATCTCGTTACCACGTTCACCACAGCCGATATAGACGACGATCTCTGCATCAGACCATTTTGCAAGCTGCTGCTGGGTAACCGTCTTTCCTGAGCCGAATGGCCCTGGGATGGCTGCCGTTCCACCCTTTGCAATCGGGAAGAGACCGTCAAGGATACGCTGTCCTGTATTCAGCGGGATCTTTGGGTTCTTCTTCTCTTTCATAGGGCGTGGCACACGAACCGGCCACTTCTGCATCATCGGGTACTCGGATCCGTCATCAAGAACAATCACCGTCTCGTCGACGGTAAATGATCCGGATTTGATCTCCTTCACAACACCGCCTTTTACATTCGGCGGGATCATGACCCGGTGCATCTTGTTCGTCTCCTGTACCTCACCGATGATCTGGCCGGGCTCGACGCGATCACCGGCTTTTACAACAGGCTTGAAATCCCATTTCTTTGAGCGGTCAAGGCCCGGTGCAGTGACACCACGCTCGATGAAGTTCCCCATCTTCTCGACGAGGACCTCAAGAGGCCGCTGTATACCATCGTAAATACTGGTGAGGAGACCGGGGCCAAGCTCAACTGCAAGTGAGAGTCCCGTGTTTGCGACCGGCTCACCCGGTTTGATGCCGGAGGTGTCTTCATAGACCTGGATGATGACGTTATCACCATCGATCTTGATCACCTCACCCATCAGCTCCTCATCACCAACCTTGACCACATCATACATGTGTGCGTCAAGGTTCACCGCGGTGACCACAGGTCCCGCGATCCTTTTGAGAATTCCTGATTTCTTCTTTACTTCCACAGATCAACACCCACTGATCGCTTAATCCGCTCTCTCAGGGAGAGGCCGCCCGTCTCGCCGCCAATGGAGATAACGGTCGGTTTCACCGAGTTCTCAAGGGCCATCTGAAGCCTTCTTGGAACCTGTTCCATATCAGCGCTCTGGAGGACGAGGATGCCGACATTGGGATCTTCCAATGTCCGGCCAATCACCTCCGTCAGTTTCTCCGGGGTCTCTGCCGCATAGGTCTTCTGAAGCCCGGCGAGCCTGAAACCCAGAATGAACTCTTCTCTTCCGATAACTGCGATCTCCATCATATCACCAGATATTTTTCGATCCGTTCAGCCGGAAGATTTGCCTGTTTACCACGAGCAAGCGCCCTGAGATTTGTAACTTCGTACTTCTTCTTCTCAAGGTAGACCAGGATCGGGTAGATCGAGAAGGGGTTCCTCTTCGAGAGCCGATCCATATAGTCCAGCTGTGCCCTGGTCAGGGAGTTCTCTACTTCGTGTATGGGTTTCTCTTCACGAAGTCCTTCCAGTGCATCAACGATTGCCGGGCTCTTCACTTTCTTCCTCAGCGTATCGACAAGTTCATCGATCGTCTCAACCTGAGAGATACGTTTGAGCTCATCCACTGAGAATGAGGCCCCGGGTATCCAGACATCAGCAGTCTCTTCAACTGAAACCGGCTGGCCCCTGAGCCTGAAGATCGTCTTGATATTCCTGATATCGATATCAAGCTGTATCGATTTAAGGAACTGGTTTCCGCCTTTCAGTCCGCTCCGTGCCTCTTCAATGAGATCGGCATAGAACTGGCGGTACAGCTCATTCTCAAGCCTTCCAAACGATCCCGTTTCAACTGCACCTGAGTACTCGCGTTCAATGACTGAGTAGAGGGGGAGGTTCTTGAGCATCTCAATCGAGCGCTCTGCCGACTCTTCTGCAATCATCCGATCCAGAAACAGCACATCAAGAGATCCGGCCGGAACAACCACTTCTTTAATCTTTCCAGCAGTCATCCCCTGTTTCTTCCCACGGATGATGGTGAGAACATTCTGGATATCCCACCTCCGAAGGTACGATTTTGTGAACTGTTTGAGAATGCCGGGGGTGATTGCGAGGATTGCCTGGAATTCCTTTGCAAGGTTCCAGGAGATCGCCTCTTCGACGAGATCGATGCCGTCAAATGATGACGCAAGCTCATCGATCTCTTTTTTGTACTCCATCTCCTCAATGAGACGGGTGATCTGGGGAAGGCTCATGTTCAACATCCGGAGATATTCTTCCCTCGGAAGCAGTTTGGATTTGCGTACACGCATACGCGTGCAGACATAGACATAGGGGGCCGGACCGCCAATCACCACAGACATCAGCACATACCTCCTATCCAAAGAGAATATCCGAGGCGTCTTTCAGCCCGGATTCCCAGACTTCATCCAGGAAGGTCTGATAGCTGAGATCCACGGTTAATTGTCCGTCTGCACTCTTGACGACGACACCGCCGGAGATCTCGACGATGCCACCATATGAGTATCCGCTCAGGGTCTTTAGTTCAGAGAGGGCAGATTCTACTGCCTTTTGATCGCGGCTGTTGCTGAATACAACACCGTCCTTGATCTCCTTGGCAACCTTCTTCAGAAGCTCCCGGATCGCTTTCTCATGGAAGGTATCCGGAAGTGCCGAGATGGATTCTTCAGTCGCTTTGAAGACGTCCTGCAACAGCTCTTTCTGTGCATTGAGGACTTCACGTCTGACAAGGAGTTTTGCGGCCGAGGCCTCCTGGGCCTCCATCTGCTGAACCTGCCGCTCCACTTCTGCCTCGGCTTCCTGTTTTATTGATGTTGCACGCTCTTCTGCTGCCGCTAGGATCCGCCGGGCCTCTTCATTGGCCTCATTCCGGATGGCAGTCGCTTCTTTCTGCCCAATCTCCCTGATCTCTTCGACGACAACTTCTAGTCCCATTGTAGACTCCATTTAGAACAGAATTAACAGCGAGACAACAAGGCCGAAGATAACGATCGTTTCCGGAATGACAGTGAGCAGAAGGGCCATACCGAAGATATCCTTGTTCTCTGCGGTTGCACCGACAGCAGCAGAACCAATTGACATCTCTGCGAGACCTGCACCGATACCGGTGAGGCCGACAGCAAGTGCTGCACCGATTGCCTTTAATCCCATCTGCGATTCAGCTACCATTTCAAGTGTTACTGTTGCGACTCCTAAATCTACCATTTTAATCCTCCGTTAAATTACGTTTCTTTCCAAATGGATTGTATTTCTCTCCACCACCTTTGTAAAACTTGGTGAAGAACTCAACATACTGCAACCTCAGGGACTGCAGACCCCCTCCAAGGAGACCAAGTGCCGTATTGAGCAGGTGTCCGATGAGGAGAACAAATATCCCGACAATGATCAGAAGAATACCAGCAGCCGTCAGTTGTGTCAACTGTGGCTGGATCAGCATCTCGATAGCAATGAAGTTGACCACCATTGCAATAGCAACTGAAGATAGGCCGACAGCTGCCAGACGCGTGTATGAGAGCGAGTGGCTGATGACTGATGGAAGTTCGATCAGTTCGAGAGGCGATTCGATTCCGATGCCAATAGCACCTGCAAGGATGAGAACCACACCAATGATTCCGGCGATATTCAAGCCCATTACGATCGGGGGAAGCATTGTCAGATCCGGCATCAGCGGGATCGCCGCAATCGACCAGATAAGAAGCAGGGCACCCCACATGAATGCGATCCAGCTCAACTGCCCCATAACATGGAGCATGTTCCGGTGTCGTGCATGATTGTACACACCCATGATCCTGCCAAGTGTCATCTGGATAATACCAAGCCATACTGCAAACACAAGAAGCACTGCAATATCGCCCTGATGGTACGCATGAGATCCGATCAAAAGATGCCTGCTGATGAGCGGGTGCCAGAGCTCGATATCCAGCGCTCCCGGATGGGCTCCGAATATCTCGGCATAGAAAACACCAAAGATGATAGCCGAGATGCTTGCATTTCTCAGAACTTTAAGGAGCTGCTGTACGGTCTCTCCCTTCAGCACCCTTTGAAGGCCAAGAGCAAGAACGAGCAGAACAGCACCATACCCGATATCTCCAAGGATGATACCAAAGAATAACGGGAATACAATCGCTACTATGAGCGTCGGATCAAGCTCATCGTACCTGGGTCGTGAATAGATATCCACGATCGCCTGCATTGGCTTTGCAAAATCCGGATTATCAAACTCAACAGGCGGCTGATTCTCATGATCATCATCATGACCACCTGTCTCCCCGACATCCATAACAAGGATTTTGTCCCCTGTTGCCTGGGCAAGCCCTGATTTCAGATTCTCAACCTCAGATACCGGCACCCATCCATCCGCGATGAATATGAGCTCGGTTGTAGCAAACCGAAGCGGCGCCTCTGCCTGTTCGACTTCAGCTGAAAGCACTTCGTCACAGGCAGCAAGAAAATCACCGTGTTTTTCCTTTATATCAGCAATTTTCTCATCGATATCAGCAATAGTCGCTGTCAGCTGAGAGATCTCAGACTCGTAGGCATCGATTGCCTTTCTGACTGACCCCTCTTCTTCCGGAATCGGGATCGGCTGAAACTGTGCTTCTGCAAGTGCGTGTTCAACGGCAGCACGATCTTCTTTTTTAAAGAAGAGGACTATAGTGTCGTTTCCCTTGTCAGATGCAATAAATTTCTCGTGTGGGACGGGGATCTCGATTTCACGGGGTGCTTTCCCCGCAATCACCGATACCGTTTCATACCCCCGGTAGAGTCCCAGTTCAAGAGGTATACCGGAGAAAGGTGTAAGTTCGGCAATACGCTGTTCATTCACCTTGATACGTGCTTCTGCTACCGATCGCTGTGCCGTGAGATTGCTGACTTCCTGTTCGATTGCAGGGAGTTCACGCTCTATAATCTCTTTGATCGAACGCGAAGAACGCTTTTTTGTTCCGAGGTAATCATCGGGAGATAGTCCAAAGATACTCTCAATCGACCGGATCTTGATCAGATCTGTCGAGAGTTCTGTTGCACCCTCCATCGGTTGCCCGATGCGAAAACCCTCATATCCCTCTTTCCCCTGGTCGGTATAATCGGTGATATGGAATACGTGGTGACGGTAGAGTTCGGTCACAGCTGACGGCATCTGCTCTTTCGAACCAACGATAAGCAGACGCGTCATCGTCTTAGGCTGTAACATGAACTCTCTCCTTGAACCGCTCAACCAGCAGCGAAACGGCTTCGTTCATCCGTTTCCGGCCTTTTTCTTTGAGGAGAGACACCTGTTGGTTTCCTTCCTCAAGGATCCGGGCGCGTTTATCCGCTGCCTCATTTCGTGCATCCGCCAGACGCTTCTTTGTGTACTCATCGGCAACAGCTGTTGCCTTGGCAACCTGATTCTCGGCTTCAAACCTGGCATTTGCGATAATCTGCTCACGCTCAAGTTTCGCCTTCTCAACCAGCTTCCGATACTCTTCTTCGGTCTTTTTGATGCTCTTCAGAACCTCAGTTTTCATCCAACCCTCCTCTCACGGCAACAGAATAATTGGTTTATCGTATCTCTTATAATTGTTGTTCTGTTTCGGAAGGGTTTTCCGGGAGATATTCCCAGTGTAAGGCTTCTGATAGGTTTTTAATTAAAACAGACCCGTTTTCACCGGATATTTCCAATCCTGCGAGTTCAGACGACGAACAGATGAGATGTTGCTCCGGATGCGTTCCCCGCACAATTTCACAGGAGAGTAGAATTCGTGGACCGGCCGAGATGACATACCGAAGCCTTCTCGATCCCGGGTGTCCCCGTGGAAGCACAAGCACCGGCTGATCATATTTCCTGACCAGATCGAGGAGATAGCGTGCCGGGGTCAGTTCTCCCCCTTCTGGTGCCGAGACGGCGATGATATCATCCGGGTAGATACCCTGGACGAATTCGCTTTCAGTGGTCTCTATCATGAGGGGAAACTTCCTGCCTGCACGAGCACAAAGAAGAAAAGAGGACTGTCCCCTGATGAGGACAATACGGTCACCGGGGGTGAGGATCATGCCGGAGTTACATCTTCTGACTGGCAGGAGGGGCACATAGGGTGTTTTCCCACGGTCGTGAACTTCTCTCCGCATGTATTGCAGATGTAGCTCTTCCCCTGCACTCCCTCTTCAATCTCAATATCTGCCGGACCACCTGCGCTGCACATCTCTGTATCACCAGTTTTCCATTGAACGCGGGTTCACATAAAGCTTATCGAACCCCCTCAGACAATCGCAAAGATCACAAATGCCGAAAATACCATGATGCATACATGCTTCACACCGGCGGCAAGGGATGACTCCCCCATCAAGCCGGCGATGAGTCCGGAACAGATCGCCTGGATGACGACCGCATGGTAGAAGAGACGGCCATAAGTGAGGGCAGATATGCTACCAACGCTTGAGAAAGCCCCGGCACCGCTCATGGATGAATCGACCGGCTCTGCCATCTCGATGACAGGGAGGAACTGCGTCCCGATCACAAGGACAACAAAGATGAAGACGAAGAATGCAAGATAGACGACCGCGGTGTAGAGGAACATCTCACCCTGCCGCTCCCGTTTGAGGGTCTCACTCATATCGGCATCACTTGCTGCGATGGTGAGCACCTGGCTGATCTCGCCGCTCATCGCACTTGCCCGGGTGATCAGCGTCACCGTACGCGAGATGGATGGTGTGGAGAGACGTTCTTCAAAGCGGACAAGTGCATCCTCAACATTTGCACCCCAGTCAAGATCCCGCTTGATCTTTTTTATCTCATAGCTGAGGAGACCGAGATTGGTTCTGACCAGAATAGAGAGTGCCTTTGCGATGGTTAAGCCGACCTCATTGATCCCCGCAAGCCTCTGGAGGAAATCAGGGAGCGAACCCTCAATCTCACTTATCCGGCGGCTCCAGATCAGCTGCGCTATTGCATAGGGAACAAAGACAATGAGGAAGGAGGCGATGACATAATCGTCAAGGACGGTCAGGTAAAACTCGAAATCACCGTACGCGGGGATCTGAAGATACCAGTAGGTGAGATAGATGAGGGCTACCGGAATCGAGACGTAGAAGGTGCGGTGGGGAAGAACCAGGAAGTAATGGAGGGGATCCGAGATGAATTCGCGTATATAAGTCCAGCGATCATACTTTTTCAATGAGGCGATCAGTCCGGTTTCTGTGGTTTCATCACCCTCTTTGATCTCAATATCAGGATACTCCCTGAGTTCATGGATGACGGTGTACCGCTCCACACTCTCGGGCTGGGATGAGATCATATCGATGAAGACGATGAAAATGGCTGTTCCTATAGGAATTAGGGCATATATGACGATATTCAGCTGAATGAGCGCACCCGGGCCCATCAGTCCCATCACCACCATCACGATGATCAGGAAGAGCGGGCCTGCCACAAAGAGCGTCACATACCCCTCGGCAACCAGGGAGAGGGTATTTAAGAACTGTTTCTGTTCAAATTTAGCCTCATCCTGGTACAGGCCCACCTTCGCCTTCAGGAAGCCGGAGAGATCGCTGCCACTCTCGATGATAGAGAGGAGATCCTGGATAAAATCCTTCATCTTGGCTGAAGGAGTTGTCATCTGGAGTTCACGGAGTGCGGAGATGATATCGTGGGCAAAGAGATCACAGTCCCTGACAACCTGCCGAAATTCCAATGCAACTTCTCCATAAACATGTGAGTTCTCTGAAAGGGAACGGAAGATCTCAATCAGTTCGGCTCCCCCCCTCCGCATCGCGTACATGTACGCAACGGCGTTATGGAGGGTCAGGTTGATCCTGGTCGCACGGGAAGACTTCATGATGCCCGGAAAGGCAAGGACGATCCGGTAGGTGAGATAGGAGATGATGATGAAGATGATGACTGCGATGATCGCCCTGAAAAGGATATCTTCAAGCGGAAGATCAGAGAGCCATCCTATTGCAAGCCGGTTCTGCCTGGTGAACTCATAGGCAGCACTCGGAACGATGATCGGCTCAAAAACACCTGCGATAAAATAGAAGAGTATACCGATTGCTGCTCCGATCCCGATCCCGGAGACGAACGCGTAATAGTAGAGCCGCTCAACGGTGATGCCCAGCCGTGCAGATATGATATCATGCCGCAGGTGCTGGAAACGCATCGGATCGCGCCTGGAAAAGCGCCGGAACCGTTCATACATCGGTATCATGAGAGGACCTGTCTGAGATCGTCGATATGGTCAAAGATAAGATCGGGGGTGATTGCAAAGATTGAGAATATCTCGGATACAGATTTGAAATCCTTGATATCCTGTTCATGGAGCGCGAGGATCACCTGCCTCCGCCTTTCGACCTCCGCATTGAGCTCTTCCCTGCTCCATCCACGGTTGGCAGCAATCGCCGAGTAGACATGGGATCTGCCGGAGTACTGCATCTTATCAGAGACCGGATCGTACTCGAAGACATTGTTCACAAGGATATTCCCGGAGTTTGGTTCAATTCCTGTTATCTCAACGATCTCCTGGCAGCGCCTGACCCGCTCGGTGCCACGGAAGATCAGCCCCTGGACTGAGATGATGTTTAATGCCTGGAGCATGTTTCGGGGGACATTTAAGGGTTCACTCTCAAGACGGTGGATGGTGGCATCCACCCCTCCTGCATGCATCGTAGAGTACGTGGTATGGCCGGTATTCATCGCCTGAAAGAGGGTCTGCGCCTCCGGACCCCTCACTTCTCCGACAATAATAAACTCGGGCCTCTGCCTCATGCCGGTTTTCAGGAGGTCGAACATAGTGATGTTCCTGCTCCCCTCTGAGGTGAGGGATTCTCGGGTGACGCTCGCAATCCAGTTCTCCCTATACAGCATGATCTCACGCGTATCCTCGATCGAGACGACTTTGGCAAGCGGCGGGATGAAGAGGGACATCGCGTTCAGGGATGATGTCTTGCCGGATGCCGTGCCCCCGATAAAGATCAGGCTCTTGTTGTTCTCGATTGCAAGCCAGAAGTAGACGAGCTGGTCGACATTGAATGTCCCCTTCTCCATCAGCTCGATCGGGGTGAATGGTTCCGGTCGGAACTTACGGATCGTAAAAGAGGAGCCCCTGCTTGTCACCTCTGTTCCGAGGGTCAGCTGGAGACGGGAGCCATCCGGGAGGGTGGCATCAAGCATGGGACTTCCGATCGAGATATGTTTGCCTGAACGCTGTGCAAGGGAGATGGCAAGCGAGTTTAGCTGCTGTTCGGGAAACTGGATATTTGTTCTGATATTCCGATGCTGCCGGTGATAGAGGAAGAGAGGGATTCCATGGCCATCACATGAGATATCCTCTATCTCAAGATCTTTCATCAGGGGATCGATCCGTGACCAGCCGAGGAAGTTCCGTTTCAGGTAGTACCTCAGTTTATATGTCGTCTCCGGTGTCAGCGAAAGGCCGTACTGGCTGATGAGGGCTTCTGCCTTTCTGAAGAGGAGCTTTTCTGGCTTTTCCTGGATCTCTGAATCCGTCAGAATAAGAATATCCCGGAGATCCTCGTACAGCCGTTCGAGGAGTTCGTATTCAAAACGGGTGAGGATTGGTTCAAAGAGGTGGTACTCCTTCAGCCGGGTCACCCGGTTATAGGTGATCAGGACAAGTGAGAGGCCTTTCTCAACCCAGTAGCTATCGACCTCCTCCTCGTTCTCGGCAAGCCGGGGGATGACAAGCGAACCGGCAGTATCATAATGATATTCGGGTACCACCAGATCTGTTTCCTTCTTCCGGAAGGCTGAGAGGAGTGATCGGCGTTCCGGGATCTTGTCCTTTGGTGCGGATGCAGAGACGGGATCTTCCGTTTCAAACGGCAATACCGACTGTTCCGGAGATGAAACGGCCTTTCCCGGAAAGGCAGGAGTCTTCGGCATGGATGCTTCCGCTGTATCCGGTATAGAAGGAGCGGGATGATCGGGCATCTCATCATCAGGCTGTGTGAGATCGATGCTGGTATCAGCAGCAGGTGTTTCGCTTTCCTCAACCGGGATTTGCTCTTCATGGACAGATTCCCCTCCATCGCCGGAAGAAGGAGGCTCCGGGATCTCATCATGAGTGTCGGGCTCTTTTTCTGGAACATACGTATTCTCTTCCCCTTCATCGGAAGAGGTATCATCCCCGGCAGGGATGCCCTTCTCCTGATACGGCATCCCGGATGTCTCTTTATAAGATAGCGCCTCACCGGCTTTCCGGGGATCAGTTGTTTCGGATTCTTCCTCATCAGCCAGGCCGGTCATGGGGGTGTTCCAGAAGCCCGGAGATGTACGTGTATCGGTATTTACAACAGATGTATCAGGCTGTTCCAGATCACCGATCTCCCGGGATTGTTCATGCAGCGGATCCGGGAGAGGGGCAGTATCCCAGGGATTGATTACCGGCACATCACGATCAGAATCCGATCTCCTCTTCAAAAATGAGAGGAGACCGGTTTTCTTCTTTTTTTCACTCTTCTTTGATCCGAAGTGATCACTCTCCGGCGCAAAAAGATCACGTTCTTCCTGCTGCTTATCGTCACCATCCACCATAGAAAACCCCAGTGAGCCGAAATAATCGCCTGAGCGTACTGGTTACCTTACACGGAGAAGAGATATAGCTTATGCATGTGAGGATACTACATAACCTTAATTTACTGAATGGAGAGATGAAGTATGGCTGATCAGACCACACGCAGGATGCCAACAGGGATCAACTCACTTGATCCCGTCCTGGACGGAGGAGTTGTACCGGGCTCCCTTATCCTTCTGCTCTCGGATATCGGAGCAGGAAGTACCGAGTTTGCATACACTTCACTCATTGCAATGACAAGAATGGGGAGGGATGCCGGGGCAGGAAGAATGATTCCGGAAGATATCCGGTATATCAGCATCACCAGGACGAAAGAGGATGTAATCCAGGAGATAAACCGATCATTCAAGAGCGACCTGACTGCCGGGATCGCAGACCGTGTCACATTTCTGGATCTCTCAAGCGGATACTTCGACAGGAGTGTCGTTCCTGCTAACTGGTATGATAGAGAGGAGGGAATCGTTGCCCGGATGCAGCGGAAGAAGCCTGAGCATGATAGTATTCTTGCCGACCTCATTGCAGTACTGGAAGAGGGAAAAGATCAGAGCCTTATCATCATCGACTCCATCACCGATATCTCCGGACTGCATTACAGCCCGGAAAAATGGAACAGCCTTGTTGCGTTCCTCAGGGGACTGCAACGGATCGCAAAGACCTGGAACTCAACAATATACCTCCATCTCACCAAAGGGATCCTTGATTCATCACGTGAACTGGAGATCTGCGACTGTGCGGATGCGGTCATCCACTTCAAATGGGAGGAGGGATCAGGTCAGCGGAGGCAGAGGATCATGTATTTCATGAAGTTCCGCGGGGTGATGCCATACCTTGAAGAGCGGGATCTGGTGAAGTTTGCAATCCGGATTAGTGCAACAGCCGGGTTTGATGTTGAGAATATCAGGATGGTGATATAGATGGGTGATGACTTCTCGGCACTTATTGACGACGAAGATAAAAAGCCGCCAGTGCGGAAGATCCCTCCAATCCAGGCAGGGACGCCCCCTGCACAAACGGAAGGCATCATCCCCAAGAAAGAAACGGAAGAGGCTGAGTGGCAGCCCCCTCTTGAAGAGGAGTGGATACCGCCTGCCGAAGATCAGTGGGACCCGCCCCGTGATGAGAAGAAAGAGATGCAGGAGCCACCGAAACAGGAGAGGGTTCCTGAGGGTAGACCTCCCGGCAAAAGGACCGAGCCACGGATTAAACTCGGTATAGAAGGGCTTGACGAGATGCTCGGTGGGGGACTGGTGAAGAACTCTGTCACCGGCATCATCGGAACCTATGGTACCGGGAAGACGACTTTTGCAATCAATTTCATCTTTGAAGGCTTGAGGCAGGGAGAAACCTGTATTATGATCAGCCTTGATGAGCGGTCCGAGATGCTGAAAGAGAGTATCAGGCGGCGGGGATATGACCTTGATGCATACCTTGACAAAACCTTCTTTTTGATCAAACTTGATCCAACAGATTTTACGCTCGCGGTAAACAGCATCAAAAATGATATTCCCGCTCTCATCAGGGAGACGAAGACATCCAGAGTCGTCATAGACCCGATATCGCTCTTTGAAGGGCTGCTTCCTGATGAGGCGAGCAGGAGGCTTGAGATGTTCAAGTTCGTCGAGAGGATGCGGGATGAAAACTGCACCTTTGTCATGACGAGTGAGACCGACACCCAGATCCCTTATGCAAGCAAATACGGGCTGGTCGAGTACCTCGTCGACTGCGTCATCCTGCTTCGCTACGTCCGTGCGAGCGATCTCTCAGGCACCCATCTCGCCGTTGAGGTGGTCAAGATGCGGAGATCACAGCATTCCCGCGAGATCAAACCGTATGAGATCCAGCCCGATGATGTGGTCGTCTATTCAGAGGCGAGCGTCTTCTAGAGAGCACCATGGGAGCGTATATGATTCCATGCTTTTTTGAGGGGGTTATCGGCTGCATCTTCCCGGTATATCCCGATATCCTCCCGCCCATAGAAGGTGCGATCTGAACCGACGGGACAGACCTTGATGCAGATACCACAGGGGGAGATCGCTTTTTTATCCAGGCCGGCACTGTATTTGGCGCACGCGGTTTTATTGGTCAGACCCTCCGGGTAGCCGTCCGGGCTGACTGCTCTGACCGGGCATCGATCAACACATTCCATGCATCGTGTGCAGAGATCATCAGTCCTGATGGGATCGGGCTTGATTTGAGCTTTCGTGAAGACCGATCCAAACCGCACCCGTGGCCCATAGTCGGGGGTAAGGAGCATATTATTGAGGCCAAATGATCCAAGACCTGCAAGATATGCGGCATGCCGGTGCGAGAAGAAGGATTCCGGGTTCTTCACCAAAGCCTCGATACCACCATACCCGTCCCGGGGGATCGGAACCGACGGATAACCGGCCTGGTTCAGCCATATGGTGATCCGGTAGGTGTACTGATCGAGAAGAGCGTTTACTGTTCGGTATATCTCCCGGTACTGGATCGAGGGGGACGATTCAAGCGAGGGGAGCGGAATGGGAAGGCCGATGACAATGACCGACCGTGTGCCGGGGTAGATCGAGTCCGGGTGGTATGCATCCGGGATCCATGGGTGAAAGAGTGGTTCTTTCCAGGCTTGTGCAGAGGCAATTCCAAGGAGCGGGATCTCATGGCTATCACACCATGAACGTAGAGCAGTTTTCATAAGTCAGACGGTTATTCCTGCGATTGCAAGGAGTATAAGGATGACGGCACCCGGGATACCACCAAACGTACAGATCAACACCGTCGCCCAGGTGATCGGCATATCAGGAACACCAAGAAAGGAGAGGAGATGGAAGGTATTCACGATGAAAAGGAGGATGAGACCTGCTGCTACATTTGCAAGCAGTGTCATCCCTTTCTTAACACAATAATAGAGTGTGGCGATCAGCGCCACAATGACCAGAAGAGGAATGATGATCCTCAAACATGACCCCGCATCACCCGACAAGGCGCATCCCGCTGATCCGGACCGGTGGAACGATCACCGATCCAACCCGCCGCGGAGTGGGCCCCATACCAGTGATCTGGCCGAGCATCTCAAAGATATTTCCGGTGATCATCGCTTTTCTGACCGGTGCCTGGATAATGCCGTCCTCCATGATGAAGGCGTTCTGGACTTCGACCGAAAAGTCGCCGGTGAGCGGGTTGGCTGTATGCGCACCGATCACATCATTGATCGAGATACAGCGGCCTTCACCCGGCTCCTGCATCGTTTCACCACGGAATACCATATTATGCATCCCGATTGTCACACCGCCGCCGAGACCACCACGCTGGGCATTTCCGGTACTTTCTTTACCAAACCGGTACGCGGTCTTCAGATCGTAGATGAAGGAATTTAAAACACCATCTTCAATGAGAATGTTCTTCCGGCTAGGGACGCCTTCGGCATCGAACCGGCAGTTCCCAAGCCCCCCGGGATAGAAAGGATCGTCGATTACTGAAAGGTGATCTGCTCCGATCACTTTGCCCAGCTTCTCTGCCAGAAACGATCTCCCCATATGGACCGATCTCCCGTTGACTGCTGATTGAAGCAGTGAGGCAACGAGCCCGGAGAAGGCAATAGGGGAGAGGAGGAGGTCATAAGTCCCTGTCTCAATCGGAACCCCGTTTCTGGATGTCGAGGCAAGTTCTGCCGCTCTTCGTCCGATCTCAAATGGATCGATATCAAGGGAGAACGAGCGATCATATTCAAACCCGGTCGACTGATCCGCGATCGTCTCCAGAGATACCGATACCGAGGTGTGATCCTCCTCATACCAGATACCTTTTGAGTTTGCAAGAAGAACCGAACCCAGCGAGAGACCTGCTCCACCGCCCACAACTTCGGCATCAGGATATTCCGATGCCCCTTCAAGAAGTCTGTTGCAGAATGAGAGGGCGATATCAGGATCAGTTCTAATCGAGCTGTCAAATACCATGGGATCACCCGTCAGCGAAACAGGATCCGGAAGACCGCCCCAGGGTACCGCCTCAGCAAGATGGGAGCTTGCAATTGCCGAATCCAGGCAAGCACGCCATTCTGAAAGGGTGCTGGTGCCTGAGGACCCGATCCTCCCCGAAGCGATCACCCGTATAATCAGGGCGTTCTCATGCGATTCTCCTGCATGAGCAGCTATGGCACGTTTCAGCTCTATTGAGACGCTTTCTCCTGAGACAAGAGTAACCTCGACCTCATCGACTGAGGATAGGCCGGTCTCGATGATCTCAGATATAATCTCCTTATGCATCGCCAGTACCTCCGATGATCGCTTCTGAAAGGAAGAGGTGGGGGGATCCATCTGATACAGGGATACTCTGGCCACCTTTACCGCAGTATCCTGGATGCATTGTAAGATCATTGCCGCAGAGGCTGATCGCATGCAGTGTCGAGAGGATCTCGCCGGTGAGCGAGACGTCCCTGACCATCTCTGTGAGCTCCCCCCCTTCGATCAGGTACCCGAACTCGGCATTGAACTGGAAGACGCCACGGCCGGGATCCACCTGGCCGCCGCGTGAGCCTCCAAGGAGGATACCATCCCTGCATTCTTCGATGATCTCATCGTACCGGGCATCGCCGGGCGCGATATAGGTGTTGCTCATCCGCACGATCGGGAGATCGCCAGGCATCGCCCGTGCATGCCCGACATCGCCATTGCCGACTGCGGCAAGTGTTTCACGGGAATGAAGAAATCGTTTCAGGATACCGTCTTCGATGATTGCAGTCCTGCTCCCAGCAACACCCTCAGCATCAAGGGGTTCAAACCCGAATGCATGCATGGTTGGGTCATCTATAATCGTGACGATCTGGCTTCCGATAGCGGTGCCTATTTGGTCCTTGAGGACAGAAGCACCATCCTTGACCAGATCTCCCTCGCTTGCATGCCCAACAGCCTCATGGGCAAAGACACCGCCGAGTTCCGGATCAAGAACTGCCCGCATCCTGCCTCCTTTTGCAGCACGGGCATTCAGAAGAGCAACTGCACGTGTGCCTGCCTTGATGCCGTCTTCGGTTCTCCCTCTCAGGTTGAGGCCATCGATACTGTGGTCACGGACATATCCCATCTGCATTGTGCCGTTCTGTTTTGCAACCGCCATCACGGAGTACCCGGAGCGGCAGGTTGAGAACGATGCCTCATGGCCGCTAGAGTCAAGGAAATAAACGTCCTCGACCCGTTCCGTATAGGTTCCACGTGTGTTGGAGACGCCCGGCACCTTTGCAGCTTCTGCAATCTGCATAAGGAGCGCTCCCTTCTCTTCGAGGGAAACACAGTTTGGATCCTCCTTCATCGGAGGCACCGGGAGAAGTTTCCGATCAGGCGCATCCGAAAGCACCACATCTTCTGCCGTCACCACGGCAGCTCTCTCAGCCCGGAGAAGGTAATCACGGAGTGCTCCTTTATCATCGGGATCAAACGGTGAAACTGCAACAATACCCCAGCCACGTGGGCCGAGTGCCCGGATGATGGCTTTTGAGAAGAAGGTGACACCGGCAGATTCGATCTCGCCATTATCGATATCGATGCCGGTATGCTCTCCGCTGACATGGCGGATATCCCAGTACCTGAGTCGGGAATCCACTCTCAGACAACCCCGGATTCAGTGGTTATCGGCTGGTTTGGCGGTATCATTGCATGCTCTGCAAGTTTTTTCAGCTTGGCGAGGAATCCTGCACGGTTTGTCGGAACCAGTGCCTGCTCAAGGATCTCCTCGATATGTGAGACAGGGATGATCTCAATCATCTCCCGGTACCGCTCCTCGATCAGTACATCGCCTGCATTTGATCTCGGGATGAAAACTTTTTTGATCCCGGCTTTTGCAGCCGCCTCAATCTTATAGGTGACACCGCCGACCGGGAGGACATCACCCCTGACCGAGAGGGAGCCGGTCATTGCCACATCCTGCCGGACAGGGATGCCCTCGATTGCAGAGATGACCGCAGTTGCAACCGAGACCGATGCGGAATCGCCTTCGACACCCTGGTAGGTGCCGATGAACTGGACATGGATATCGATATTCCTGATATCCTTGCCGGTGAACTTCTTCAGGATAGCAGAGACGTTCTTGATCGACTCCTGCGCAATCTCCTTCAGAAGTCCTGTAGCAATCACGGTGCCGGACGCACCCTGTGCCGGGGTGACTTCTGCAACAATCGGGAGTACCGATCCTGAATCGCTCCCCATGACCGCAAGGCCGTTTACCTTTCCAATAGCAGTCCCGGAGATGACGGTCAGGTCATAATCCCTGCTCCGCCGGATATATTCATCAGATATCTGGTCTTCGACCGAACGGGCGGTCTCTTTTGCCGCGAGGACATGATGGAGGGTTGTTACCTCGGATCCCTCGCCCCGTGCAATATCTCCGGCAACACGTACAAGGCCGCCGAGATCACGGAGTTTCAGGGTGAGGTGACCCTTCCTGTTCGATCGCCTCCGTGCCTCGCGGATCACCTCGGTGATGGCGCTCCTGTCAAACGGAGGGATTTTACCGTCGTTCTTGACCTCCTGTGCGATGAAACGGATGAACTTCTCGCGGTTTGCAGGGCTGTCATCAATCGTCTCCTGCATGAATACCTCGTATCCATATCCACGGATACGGGAGCGGAGCGCCGGGTGCATCCCCTGCATTGCATCGAGGTTACCTGCTGCGATCATCACGAACCGGCAGGGCACCGGCTCGGTCCTGACCATTGCACCACTTGAGCGTTCGCTCTGACCGGTAATCGGGAACTCTCCCTCCTGAAGGGCAGTGAGGAGGTTCTGCTGGGAATGTGGACTGAGGGTATTGATCTCATCGATGAAGAGCACCCCCTTATGCGAGCGGTGGATGGCACCAGCCTCCACGCGATCATGCGGGGGTGTCTCAAGCCCACCGGACTGGAAAGGATCGTGCCGGACATCGCCGAGGAGAGCACCCGCATGTGAGCCGGTTCCGTCGATAAACGGGGCCTTTGAATCCGGAGATGTCGATACGAGGAGTTTTGGAACCATCACATCATCCCGTGGCATCATCGTCCTGAATGCAAGGAAGATGAAGGCAACAGCGATGATACCCATCAGGAGCATACCCGAGATAAGGGCATACCCGATGATACCAAAGACAAGCATCAGCATCAGCATATTCCGCATCTGTGCCCGTTTCCGGGACTCCTGCTTATGGGCAGCAACGATCTCCTTGCCCCTTCCGGCGGGAACTGTCCGCACAAGCGGGTTATTATTATCATCGGAGTTTGGATAGACAAGGATGTCCTGCATCTCCTCTTTTGGAAGGAGTTCCGTCATCGCCTTGGCAAGCATCGATTTACCGGTACCCGGCGTTCCGATCATCATCACATGCCGCCGCTGGATTGCGGCTTTCTTTATCACTTCAACGGCATGTTCCTGGCCGATCACCTGATCAATGAGCCCGGACGGCACCTCAATGTCGGCGGTTGTCGTAATATCGATCTCGCCGAAGAGGAGTTCTTCATTGAATTCTTCTTCGGGAAGGTCCACAGTCTCTGTCTCTGTCCCCATTCTGAGATATACCTCACACAAATATTGAATGCTTATATATCGGAGACCGATAGTTTAAGTAGTTTCAGTACCGGGAGATAGTAGCAATGAAGGTCATATATACTGATAAAAGCCAGATTATCGCTTCAAGAGTGGCAAAAAACCTGGGGGCACCCCTGGGGCGGGTAAAAATGTCCAGGTTTCCCGATAACGAGCTCTATATCCGGGCAGATGAACTCGATAACGAAACAGTCATTGTATCGTCACTCCCCGATGCAGAATCTATTGTTGAACTGCTGCTTTTAATCGATGCCTGCGAAGGATCAGAGGTGACCCTTGTGATCCCGTACATGGCATATGCACGGCAGGATAAGCAGTTCAATACCGGGGAACCGATCAGCATTCGTGCAATCGCAACAGCACTCAGCAGAGGGGTTGCCCGGATCATCACGGTGAATATCCACGAACCAGAGGTGCTGAAGTATTTCGATGCACCTACGAAGAATATCTCGATAGCACCGGCAATCGGGGAATATATTGCAGGAACCGGCCTTGAAAACCCCCTGATCCTCGCACCGGATGATGGTGCATGGGCATTTGCGAAAGGAGTGGCAGCCGCCCATGGCTGGGACTGCGATCACCTCGATAAGACGAGGCTGTCAGGTGTCGAAGTGACAATCGAGAAGAAAGATGTCGGGGTTTTTGGGAGGCATGTCATCATCGTTGACGATATCATCTCAACAGGAGGAACACTTGCAACTGCTGCAGAGATGCTTGCAGCAGAAGGGGCAGAGAGCATCTCTGCCGCCTGTGTCCACGGTGTCTTCTCAGGGGGCGGGTATGCCCGACTTGTCGCAGCCGGATTCTCAGGTGTTGCATCGAGCGATACGATTGAACGGGGCTGTTCCCTCATCTCCGCGGCACCGGCGATTGCAGAGGCACTCAGGCGATGATAACAATTGACGGCGGTATGCTCGAGGGTGGCGGGCAGATCGTCAGGACCGCTGTTGCCCTTGCTGCTGTCGCGGGAGAGACGGGGACTATTTGGAATATCCGGAAGAACCGATCGGTTCCCGGCCTCGCCGCCCAGCATGTCGCCACGGTGAAGGCGGCGGCTACGATATCAAATGCCCCGACTGAAGTGGTCTTTATCGGGTCCGGTGAGATCACCTTCCTTCCCGGAAGACCTGAGAGGAAGGATATTACTTTTAATATAGGGACAACCGGGAGTATTCCGCTCGTCCTGTCGGCCTGGCTCCTCCCTGCACTCTATGGCGGATCATGTGGCACAACAGATCTCACCTCTCATGCGATGACCAGTATCTCACTGCTTGGGCATTTTGGGCACTCGATCTCTGTTTCCCGGCAGGAGGGTTGTGTGGAGGTATCGGCATGAAGATCGTCTGTGATGCATCCTTCTTCTTCGGGGACTATCCGTTTGAAGGCGATCTCTTCACCACCCCCGGGGTCGTGGCGGAACTCTGCGATCTGCGATCAAAATGCCGCTTTGATACCCTGAAAGAGTGTGGGCTGACTGTCACTGAGCCATCATCTGCATCTATCAGGATGATTCGCCAGACAGCCGGGAAAACAGGAGATCATGACGTCCTCTCCGAAACTGATATCAGCATCCTTGCGCTTGCCTCTGAGATCGGAGGAGAGGTGGCAACGGATGATTTTGCGGTTCAGAATGTGGCATCTGCTCTTGGCATCAGGGTCAGGCCGATGCTTCAGCGGAAGGCAAAACGGCGTACCTGGAAGATGATCTGCACCGGCTGCGGACGGGATGTTGAGAACGGGGCAGACTGCCCGGTTTGTGGGGCACCGCTGAAACGAATGCATAAATAGATTGGTATCACTTTTACAGGTATGTCATCCCTTGAGGATCTGAAAGAGCGGGCACGCCTGCTCCTCGAAGAGGGGCACAGCCCAGGCCAGATAGCCGATGAGCTATCCCTCTCCATCGAGACGGTCACCTGGCTTTTAACCCAGCCGAAGGGAGATGCCGCCCCGCATGATGTACACATAGACTGGACACGGGTCAGTTGTGATGCACAACTGATTGAGGCAGTAGCAGCGATGATGATCGATGCATACATTCCTCCCGTCGATCGTACCGAGCCCCTTGATGCCGATGTGATCGTCGGTATCGCCATCTCCGGCATCCCGCTTGCCACCCTGATCGGGGCACGTGAGGGATGCAGCCTTGCGGTGTACCACCCGGCCAAGCATGCGACATCTGATACCCCCATCGGATCCATCTCCGGAAACTTTGCACCCGTGAAGGAAAAACGCTGTATTATCGTTGATGATGTCATCACCTCAGGCAGGACACTTCAGGAGGTTGTTGCCTATCTCAGGAGACATGGCGGAGTTCCGGTGGCGATCTGGGTCCTCTTCGATAAGCGCGGTATCACCGAGGTTGAGGGGGTTCCTGTACACTCACTCTTCAGAATCTCCAGAATCGACTGAAGGGGTTCCCAAAATGGGATATATTTATATAGAAGTTCAATTCAATTTTTATCACTACAGGAGGATTACAGAGTGGCAAATCAGAATCAATTAACCGGACAACCAATCATTATTTTGCGGGATAACGTCGAACAGACCCGCGGACATGAGGCACAGCGATCAAATATCCTTGCGGCAAAAGCGATCTCCGAAGCGGTAAGGACGACCCTTGGACCACGAGGAATGGACAAGATGCTGGTTCACGGTGACGATATCACCATCACCAATGATGGAGCAACCATCCTGAGCGAACTCTCGGTTCAGCACCCAGGCGCCAAGATGGTGGTCGAGGTCGCAACCGCACAGGACGATGAGTGCGGGGATGGGACCACCACCGCCGCCATTATGGTCGGTTCATTCATGGAACAGGCCGAACGGATGCTCAAGATGGGGATACACCCGACAAACATCTCAAAGGGTTATTCCCTCGGCATGAAAAAGTCGCTTGAGATCCTCTCGGAACTCGCCGTCGATGTCACTCCTGACGATAAGGAGAGCCTGAAGAAGATCGCAAAGACCGCAATGATCGGAAAGGCGATCGAGGCAGTCATGGAGAAGGCTGCTGATATCGTCGTCGATGCGGTTGCAACAATCGCTGACAGTTCATCAGGCAGGATCAGTATCGATGAGGATGATATCCTTGTCAAGACCCAGACGGGTGATGCAATGGATGACATCGAGCTTGTTCGTGGCGTTATCATCGGGAAAGCCCGCGTAGACGAACAGATGCCAAAGATCGTCACCGGTGCAAAGGTTGCGATGATCAGCACCCCCCTTGAGATCACCAAGACCCAGACCAAGTCAAAGATCAAGATCTCCTCATCCGAACAGGTCGCGGCATTTGGCGATGCTGAGAGGGCTTCGTTGAAGAAGATCGCCGATCAGATCATTGCATCAGGTGCAAATGTCCTCCTCTGCCAGAAGGGCATCGCCGATTCAGTGCAGTTCTACCTGGCCAAGGCAGGGATCTACACCCTCGAGGATGTGCCTGAGAAGGAGATGAAGTATGCGGCAAAGGCACTCTGTGGAGAGATCGTCAATAAAGCAGAAGACCTTACCGCCGAGACCCTCGGTACCGCCGAACAGGTTGAACAGATGTATGGCGAGGATCTGACAAAGATCTCCGGATGCGAGAATGCAAAGGCTGTCACGATCCTGATCCGGGGTTCCACCCAGTACCTCATCGACGAGCTTGACCGGGCAATCAATGATGCAAAGCGTGTCATCCAGGATGCAATGGAAGATGGGAAATACACCATCGGCGGAGCTGCGGTTGAGACTGAGATGATCGTCAGGATCCGCGAATATGCTACAACCATCGGCGGCCGTGAGCAGATTGCTGTTGAAGCATTCGCAAACGCCTTTGAGATCATCCCGATCACACTCGCCGAGAATTCGGGATTCAACCCGATCGACAAGCTGGTTGAACTGAAGAAAGCACACTCAAACGGACAGAAGAATGCAGGGTTGAATGTATTTACCGGAAAGATCGTCGACATGAGTGAAGAGGGTGTCTTTGAGCCGATGCGTGTGAAGCGCCAGGCGATCCAGAGCGCCGCAGAGATCGCATCCCTCCTGATACGGGTCGATGATATGATGGTCACCCAGTCCCACGCACCCGGACAGTAAAACCAATCCCCTTCTTTTCCTTTTACAGAATACAAAAATTTTCTTTTAGAGATGGGGTGACAATAAATCCCGGATCTCATGGAGATCGGAGACGATCCGCTCAACACCGGGTTTTCCTGAGAATCTATCCTGATCACCCGGCGCCACCCTTGCAATGAACCGGACACCGGTTTCAGAGGCTGCCTCATAATCCTGTGGAGCATCACCGATGAAGAGGGTTTCTTCGGGTGAGACGCCGGTTATGGAGAGAATATCGCGGATACAGTCCGTCTTTGATCTTGGAGAGCCATAGATCCTCTCAAAGTACCCTGCAAGCCCCCGGCGATCTGCAATCTCGAGCATCTCTTCCTCGGGGGTTGCTGAGACGACATAGAGAGGGATCCTCCCCTTTACGTCGTTCAGCAGCTGAAGAGCCCCCGGCACAAGCGGGATAGAGAACATCTTTTCGCGGACAATTCCCGCATACCGCTCTCCAAGCCACTCTTCCCGTTCCCGGGTGAGTTCCTGATAGAGCATCTCTTTGTAGATGTGGCGGAACTTCACAAACCGGCTCATCCCCCCGTTATCCAGATGATACTGAACGATCTCGTCCTGGTGTTCCGGTACAAACGAGAAGGTCTCACGGAACGCTTCTGCCTTCATGGCGATGGACTCGGCGATCACTCCGTCGAAGTCAAAGATGATCAGTCGGAGCGGTGGATGGTGCATAGAGGAGTGTCTGTATTTGGAGCTGATAGCAGTGGCGATTAGTGTCAGGTGGCCGGGGGGGATGTCAGAGGATGTGCTCAGGGATGTGCCAGAGTTAAGAAATCCACTCTGTCAAAATCACGATCATTTGTGGCGAAATAGTCAATCTGGTGTTTCTGTGCTGAAGCAGCATGGAGGGCATCTGAGAAGAGCAATCCATAATTCCGGGAAATTGAAAGTGTATCCCTCAGAATATCCAAAGTATCGAGGATAATAAGGTTATACTCTTGCATGATATCGCGTGTGATCGAATACGGAGCATCCATATCCTTTAATATTCCGGGATGTTCTTTGATGTAGATGATCGCATCGCGTGGAGAAAGGTGCTTTTCAGTATACATCTCGATGAGCATTGCCTTGTGAAAAAACTCATCAATAACGGTAGAATTGATATACCCGGTGATCTCTCCGGCCTTAATCCTTTCAAGGAGTCGTTCAGACGCGTCTGAGAACCGGGTAGTGCTAAACGCATAGAGAAGAATATTGGTATCGAGAAATACTGATCCGCCGGTAATATTATCGGTATGCATCAATACAACTCTTCAAGGTCTTTTTCAGCCATATCAAGGATGAATTCTTCAGGGGCAGTTAATTTAATTGTTTTTTTGGATCGTCTTTTCAACCTGACAATCACCTTCTCTCCCCCATTCTCCAAAGGTTGATCCAGCTGGATTGTTGTGGTATTAACGAGCCTTCCATCTACTTCTACCGGCATAAAACCACTTCGTGATACACTACGAAAGCGGAACATATAATAGTGACTCTTCTCTGGATTGCGTCTGCCTGGAATCCCTGTATCTGGCAAATACACCATGACGGGTTTCAATTTTCTATACCCCCTTGATCAGGTTTTTATCATTTGCGAGGAGAGGAGAGACGATGAGTGCCAAAACATTGCAACAGATACAGCGGGAAGGGCTTGATGTACTCGTTGAGCGGCTGGGACCAGATGATGCCATTCGTTTTCTTCAGATCTATGAGCCTGGAAGAGGTGATTGGACGAAGGAGAGGAGAGCGATACTGGAGAATGATCCAGATACAATCATCAGAAATATCCTTGAACGAAGAAAGAAGACGGATTTAATTTAGACGTATGTTCTGCATGGAACTTCGGATCCAGAGAGCGGAGTGGCGAAGCAATACCTGGCAATGATGACGAGATAGTGTACGCAGAAGACGACCCTTCAGAAGCCTTAAATACCGCAGAAATGAAATTCTATATCCCGATCTCTGCCGAGGTAGTCTAGTCCGGGAAGGCGGTGGCCTCGAAAGCCACTGGTGTTTGCACCTCGGGAGTTCAAATCTCCCCCTCGGCGTTTTAACCCTTTTCCGGACAGTCCTCTACGTGTCAACGATTGTATACATACCTTTCATATCTGACATCATCTGCTCGTGTAGTCAGCCATACCGCTTCCCCGGAGGAGGCCTTGATCAGATATGCAGGAGAACCTCCGGACAAAACCCGATGCTCTTATAGTACCTGAGAGCAGAATAGTCAGAGTTGAGCATGACAATCCTGACACCGATGCAGGTAGATGCATTGAATGAGCTGGGGAATATCGGATCATCCCATGCCGCCAATGCGCTCTCTGCTCTCCTGCAGCACCGGATCCAGATGACAGTCCCGGCTGTTGAGATCGTTGATCTGGCAGATATTCAAAATTATGTCACTGACGATCTCTTTGTAACAATCCTCTTTGAGATGCAGGGGGAGATCGATCATGCCGGGTACATCATCTTCTTCCTCCCACTCGAATCAGCCATCCGTATGACCAATGTGCTCCTCGGGATAGCTGAGGAGGATCGGGAATTAACTGAGATGGATGAGAGCACCCTCCAGGAAGTTGGAAACATCATGGTTTCAGCATTCCTGAATGCAAGCGCTGAGCTGCTCAGTGTCGTGATGCTCCCCTCTCCACCAAATCTCGTCATTGATATGGGGCATTCGGTGATCGAGGAGGTTCTGGCAGAACTGGCTGTCGAGGTGAACGAGGTGATCATCTTCCATACAATCCTCACCTGCGACCAGTATTCGATCAATGGGAACCTGATGATGATGCCTGCCATTGATACACTCTCAGAGATACTCACGATTATGGATCAGCTGCTGGAAGATGCTGCCTGAAGAGAGTGGAATAAGGATTTTTTTTTCGGGAAAAAAGAGAGGAAATAGGAGGAGTAGTTATCTTCAGGCCGGATTCCCGATCCGGTACTCTCCTTCCGGCACACAGAACTCGAACCTCGCACCTTTTCCTTCCTCACCGGTCTCGGTGATGGTGATTCCCGTGATCGCAAGGATTTCACGCACCAGGAAGAGGCCGAGGCCGGTGTTCTTCCCAAAACCGCGTTTGAATATCTCCTCCTTATCATCTTCGGGGACACCTGTGCCATCATCCTCCCAGATGATTATGAGGCCGGATGATGATGGGTGGCAGGTGATCTCTATCCTGGTTGCCCCCTCAGCATACCTGAGAGCATTATCATAGAGGTTGTAGAAGACCTTCTCAAGCATCGGATCGCAATAGATCGAGACCCCTTCGCACGCAGAATGTATTGGAAGGCGCTCCTCTGTATCGATCGCCTCGATCAGGGTATCCATCGCAAACCAGGTTGGCTCCTCAATTCCAAGCTGTTCGTACTGGCGGTTGAAGACCAGGATATTCTGGATTACCATAGCTGCAGCCCTGACATGCCCGAGATATTCTGCCTGTGTCGGATCAGTCGCCATCTCTTCGGCAAACCCGAGGAAACCGTCGATGACCATGATCTTGTTGAGGATATCATGACGGGTGACGCTTGATAGGAGGTTTAACTTGGCATTTAGTTTTTCCAGGGCTTTTTCAGCCTTTTTGCGTTCCTGTACCTCCAGGAGAGCCTGATCTTTCATCTGGCGAACCGATCGGATCTCGTGATCGAGCTCGGTAACATCCTCGATGATGATCATCACACAGGGATGATCCGGATCGCTTCCCGGATACCTGATAACAGAGGTCTGCTGGACACGAAGCATCCCGTCAGCTTTTCTACAGGGTATAAATGATGTATGGAGCTGGGAAGAGAAGACTGCCGGTGGCCCACCATCCAGTACCTGATCGATCCTCACCCTGTATGAAGGAGTGTTGAGATCAGGATACAGGTCCAGAAGATTCTGTCCTGCCATCTCCTCGCCGGAATAGCCGCTCCAGTCTGCAATAGTTCTGTTCCAGAAAAGGATTATATGTTTTCGATCAATAACACAGATCCCAACCGGCAGTGCATCCGAGAATTCTGTAAGGACAGACAGGTTTTTCTGCTGGTTCACGGCTCTTCATCCCTTGAAATCTCTCTTACCCGCTGGATAAGGGTTTCAAATGATTGAGCTCCCATAATGATGAGGATCTTCCCCTCAATATCAAGGTTTTTGATGAACATATGGGTCTCTGCAAGCAGGATCGCCTCACGGTGCTCCTGCCTGACATTCTGAATGAGGGCAGGCATATCCGCTTCACTGTATGTGGGAAGCGAATAGGTGAGCTGGCTTTTCAGCACATTGGTGATCGAGCCCATCACCCCGTTGATCAGAATATTTCCGACCTCCTTGAGTGTTTCTGCCTGAATCGAACTGAAGGGCTGCTCTGGTCTGTCCTCAGACAACTCTTCCCCGGTGATCGCATCTATGAGGATATGGGCACTTTCTGCCGGGAAGAGCGTATACGTCATTCCGGAAAATACTCCCTTAAAATCAAGAGAGATAGCAGAATAGCGCTCTGTGCCTATCTGGGAGATGATCTGCCCCGACTCTTCCTGCGAATATATGCTGATATTTGGTATCGTGAGCTCGATTGTTGATCCGGTCATCTCAGAGAGGATGCCTGCGGCTTTCCCGACACCGATATTGACCAGTTCACGGATACCATCCAGATCCGAAGCATCGATCTCCATCAGGCATCACCGGATGGTTCCAGCACCTTCCGCATTGCCGGAACAAGCTCTTCCTGTCTGAGCGGCTTATTCAGGAAACTGCGTGCCCCAAGTTTCAGGCAGAGATCCCGTGTGGCATCCTGAATATCAGAGGTGAGGACGAGAACGGGAATGGTAATTCCCTTCTCCTGTATCGCCTTTAAAAACTCTATCCCATCCATATCGGGCATCAGGAGATCAACAATGATAACGTCAGGGCTCTCCCTCTCCGCCATCTCAAGCCCGAGACGACCGTTGTCAGCTTCTATGCAGGTGAACTGTTCGTTTGTGAGAGTCTTTTTGATGATGGTGCGCTGGAAGGATGAGTCGTCGATGATCAGAATGGTTGGCATAGGCATCTGTTGAATTATACGTAATCCAATCAAGAAATAATTATGGCTTCTGGTTGCCAGAAACCACATTCTTCGGGTGGATGGATATCCAAAAATAAACATCAATCACACATCCATGATATGTGTTCTTCTCCCTGAAAGTAGGCGCTTCCTCCAGATGAGACACCCCACCCTGCCGTGATTCTGTTGATACGAAAGCAAAGAGTTTTTTAAGTTTCGCTACCTTTAGAGATACATTTAATCCTGTGTATGCCAAACAAAAGGACTCAGGATTAACAAGGATATTCCAAAGCCGGATTGCTCAAAGAAGTAGTAATTAAGGCTTTTATTGGCTGAAAGCCGATTTTTCGGCCCAGTGTATTGGGAGGAGATGGATTATGAAAGAGGGGAAAGCCTCAAAAATTGGCAACATGAAGATCGGGACGAAGATCCTGATCATCTGTCTGGCACTCGTCATCGTGCCGACGGTGCTCCTTGGCGTCATTGCATATACTAGTGCAAGTGCGGCTTTGGAAGAACAGGTAGAGACTGAATTTGAACTTCGCGTCAGTGAGAGCGCAAAACAGGCAGATGCCGTCTATACACTCACCATGGATATATTGGAAGCAGGCCTGAACGTCCTCAGATCTGAATTCCAGAGTTATGGAACACCACAGATTCAGAACGGCCAGCTGGTTCTTGTCGATTCGGCGGGCCAGGTAACTGTTGTGAATGACAACAACGCAATGGTTGATGATGTGGTGAACCAGGTCGGCGGTGCAGCAACCATCTTCCAGGTGCAGGGCAACCAGGCGATCCGGGTTGCAACAACAGTCATCGGTGCAGATGGGCGGCGTGCCCTCGGAACACCGGTCTCGCAGCCGGTCTATGATGCAGTCGTTGTCCGTGGAGAGACCTTCTATGGAACCGCAAATGTCGTCGGTGTCGACTATATCACTGTGTATGAGCCGATCCGCGGTCCGGGCGGTGCGGTGATCGGTATCCTCTTCACCGGGGTGAAGGAAGATGCGACACTTGGTGTGCTCATCAATGATTTCAAGAATACAGTGATCGGTCAGGACGGGTATATCTATGTCTTCAACTCTGAAGGCACCGCAGTTCTGCACCCGACCCTTGAAGGACAGAGCCTCGCCCAGTATGATTTCATCCAGGATATGCTGGGGCAGAAAGAGGGTCTCATCCATTATGAGTGGGAAGGCGACGATAAGATCGCGGCATTCACCTACTATGAGCCTCTTGACTGGTACATTGCCGCTGGTGCTGACTGGGCAGACTTCACCGGGCCGATTGACGCTATCCGGAACGCGATCCTGATCATCGTGATCGGTGCGGTCATCATCGGCGGGGCAATTGCAGTCCTCTTCGGAAGAAACATCGCACGCAGGATGGGTGACCTCGTCAATCTCGGCAGGCGTGTTCAGGAGGGGGATCTCTCCGGTACCATGCAGACCGATGGAAGCGGGGACGAGATCGGCCAGGTGGCAGGCGCATTCAGTGGCGTTGTCTCGACGATCCAGCAGTTCGGCTCCGAGATGAACATGATAAGTGCCGCTGCCAGTGATGGGAAGCTGGATATCAGGGGTGACCAGGCGAAGTTCAAGGGCGATTATGCCCTGATGATCAATGGCGTCAATGACATCCTTGATGCAGTCATCGGGCCACTCAATGTGGCAGCAGAATATGTCGACCGGATCAGTAACGGCGATATCCCCGAGAAGATTACAGACGAATATAAAGGCGATTTCAACGAGATCAAGAACAACCTCAACAAGTGCATTGATGCTGTGAACCTCCTTGTCAATGATGCGAACATGCTTGCAAATGATGCAGTTGAGGGAAAACTTGATACCCGTGCTGATGCTGGAAAACATGAGGGCGACTTCAGACTCGTCATTGAGGGAGTAAATAACATTCTGGATGCTGTTGTTAAACCCATCAAAGGTATGGGCGGGGCAATGAACAAGATCAGCAATGGAAATATCCCTGGGAAGATCACCCGTGAGTTCAAAGGTGAATACAATGAACTGAAGAATAGCGTGAACAGGTGTATCGATGCAATCAACATGCTTATCGATGACGCAAACGTGCTTGCCGGGGCTGCAGTTGAAGGAAAGCTCGCCACCCGTGCTGATGCATCAAAGCACCAGGGAGACTACCGTAAAGTCATTGACGGGTTGAACAACACCCTTGATGCGGTTGTCCAGCCGGTAAACGAGGTGATCCGTGTTGCTGACTCTTATGCAAACGCTGACTTCAGCACCAGGTTCTCAGACGATGTCGCTGCAAAAGGCGATATGGAGAGACTGAAGAATGCACTGAACAATGTTTCCACCCAGATCTCACAATCAATCGGTGAAGTGAACCGGATGATGGGAGAGCTCGCTGCCATATCAGAAGAAGCAAACGCCAGCATTGAGGAGGTCTCTTCCGGTGCCCAGCAGATCGCAAAGAATACCGGCCATGTGAGCGAGAACTCAGAGAAGGCAAACAATGGTGTCGTGCAGGTGCTCAGAGCGATGGAGGATCTCTCGGCCGCAGTAGAGGAAGTCACCTCGAATTCTGAATCTGTTGCCTCAATGGCAAGAAACGCAAACGACCAGTCGAGGGAAGGTGCGAAACTTGCTGCAGCCGCTGAGCAGGGTATCGGGGAGATCAGCCAGTCTGCTGGCGATGTTGACAAGATTATCAAAGGCATCAACGAGCAGATGGACCAGATCGGAAAGATCGTCGGACTCATTGCAGATATCTCAAACCAGACGAACCTGCTGGCACTCAATGCCGCAATCGAGGCGGCACGTGCCGGAGATGCCGGGCGTGGGTTTGCGGTTGTTGCTGCTGAAGTGAAGTCGCTTGCCCAGGAGTCCGGATCATCCGCCGAGAGTATAGCAAATATGATCGGGGAACTCCAGGTACAGGCAAAGAGGGCGGTCGAGGCGATGGGAACTGCGAATTCTGCTGTTGAAGCAGGATCTGACCAGATGGAGAAGACGATTGTCGCCTTCAATGAGATCGTCCAGTCTGTCGAGCAGATCTCACGGGCAATTGAGGAGGTTGCCAGTGCCTCTGAAGAGCAGGCGGCAACCGTCGAGCAGATCACCGCAAGCGTCCATGAAGTGAGCAGTCTCATTGATGAGAATGCACGTGAGGCAGGAGATGCAGCAGCGGCAACCGAGGAGGCATCTGCCGGTATCGACGAGGTTGCACGGATGGTTGAGAATGTGAGCGCAGTCGCCAACAAGACACTTCAGGCGAACCAGCAGTTCAAACTGGCGAAGTAGGTGAGATGGAACCATGGCAAGTGAAGTGCACAGTGATGATAGCCAGGTGATGTCCGGATCAATCCAGGTCGTCGAGTTCATCCTCGGTGATGAGAAGTTTGCAATCGACCTCTTCGATGTCCGTGAAGTGGTGGAGTATACGCGGATCTCCGCCCTCCCCAACTCCCCTTCCTATATCAAAGGGATCATCGATCTCAGGGGCGAGATCACCACTATCATCGACTTAAAAGATCGCCTGAACATAATGAGAAAGAACGACCGGCCTGATGAAGAGTCACGGATCATCGTCCTTGACGAGAATATCACAAAGAAGAAGGTCGGAATCATGGTCGACGATGTACTCTCGGTCTCGACATTCGAGATGAACCAGGTCGACAGAACCGGTGCGGCTGATGTTGATGACGATTCAAGTATCCTCGGCATCATCAAGAAGAAGACCAAGGTGAAGGATAAGGATCTGACTGATCTGATCATCTGGATTGAGATCAAGCAGCTCCTCGGCGATATGCTGAAGATGTAGGATCGTCCTTATCCTGATGATCTGTTGGGGGATCATTCTCCTTCATCCAAACCTTCTTTCCCTATCTATATAGATCGGATTACAGGACACTCAGATGAAGATACATACGAATGAATATCTCCCCCTCCTTGTTACAGTTACAACCACGCTGTCAATCATCATCGGGTTCCTGGCGCTCAATTCAGGCGTCTATTTCATCTTTCAGAACCTCTTCTACATTCCAATCGTTATCACCTGTATCTTACTATACCAGGCATGGCCTCCCCTTCTCCATTCTTCTTTCAGCACTCTACCTCGGCATGCTCCTCCCATATGCAGGAGCCGGATACATCTTGATAGAGAAGATGACGGCCATTCCATCCGGATCAGGGATAACGGGATCGAGGTCCCGGTACAGGCACAGGAGAAGATATTTGAGCCGTTCCATATCGCCGATCAGAATTATCTGAGCCGGCAATATAGCCAACTCGGGCTCGGCCTTCCTATCGCCAAACGGTATGTTCAGCTTCATGGCGGGAGGATTACCGTGGAGAGCAGACCGGGGGAGGGGAGTTCGTTTACGGTATGGATCCCGGATCAACAGCAGAAGAATACCCCATAGAAATCGTTTTATCTCCTGTACCAACACAGTATACAAACAGAACAATGGCATTCACCTACTTCTTTCGGGATCTCCAGACGCTCCAGATGATCATCGATCATATGCTCCCCTCCATCCGTGGGAGGACGCATATCAATGTCTGGAGTGCCGGGTGTGCGATGGGGCAGGAGCCCTATACAATCGCCCTTCTCCTGAAAGAGCATATGGGGGCGATGATCTTTCGGAATGTCAGGATACTTGCAAGTGACATCGATCACTCAAACCTCTTTGCAGACATAATCGAGAAAGGCAGCTATCCCTATGTGGAATTAAAACGGATTCCAGAAGAGTTCTTTACAAAGAATTTTACTCCGGATCCTGGTAATGACGACCATTTCATTATAGCTGAGGATGTCAGGAACCGGGTTACGTTTAAACGGCATGATCTCCTCACCCTGAACCCTCCCGGCAATAATTTCTCACTGATCAGCTGTAAGAATGTCCTCCTCCATTTCACAGAAGAGCAGAGGATCAACGTTATCAGGATGTTCCACGATACCCTGGTTGACGGCGGCTTCTTTTTAACCGAACAGACCCAGAAGATGCCTCCCGAGGTTGCAGATCTCTTCGAACGGGTCGTCCCGAATGCCCAGGTCTTCAGAAAACTGCCTGCCGATTCCCGTTCCTGAAAAATCAGGATAAATCATTTGTTTCCGACAAGAGAAAGAGACTCAGATCACCATGAAGATTCAAAACCTCACCGGCAATAGTAGCATGTACACCTCGAATGTGTATCTGGTCACCGGAACATGGAATGCACTTGCTGATCAGAACACGCTCATTGATGTCGGACGTGATCCATCGATCATCGAGGTGATACAGAACGCCCATACCGGTGTTGGGAAGCGGAAGCTTGACCAGGTGATACTCACCCATTCACATTATGATCATGCATCACTCCTTCCGCAGATCATAGAGAACTTCCAGCCAACGATCTATGCCTTCTCAGAAGCTCTTCAGGGCGTCAACACCTATCTGAGGGGCGGAGAGATCATACGTATCGGAGATCGCCGGTTTGAAGTTATCCATACACCAGGCCACACGCAGGACTCAATCTGCCTGTACTGCGAGGAAGAGGGCGTTCTCTTTGTAGGAGATACACCAATCATCATCAGGACATCCGGAGGCACATATGAAGAGAGGTTCTTCAATGCAGTGCGATATATTGCCACAAAAGAGGTGAAAGCGATCTATTTTGGCCATGGCAGACCGATGCTTGAGTATTGCAACAACACTCTTCAGAACTCTCTCATAAATATGCGAAACAGCAGAATACTCTCTGAGAATCAACAGGGCAATCCATGATGATCGGAATCCTCGCAGACACCCACGACAGCCTGCGATGGCATTTGCCATCTAACCATCAGTACTCCCTGCCTCTTTTAAATACCTCAATAACCCTCACTGAAGTAGCATCCACGGCATAAATAATACGATACTCCCCAACCCGTAAACGGTATTTTTTCGGGTCAGAATCAGTAAGTACTTTTATATCAAGGCCGGAACGTGGAGTAAATGGATCCGCAGATAAATGAGTGAGTGTATGTCGTATTCGATTGCGAGTATCCTCACTGAGCGTGTAAAATTGTTTTTCAAAGGTTCGTGAAACCAAAACCGGGTATATCACAGTGCATCAAGAGGAAGGAACTCTTCTGTTTCTAATATCGTATTCCAGCGTTCATTCAGATTCTTCCAGTTCACTTCACTGAGTAATTTCCGTATGATGG
>LDZU01000033.1_pt1 | contig 42685 bp, 47 predicted proteins | sample 615531 | NCBI WGS metagenome assembly LDZU01 (sample SAMN03408293, study PRJNA278302) | terrestrial metagenome | isolation source: oil reservoir sample SB2 | place: USA: Alaska, North Slope, Schrader Bluff formation | collected 2011-09 | reverse complement strand
GACTTCAATCTACGTGCCAAAACCCACGGGGTTTAGGGTTTATGTAAGATTTATTAGTGGAGCTATCACTCCTGAGCAAGCTAATTTGTGGAAGTGGCATGTCCGATGGGCAGGGGTCTAACTTTAAAATATTATTTTTTTGTTCGATATTTTAAAAACCGTAATAAGCGTAGTGCGAAAAATAATATACACTTTTAAGCAAATTTAATTTTTCGACATTTCTGTAAATATTCCACTGCCAAGTTGCAGCTTTAATGTTATTTGCTGGAATTGATTTTTCTCGAATACCCCGCAGCTCCGCTGCGGGGATGGGCAAATAACCGACAAACAGTTGCTGTGTTCACGTATAACGTGTTTGCGGGCCGTCTTAAAAACCAAAGACACTAAGGCGGCGGCGCGAAGCATGCCCCGCAGTTCTACTGCGGGGTGCGCCGCCGCCAGTTTGACCATTATAATAATGTCAATATTCGGTCTGCCTCCTCGTTCGGTATTGTTTTTGTACAGGCCATCACCTATAGGCGAAAATCGTTTCCAATCAACCAATCCCGCTATGGATAATAGCCTATCACCACGAGGCAGGACGTTCTTGTTATATTCGTGCATGATAGAAAAGTCTATTATGGTCCTCATAGATGATAAATATAGTATTAATAGTATATAAACTTAACCATTGAATTAGGTTTTTCGAAATCCTCTTACGAACATTCATTCGGTACTAACCTTACGCCACAGCGCATTCCTACTTTATCACCTCAAACACAGTGACCCACCCATAACGACTAAGTATGGGCCAATGGCTGAAGAGACCATCGTCTAATCGCGAGAGACGATTGAACACCCATCGAACCCCCCCCTCTCGATTGAAAGGTAGTAGAGGGAATGAAATCAAAGCCAACAAATAGAATTCGCGATGTTTCAACGCGGAGAAAGGCTCAGCAAAGAATACCAAATCTTCAATTTTCAAAGGCTTCTCAGAAGGGGTTCGACGCGACGGCGTTAATTTACGAAATAGATTCATGAGGGCGTTGTGACCAAGAGGCTCAAAGAATACGCCTTTTCCTCCTTGCCTGAGAACTCTATGTACTTCACCCCTTGTTATCTCAAGGTGGGTATGATGCAGAATTGAGTGACCGAAAACTATGTCGAAGGTTTCGTCGTTGAATTGTAGCTCTTCAGCGTTCATCTGTAAAACTTTGATCCTATCATCAAGGCCATTCTCCTTAATCCTTTTTTTCGTCTTTTTCACCATCCCGGCGGACAAGTCTACTGCGTAAACCATAGCCCCCCTTTCGGCAAGCATCAAACAATGATGGCCGATCCCACATCCGAGATCCAGAACGACCAAATCCTGCAAATCTCCAAGCAAATCGTAGGCATACCTGTTAGCTCTATCAAGAACTCCGTATGTATAAAAGTCCGCTCTGGCATTTTCTGACTTCTTATCATGGAATTCCTTTTCTTGACGATATCGTTCATCAAAATCCATCGAATTCACTTCCTCGAGTAGAGATACAATTAAACCTAATAAATTTTCCGCGTCATGAAATCCTCTCATCAATCTTGAATTGCTTCTCGGACGACTTCGAGTCCACGGAAGATGGTGTTTTTCGCAGAATAGTTCCGCCGTTGTGCCCTGACTGTGGATCCCCAATGAGCCATAATGGTTTCAACACCTATCGCAAACGCCATCTTGGCGAGGCAAATATAGGTCGATACTTATGCGGAGCTTGTGGGACATCCGTTGAAGAAGATCGCACCTTCTGGAATAATCTGAAGACTGGATTTTTCGATATTCTAACTGAGATCTGCTTGCGCTTACGGCAAAACCGTGCCTCTTATGAGCTATTCGCAAGAAGGTCGAATCCGCGATTGAGGAGTCGAAAGTACCCGCCGTCAGTGATATCCGATTTGTACACTACGATGAGCAACATCCTAAAGCAGGCAGAAACAAGAAGTATCGCTTAACGCTTCTGGATTCTATATCAAGACAGGTTATCGCGGATGAGTTACTCGACTCGAAAGATGCCGACACAATCGAAGATTTTCTCAGGCGGAACCTCGACACACAAAAACCTGTATTTATCATTACTGATCTTTATCGTGGTTATAGCGATATTTTCAACCGAGTTTTCAGCAATAAAGTGACTCATCAGTTATGCTTACTCCATCTCAATAAGCTCATAGTTAACGATTTTCCTCGGAAAACCAGCATCGAACAGGAACTAGTTAAATACAGATTACTTAATATATTTTACTCATCAGCTTGAGATTGAGTTTCTCTCCTGCTTAATCGACGAGGAGAAGACCATGTTGAAAAAGAGCCAAAAGGATTACAGGGCTTGGATTAAGGAGGCTAAGCGCCTATTCCGCGAATTCGTTCATAATCTGGAACTTAAATGCAGAAGAGACGGCAAGAACCTCGAAAAATTAGAACTTATTAGGACTTACGCAGTTGAACAAAAAACCAGTAGCATGAAGCACCAAACTGTCTAAAGCATAATTTTCTTGACAGGCTCTCATGTGCTTGGTTTTAATTCTCAAGTGCGTAAGTCCTACTTATTATGAAGCATTAAACAACTTCAAAGATTTGCTCGGCTTCATCTATATTTAAAAAAGCCAAAATAGACATAATGTAAAAAGTAATACACGCTTTTGATCAAACTAAATTTTTCCACATTTCTATAAATATTCCATTGCATTTGAGCCGCTTTCGCTTTATTCGATGAGACAGATCTATTATGACGTCTATATTTAGCTAGAGGTTCCAGAATGCCCCTTGCCGTACCTACATCTTTTAGTATATTAAGCCAAAGAGCATAATCCTCATGTCCAACATTTTGCATATATCGTTTTCCGATTTTACAAGCATCATATACTGCAGTGAGAGCTCCAATGTGACAGGTCTTCAATAATTCTTCATACGTAGCAAATTCTTTTGTCATAAACACGCCATTCACTAATCCATGTTCATCTATTAAATAGTAAGATGAATAACATAATGCTTGACTATTTTCAATCATGAATCGTATCTGTTTTTCTAATTTTTGGGGTAGCCATATGTCATCACTATCAAGAAAAGCTATGTACCATCCTTTTGCTTCTTCTATAGCTCTGTTTCTATCTACCGCGACTCCGCTATTCTTTTCTAATTTGATAAGTCTAATTCTATCATCAATTGCAATATATTCCTCAACAATCTGAACAGTATTATCAGATGAGCACCCATCTACAATTATCATCTCCCAATTTTGATATGTCTGAGATAATACCGATTCTATTGTCTGAGATATATATCTTGCGGAATTATAGCACGGTGTGATTACTGAAACTAATTCCTCCTCGATATAGCTATCCATTGAATTGTGATTTTTGATGCTTGCTATGTTCGATTTCTTGTTACATAACATAGTACCTGCCCCAATCAAACACAACGATTATATTCTATCATCCTTCAAACCTCATTTGATCATCATCGTTTTAATTTGCCATAAACACCTAAGGTCTTGGATGCTATTGCCTCCCAAGAAAGCGCTCCACTTGTTAGCTCTTTAATGTTCACTCCCATGCGTGCACGTAGCTCATCCTCCGATAAAATATACGATAGAGACTGAGCAAGCGAGCCAACATCACCTGGCTCCACTAAAAGCCCGTGCTCACCATCAGTGATGGTCTCTGCAAACCCTCCAACGCGCGAGGCTATAATCGGCTTTTCAAATGCCAAAGCTACCATAATTACACCACTCTGATCTATTCTTCTATACGGGAGAACTACAACGTCCGCTTGGGCAAAGTAAGACGCAACTTCTATTTCTTCCACAAACCGAAGGTCCCAATTTATCCTATCCGCTATACCAAGACTTTGAGCGCGAATCTTAAGAGGCTCAGTCTGCATCATTGGATAACCTACTATCCGCAGGACTGTATCTCTAATGATTGGCTCAGGGAGGCGAGCGAATGCCTCAAGAAGAATATCTATACCCTTATAAGGTTTAAGGACGCCAAAGAACAGGACGTTTTTCTTTCCTGGCAACCCAAGATGATTTTGGAGACGGTAGGAACCCTCCTTACCGCGGATTAATTCCTTATAATAGGAAAAGACGCCATGAGGGATTATCGAAACACGATCCTCAGTCAAGGCAAATTTGCGAAGGAGCACATCCTTCGACTGATATGTATGCACGATGTAGTGATCGAAACATTTGTAAGCAGCCTTAATCCCAATCAACTGTAGGCGAGACGAAGGCGCTCCATGAAATGGCTCGGTATCGTGGACGGTAAGCACAAGGGGGGCGATCTTCCGGAGTCGTTGCAGAAAGAAAAAATCAACTATAGGCAAAGGTATCCATTGAAAATGGATGATATCCGGTTGCAGGCGCTGCAGGCGATGTATAAGCCGTTCTAAATCGAGAGGGTGTTCGCATCCTTTAACAAATGTACGAACTTTATTCCTGGGAAATCTACCTCCAAACCGGTAGAAATGTTCACATAACTCGTAGGTTGGCTGATCGGCCCATAACTCTGATGGGGCCCGAATAGTAGCTAGCATTACACCGCAGCTCTGTTTGGCGAGTGCAGAAGCTAGGCAGTGGTCGTAGGGAAGTGTAAACCCAGATGGATCGATAATGGCGACGTTCATATTTGCTTTATTTGTCACTTTATCACCTTATTTACAAACCTAGTTAATCCCTCTGGATCGAGTACAAAATCGTTAGATTTATGATAGGCAAAGTCCATACCTTCTTCATCTAAAAATTTTTCCATAGCACTGAAATTCTGTGGAGTCCTGAAACTATTTCGCCCCTCTTTCGATTTCATGCATTTTGAATTATTCATATAGTTTTCACAACCCGAGCAGCCTGTGTCCAATGGCAAAATAGGCATCAGGTAGCATTTTACACCTGAAAGCCATTTCGTGATATCTCATGTGGCAAGTTCCAGTGAGTTGATTTTTCTCGAATACCCCGCAGCTCTGCTGCGGGGATGGGCACGTGTTTGCGGGCCGTCTTAAAAACCAAAGACACTAAGGCGGCGGCGCGAAGCATGCCCCGCAGTTCTACTGCGGGGTGCGCCGCCGCCAGTTTGACTTCAGGTAACTGCAGCGATAGATGTTGTTTTCTATCTGACACAAGTTCTTTGGTCGGCGTGCGGTAATCGACAAAAACCCGCATCAAGCAATCGATTCATGGGAAGCTAAACACGTACAAATCCTGATATAAGTTTAATGGTATGTGTTTAGCTCATCTCAATCAGCATCAGCAAAGCCATTTCTTGAGACCTTACGTGGCCAGTTCTAATGAGTTAATTTCGAGTAACTGCAGCTGTAGATGCTGTTTTTCAACGTTCCACAAGTTGTTTGTCGGCGTAAATTCGATGACAAAACCAACATCATGCAATCGATTCCTGGGAGCTAAACACGTACGTTTAATGCTATGGGAATCTCAACAGGTAATGCTGGTACCTTGTCAAAGAAACGTACCGGATCAATATTCACTACCACGATTTCGATAACAGATCCCTCGCAAACCTGAAATTATTTTTAATAACTCTGTTACCCATCCCAGACAACGAGCCCTCATCAGCACAATCCTACCCCTTTGACCGCCTGAAAACGAGCATGAGCCTGAAAAGCTCGCTGTTGCCAGTTTGGTGAACGGATTAATTTAGCTATAAAAGAATATAGAATATATCGCTCGAAAAAAGCCATCTGAACAAGGCACCCATACAATCTAGCCCGTCTTTGTCCAAAGTTTTTCTTTACAAACTTCTGCTTGGCATTGATGAGGCGAATGGTGTAATCCGCTAGTGCATCAGTCGTTGAGGATGCCCCTCTTATGTGCATCACCTTCACGTTAGGGATGAATACTACTTTACGCCCACATTTCCAGGCTCGCCAGCAAAAATCCATTTCTTCTCCATAAAATGTATAGCTTTCATCGAACCCACCAATCTCTTCAAAGCAATGCCTTTTTATCACCATAAAAGCCCCATCAACATAGTCAACTGCTCTTGCTTTTCTTGCAAACCACCAATTATAGCGAAATGCTGCAATTAGAACGCCATGCCAAATAGAATCAAACATCGCCAAGCTTATGATTGCTTCCCTAAGAGACGAGAAACGTCCATAACTCCTTTGCCAATTGCCATTCGGGTAGATTAATTGTGGTCCCACGATGCAGATTAGTGGATCTTGCTGAAAATGGTCAATCAACATCCGAATGGAAGAATTTGGAATCCACTCAATATCATTATTTGCGATTATTAACATATTTCCTTTAGCGGCAGCCACACCAAAGTTTACACCGCTAGCGTAGCTCTTTTTGGAATTGTCAACAACCCGAATGGTTAAGACCTTATACGCCTCCAGCTTCGCGCGGCATTCTTCACCTAGAGCAAGTCCATTATTCACAACGATTACTTCGCTGACGAGTTCCCTATCTGCGTGACGTTCAAGTGAGATCAGTAGATTCCACAATAACTCAGTATTTCCGTATTGAATTATAATCAATGAAACCCGGGGCGAAGTCATCATCTGCATTTTATGGTCACCTGGTGTCCGTACTTTTAACTGTCTCTACTTAGCATCGTATAGGAATGGACTATGCTTACGAATACAACACCAACCATGCTTACCCAGAAATAACCTAGTTGAAAGACATTAACATCCCATGAGAGGAAGATCACCACATAAAGGTGCGACAACACTGTTATCCTCAATAAAGTCGCACGGCGATTTATCAACAGATGTAACATAGCTGCTGCCATGCCTAGCACATAGGGAAATAATACTATTCCAAAGACACCAAAATCCGCATGTAGCGTACGCAAATACGTCCCCACATTCATACGCTCGGGTGTAAAGTACGGCAACTCGTATCGATTAGGAGGCTCAACAATTCCCAACTTTGCCGCTACACTGAATAAAGGCTTTAGGCAGTAGGCGCCCACGGGACCATTCTCCTCTCCTGCTTTGAGGTATTCACTAAAGACTACCGGAGGGCCGGAAAGGTAGAAATAAATAGATGGAAGAAAGTGTACTTTGGACCTTAAAGTTTCCATAATCGGATCTTCGCTCTCGAACTCTACTATGAGGCCTCTGCTAGAGCTCAGGAAGATAGTCGCTCCTATAAGCACAGCACTAACCAGCAGTAATATAATTAATATATTTTTCGTTCGAAGTTTCGGGTGGGGTGTGAAAACGAAGGATGTGAGGAAGAGAATACTTGCGATTATGAAACCAGCGCGCCCCATATTAGTGAATCCATTTATTGTTATTAAGGCCATCGGCAAAACACTTAGCACTGTGATCTTTCTGGAAAGTGCTGTATAAATCCCAGCAAGGCTACAAGCACTAAAAGCAAACGAACCTATATATGGTATACCTAGATCTAATTCGCCAGCAATTCGATAAGAGTATATCTGGTTAGAATTTGCGATTATAGCTTCAATTCCTCCATATATCAGGATCAAATGCACTAATTGATATATTATTGACAGACTAGCCACAATTGATAAAATAATAATGGCTTTTCCCAAAAATTTTTTTGAAATAGTGGCGCTATTCTGCGAACTATTCTTCATATCATAGATTGGACGGGTAACTGCTACGGCACACAAAACAGTGGCGGAGCTTAGAAAGAGAGTGAACCACGCTATGGAGATAAAGAGCCATGCTTGTGAAATGATATCATAATAATGAATTAATCGCAGAGAATAAAGTCCCAAAACGAGTGTCCATAGTGCAGAATAGATAGTAAGAAAATTAAACCATCGTCTGAATAAAAGGCGACCCAAAATGATCCCAATTATTCCTCCCATGACTATTAAGGATGTACTCATTTGAATTCACTCATTTATTGTTCATTTAATTTACCAGATAGAATAATGGCGCCATAATTATGTGGGTATAACCCAGTTAAAATCGAAGGTACCGAAGGATATGTCCAACATGATGAAGAAACTGCTATAAACTTAGATCCCCTTAGTGAATCGATAAATGGAGTGGTATCTCTAAAATATTTATTCGATAATAATTGCGAATCCCGCAAGCAATCTACGGTTAAGATAACGATATTCATATCAGGTTTGTTTGATGTATCAATAATTTGATCAAAATAATCAAGGTGTATTTGCTTAATTCTTGAATAGAATTCTCTCCGATCCGTTGTTATGTCGTATTCACTATATGCATTTCCTGATATCCTACAAATCAATTCATGTTCTTTTATCTTATATCTAAGATTTTCTTTAATAGTTGGCATCTTCCAAACCATATTGTGATACATCTCCTTGAATGAACTCGGTATTTCTCACATCTCCATCAACCTAAACACCCACGACCACCTAGCCAAGCTGCCTCACTCCCGCATAGCAAGCAATATGGAGCATCAGTTACAACACGGACGCCTTAGTTATCATCCACCAATTACCACCCCAATAATTCCCTGAGATTTATCACTCTTTGTGCCACGCCCCTATCCGTATCATCCAGAACATAATTCCAAGCAGCCCAGGCAAACAACACTAGAAGTCCAATAGAAAAAATCAATTGGAAGACTATGCTAATAGGATCGGAGACCGCCTTTAGTAGGCATGCAATGCACCCAAAGATCAAGAGCCCAACGACGGCAAATTTCGTGCCATTTTCTGCCAATATTGCGGGTGAGAGTCGGTACACTTTGAAGGTAGCTATAAACAGCAAGAATGCATCTAGCGTTACACGCAAAGTCCAGGCACCTGCTGCACCGGCGATGCCAAATTCGCTCACCAAAACCCAAGCCACACCAATATAAACGGGAAGCTCGATCACGTGGAACTTAGCAGGAAGATCTGGCCGTCCAGTCCCTTGGAGGAGAGCATAGGGTGTATGAGCAAGTGAGTTGACAAGCACACCCACCACAAGCACCTGCATAGCAAACGTACTTTCGATCGCGAAATCACTTCCCAGCCATAATTGCAGAATATCTTTAGCATAAACCGCTATTAATACGACGATAGGTCCTGTAGTTATGAGGATATATTTTATCGATCGAGCAAAGAAGATGCCTACTCTCAATCTATCCTTGGCCCCTTCCAAAGAGCTAAAAGCCGGAAATAGAGTCACGGTCAGACTAGCTGTTAGTATCCAAAGACGGGTCACAACCTCATAAGGAGCCGCATAATACGCTACCGCAGATATCGTGAGAATCGAACCGATAAGAAACCTATCCAGATATACCAAAAATGGACCGACTATACTGCTTATCATAACCCATCCGCCAAAAGAAAATAGGCGGAAGAATAACGCAATTGATCCTGAGAAGGTTCTCAGATGGGGTACGATCAAAAAATTTATCGCCACAAAGGTGATCAATGCCCCAAATCTGGCCAACACAACCAATGCCACTATCCCTGGCAAGCCAAATCCTAGATACAAACCCACCACAGGAAGAAGGAACGTTAAGATGCTGGATGGTATAGTTACCGCATTTACAAGGTCAAAACGTTGGGCTGCCTCAATCAAACCTCTGAAGGAGCTAGTTACTAGGACTATCGGGACGGATAGCGCAATCAGGTGGAAAGTATCTTTAGCTTCAGTTATGAGATGCGGTGGTATGTTCAGGACCCGCTCTACCAGCAAGTCGGTGGTACCAAATAGGACGATGGTGCCTATAAGCCCCAGAATTAGCTGAAAACTAACCGCAGTCCATAGGATCTGCGGTACTTGATCCCTTTCGCCCTTCCCCAGGGCCTCGGCTACGAATTTGGTCGTTGCCCTTCCAAGTCCCATATCAAAAATGGTGAAGTAGCCTAAAACCATCCAGGCCAGGGATAAGAGCCCGAATCTATCCGTTCCCAGGCCGTGGACCACATAGGGTATGGTCAATACTCCGACCAGGAGAGGGGCCGTCCGGCCAATCAAGTTGAGGAGCGTGTTGCGAGCTATAAGGCCACCGCCGATCTTAATTTGGCCTGTATCCGTCTTATCCTGCCCGCGCGATGTTACAGCCGCATTTCGGGGGCTCATCGAGCCTCCTCCTTGGTGAGATAATCTCTCAAAACGTATTTCATCCCCCACATCTTTAGTCAGAAGTCACGTAACGTTCTGTTTTCGAGAGTCAATAAGAATGAGCCACCTGGCTCTCCAGCAACTCATAGATCCCATCTATAGAGGACTTCGATTATCATGCTATCGGCGTTCTGAGAGGGACTTTACCTCAACATTTTCATTTTGAACGTTCCTTATGTCGGTTTTTTCCACCGAATTATGACCAAATTTTGCTGTTTGCCCTCTAATCTTAATACTTTTCAGAATTTTTTAACAGCTAACGCTAACCCATCTCTTTGTTGACAAGACCGTGGAGATTATATAAATTATAACCAATAGCTTTGAACATCACCTTTACCGCTGCATTTTCTACTGTTGTGACCATGACATGACCCGACTTGAATATCGTCTTTATTACACTGAAACATCTTTCAACCGGAGATCGCTTCTTACTGATCCTCTCGTTTCGCAAGATATCGTAAATGCCGAGTGGATGTCCCCTGGCCGCCCTCTTTATCGATGCATCATATCCTTTGGTTTTGGCTCCTGAATAGGCTTTGTCCCCATATAGGACTTCTCCTACTTCTGCCAAATCTACCTGGCTATCATGTCGTGATGCGGTGGTCGTCTCGACAGCCCAGATGAACTGATGTTCTGTGTCGACTTTGATATGGGCCTTGTAACCGAAATTGGATTTCTTTCCCTTTGTCGCCCAAGTACCGTCCCTGCTTCTCCTCGTCTTGGCTTCATCTCCACGAGGGACATCTTTCTTCGCATGACCTGGATCAGACGTTATGAATGAAGCATCTTGAATCACACCTTTCTTGACCTCATGCCCTCTAGCTCGAAGCTGGCTTGTGAACTCATCCCAGATGTCATTGTACTTACCAGATTCCTTCAATCTCTTACGAAATGTCCATACTGTAGTGTAATCAGGTATAGTCTCGGTCGTCCCTAAGAAGACTCGAAAAGATATTTTATCCGCTACCTGGAGCTCTAACTGTGGGTCCGAGAGACCAAACATCTCTTGAAGCAAGAGATGTTTTATCAATATAATAATGTTGATATTAAGTATACCTCCTCGTTCAGTATTGTTTTTGTACAGACCATCAGGTAGTCTACCTATAATGAGTTGTCGAGCGTGAAAAACTACAACAGGAGACCTTATCCAACATGGTGGTGCTCGTGAGGGCTGATCGGATACAATCGACCTCCTCGTGCTGCCCATCTGATCTGAGACAGCGAGATCAACTCGATTGCGGTAGACTACCGACCATCACCTATAGGCGAAAATCGTTTCCAATCAACCAATCCTGCTATGGATAATAGCTTATCACCACGAGGCAGGACGTTCTTGTTATATTCGTGCATGATGGAAAAGTCTATGAGTGTTCTCATGCAATATATTATGGATTATATAGTATGTATATATATATATTTTCATTAATTAGGTTTTCGAAATCCTCTATAGTATAAATAGATCTATTATCAATCGGTTTTTTATTGATTCATCTTAAAACCTTTAGTGCCTCTTTTGCCGTTAACATTTTATTCAGTTTATTAATGAAGATCCTAACTAATTCATCATCGGTGATTGGGTTTTTCTCTTCTGGATCCTTCTTTAAATCAAAAACCCATGCTATTTCATCATGTTTAGAGTATATCAATTTGAATCCCCCAATATATAATGCTTTTTTCTCATATCCATAGCCTGTTGCCTCATTGATTAAGGCTCTTTTTTCACTGCTCTTAAAAACATTTACCCCATCAAAGCTCAGCTTGTGTTTTACTTCCAACAAATCAAGAATGGTTGGAGAGATATCTGTTGTGCTAACCAATTTATCATATTTTTTGTTTGGAAGTTTAGGATTTGATAATATTAGTGGAACTTCAATAAGCTCATTAAACACGTTATGGCCATGGCCAACCCCACAAAACCCTCTTGGATCGTAGAAGTTCTTAGCCTCTAATCTGGCATGTTCCCAAAATTCTTCACCATGATCTGCCGTTATTATAAGAATTGTAGAATCAATGAGTCCGGAGTTTTTTAGAAAGCTATAGAACCCTTCAATCGAATAATCAACATATTTAAGGGCATTATCATAAAGAGTTATTCTATTTTCCTTATACTCCTGGAACCTTCCACCTATCTGCTCTTCTCTCCTTTTGAAGTCCCACGAATTGATGTTAGGACAGTTCTTTACTTCACCAAAGAAATCTCTAAATCCAGCAGGTGGGTTTAAGGGTTCATGCAGGTCACCAAGCTGCACATAAGCGAAAAAAGGTTTATTACCCCTTTTTGAAATCCATCTCTTCAAATCATCAAGTAAATCTTCCGCATTATTATGATGTATATCAGGAATTTTTGAAGGAATAACCCTCCCTTTAAGAGGGTAAAATGCTACATCTATGGCAGTTCTAAAATAAATCCTATATCCTAAAATATAAAAAAGTTCGAATAAAGTCAGTTTATCATTTTTGATCTTTGTTAATTTTAGAGGATTTTCTACATTCTTCAATTTCCCAGTAAGAATAGCACCATGATTATGTGGATATAATCCTGTTAAAATCGAAGCTACCGAAGGATATGTCCAGCATGCTGAGGTGATTGCTTTAAACTTAGATCCTTTAATTGAATCGATAAATGGAGTCGTGTCCCGATAGTATTGATTATATGACAGTTGTGAATCCCGTAAGCAATCGATGGTTAAGATAACAACATTCATATTCGGGTTATTTGATATATCAAGAAATAATTGATCAGCATTTATTTGCTTAATTCTTGAGAAAAAATCATTCCGATCTTTTTTTATATTATATTCACTGTATGCATGTCGAGCTAACTTGCATATTAACTCATGTTCCTTTATTTTAGTGTTAATATGTTCTCTGAATTGTTTCATAGTTCTCCTTAGCCCCTATTTGACAGGTCTCATTTCTTCGTCCGCATCTCCTGAGTGGTCCAGTTCCGCTTCCGTCCCATCCCCGCAGTAGAACTGCGGCGTATTCGTTAAAAGTTAAAAATAATATTTTTAAGAATTATCAGCGATACCAGCATACAACTAATCAAGATATCCTAAAGCCCTTAACCGTTTTTTTACTTCTTCCTCTTCTTCTTCACTGAAAACTGTTTCTTCCTCTTCATCCTTAAGAACTTCCTCCAGCACAAAAGTTACATATTCCTCTACAGATCCAAAATCAGTAGCTTTTGCCCGCTCGTCCACCTCGTGATATAGATCTGCCGGCATAAGCCGCATGATATTGCCCCAAAATACGTGAACACAGCAACTGTTTGTCGGTTATTTGCCCATCCCCGCAGCAGAGCTGCGGGGTATTCGAGAAAAATAAATGAGATCCGTTTTCAGAAATGGTTTACTGTAACTATCAAGATCGCTGCAACAATCGCGATTCCTGCCTTAAACCGATAATCCCATGCAATCCTATCTAATCCCTTTGATCAAATTCGAAAAATCTCTTATCCTAGGAGTTCCAAGATTTTTGGAATCTGTACTCCAAAATCCATAATTAGAATGATCCCCGAACGCTCCGATAGCTTCCATCCCATGATCCGATAATACGATCATGGTATCGTCAACATCCTTGGCCATATCGTCCAAATCCCTGTATATCATCTTCATCATCAAGTTGTTCCCAAAATTGAGATGACCTATAACATCGGCCACGCTAAAGTATCCGAGCACAAAGTCGTGATCATGGCCAAGCACATCCATGAACTCCACTTTAATTTTCCTGTGATGCTCAAAAGCGTGATCGTTGTACTCCTTTCTTATGCGACCCTTTTCTTCCGTATCGCCAGCATCGAAGAACGCTTTAAGAAGCTCTCTTTCTTTATCATGCTGAGCTTTGTCGTAACTGAATCCAGGTAGATCTATCACCACGGGATTCTCAAAATTGGAGAAAAACGTATCTTCTAGGTCTATCCTGGTGTTCCACATCTCTTGATCGCCCTTGGCGAGAATCTCCATTTCCATGTTCTTTCCTGTCATGAAAGAACTCCACAACACCATTGTCCTTGGCTCGGAGAACTCAGATATATCTGTTTTACCATAGAATCTCTGCTTCAGATGAGTGCAATTGTACTTCTCTACGAGATTATATTCTAGCGCATCGATGGCAAGTATAGTGACCATTTTCTGCCTCCATTATGATCCTATCCTACGGTGCTATTCCTCTGGGTGCTCTCCGGAGCCAGATAACCCCTCAGTGATCTCCCCCCACCCTCAACCCGATTCCTCAGCACGGATAATGCAGGCATTCTAGTGCCCCTTCAAACAATGTGAACCCATTTTCCCAGAAAAGCCATTGGAAGTCTCTCTTACCGTTTTCCGGCATTATCCTGACACCCCCATAGCGGGGTAAATATATTTTAACTGATTTAATAGAGGCAGACTTGAAACATAATCGGAGGGCCTCCTATCATCAGATCAATTCAGCCCAACGATCTATACTCACAAAAAGCCAATTGCTCGTCTGCAGTCAAATACTTTTCGATCTGAGCATTGCTTTCTGTGTCCAAGCCTCCACCAATCTTATAGACGTATCGGTTGAATCTCTCTAATTGTAGACCATCAATGGGCGAGTACGAAGATTACTTTCCTAACTCCATTATGATACCCGCAGCGCGGGTGTCGTCCGTCCCCAGAACAAAACGGCCTAGCTCTTGCATCTTGCTGAAAGTCTCCACGACTACAGGTTTCTGAGTTTTTATAATGACGTCTGCAACTTCTCGTTCCCTTATCTCGTCAACGTCTTCTCCGATTAGACCAAGAGTGGACGAATCGATAACTTTGTTAATCCTATCCACTTCACACGTTACCTCCTGAGTAGCACACCTGAAAAGAATGCCCATGCCCTTTTTGAAGGGTTTTTTGTCCATCCAGAAAACGTTGGCACGTATCGTGTCGGTCACTGCAGGCATATGCCCATTAGGGTGCACGATGACGTTCCCTCGATCAACGAATAGCTTATCCTCGGTAATTATTCCCGTGCTCTTGCCAGCCCCAGCCTCGGCAACGTTCTCCTTTAGAAACTCTTCTATCGATTTTACTTTGGTCGTTTCGCCGGAAGGGAGCGCTCTGATCTCGTCTCCTGGCCTTACAGTTCCGCTTTCGACCCTGCCGACTACGATTCGCTTATCAAACTTGTACACATCCTGGACCACAAACCTCATCGGATTATCGATGGCGGGCTCTCTAGTCTCGAATGTGTCCAGAGCTTCGAGAACTGTCGGACCATCGTACCAGCTCATGAGATTTGTCCTGCGAGCGACGAAATCGCCTTCCTTGGCGGATATCGGTATTACATAAGATGGACTTATGTCGATCTCTGATAAGAAGTTCACCAGATCCTTCTTAACTTTTTCGAACCTCTGTTGATCGTAGTCTACGAGGTCCATCTTATTGATGACCGCTATTACCTGGTCCAGCCCCAGGAGGCTCAATATATAAGCGTGCCTTTTGGTCTGCTCTTTTACGCCCTCTTCCGCATCTACTATCAGAATAGCGGCCTCTGCCAGCGAAGACCCACTGATCATGTTTCTGAGAAACTCGACGTGACCTGGAGCATCTATGATCACGTAATTCCGTTTATCCGTATTGAAGAAGATCTGAGCGGTATCGATGGTTATGCCTTGGTCGCGTTCCTCTTCCAGGTAATCCATGAGGTAACCAAACTCCATATCCTTGCCAAGGCTCTCACAAATCTGCTGGACCTCCTCTAACTTGTCTGGAGGCAGAGAATCAGTATCGTAGAGCAGTCTCCCTATCAAGGTGCTCTTCCCATGGTCTATGTGACCAACTATCACGAACTTCAGCGAGTCATCCTTCATTCCGAGTCTCCTAAGCTAAGGTTTTCCACAGTGTAAACAATCCTAGTATAACTGTTGCAAGTCCAATGACCAAAGTAAACTTTTCCGCGTTGATTCTCTTGACCGAATAGGCGGATAAAGGTACGGACATCAGAGCACCAACTACGAGATAAGGTGCAAGATTCCAATCTGCTTGTGCACCAAAGACAAAATAGGCGGTTACTCCCACAAGGCATGTGAAGCTCTCGGCAAAAGAGGTTATTCCAACAGAACTTTTGCTCTTAACTCCGCAAAGTATCTGGCCTGAGGTGACCAGAGGTCCGTATCCCCCTCCAGATAGCCCTTTGTTAAAAGAAGCCAACGCTCCAAGACCTACGATCTTATTCCAAGAGAAGCTACATTCTGTATTGCGTTTCGCTAAGATGAGAACCCCCATCGACAAGACGATGATCCCTATGATCAGTTTCAGATAAAACTTGGGCAGGTTTATAGCCACAACGACCGCTACTACCGCACCAACGAAGCTGCAAAGAGCCAAAACCAATGCTACCCTCGAGTCGATAGATTTTGGCATGTAGCCTAGAGCACCGAGCCTTTTGACCATTTCATGTTCTGCATCGTTTCTGAAATCTAAGGTTACATTACCAACACGATGATGCATTATCGCGGCAGATAATCCAGTAATGAACTCCGAAAGAAGTATGGCAGGCACAACTTGTAGTGGCGAGTAGCCTGCCAGTAATAGAATGGGCGTTAGGGTTGTGCCATACCCCATGCCCAACGTCGAGTCTATATATTCCGCAAAGAACGCAACAACCAATACCCAAAGAAGGGCTAGCTGAACTGTGGTCGGATCTATCAAATCTAAAAGCATCACATATACCCCAGAGCTCGCAACTTCTGCATCATGTAGGCCCGCTCTTTATCCTGAGCCCTACCGCTTCTTTCAGAGATCTTCGTGGTCCTAAGCTCTTCAACAACCTTGTCGATCGTATCGGCGTCGGAATAAACTGGGTTGCAACAGGTTTCGCACCCTATGCTTCGGTACCGTTTTCCATTCTTTGCAAAATAAAGCTCGACGACAGGCAAGCTTTCTCGTCTTACGTACTCCCAAATATCGCGCTCAGTCCAATGAAGAAGTGGATGAACCCTTATGTGCCCTTCTCCTTCCTGTTTGTTTTTAAACTGATCCCACAACTCAGCAGGCTGATTTTTGTAATCCCACTGAAATGACTTATCTCTAGGAGAGAAGACCCGTTCCTTTGCTCTTATTCCGTGTTCATCTCTCCTTATCCCCAGAAGCAATGCTTTAAACTTGTGTTTATCGATGGTCTGTTTCAGAGCTTCGGTTTTTAATCTCCCGCAACATGTGAGCTTATCCCCGCTGTTCGGCCCGATTCCAGCCGCTAGGGCCTCTTCATTCTTGCCCACTATAAGCTTTAAATTCCAATTTTTTGACCATTCATCTCTGAAATCGTAGATCTCCCTGAACTTGTAGTTGGTATCAATATGCAACGCTGGGAAGGGAACTTTTCCGTAAAAGGATTTTCTGCAAAGATGCACCAGTGTCGTCGAATCTTTCCCTATGCTCCAAAGAACCGCTATGTCTTTAAACTGTTTATACGCCTCTCGTATTATGTAGACGCTCTGACTTTCCAGCCTGTCCAAATGATCCATTCTAGTCCTCCGCTCAAATATATCCCAATTTTTCAAGCCTCTTTTTTATGGCTGTGATCTCTTCCTCAGATAGCTTAGAATCTTCATTTACCGGGCCGCACGACGCTAATGTTCTCATGACAAAAACGATGAACTCCGTTACGCTTGAGAATCCAGTTCCTACTACCATCTCTTGGAGATTCTCGTATAGTTCTCGAGGTATCTTTATGGTTACTTTATCCCTCATATGACACTCCGTTTGGAGTGTCATCGGAGTATATAAACATGTCCCTAGATCATACAACTCACCCTAAAAGTATCCTGCCCGTTTTATTTAACATCCTACAGCTCTGTTGCAGATGATTCTGCCACAAGTTGATGGAATCATGTCCGAAAGCTTGTGGTAGGACTTTCAATGTGACTAGAAGAACTTCCGCAGCGCCCATTCAGGAACGTTGACGTACTTATGAACTATTTTGATGAACAGTTCCTCTTGCTGGTGGCGATCCATCCCGTAATCGTCATCAACTCCTGAATTTTCTATATCCAAAGCTATAAGTCTAATCTGAGCTTTGGCCAGTTTAAATTCTTCTTTCAAAGATGTGATAATATTTATGTAAAACCCGATGCGGCGTGGCCGTTCTGAGGATAAGTTCTTAACCAGACCGCACTCGGTACAGTACGGGTGAGGTTTCAATCCCCGTTCCCGCCCCTGGTAATAATAGGGCACCCATACCTTCTCTTTGGTGCCGCAGCTAACGTGATCACATTGAGATCGCAAAGCTTCCCTCCAGATGGGTTTTATGCCAGACCGTTTTCGTCATGAATTACAGGCCCTGTAAAAACACTTCATCTACATGAGGATCGGTGAGCATCTCGCGATCCTCAGCTATCCGAGGAGCCAGATGGACGGAAGAGGGAGGAAACGCTCCTCTGGCCCCATCCACCGCCATCACTCGACCGGCCTCCGAAGCCTCTCCCTCATGAAAGCCGCCAAGACCCCCACCATCAAGCCGAGCATCCCCGCCACAGCTATCATCAAGACCTTCTTCGACTCTATGGGGGCGATGGGCTCCCTCGTCTCCTGGACCACATCAAGATGCCTCAAGAGGGTCAACTGCTTTTCCAGCTCCAGCTCCCGGTCTAAGAGGGTCGAACGCCTCGATTCCCCGTCCTGCAAGTATTCCAGCGTCCTTGAGATCCGCAGCTCCTTATCTGATGTAGACGTCATTGGAAGGTCCTCGATGCTCCTCAATCCCTCACGAGTTTGGCCGAGATCCAGCTCCGTCGTCTCCAGCCGCATCTTTATGTTCGCCAGGCTGTCGGAAAGGATCTTTTGTTGTCTATTGTAGCTCTCCTCGCTCATCTGGCTGAAAAGCTGGACTATCGTCTCGACGATCTCCTTTCCTTCCTGCTTCTCTTTGGTCTCCGCCGAGATCACAATAAGGCTGGAAGAGCCCTCCACCGGCTCAATCTCAATCCTTCTCTTAAACGTCCTGAACTCTTCTGGGGGCACCTCAAAATCGAGCTCGTCGATGACGTCCAACATGTATTCGTCGCTCTGCATGATCGCCGTCGCTGAGTCCTGGCTTGCATAGATCGGATCCCCAAAGTTGCCCAGGGCGACGATGGCCGAAGACCTGTAAGAAGGCGACATGACGGCGAAGCTTATCACCCCCGCGACCAGGACGAAGATCGCGAATATTCCAATAATCATGTAGCGATTCTTCCAGAGAACCCGGAATATATCGCTCAGATAAATCTCATCCTCCATTATTTGACCTGCCTTGCACTTTCACTCTCGTGGATCTTGGCGCTTATAACTGTTTCGTCTGTGGATACATTATGTAAATCAGTCCTGCTATCGCCAGTTGATAAGTTGTTTAAGACCTCAGGGAGCTTGTGTAGATGCAAGCTTAGGTCAGGGATAAAAATGGCGGAGAGCGGAAGTTGCTAAAAGGAGGAGATGCAGGCGATCCTTCCATCAAATGGGGACAACGATAATATACATTGTGACTTCTATTCGCCTTTCTGGAGGTTGAAATGAGGAACAAAAGGATCGTTGTAACCGGTGGGGCTGGCTTTATCGGATCGAATATAGCTCGCCGGCTTTGTGATGAAAATGATGTCATCATCATCGATAACCTGCTTACGGGAAAGTACGAGAACATATCAGATATCGCTGATCGAGTCAGGTTCGTGCGGAAAGATATTAAAAATTTGGATATGTTAAGAGAGGAGTTTGAGTCTGTAGATTACATTTTGCACCAGGCAGCTATCCCATCGGTTCAGCGATCTGTAGACGACCCCATCGGTACCAACAGGAACAACGTCGAAGGCACTCTGAACGTCCTGGTCGCCTCTAGAGATTGTGGTGTCAAGAGGGTGGTCTTCGCGTCATCTTCATCGGTCTATGGGGATGATCCCGAGCTTCCGAAGAAGGAGACCTTCACACCAAAACCCATGAGCCCTTATGCCGTTACAAAACTGGCAGGCGAGCATTACTGTAATGTCTTCTACGAATTATACGGGCTAGAGACCGTCGCTCTAAGGTACTTCAACGTATTTGGTCCCGGTCAGGATCCTAATTCTGACTACGCTGCTGTAATCCCGAGGTTCACAAAGGCTCTCCTAAGCGGCGATCAGCCTGTAATTTTCGGCGATGGAGAGCAGACAAGAGACTTTGTCTTTATCCAGGATGTGGTGAGGGCGAACGTGCTGGCTTGTCTGTCAAAGGTCGCTGCTGGAAAAGTCTTGAATATCGCGACAGGAAAGGGCATAAGCTTGAACCAGCTTTTAGATGTTATGGCTAAGGTTACGGATCTGAAGATCAGCCCGATATACGAAGATCCAAGGGCAGGGGACATCCGGGATTCTGTAGCTGACATCTCAAAGGCAAAAGATATTCTCGGATACGAACCAATGGAGGGGATGGAGAACGGGCTGAGAGCTATGCTCTCAGAGGGCGTGATTGAAGCCTGAGCCTCGAAGCCGTAGCCTCGTTCCGACCAAGGCCGCACTCTGGGAGATGGATATAATGAAAACTAATTTTGCATGTGGGGGGGGAAGGCGGTCTCTGGGGTGAATATGAGTCTCAAATGCAAAGGCTTATTGAGACACCTATCACCCGATTTGCCTTGGCGATGAAATTCAGACTATAATGAACTTCCAACACCTCCGCCATATCTCCTCCAACTCTCAGCAATATGGTTGCATATTCTACAGACCAGTCTAAAACCTCGCGAACATGTAAATCGCAATCAATCCAAAGACGGCTTCAATCCCGATCAAGGTCGATACCAGGTATCGCTCACTGATCCCTCCGGAAAACTTCATAATCCACTGGCATAAACTCACTGGCTTTGAGTTGGGGCAGTAGAGCTTTCCATCTTTATAATCTCCCCACCATCCCTTGCTCGGAAAGCGATTAGCGGCCTTGATCAGGAAGTCGAGGAAGTAAGGGATGATAACGATAACCCCGGCGGTCTCAAAGTTGCCCAAGATGACTGCGGCGGCGATCACTCCCCCTATCGATAGGGTTCCAACATCTCCTATTAAGATTCTTGCAGGATAACGGTTGTAACAGAGAGCGGCCAGGAGCGCTCCCAGCATGGCCAAAAGCAGGACCAGGGAAGTGGTCTCATTTATGGTATAAGCTATAACGGCCAAGGATCCTATGGCGGCGATTCCCATCCCTACCTCCAGGCCGTTGAACCCGGCTAGCATATTTACAGCATTGGCTGCACCCGTTACGCCGAGGGGTAGCAGAATCAAGGGATAAAATATCCCAAAGTTGATCGGTCCCAGACGGGGAATTTGCATCACAGTCATCCCCACATTGATGGATACTAATGGAAGGGCGGCAAATATCGGCGAAAGTGCCTTCAATCCTTGATTCATGTCGAATAGATCGTCCAATATTCCTATGTAAGCAATGATCAGGACAGTAGCTAGTGCGGCCAAAAGTTCCACGAGATCCAGACTAACAACCTGATCAAAGAAGCTCTCATAAGCTACTGCCAGGAGCATCCCACCTCCGAATCCAGCGACGATCCCCAACCCACCCATCTCGGGAACTTCAGGTGTTCCTGGCTTGTTAACGTCCTTGCCGATGATCCCTGCTTGTCGCAGTTTGGGGATTAATTTGAAGATGGTCCAGAATGCGACGATGAAAGAAACGAGAAAAATCATTATAAATAGTTCCATAGGAGTCCCTCATATTTTAGCATCAATAATATTATAACCCCAAACCCCACCATCAGACCATTGTAGCCTGCCAACATGCTGAAGGCTTTTGAGGCCCCACGATGCCGATAGAGACCCCCCATCTCAGGCACCTGGGGTTTTTCGAGCTTGTTCATGTCTCTGCAGACAAGCCCTATCTCGGGGGCCTTCCGGATCCACTTGCGCGTGGCTACCCACGTCGCCATGAGGCCTACAAGGACGCTGTAATATAGAAAGAAATCCATTTAATCTCCCAAAACGTTCACTATAACCACATATCAATCTTTCGAAGCAGAGCACATCGGGCCTGAAAAAAAATTCTTGACATCCTCGCTCTTCACAAAACTTCTTTAGCTTTTATTCCATCCTGAAGATCTTCGCGCCCCATCGTAGAAAAGACGGCCTCAATGCCCGCAGAGCGGAGTTTTTGCGGCATGATATTTATGGCACCTCAGACCGAGGCTGGCAGACGATCAGTGAAAAGTCGCTTGCTATTTCTTTTTGGGCTAAGAGCGCGTCCTCAACCTCGAAGCAGAGCTGTAGCCATTTATGAATATCAGGGCTATCCTCCTGGAAATTCCAGGCGATATCACCGAAGAGCGGATGGAGGAGGGTGCCACCGTAGTCCCGCCGTTCGACGATATCAAAATATTTTCCCAAGCAGGGAACGATCTTGTCAGATTCGACAGCCTCCGAGGGATCGGCGAGCATCATGCTCAACCGGCTGGGACGATGGACGCGCTGCTTGAGGTTCTTATCTTGCCAGCGAACTCGGTAACGCGGCGGCAGAAGCGAGAGCAGCGCATTTGCAGCCTCCAGCTGTCTTGCGGTCCATTGGAATCGTGCCGGTCCGATGTACTCGTTGAGCACAAAATAGCCGCCAGGCTTGAGGGTCCGGTGAACGTCCGCATACAGCGATTCTATCGGCGCAAAATGATGTAACGATTGATCGCCGAAGACCACGTCGTATCGGCTGAGGGGCCAATCGAGCCTGTAGACGTCACCGACGTGAAAGTGAACGTTGGCCGTTCCGCGAGCCCTGGCATCGGCTTGGGCGATGGCAATGCGCTCTGGGGAAAGGTCGTAGGCGTCTAGGCGTGCAAAATTGCCGAAACCGGCCCATCTCAGCTCTTTATGACCTTTGCCGCAGCCCAAGGAAAGCCCCGCTAAAGGACCTTCTGCCAGATACTTGCGCGCCACATAGGATATATAATCCACCTGGGGGTCACCGCTGATCAATCGATTGACTCGCTGCTGCAGCATGGGAATATGCCAGAACTCGATAGGAGCATCCTGAAAGGCGTCCCAGGCAGCCTGGGTGGCACTCGTCCGCCCCCTCAGCATGCGTCGAAGCAGCTGCAAGATCCGGCCGGAGCGGAAGGACGATGCCAGGTGGGCAAAATCTTGGAAATTAACGAGATTGTTGAACATCTCTCACGATCATCTCAACCTGAGAATCTTGTCCTTCGAATATTTAAGGAAAACCGTAAGAACAAGAACAGAATACATTGATCGCTGGTTAAGAAGAAAATCGAGGTGAATAAGCGATATCAGCTTCAATTCCGACAGACTTGAGCTGATCAAATCAAAGCGACATCGAGCCTCCATTGGCCATCGGTCGAGATATGTGTGAGGTTTGGGATTCAAGAGTTCCCTCTCCCTTTACCAAATTTATGTAAGATAAAATCTTTTGATTTTCTCATAAAGCTTATTGGGCCTTCAGCAGCTATTATACGAAAACCTTCTAATGATCGCTCATAGAAAACGCGACGATCAGAACCCTCTGGGATCACACGACGATTAAAACCTTTATTGAATTTCATAAAAATCTGCTTGAGAACGCTACTTTGTAGATCTTCAATTATGTGATCCTTCATTTCAAGATCCATTTCATATGCCCTCATTTGAGCCTCTAAGCCCGATATCTGCAATTGGAGATTCTGAATTTGATAAGTCGCCAGGTTCGAATCCTCGTCAGTCCTCAGCTCATGGCTATTTCCTGACGGCAATATCTCTCTCAAATTCTGGATGTGTTGCTCCAACAATTCCATATCTTGTGAGACCTTTTGGGAATAATTTGGAGGATCTCTCAACAAGGCATCAAATGAGATTCTCATCTCATTAAAATTGGTGAACGTATAACGCTCCAACCCACGGTCCTTCATGAAATATAACATTTTTTCATCGTAATTGAACAATATAAATGGGACCTCATGTCTATAAGAGAAGATTCCACCATGTAGGGAGCAGCTTATAAAATAATCTAATTTTCCAATAAATGTAAATATCTCTGTGGGGCTCATCACTGGAACAAGCACAGAGTTCTCGATCTTCAAGCTCAACTTTCTCAGATATATGTAATCTTGCCTGTAATGGGTAATGGGCAGAAGATAAACTTTATAAGGCAGAGAAGAGATCCAATCCACAAATTGCTTTTCTTCTTTTTTATTAAACATGTCTGGTATCAAATGCACACCTAAGCTTGGCTTTTCAGGCATTATCGGCAGGCATTCCAGATCATCCAGCAGCATAGTAGTGCAGGGGATGACATGAACATCTCTTTTAAGGTAAGATAGTCTCTCCCTGTCCCAGGAGCTCCTCACTGTGATATACTTGTAATCATTTAGATACGCCAAATCATCTGGCGAGCCTGAAATACCCGCCGCATTAAGAATATGCTTTCCGCGAACCTTAAATTTATCATAGAAGAAATGCGGGCTCGGCCTGATGAGATGGCCACCACCGATTATGATCGTTTCGTAGTCGTCTGGATTGAAGTTGCCGGGGAACAATTCGTCAAATTCAACGCCGATACCGCAAAGTATTTTTTTTATGCTCAATCCAATTGCAACATCTCCCGTATTTCCGCTGATGTTATCGTAAAGTATGCCGACCTTCGCCATATCATTCTCCCAAGAATCGCATTATTTCGTTGCAGCTCCAAATTAACATAATAGCTTGATAAATAGGTTTCGGGACTATACCCATATATATCGAGCCGGCACCGCTTAAATACTATTACCACATCAGATAGAAACCCTCAAGGCCATCGATTCGAAGACGCTTTACCCCCTGCGAGGCTCTTTGCCGCGTGAGGAGTTGAAACCTAATCCCTTCGACCCGTCCAGAGCCTGCATAGAGGGGGGATGAGGGAACTTGCGCCATCTCTGGAAGACAAGTGGCTCAGAATAGGATAGAAAAGGCGATCCTTCGGCTGATGAGCTAAAAACGATGACGAGAACGGATCGGGAAAAACGTATGATCAGCGTAATAGTGCCAAATTACAACGGAAAGAGCTATCTGAAACGCTGTCTCACCTCCATCAGCCAGCAGACCTACGACGATCTCGAGGTGATCGTGGTGGACAACGCCTCCACAGACGCTAGTGCGGATTACCTCAGGATCAACTTCCCTTGGGTAAGAGTGGTCAGAAACGCTGAGAACTTGGGATTTGCAGGAGGCATCAACGCTGGAATCAGAGAATCCAAGGGGGAGTTCATTCTCACTCTCAATAACGACACATGGGCAGACGAACATTTTGTCGAGCGCCTGATAGAGCCCATGAACGACAGAAGTGTGGGCATGTGCGCATCCAAGATGCTCTTGCCCGACGGCAGGATAGACTCCACCGGAATCTGTCTTTCCAGGAGCGGCGCGGCCTGGGACCGGGGAGCTTTCGAGCCAGATAAAGGCCAATATGATAAGCAAAGGGAGGTTTTCGGCCCCTGCGCCGGAGCCGCCCTTTACCGAAAGCATATGATGGACGAGATAGGCCTTTTCGACGAAGATTTCTTCCTTTATATGGAAGACGTGGACATAGCTTTGCGGGCCAGACTCGCCGGATGGAGGTGCATCTATGTTCCAGAGGCCGTAGCCCATCACCATCATGGGGGAACGGCTGGAGTGGGCACAGATCTGGCGGTATATTACGGAAACAGGAACGTGGTATGGTACGTGGTCAAGGGATTTCCGGCTGGCATCTTGCTGTCATCGCTGCCATGGATAATCGGGAGAAACCTTGCAGTGATACCTTACTACGCGCTGCAGGGCCAGGGAAGAGTAATCCTTAAATCGAAGTTGGACTCTCTTTTGGGGTTGCCCGGCGTCTTTAAAAAGCGGAGAACCGTGTTGCGCAAAGTAAAGGACTCGGAGATAAAAAGATTCATCAGAACCTGGAGCGAGATGAAGAGGCCTTAAATGTGGTTTATAGAGTACAGAGAGCTTATCGGTATCCTCACGATTAGCGACCTTAAGGTCAAGTACCAGAGTTCGATCCTGGGATTTGCCTGGTCGCTTCTGAATCCATTGCTGATTATGCTGGTTCTTTATCTGGTCTTCAGCAACGCCTTCAAAGAAGTCCAAGACAACTTCGCCCTATATATTCTGATAGGCATCGTAAGCTGGCGTTTTATGGCCAACGGCACGACGTCAGCCATCACCTCCATCGTCGGTAAGCCAAGCCTTGTGAACAAGATCTACATACCCAGGCAGATCCTGGTATTCAGCGTCGTCCTCTCCAGCTTCATCAGCTCCGTCCTGGAATTCCTGGTCCTGGTGCCGTTGCTGCTGATACTGGGAGCAGGGATCTCCCCTTACATCCTCCTCTTCCCGCTTATCCATTTAATTTACTTCGTGATGATCTACGGCATCAGCCTGGCACTGGCCGCCCTCTACGTCTACTACAGGGATCTCAGCCAGATATGGAGCGTATTTATTCAGATGGGATTTTTCCTTTCGCCCATAGTCTATCCCCTCTCAACAATTCCTCAGCAGTACATGCAATGCTACATGCTGAATCCGGTTACAGCCATAATCCAGATGTACCGCAGCACCCTGCTGTACCATTGCCTCCCTTCATCTTTGGAGACGGCTGCGGCCATAGGAGGCGGCATAGTGATGATGCTCCTCGGATCTGCGGTCTTTAATAGGCTCGAACGTCGGTTTGCGGAGGAGATATGAAAATGCTCCGGGAACTGAAGCTCAAAGGCCGGAAGGACGATCTAAACGGCTGCGCCATAGCGGTGGACAACGTCTCGAAGACGTTCAAGATTCCTCATGAGAGAAAGATCACAGTATTTGAGCATCTGGCAGGTCTATTTAAGGGCAATTCCTACCGCTACGAGGTATTCTATGCTCTAAAGAACCTCAATTTCTCTATCAAGCATGGGGAGACTTTTGGACTGATCGGCCCCAACGGGTGCGGAAAGAGTACGCTCCTCAAGGTGGTTGCAGGCGTTCTATATCCGGATGAAGGGAGGGTAAGGGTCAACGGCCAGGTGGCCCCTTTCCTGGAGCTGGGAGTAGGCTTCCAGCCGGAGCTCTCTGCCAAGGAGAATGTCTATCTGTACGGGGCCATCATGGGCCTGACCAGAAAGGAGATAGATCAACGCTACGATGAGATTATGGAGTTCTCGGAGCTGAAGCGCTTCGAGAACATGAAGCTTAGGAACTTCTCGTCAGGAATGTATGTGCGTCTTGCCTTCGCCACCGCCATTCAGACCGATCCAGACATAATGCTTGTGGATGAGGTGCTCGCCGTAGGCGATGAGGCCTTTCAGAAGAAATGCAGGGAGGAGATAGATGAGATCCGCCGGGCTGGAAAAACCATACTTTTGGTATCTCACGATCTAGCAACGGTGCAGAGTCTATGCGAACGATGTCTTCTGCTGAACGGCGGACAGATGGTGAAGCTGGGCGAGACAGGGAGTGTTCTGGCTGAGTATAATAGAATGAGAAGTGAACGCACGCTTTGAGCAAATCCGCCATCCTGGAAGGAAAAATCAGCTCAGGATACATAACTACGAGTTTGTGCAAGAGCCTACGAGAATGACACATCAAAAATTTTGTGGTCAATTAGCCATGGTATTCAATCTTGAAAAAGCTCGCGAAAAAGAGATGATAGTCCTGATATTGGGCGCTTTCATCACTTTATCCCTGGTAAAAGCGGTCTTATCTATCAGATTCCAATCTCCCTGGCTTATGCCCGATGAATTCACCTACGGAATAGCGGCACGGGACATATTCGGTACGGAACATTGGGGGCTTCCGCTGGGATATCCTTTATTGATATCAATAGCATATCTGCCATCAGATAATATGTTTGTAGTATATCACATCATGCTAGTGATTAACAGTTTTCTGTCCTCGTCAATAATTTTTCCAGCATATTTCATATTATATAAATATTGCAATAGAGAATTTGCCTTTATGGGAGCGATAACTATCGCCACCCTGCCATCATTGACTCTTTATACGTTCCTGGTAGTCACAGAGAACCTCTTCGTTCCTCTCTTCGTCTTCAGCATATGGTTCCTGCTCGAGGCCTACGAGACGAAGAAGCCGATATGGATCATCCTGGCCATTTCATCAGTCATATTTCTCTTCTATACCAGACATACAGGCATTATCATGATGGCGAGCATGATGATCTCATTTGCTTATTATGCGACTCAAGTAGATAAGCAGAGATATTCCATAAAGAGAATGCCAAACATTTTTTTAGCTATTATTTTTTTGACTATTATCGCCGTATCCATGGGCGCATTGGGGCTGATTCTCACAGGCACCAGCAACTTTTACTTCAAATGGTTCCATAATCGCATAGTATCGGACGGCCAGATAATCCTGAACATATTCGGCGATGCAGATAATTTGATGCACTTCATGGCCCTGATGCAGAATGAGATCGGATATATAATAATTGCATCCTATTTTATATTTTTTTTCTTAGCAATAAGTCTATTTTGCCAAATGTTTTTCGCCTCAACCCGTGGAATCCTCCATTCACCTCTACTTAAGTGGTACAATTCGATGGAGATCAAGAATAGGCGCTCTTTGAAGTCGGTGAGCGTCTATTTCCTGATATCTTCCGCGATCATCATCCCAGCCACAACCGTTACCACTTATAGAGAAAATTGGGAGATTATTGGGAGATATATCGATCCGATCGTACCCGGAATCTGCCTGTTCGGTCTCATAGGACTATATCAGATTTATGAGAATAAAAGAAGGCCGAACTTCAGATTATCTGCCTTATTGGCGGCGATATTCTCTCTGATATTCTTTTTTAGATTCCCCTTCCTCACCGCCAATATAATAGCGATTAATTATATTAATGTTCTAAAAAACTTAGCCCCAAATTGGATTTTATTTCCGGCTCTAACCGCGGGATTTTTCCTGCTCCTAAATATGTATAAGAGACTAGATGATCGAGGGAGGCTATTTTTCATTTTTATTATTGCATTTTCCGCTGGCGCCTCTGCATATACATATCATGCAGACCTGGGACATAATTCAGATCTCTATAATTCCCAAAATCAGATCGGTGAATATCTCAATGCTCATTCCGAAATAGATATTCCAATTATCATGGATCGGATGGATTATTATAATGATATTTATATGTATAGAACGGTAGAATTTTGGTCGAGACGGCCTATCTGGGTACGTCCTGTCGATGAAGATCTTGCAGCTCTGGAAATCCATGAGGGTGGAACATATCTGATAACATCCAAGGTACTACCGTTTGATCCTCTGGCAGAATCTAGCAGGGGATATTATCTATATAAATTATATAAGTCCAGTTAGGAGGATAAGCCGACGGTTAACCGAGACCTTCTTTAAAAATTATTCGACACAGCTCAGCAACGTATTTATAGAAAGAGAAAAGCCGTATCAGACCATCGGGCAATAAAATATGAAAGAGACAACGCAGTTAGCCATAATTTTAATAAACTGGAACAATGCCACTGATACGCTTCGCTGCCTTAGTATGATCTCTCTATGGCCCGGCCTGGATGCGAAAGTATTTGTCGTAGATAACGCTTCATCGGACGAAGATCTATTATTACTCAGAAAAGCGGAATACAGGTTCCAGCTCATCATTAATGAGACCAATCGGGGATACTCCGGCGGAAATAATGCAGGAATCGCCGAAGCGCTTGAACAAAAGTATCCTTACATTATGTTGCTCAATTCTGACGCCTCGGTGAGTGAAACCTGCATTAAACAGCTTCTGGAATGCATGCTGAATTCTCCTGAGGTGGGCGTGACGGGACCCCTGCTCGAGGAGGGTGGAAGGGATTATGCGGGCGGACGAAATATTGGAATTTATTCAAGGACACGAATTCCATATGAATCAGAGACTAAAAGCCCAGCTCTTCTCGCCGTAGATTATGTACCTGGCACAGCCCTCATTGCCCGAAGAGAAGTGTTTGAAAAGGTCGGCCTGCTGGAGGAGGAGTTCTTCTTCAGCGGAGAAATTGCCGACCTTTGCAGGAGAGCACAATCGGCAGGGCTGAAATGTGCGATTTATACCGGCTGCCGAGCATCTCATACACCAGATACAAGCTCAATTATGCGGGAGACCATTTATAATTATTATACCTTGAGAAATCGGTTTCTCTTCATCAGGCGGCATTTCCGCAATACAAAAATAGTATGGAGTATGCGATGGATCGTAGGAGGATTTATTCAAATAATAATCGCTCTTCTAAAAGGTAAAAGAATGAGGGCTCGTGCGCTATGGCTCGGTCTGCGGGACGGTGTAGCCGGCAAGTTTGGTGATGGGAATGCCCAATTTATCTATTAAGGTCTCAGTGATTATTCCGAATTGGAATGGAGGCGATTGGCTGGAAGGCTGCCTAAACGCCCTTAGATCCCAGGATTACAGCGAATTTGAGGTCCTGGTGGTTGACGATGCATCTACCGACGGATCGGCTGACCACGCGGAAGAAAATTTTCCTGGCGTGAAGGTACTTCGTCTCCAGGAACACGGTGGCTTTGCCAGAGCGGCAAACGCCGGAGTCGAGGCGACATCCGGGGACTATATCATATTATTGAATAACGACACGTTGCCTTCGACCTCATTTATAAAAAATCTGGCTCAGGCCATGGACATCATGCCGCCTGATGTAGGAAGTCTGGCTTCCTGCATGCGAAAAATGGATAATCCAGCATTGATTGACGATACCGGAGACGTATTTACTTGGTATGGCCATGCTCTGAAAAGGGGCCATGGAGAATCTGTCGCTGAATTTGAGGAAAATAGGAACATCCTCTCCGCATGTGCTGGGGCAGCACTATATAGGCGGGCATTTTTCGATGACGTAGGGGGGTTTGATGAAAAGTTCGTAAGCTATCTGGAAGACATCGACCTCGGTCTCCGTGGAAGGTTGTTGGGATACAGATGCGTGTTTGTCCCAGGCGCGGTTGTGCTGCACAAGGGACATGGGTCCAATCTTCCGACGAGGGATTACATCAGGTTCGTGACAAGGAACCGTTTGATGCTAATATTTAAGAATGTACCGTTCTCCCTATTAGTTCGGCATTTTCACCACATTTTCATAGGACAGCTTGACTTTCTTATCCAGTACCGTCAGCCATTCGACTCAGCAATCGGATACCTTTCATTTCTCCTCAGCAGTTCCCATGTATTACATGAGAGGCGACGAATACTCGCCGCAAAAGCTCTTTCAGACGATGAGATCGATAAGCTGTTGGACCTCTCTCCTGATGGCCTGTGTCTTCCCGGATGGATATCGAAAAGGATGAGGAGGGAGCATCCTTGAAAGTCCTATATATAAGCCCCTCCCCTCCACCCGAAGTCCCAGGAACCGATGGCCTTTTCAACGAAATCGGCTATCTGAGAGAATTTTTCGGAGGAGAATTGATCGGTCTATCTCCTGCTCGATCTCTCCCACACCAGATACCAGTAAGCCTCTACGGAATGCAAAGGATATTTGAGATTAAAAACTATATCAAAAATGTGGATATAGTTCATTTGTTCTTCCCATACATAGTAGATTTTCGTATCTTGCGCCATATAGCAAAGCCGATAGTATACACAATAACTACAGGAATGGATTCAAATCGGTCTGGACCTGACAGTACCTTCGTCGTAAGTTCAGCCCACGAGGCAAAGATCCTGCATTCCCGAGGATTCGCTCGTGTCCACGTAATCCGGCCAGGCATCGATCTTTCAAAGATTCAGGCTACGCCTCCCCAGAAACCAGACGCTGAATTCGTACTTCTTGCAGGATCTGCGCCGTGGAATACGCGTCAATTCGAGACGAAGGGTTTTGAACTTCTATTGAGAGCGCTTAAACTGATTCCAGAGATGAAGCTAGTATGTCTATGGAGAGGGACACTGAATCGTGAGTGGTCTGATCGTGTGCAGTTGTCAGGTCTCACCGATCGTGTCGAGATAATTCAGGAGAAAGTTGATATATCTGAGGTCCTCTCACGCTGCCATGCTGCCCTCGTCCTTTCGGCCACGCCTGATCAAATAAAGTCCTTTCCTAACTCGTTGATGGAGGCGCTTGCTGCAGGAAGGCCCGCCATTATAAGTCGCTGCATTCCAATGTCGCACTACATTGAGGATAATAACTGCGGCAAGGTCGTCGAGGAGCTCCGGCTGGAGGAGCTGATAAATGCCATTTCTGGGGTCATTGATGAATATTCTGCCTTTTCGAGAGCAGCATCGTTGGCGGGACGTGCCCTATCCAGAGATCAGATGATAGATGAATACCGGCATCTTTATCAAAATATAATCAAATATAATTATAGGAGTTAGAATACTCATACCATATGCCGCGTTCCAGGGTGCTGCGGCTGCAACATAAGCGATTCGCCGCCAAAGAAGAGGAAAGGTGCCAAGGTCGAGCGCTATGATGCACAGTCAGGCTTTTAGTTCCGCCCCGGTGATTTGCGGTGTGGCCGCAAAACTCCGCCCAAAAGGTAATATGCGCTCATCTCAATCCCCTAATCTGATGCATATCCTACAGGCCGTTCTTCTCGGAATCTTACAGGGCGTCACCGAATGGCTTCCCATAAGCAGTGAAGGTCAGACTTTGCTGTTTATGATCAGCTGGTTAAAAATATCCCCTGAGGCTGCGTTATCCACCTCCATCTTTCTCCACCTCGGTACCATGGCTGCTGTAGTCGTCAAGTTCAGGCAAGAATTTTTCGAGGTTTTTAGGAACCTGGAGTCTGCCGTTGCCAGGACTTTAATAATATCCACAATCTTCACTGGAGTATTCGGCCTGCCTCTATATTTTCTCGTGAGAGACGCCTTTACCGACGGAAGGACGGCCACATTCGTCATTGGATTTCTCTTGATCGCGACGGGCCTTCTTCTCAGATATCAACGAGCTGGCACAAAAGGACTCGACGACGTAACAACAAGAGACATGATAATTCTCGGACTTGCTCAGGGTCTCGCCATACTTCCTGGAATATCTAGATCCGGTACTACTATAACCGTCCTCCTCATGAGAAAAGTTAGACAAGACCTCTCTTTGACTTTGTCCTTCATGATTAGCGTTCCAGCCGTTCTAGGAGCTGTGATCTTAGACAATTCGTTTTCAGATCTTCCTTTAAAGATATCTGCTGCCATGTTCTTATCTGCCTTCGTCGCAGGGTACCTCACCATGGACCTCTTGGTCAAATTCTCTCAGAAAATAAATTTCTCTAAATTTTGTATGGTCCTGGGGGCGTTCACCATAGTCATAACCGCAATGATTTGACCCCTCAGAAAATTATAAAAAAATACAAAAAATAACGCGTGAAGATGGCTCTTGGAACTTGTAATATTGCTACATCCCAACATAAATAACCGGATATAAATCTACATAGTAAGAGGCCACGACCGACCTATGAAATAAAGGTAAAAACATAGTATATCAGTCAAAATGGTCCATCTCCTCTCCCAGGATCCTCAGCGATTCCTTCAGAGATAGCGGCTTCTCTTCAAGAATACGTGTAGCCTTGGAGACGTCCAGGGAAGAGTCCGCAGGCCTTCGCGCCCTCCATCTCATCTCGCTCATCTTCGAAGGGATGACGAGGCCCGGATCAAAGCCGAACTCTCTCGCGATCTCGAGCGCGAAGTCGTACCTGGATATTCTCGTCGCCCCCGCCATGTGCCAGATCCCACGAAACCTCCTCTCTCCGGCCTCGAGCATCATCTTAGCGAGGTTGGTGTTCAGAGTAGGGGTTATATACTGATCCGTGACTATCCTGACCTCCTCGTCATCGCGGAACTTCTCGATCAGCCAGAGGGCGAAGTTGACCTTTCCGCTGGCGGGCCTTGCGCCGTATATGACGCAGGTCCTGGCGACGCAGTCGCAGCCTCCCTCCCCCAGAAGCTTCGTTTGGCCGTAGTGGTTGATGGGGTTTGTAGGATCATCTTCCCTGTAACAGCCCCTACTTCCGTCAAAGACGTAGTCTGTGGACGCGTACACCAAAAAAGCGCCCAGATCTCTCGCAGCGTCCCTCACAAGCTCCGTTCCCCGGACGTTTATCTTCGTTGCGAGATCCCTTTCGACCTCGCATTTATCGACGTCCGTCAGGGCTGCGGTATGAAATACGAGATCAGGCGCGTAATCGAGAATATCGCATCTGACGTCATCGGGATCTGCAAGGTCCAGCTTCAGCCCCTCGCCGATCTGAGGGCGATGGTCGACGTATCCCGAGACGACCTCGTATCCCCGATCCCTCGCGACCTCGGCGATCTTGGATCCCAATAGGCCGCTTCCGCCCGTTACGAGGACCCTCATATCCTACCACTCCAGCTTCCAGGGGGTAGGATGGAGCACCCTATCGTCGGCAAGGGGCTTCCACCAGCCCTCATTCTCGACGTACCATCCGACCGTCTCTCTCATCCCCTCTTCGAAGCTGTATCCGGGCCGCCAGCCGAGCTCTCTTCTGATCTTCGATGAGTCGAGACTATATCTGAGGTCGTGGCCGGGCCGATCCTCCACGAACTCGATCGCAGTCTCGTCCCTTCCCATGCAGTCAAGAAGCGTTTTCACGACCTCCAGGTTCGTCTTCTCCTCCCCGGAAGAGACGTTGTAAATCTCGCTGGGAACCCCCGACTCCAGGACCATATCGACAGCCCTGCAGTGGTCCAGGACGTAGATCCAGTCCCTGACGTTCTTTCCCGTCCCGTAAACGGGGATCTTCAGGGACGTCAGAGTCCTTATCACCGCCTTGGGTATCAGCTTTTCAGGAAACTGGTGCGGCCCATAGTTGTTGGTGCACCTGGTGATCATGAAGGGTAGCCCATAAGTCCTCGCGTAAGCCTGAACAAATACGTCGGAAGAGGCCTTGCTCGCCGAGTAGGGCGAGGACGGCCTGAGGGGATCGGCCTCGGTGAAAGATCCCTCCAGAGCATCTCCATAAACCTCGTCGGTCGATATCTGGACCAGCCTCGCCTCTGGATTTCTCTTTCTCAAAGCCTCGAGGATGGTGAATGTCCCCAAAACGTTGCTCGCAAGGAACGACTCGGGACTTGATATGCTCCGATCGACGTGAGTCTCGGCCGCGAAGTTCACCACCGCGTCCACGTCACTGACCAGCCTTGACATCAGATCGCGGTCGGAGATGTTCCCCTCAACGAAGGAGTACCTTCGGTCGTCCTCGACACCCAACAGGTTCTCCGGATTGGACCCATATTTCAGGGCGTCGACGTTGACAATCTGGGCACCTTCGTGTCGGTCCAGGTAGTAACGGATGAAGTTGCTTCCTATGAACCCCATACCGCCGGTAACAAGAAGCTTCATGAAAATCACAACATTATCTCGGAGCTGTCTCCGGTTATAAACCTGTGGCCGGAGGGTCTGCGACCGTTCTCACTTATGCTCACATTCTTTCCTATCAGGCTCTCCATAATCCTGCCGGCGTTTGATATAGAGCAGCCTTCCATGATCACGCTGTCCTCGATCTCAGTCCCCTCGATGGTGCAGTTGTCGTTTATGGAGGTGTAAGGCCCGATGTACGAGTCCACGATTTTGCAGTCCTCTCCCAGGATGCATGGGCCCTTTATCTCAGAGTTATCGATGACAGAGCCTTTTCCGATCACCGCCCTTCCAAATACCCTGGACCCCTTCAAGACGCCCTCGTTCTTCGGCTTCATCTCGTCGAGGATCAGCCTGTTCGCCTCCAGTATGTCCTCGGCCTTGCCCGTATCCTTCCACCACCCATCGACGATGGAGGCCTCGACACGATGGCCACAATCCAGCAGCCACTGGATGGCGTCGGTGATCTCCAGCTCGTTTCGCCATGAGGGATTTATGCTCTTGCAGGCCTCTATAATCGAGGGCTTGAAAAAGTATATCCCCACCAGGGCGTAGTTGGAGGGAGGGACCTTCGGCTTCTCGACGAGCCTCTTCACCCTCCCGTTTTCGTCCAGATCTGCGACTCCGAACCTCTGAGGGTCCTCAACCTCCGTCAGGAGGACGAGAGAATCCGGACCAGACTCTCTGAACTTGGTCGAATGATTGAGGATGCCGCCCTTTATTACGTTGTCTCCGAGGTACATTACGAACTCGTCGTCGCCCAGAAAGTCTTCGGATATGAGGATGGTATGAGCCAAACCTGCGGGCTCTTCCTGGACTATGAACACGATTTTTGCGTCCCATTCCCTGGATTCGACGGTCTGTATTACCTGGTCTTTGTTTGGGCCGACTATTATTCCGATCTCCTCGGCCCCGGCCTCGATCACGTCCTCTATCGCGTAGAAGAGGACTGGCTTGTTTGCGATCGGTATCAGCTGCTTCTGCTGAGAATGGGTTATGGGCCGAAGCCTCGTCCCATGCCCTCCAGATAGTATCAGCGCTTTCATGCTCTCTCCTCACCTCAGCAATTTAGTCCACTCATTCAGAAAAGCTCCCCTTCTCTGATCAGGGTCTTCAGTGAAGGCCAGCTTTGATCCCTCTCTGCGAGAACAGGATCGTCGATAGGCCATGGGATATTCACGTCGATATCGTTCCATATCAGGCCACCCTCGCACTCCGGCGAGTAAGGATTGTCGACTTTGTACATAACTTCTGCGATATCGCTCAGAACCAAAAAACCGTGGGCATAACCCCTAGGAACGTAAAGCTGATATCTGTTATCCTCTGAGAGAATATAGCTTGCATATTTTCCCAAGGTCGGTGAATCTCGCCTAAGGTCGACTGCAACGTCGTAGATCGCCCCCCTTATGCACTGGACGATCTTGGCCTGCGCACAAGGCTCTCTCTGAAAATGCATCCCTCTCAAAACGCCGTACTCCGACCGCGAATAGTTATCCTGGACGAACTCGGAGTCAATCCCCACTTTCTTCAAATCCTCTTTCTTATACGTCTCCAGGAAGAATCCTCTATCGTCCCTGAAGATCCTTGGCTTTATCAGCAAAACACCTGGAAGGTTCAAATTTTCGAACTCAAAGGGCATAAAACCACCTCAAAAGATACACCAAATTACCAACTCCAATATTCGAGCATCGGGGCCATCAAAGGGGCTCTTTTCAACTCGGTGGTGGATGTATTCTGTATTCTTATGATCACTGCCATACTGTGTCTATTGGTTTGGAGGATCTCATTTAAAAAACCTGTCGATAAAAGTCGTACACCTTCCCGACCTCGTCGACGAGTCGCTCGGTCATCTTTGACCATAGGTAATTGACCATAGGCGGTATCGGTGATCTGCACGCTTCTATCGCTAATTCCATCAGATCAGCTCTTCATATACTTCTTCGACTCTTTTTGCGACCTTCTCCCAGCCGTACCTCTCTTCCACGAGCCTCCTTCCGGCCTCGCCCATCTTGTGGGCGAGAGAAACGTTCTGGAGGAGATAACTCATCCCCTCGGCTAGTTGATCTATATTGGAGGGCTCGACGATCAGGCCCGCCCCTTCCGTCTTCACCTCGTCTGCCACGCCGACAATATCGGTGCAGACGACGGGCTTTCCGCAGGCCATGGCTTCCAGCAGGACCATGCCGAAGCCCTCCTGAGCCTTTGAGACGGATGGAAGAACGAAGATATTGCATCTGTTATAATAGTTTGCAAGCATCTCCTCGGGCACGCGGCCCAGAAATTCGACGTTCTCCCCGAGGCCCAGGTTTTCTGAGAGCCTTCTATAGTGCTCCAGGAGATGCCCATCTCCGCCGACGATCAGTTTCACATCGGATATTTCTTCTTTGACTAAGACAAGTGCCCTGAGCAGTCGATCCAGACCCTTGTACCGGTGAAATTCGTCCAGCAAACTTAAAAAAAATATTGAGTTATTTATTTTCTCTGGCTGCATCGGCCTGAACCTCTCGACATCCACCCCCACCGGTATGACAACTATCTTATCCTCGTATCTCTTCAGGTATGGGGATGACATTAGGTATTTTGGCTGGGTGATGAGAACCTCGTCAGCCATTTTTAATAGAATTTTAAGAGCTGTGTGGTTGTACAGTTGGGCAGCTCTGTTTGCGAATCCCGCACCAACTATGTCGTTATGATACGTCAGAATAAGTGGCCTTCTTCTCATATTGGCGAAGACGGCGCTCCAGTCCGCGCTCCAGGGTGTGGGCAGATGCGCATGGATCAGGTCGAAATCCTCCCTCAAGATCTCGATGGGCAGGCTTGGGGTGATGTTCGTATTAGCTATCTTGCCGATGTATGGAAGTCGCCTGACCCTGATCCCATCCATGAGCTCCTCTTTATCCGACTTTGGCTCGTTTGCGCAGAGGACGGTCACCTCGTGGCCGAGCCCTACCAACCCTCTGCTCAGGTTATAGACGTAATTTTCCACCCCGCCTATGAAGGGGTGAAATCTCACCGGCGTCTGCAGTATCTTCATCGCCTCAGACCACCATCCAGAATTTATCGAACTCGGAGCTTTTCGAAACTATCCCCGAAAACCTTCGCAGCGAATAGCCAGATGAATCGTAGCTTCATCATTTCAGGCCGACGGTCCCCGCACGACCCGATCCCGAAGGGATCGGGCGCCCCTTCCGTTTGGCCCCCAAAAATCACTTTTCCGAATAAGCACCCACCAGCTCTTCGATCCCCTCTTTTAGGCCGTGCCGCGCCTCAAAGCCCAGCACCTCCATCGTCCTTGAGGTATCGGCCTTGGTGTGCATGACGTAGTTTTTGATGGGGTTATCCGTGTACTCGGGCTGAAGGTCGGTCTCCATCTTCTCGTTCAGCATTTCGACCACAGTATTGAAGCTGTAGCTCTTTCCCGTCCCCACGTTGAGGATGCCGTGATAATCGGAGCCCATGGCGAGCCGCAGGGCCCTGACCACGTCCTTCACGAAGACGAAATCGCGGGTCTGAGAGCCATCCCCATAGATCAGGGGCCTCCTCCCGTCCATGATCTCCCAGAGAAACTGGGTGACGGTGTTGGCGTAGACTCCCTTCGCCCTCTCGTGGGGTCCGTATACGGAGAAAAACCTCGTCCCCACAGAACTCACGCCGAAGAGGGTCAGATAAAGCTCTGCGATCCGCTCCATGCAGAGCCTCGCCTCGGTGTAGTAGTCGGTGACTTTGATGGTCATGTCCTCCCGGTGGGGAGGCGTAAGGCCGCTGTATACAGAAGATGATGCTGCGTAGACGACCCTGCACCCTTCCCTCTTCGCGAGCTCCAGGACCGCTATCATCTCGTTTATGGCTTCACCCACCTGGAAGGGATCTTTTCTGTATATGGGAGATGAAGATGCGATCCCGAGATGATATATGGCGTCGGGATGAACGTCCAGGTTCAAGATCCTCGAGCAGTCGGCCTCGATAAACCTCAGCCTCCCATTCAGGTCCTTCAGGTTATCGAGGCTTCCCGTGCTCAGGTTGTCCACGACCACCACATCTTCGCCGGAATCAAGAAGATCCTCAACCAGATTGGAGCCGATGAACCCAGCCCCGCCAGTAACAAGCGCTCTCAATTTTCGTCCTCCCCCGTCATTTTCTTTTCCCGATTGCTCAGTCACATTTGACCGAATCTATCATACTATTTCAGCCTGATGGAACAGCCCGGAACTTGTTGCCTTCCGTCTCGTCTCACATCCTCCGCCTCTTAACCGGGGCATCTTCCTCTGAAAGCTCCTCCAGGACCTCCTTTTTGAACGCCTCAAAGTCCTCCCGGCGCTCGGTTGCCATCTCGTAGACGATTCCGTCGTCTATATCTCCATACCTGTGCACCAGGATATTGCGAAACCCCTTCATCCTCTTCGCCGTCTCCTTCGTGCTCTGGGAGATGATCCCCGCCCCGACCAGCTTCTCGAATAGGTCGTCCTCTTCGGCAGGAAGCCCCAGCCTCAGTCCTTTGACCAATAGAAAGGAGATATCGATCACCGTCTCGATGGATATCTGGAGCAATCGCTCGCAGGCCCGCTTCTTCTCTATCCTCTGATACTCGTCGATGCTACCAGGCGCGATCTGCACAAGCTCCCTCTGGCGGCCTTCAAGCTCGTCAACCTTGGTCAGGATGCGTTCACGGTCCAGCACGGGCGACCTCCTCGAGATATTCGCGGTAGATGTGCTTATAGTCCTCGAAGGCCTGGGCCGTCCGGAAGGCCAGCTCGTAGAGCTCGTCCTCGTCCCTGCAGAAGAGAACTCTCCCCTCCTTCAGAATCCTTCTCCTAATATAGAGGGGAAGAAGGCCGAAGACGTGCAGATCGAGGTTCAGGCCGGCGTACTCCAGCCACTTTCTGGAGAGGGCCAGCCGGTCGGTCTCATCGAGACCGAATACCAGGCAGACGTCGATATCAGAATCCTCTCTCGCCTCTCCACGAACGGTGCTCCCGAACTGGATGACCGCCAGAACCTCAGGGTCTGCCCGAACCTTCTCTAGCAGCCTCTTCACGTCTGCTTCGCCTCGACGGGCCGCCTGCCGGCTGTTCTCGACCAGAGAAAGCTCCTGCTCCGGGATTTCAGATTCCGGATCTCGCATCCTCCCCCGATCTTCGCTGGCTTGCGATCTCATTCCAATCTCCTCTGCAGTCAGTCAACGATCCACTTGGTTACGTTCTACCAGATAGAATCTATTATTTTAACCTGTTCCAACCGCCCGGCGCGAAATCCCTATGCAACCGCCCAGCACAGCAGCCCGGAACAAAAACAGGTGCGACGGCCCGGCGCGCCCAACTCCTAAGAGGCCAACTCCTCGTAAGCCCTCTCGATCGCGTCCGTCACAACTGACCAGTCATACTTCTCTGCGACCCTCCTCGACGGCTCTGAGAGGCGATTGTACATGTCGTCCTTTAAAAGCTTCAATACGGCCTCGGCCATATCCTCTGGCGTTGGGTCAACGACCAGCCCGTTCAGCCCCTCCTCCACCAGATCCGAGGCCGCGTTCATCTCAGACCGGACCGTCACGACGGGAAGGCCGCAGGCGTTCGCCTCCAGCGCCGATATCCCGAACCCCTCTCTCATCGATGGGAGGACGAATATCCGTGAGGACTTCATCGCGGCTATCAGATCTTCGTCAGTCTCCAGAAATCCCAGGAAGACGACGTTCTCTTCGATCTGCAGATCTTCAACAAGCCGCCTGAGCCGTTCCATCTCAGGGCCGTCCCCGATGACGCCGCACCTGATATCCGGCATCACTTCCCTCGCGAGGCTCACGGCTTCGATGAGGAGATCGACCCGCTTGTGCTCCGAGAGCCTCCCGACGTAGACGAGGTCATATGTCAGCTCCCCGGCCTCGACGGAGTCGATCTTCTCCAGGTCCACGCCGTTGGGCACAACCACCATCCTCTCTCCTCTCACGCCCATGGAGAGGAGGTCCCGCCTCACCCTCTCGGATACCGGGATTATCTTATCCGGAAGCCGAATCGTCAGCCTCTCGATCTCCTTCCCGAAGACCCCCATCCTTCCCAGGTACTCGTCCCAGTAGTCGCCCCAGACCTCGTGCCAGGTTATGAAGAGGGGAGTCCGTTTGAGAATTGAGAATAGCTTTGCAGAAAAGCAGGGAAAATACGGAAACTCCTGGGCGTCGACGACGTCGAAATCCCCCCCCAGCGACCTGAGGAGCTTCCAGGAAAAAAGGACGGAAGTCTTTATGGACCTCTTCCCGTCGACGTAAAGGTCCTGAGACTCGCAGACGCCGTGGAGGTGGACCCCCTCCCTCTCGATCACGTCTTCGCCTTCCCAATACTTCATCCCGAAGATGTGGACTTCGTGGCCCCTGGCCGCGAGCCTCTTGGCGATCTCCCAGACCCTCTTCTCGGCGCCGCCCTTCACGTAGGGGTAGATCACGTCGTGGACGTATGCGATCTTCATCTTGATTGAGCCTCGTTAATCGCTATCAAGAGATACCCCATCTATCGATAACCGTTCCCGTTCTCCGATCTCAGCAATAGGAGGCTTATTATGATCGCCGAGAATATCGTCTGAAGCCCCATTATCGAGAGGATCATGGCCATCATGGCCTCCTGGACCTCCTGCAGAGACCCGAACCCCACATCTATCCAGCTGAAGATGACCTTCGATCCCAAGACCACACCCCCCACTAAAAGGGCACCTCCGATGACCAGCTCCTTTTCAAGAGAATGATAGCTCGCGAGCCTCTTCCCCAGCCCCCCCTCTCCGGCGACGCCGTAGGATTTGCCGAAGGCGGCAATGTAAATGCCCGAAAGAAGGGTCTGGTACCCCATTATCAGGAGCATGCTCCCAAGAATGAGAGAATGCATCCTCAGTTCCTGATTTGGCTCATGCATCATCACGAAAAGGGTCAATACGAGGCCGAAGATCAAAGCGACAGATCCTGGAAGGAGGAGAAAGGGGCCTGGCCGATAGAGCATCATGAACCGCAGGTGCCTCCAGCCGTCGGAGAAGGAGCGAAGCTTCGAGGCCCCCTTCCGGGGATGGTAGGTTATGGGAACCTCCCTTATCCGAAGCTTCTTCCTGGAGGCCTCGATCACCATCTCCGAGGCGAACTCCATGCCCCCGGCCCGGAGGCTGAGCCGATCCAGGGCCTCTTTTGAGATGGCCCTCATCCCACAGTGTGAATCCGATATCCGGGCCCCGAAGAGACGGTTCAGCATCCACGTTAATAGGGGGTTACCTATATACCTGTGAAGGGCCGGCATCGCCCCTTCCTCGATTTTGCCCTTCAGCCTCGTCCCGATGACAAAATCCGCCTCATCCCTCTCAAGAAGCCTTATGAACTCGGGGATCTCGATGGGATCGTAGGTGAGATCGCCGTCC